>Ga0129299_1000655_pt1 | contig 22412 bp, 16 predicted proteins | sample ConPoolayeCmetaG_FD_94477 | JGI IMG/M metagenome (GOLD analysis project Ga0129299, IMG submission 94477) | Hot spring microbial mat communities from California, USA to study Microbial Dark Matter (Phase II) - Cone Pool mat layer C metaG ...
GCGCAATAGCCACCTTCCTGACAACTCTCATAACCCCGGCCAGGATTTCGTCCGGCGTCTCAGGCAGAGAGGGATAATGAGATTTCGGGATGACAAGGGTATGTCCTTTGGAAACCGGGCTTATGTCCAGAAAAGCAAGCGCCAACTCATCCTCGTAAACGCGGGCAGACGGCAGTTCATTCGCCACAATCCGGCAGAATATGCACCCGTTGTCCATGCTTATTCCTCCCATCCAGCGCACCTTGGCGCTTGGCCGGTCAAGGCGTTTGTCACATTACATCACCAGCCCAGTCCGGGAAAAGACCAAACCTCCGGGCAGGCGCCGCTGTCAATTGGCCCCGGCCTCTGCGATTGGCCCGGCTGGCGCAGATGCATGACACGCAGCCGTGTGCCAGCGTGGCCGGAAGCGCTCCACGCCGCGCTACGGCCAATCCCTTCACGTTTTAGAAATGGCTCCTTTTCCACATTCTCCCGCGCCCAGTTTTTGCGCTCATCACTCAAGCTCTTGAGTGCTCGTGACGCAAAATCCGGATCTACTGCCTGTCATGGTGCAATTGCCCCCCAGATTCGCAATCCGCCGGTGGCGGTCGCTGCGCGGACGGACGGCGCATGTGCCGATATGTCATGACGCCAAGCCCAAGCGTGAAAATGCAGAGCACCAGCACAACCGCCTGTTGCTCATCAGGCGTCAACTCGAACCAACCGCGCAGGGTGTCCCGCAGGAATTTGTGACGGGATATCATTGGAACGACCCGTGGAAAGCTACGATGCGGCTATGTTGACAAGGCGGTTTGGAACAACAATAACCTTGCGAACCGTCAGCCCCTCCAGAAAGCGCTTCACCCGCTCGTCGGCAAGCGCAGCCTTCTCAACATCGCCAGATGCGAGACCGACCGGCACAGTGATGCGGCTCCGCACTTTTCCGTTCACCTGCACGACGATTTCCACCGTCTCTCTCTCCAGGGCTCTCTTGTCAACCTCAGGCCAACCCGCCTTGAGAATTCCGGGTTCGTGCCCGGCAACCGTCCACAATTCCTCTGCGATGTGGGGAGCAAACGGCGTGAGAAGCCTAACTATCGTCTCCATCGCCTCCCTGTATACCGCCAGCCTCATCGGCCGGCTCTCACTCGAAACCTCGTAATCATCCGCGGCGTTGGCAAGCTCCATGATCCTCGCAATGGCCCCGTTGAAATGAAATCCGCCATCCATATCCCTGCTCACATCCGCGATCGCCTGATGCGTTTGCCTGTAAAGTTCGCGCTCGACCGTATCCATCCTCGAAACGTCAAGGCGTACGCCCCCGGCTGCCGCAATCAGTTCCCGCCTCTCGTAGAAACGCGCCCACAGCCTCTTGAGAAAACGCGCCGCTCCCTCGATGCCCCTGTCGCTCCACTCGGCGTCCTTTTCAGGAGGGCCGATGAACAGGGTATAGAGACGCAGAGTATCCGCTCCGTACTCGCGAACAAGTTCGTCGGGGCTGACTACATTCCCCTTCGACTTTGACATCTTGGCGAGTTCGCCTGTTTTCTCGCTGCGCTTGCAGATCATGCCCTGCGTGAACAGGGCGCCGAAGGGCTCCACGAAGGCAACGTATCCAGCGTCATGCAAAACCTTGACGACGAATCTGGAATAGAGGAGATGCAGCACGGCATGCTCAATGCCGCCTATATACTGGTCCACAGGCAGCCATGCGTTAACATCATCCTTGTCGAAAGGCCGGTCTCTGAGGCGCGGGTTCACAAACCTGAGGAAATACCAGCACGAGCAAAGCCACTGCGCTATCGTGTCAGTCTCCCTGCGGGCCGGCCGGCCGCATTTCGGGCAAGACGCTCTCAGAAAACCTTCGTGGCGTTCCAGAGGATTTCCGCGTTCAGACCTGAAATCAACGTCGTCAGGCAGCAGCACAGGCAGATCCTTCTCCGGAACCGGGACCGCGCCGCATTCTGGACAGTGAACAATCGGAATGGGCGCACCCCAATACCGCTGGCGGCTGATGAGCCAGTCCCTTATCCGGTAGTTGACCTCGAAATCGCCGAATCCCCTTTCCTTCGCATAACGCACGATATCGCGCAGGGCCTCGCGGTTCGGCCGGCCGTCGAACGGGCCGGAGTTGACCATCACGCCGTCCTCGACAAAAGCGCTGTCCAGGGAGGAGGGATCCAGCGGACGGGCAGGGTCCTGGATCACAACCTTCACATCCAGCCCGTAAGTCTTTGCGAAATCGAAGTCGCGCTGATCGTGCGCGGGAACAGCCATGACGGCTCCCGATCCGTATTCCATAAGGACATAATTCGTGACCCAGAGCGGCACGGCCTCGCCCGTGTATGGATTTGTCACATGGAAACCGGTGAAAACTCCCTCCTTCCTCGTTGCGTCGTCGGTCCTCTGCGCCGCCGAAATCATCATCTGTGCGCGCGCGAAATCCATGACCTCCTTCTCCCGGGGCCGGCCCTTCATTATTTTCTGCAGAAGCGGATGCTCCGGCGCGATCGCCATGAAAGTGACGCCGTACACAGTATCCGGCCTGGTTGTGAACACCGGACACGGATCGCCCGTTTCCGTCACGACGAAGTCTATCCTCGCCCCTTCCGACCGGCCGATCCAGTTTTCCTGCATCTGGCGAACCTTCTCCGGCCATTTCTCCAGGAGAGAGAGATCATCCAGAAGCCTCTGCGCATAAGCCGTGATCCGGAAGAACCACTGCTTGAGATCCTTCTTCGTAACCTTTCGGCCGCAACGCTCGCAGGTTCCGTCCGCAAGGACTTCCTCGTTAGCCAGAGTCGTGCACAGTCCGCACCAGTTGACCGGCGCCTTTCTCTGATACGCTAGTCCCCGTTCGTACATTTTCAGAAATATCCACTGGGTCCACTTGTAGTATTCGGGATGGCAGGTGGCCAGTTCGCGGTCCCAGTCATAGCCCACCCCCCACGACCGGATCTGCCGTTTCATCTGGGCTATGTTCTGCCTCGTCCAGTCGCGCGGATGAACACCGTGTTTCTTGGCGGCGTTTTCCGCCGGGAGTCCGAAGGCATCCCAACCCATGGGCGACAATACGTTGAATCCGCGCATCAACTTGTAGCGAACGACTGCGTCTCCTATGATGTAGTTGCGGCCGTGCCCCACATGCATAGTGCCCGACGGATACGGAAACATGTTCAGGCAGTAGAACTTCCTGTCCCGCCGGGAGGTGTCGCATTTGAACTGACCGGTTTCCTCCCAGAATTTCTGCCACTTCGCCTCAATTTCAGAAAACGGATATTTCTCTTTCATGTCCCCGCGACTCCGGATTGGCTCGGCCGAAAGCACTTGACTCATTGCGGCGGCGCGCGCCCGACAAACCTGTTGTCCTGAAAATAGCCGTCAAAAGTTCTTCCGTCAGCCGCTGTGTAAACGCCCCTGCCCGTCATCCTGTCATTACGCCACTGCCCTTCATATATGTCGCCGTCGGCGAAGAAATACTTTCCAGTTCCTGCCGCGAAAGATCCATTCTCCCATCTGCCGTCAAGAACCCCGCCGTTCGCAAAAGTGTAAACTCCGCTGCCGTGCATGCGATCGTCCGCCCACTCCCCGTCATAACGCTCCCCATCCGGAAATGTGTAAACTCCCCTGCCGTGCTTGCGTCCTTTCACCCATTCGCCGTCATACGATTCCCCGTTCGGAAAGGTAATCACTCCCCTGCCATGCATTACTCCTCCAAGAACCCCGCCAGAATACACAGTTCCATCACGGAACGTAAGAGTCGTATTCTCCACTTCATCGTCCGGCACCGGAAGCGAATGGGGCTCTGGCGACTTGGCTGGCCCCTCAATTGGGCCTTCCCTCTCGGCCACAAGGCGTTCAATCAATTCGCTGATCGCCTTGCTTCTCACCAGGTGAAGAGGAGTATTTCCGCTGGCGTCCTTTGCGTATAGATCCGCCCCTTTCCGCACAAGAAACTCGATCACGTTTGTTGCGCTCCTGATGACAGCAGGATGAAGAGGCGTAGTGCCGTCGTTTGCCGCGGCGTTTACGTCCGCTCCCCGGTCAACAAGCAGTGCAATCATATCGAAGGCTCCACCGTTCACCGCCCAGTGCAGAGGCGCAAAGCCCTTGTTCGATCTTGCGTTGATGTCCGCGCCGGCGTCCAGAAGCAGCCGCGCCTCTTCAACGGCATTAGTGTTGGCGGCCCAGTGCAGGGGCGTGGAACCTATGTCCGTCCTCGCGTTCACGTCAGCTTTGTGGCCCAGAAGGATTTTCACCCCTTCTGCGAAGTGGGTCAGGGCGGCCCAGTGCAAAGCCGTCGCCCCTCCTTTGTCCCTGGAGTTCACAGCCGCCTCATTTGTGGAAAGGATCGTCCTCAGCAGAGCAGCGTTTCCCGTTTTTGCGGCGTCGTGAATTTCTCCCGCCGACGACACAAGACAGGCGCCCGCCGACATGACCACAGCCGCAGCCATGCCGAGTCTCAACACATTTGGATTTCCGACAGAAAGCATACGTCAGAGCTGTGCTCCAGATGGCGCCGCAATCAAACCGGCCGATACTATGGCACGTGCTCAGGACTGACAATATAAAAAACCTGACGCCCTCGGCGCGGCATCGGCCAGCCGCGTTCGCGCTATGCTCCAATGTTGACCAGGATGTCGCTTTTGTGAAATGGCATTCTGCCCTCGGTCTTTGGATTCCCCATGCTTCAGCTCCGCCGGCGTGACGCCGCACTCAGGCAAATCGCAAAATCCTGGTTGCTTTTGTCCGTGTCATCCATACTCTTCCGTTTTGACGAACCGTAACAGCGCGATCTGCGCATGCGCACCTGACCCAAAGCGCCGGTGGCATCGCTGGGTACGGGACTTGTCCTCGGACAGGCTCTAAGGTGCAACGGTTAATGAAACGGGGCGCGATGCAGAACTCAACAGTCCAGAGCATGAACGCACGCCCCCGCAGGCGGAGCCACAGCCCTTCGTGCGATGCAGTCGTGTATCCGGTTCCCCTTTTTGACGTTCAGACCGGCTGCGAAGGAGCGGCGCCTGGCGACAGGGAACGATTCCCCGCAGCAGCTCTTGCCGGGGAGATGAAGCGCGTCGGGATACAGAAGGCGCTCGTCCGGATACTGCCGGACGAACTGGATGTTGACTTCGAAGCCTCGAATGAGCGTCTCTACGCGATCTGCCGTCGCAGAACGCGGCTTGTGCCCTGCCCCGTCGTCATTCCGGCCTCAGCCGGAGACGTTCCGGTTGAGTCAGCACAGACCGACCGGCATGCAAGGGCCGGCGCAGGAGCCGTTTGGATAAGGCCTTCCAGAGACGCATGGATCATCGCTGAATGGTGCAGCGGAAACCTTTTTGCCGCCCTGGAAAGAAGAAGACTGCCGGTATTTTGCTCGGAACGATACGTGTCCCTTGAACAAGCAGGGCAGATCGCCTCGGCGTACCCCCGACTTCCTCTCATAGTCGCGGAAGTGGGATATGCCGAACTGCGTCCAATCATTTCCCTGCTTCGCAATTTCCCTGCTGTCCATCTTTCCACCGGTTCTGTGTTCACCGGCCACATGGCAATCGAGCGTTTGGTCGAACTCGCCGGGCCGGAGAAGCTCCTGTTCGGAACAGGATTTCCACCCGCCGAACCGATGGCTGCGATATCACAGCTCATGTACGCTGCAATCCCGCGGCGCGAACGCGAAATGATCGCTCACGGGAACATGGAAAGATTGATCGGGAATATTGTAAGATGACATCTGTGCTGGATTCATGCCGCAGAGGAACACCTGTCAGAGTGCAGAACATCATCGACATGCACGGACACATCGGTCGGTACCGATTCGCCATATGCGACCTGTCGGTGGAAAGTCTGGTGCGCTGCATGGACCGGCTCGGCGTTCGGTCAATCGTTTGCAGTTCCATTCAGTGCCTTTCCTATGATCAACGGAACGGCAACAGGCTCGTGCTTGATGCCATGCTGTCTTTTCCGGGAAGGATTCTCGGCTATCTCTCCGTCCGGCCATGGCCGCGAAGGAAGATGCGCGACGAGATCCGTTTCGGCCTTGACAACGGTTTTGCCGGCTTCAAGCTCTACAACGCAATCGGCTTCCGCTACTCCGATCCGGCATATGCGCCCGTGTACGAGGCCGCCGACGCGCATCGCATGCCGATTCTTTTCCACACGTGGGGCGAGTCTGAGACTTTTACGGACATAAAGGCCGCCGCCCTTTGTCACAAAAACGCATTTTTCCTGCTCGCGCACTCGGGGGCGGTCAATCCGGACGCATACATCGAAGCGGCCGCAGGCGTCCCGAACATCTATCTCGAAACCTGTTTCAGCCGCGCTCCGGCGGGATTGATCGAGAAGCTTGTCGCGGGAGCCGGCGTTGAAAAGATAGTGTGGGGCTCGGATGCGTATTTCTACAGCCAGGCTCAACAGATGGGGCGCGTGGCCGGCGCGCGTCTCTCAGAGGACGAAAAAAAGAAAATACTTTCCGTCAACGCCCGGCGCATTCTCTCGGCGCGGCGTTCATAGAGAGGAGCCTCAGACCGCGGCAGCCATCATATCGCGGGCGAAGTGGCACGCGCTCATGCGTCCCTCTCCAACCGCAGCCAGACAGGGCCGTTCGATGGCGCATATGTCGCGGGCCCTGTGGCATCTTGGATGGAAGGGACAGCCGGATATTCCTGCGATCGTAGAAGGCACGTCGCCCCTGAGGACTATTCTTCTGGATGCCCCCGCCCTTCGCGCCAGTCCCCTGTCAATGTCAGGCACTGCCGAAAGAAGCGCCTCCGTGTAGGGATGAGCCGGCGTAGAATACAGTTCGTCAACCGGTCCTTCCTCGACAATCCGGCCAAGATACATCACGTACGCCCGTCGGCACATATATCTGATCACGGCAAGATCATGGGCGACAAAGAGATAAGTCAGGTTTTCCTTCTCCTGCAAATCCCTCATGAGGTTGAGCACCTGCACCTGCACAGAAACATCCAGCGCGGAAACAGGTTCGTCGGCGATCACAAGCCGAGGCTTTACCGCAAGCGCCCTCGCGATTCCTATTCTTTGGCGCTGTCCGCCGCTGAACTCGTGGGGATAGCGCGCAGCATGAGACGGATGAAGACCCACCATCCTGAGCAGATCAGCAACCATTGCCGACCGCTCCGCGGCCCCCCTGGCCACACCGTGGACATGAAGGATTTCCCCGATCGCGGATCCGACCGTCATGCGTGGATTCAGTGACCCGACAGGATCCTGAAAAATCATCTGCACCCTTCGCCGGTACTGCTGCAGTTCGTTCCTGCTCAGCAGTGAGATGTCCGAACCTTCAAAAAATATGCTGCCTGATGCAATCGGCGCCTCGCGCACAATGGCGCTGCCCAGGGTTGTCTTGCCGCAGCCGCTCTCGCCAACGAGCCCCACACATTCACCCTTCACAGCGTGAAGCGAAACCCCGTCAACCGCCCGTATGGCGCCCTTTCCGCCCTTCTGCGGATAAATGACTCTCAACTCACTGACCGACAACATGTTGCTGCTCCGGTCACTTCCGAACGACATGTTTTCCTGACAGGTCATGCAATTCGGCCATTCCTCAAATGCTGAATCCGGGTTGATTTGGAAACCGGCATTTGACCCATCCCCCGTGTGCCGCAGGAGCGGCTGTCGGCTCCTGTGCTGAGCACTCCTCCTTTGCGCGTGGACATCGGGGCGCAAACTTGCAGCCTGGAGGCAACCGAGCCGGGTCTGGAACGCTGCCATCTATGCCGGTCCGCCTCTCCCGTGAGTCGGAGAGACGAGGCACGGCCCTGATCAGACCCTCCGTGTAGGGGTGCGCCGGGCTTCTCAGTATCTGTTCTGTCGGACCGCTCTCCACAATCCGCCCCGCATACATGACATTCACCGTCTCGGCTATGTCCGCCACAAGCCCCAGATTGTGCGTGATCAGAAGGATGGCCATGCCAAGCTCTTTCTGGAGTTCGCTCATGAGCTCAAGTATCTGGGCCTGGATGGTCACATCAAGAGCCGTGGTCGGCTCATCGGCAACAAGCAGTTTCGGACGGCAGGCCAGAGCCATTGCGATCATCACCCGCTGCTGCATGCCTCCGCTCAATTCATGAGGGTAGCTGCGCAACCTGGCTCCGGGGTCGGGTATGCCCACCATCCTGAGCAGGAATTCGGCCTCCGCCCTCGGGTCCGCCTCAGGCCGGTGGAGCCTGATGGCTTCCATTATCTGGTATCCGATCCTGAACACCGGATTCAATGCAGATGCCGGCTCCTGGAAAACATAGGAAATATCCCTGCCCCGCATGTCGGACAGCTCCCGTTCGGTCATGGAAAGCACATTCCCGCCGCACAGAAATATCTCTCCTGCCACGTAGCGGGCCCCGGGACCGAGCAGCCGCGCAAGGGCAAGCGCCGTAACTGTCTTCCCGCAGCCGCTCTCGCCAACAAGCGCGGCGGTCGTTCCATGACGCACATCGAAAGTCGCTCCATCTACCGCCCTGACCGGCATGGCGCGCGGTCCGAACTCCACGCGCAGTCCTCTCACATTCAGAACACCCGGTCCGCCCGGCATTCTCTGGGTTTCGTCAATCATCGCTTCGGCAAATCAAACAGGTATTTGATACGTTTCCCACACATTGTGGCCATCGTCAAGCTTCTCGCCCGTACCCAGAAGCGGACTCTTTTGTTTCTTGCCGCGAACCGCGCCGCGGCTAGGATTGTTCCATGCGCCCGCCAAAACTGCATCTCATGCTCGTGGTTGGAGCCAGGCCGAACTTCGTCAAGGTCGCCCCTCTCCTCCGGCAGACAGGCATTCATCGCGCGCGCATCTCGACCACACTTGTTCACACCGGCCAGCATTACGACAGGGCCATGTCGGCGGATATGTTTGAAGATCTCGGCCTCCCCAGGGAGGACTTCAACCTGGGCATCGGATCCGGCACACACGCTGAACAGGTCGGACGCACCATGATTGAGCTTGAGAAACTGTTTCACGCCGCAAAGCCGGACTGGGTCATCGTGGCAGGAGACGTCAACGCAGTGTGCGCCGCAGCGCTCACAGCCGCAAAGGAATCCATCAGGATCGCGCATATCGAAGCCGGGCTGAGGTCATTCGACCGCTCGATGCCCGAGGAGATAAACCGTCTGGTCGCTGACGCCCTGGCCGACCTGCTTTTCACGACGGATCATTTTGCGAACGCGAATCTGCTCAGGGAAGGCCGTCCGGACTCGGCAATCAAAATGGTCGGCAACATCATGATAGACACTCTGGAGGCACAGCGCGCCGCCGCCGCCTCCATATCCGTTTCGCAGATTGCAGAGCGAAAAAGCCAGCCCGACCGCCATTGCCCAGCCTCGATTCCCGAGGAAGGGTACGCCGTTCTCACCTTGCACCGCCCGTCTAATGTTGACCAGCCCGTGACGCTGAGCGCCATTCTGGACTCCATAAAGGAATCAGTCGGACACATGATGCCGGTCGTATGGCCTGTACATCCACGCACGCGCGAAAATCTAAGGAGATTTGGAAGTTGGGACAGGATGATGCATGCGCAATGGCTGGTCCCGCTGATGCCTCTTGCCTACAGAGAAATGCTCCGCCTCACAATGCGCGCCGCAATTGTTCTCACAGACAGCGGGGGCTTGCAGGAAGAGTGCTGCGTGCTCGGAACGCCCTGCGTAGTGCTCAGGGACACGACTGAGCGTCCGATCACTCTGAAAGATCACGGCGGAACCTGTCTGCTCGCCGGAAACACGCCTGAAGGCATCATGACCGCTGCGCAAACAGCCTTGCGGATGGAGCGGCGGCCGAGCAGACCGCCATTGTGGGACGGACATTCCGCTGAAAGAATTGTGGAAGTATTTCTCAATCTCGGATAATAGAACGCGCGTTTCACGGATGGCATGGACGAAAACGGCAGGAACAACGCAAGGACATGAAACTTTTCGTTCCAGGACGTATTTGTATTTTCGGCGAACACAGTGACTGGGCTGGCGGTTATCGCAGGATCAACGCATCAATCGAGCGTGGCTGCGCCATCATCGCCGGCACCAATCAGGGAATCCATGCGGAAGTAAAACCGCATCCCAACAAGCTCATTCTGAGGGCCACCCTTGACAACGGCGAACGAAAGGGGCCGTTCGAGGTGCCGATGGAGCAGCGCGCACTGCTGGCCGCGGCCGAGGAGGGCGGCTTTTTCAGCTACGCAGCGGGAGTGGCATATCAGGTGCTGACTCACTACCGTGTGAGGGGCCTTGAAATTGACAATTACCTGACCGACCTGCCGGTGAAAAAAGGTCTGTCCTCCAGCGCAGCGGTTTGCGTCATGGTGGCAAGAGCATTCAACCGTATGTATGATCTCAAGCTCACAATACAGGGCGAAATGGAAATCGCATACACCGGCGAAGTCACCACCCCTTCCAGATGCGGACGGCTCGATCAGGGATGCGCATACGGCAACAGGCCGATCCTTATGACATTCGACGGCGACAGAATTGACGTTCAGGAGCTATCCGTCCCGAACAACCTTTATTTCGTTGTTGTGGACCTCAAGGCGACGAAGGATACGCGGGAGATACTCAACAGGCTCAATCACTGCTACCCGTTTGCGGAAAACGAGATCCAGCGCAACGTCCAGAAATACCTGGGCCCGATCAACGCCTCGGTCGTCGAGCGGGCGGCAGAAGCGTTGAAGAAGGGCGATGCCGCGCGCATAGGCGAACTGATGAAGGAGGCTCAGGAACTGTTCGACCGATACGTGGCTCCTGCCTGCCCGTCCCAACTGGCCGCGCCGATGCTTCACAGGGTCCTCTCCTATCCGCCAATCCAACCCTACATTTACGGTGGCAAAGGCGTTGGATCTCAGGGAGACGGCTCGGCTCAGTTCATCGCCAGAGATGAGGAGAGTCAGCGCAAGGTGATGGAAATAATCGAGAGGGATCTGGGCATGCCGTGCCTGAAGCTCATCCTGCGGTCAGGACGCAGAATCCGCAAAGCCGTCATACCGGCGGCGGGCTTTGGAACGCGCCTCTTCCCGGCCACAAAAGCGGTGAAAAAGGAACTCTTCCCCATCATAGACAGGTATGGAAGAGCCAAACCCGTTATCCTCGCGATAGTCGAAGAGGCGCTGAGCGCCGGCATCGAGGAAGTCTGCATCATCGTCCAGGCGGCCGACAGGGACCTTTTTGAGGAAATTTTCAAGATGCCTCCTCCGATCGAAAGTTTCAACAAGCTTTCCCGTGAAAATCAGAAATATTGCGAGTATCTGCTCGACATCGGACAGCGCATAACATTTGTAGCCCAGGACGTCCAGGAAGGTTTCGGGCATGCGGTTCATTGCGCCAGGGAGTGGGTCGGCAGCGAACCGTTCCTCCTTATGCTGGGCGATCACCTGTACTCTTCTGACATTGACGCGTCGTGCGCCAGACAGATCCTTGATGTTTACGAACGCGTTGATCAAAGCGTCGTGGGTGTCAAAGTCACGCCGGCCGACCAGATCGGACAGTTCGGCTGCGTCACGGGTGTCTGGAAGGAGCAGGGATCCGTCCTGTCAATAACCGAGTTTGCGGAGAAACCCGACATCGAATACGCCCGCAAGCATCTCCACATGGATGATATGCCTGAGGATCAGTACCTGACTGTGTTCGGCCAATATGCCCTCAAACCTCAGATTTTCTCCTATATCGAAGAGCACATCCAGCACAACGTGCGGGAACGCGGAGAGTTCCAGCTCACTTCCTGCCTCGAACGATTGCGGAGAGAGGACGGTTTCACAGGCTATGTGGTAAAAGGGCGCCGTTTCGATATCGGAACTCCGGATGCGTACAGGGAGACGGTCCTTACCTTCCGCTGAATCCTGAACCTGGGCGCGAAAGCATGGAAATTCAGGGATTCAACATTCTCGAGAACATGGGTGACAATCCTGTTGCCTCGGTATGGAAAGCGAGGCAGTTGTCGCTCGACAGGCTGGTCGTTATCAAGGTGCTGAAGCAGAAGCTCATCACCCGGCCAGGCGAAACTCATCCCATTCTCAAGGAAGCCGGACTCGCGGCAAAGCTGAAGCACCCGAACCTGGTTCCCATTTACGACGTCGCCCGCGATGGAATGAAATACTATTTCGTAATGGAGTACGTCCAGGGACGGGCGATAAGAGAGATCATCGAATCGACAAAAGACACTTTCACGATCAAGAGCGCTCTTTCTGTCGCATCCCAGGTGGCTGAAGCGCTCAATGCCGCATGGGAAAGCGCCCAGTTGACTCACCGTGCTGTGAATCCTGACAATGTCTTTCTTGACGAAAACAACGGGGTGAAAATCGCCGATCTTGGACTGCCGAAGGCCGTAGATGCGGCATATCTTTCCCACCTCGTCAAGTCGCCGTCGGTAAGAAACGGTCTTTTCTACATCTCTCCCGAGCAGGCACGAGGCTCAGCGACAGTTGACACGCGTACCGACATGTACGGCCTTGGCGGCACGCTGTATTTTATGCTCACTGGAAGGCATCCATTCGCCGGCCTTCCGGCGGGAGATATTCTGGATAAACACATCTCCGGCCGGCTGCCCCACCCGACCGACATCAACAAGAGTGTGCCAATCGAGGTTGGGCGATTCATCGCATCCCTCATGATGAAGGACCCTTCTCAGCGTCCCGCATCGTGGGCCGAAATACTCAGGGAAATACAACGCATCAGCCCCAAAACCAGAAAAGGCAGAAAGATTGTGGCGAAGAAAGACGCACAGCCGGAACATCCCAGCGGCAGCACAATCTCCCCGCCCTCTGAGCCAGCGGCGCCCGCTGCCCAGAAGTTGAAGCTGCGAGTGCAGAGGACCGAAACTTCGCCAACAGTATCCTCTCCAGCCGAAACTGAACTCCATCCGGGCATTCGATTCGGGATCTGGGCGGCCATTTTTCTGTTCTGGTACGTCACGACCAGCATTCAGCTTTCGCTGCCGCCTCTCCCCCGTGTGCGCACTGTTTCTCCTCCGCCGTCAGCGGCAACGATGGTCCGTCCTGCGCCTGAGGTTCCGAAAACTGCAGCCCGGCCCCCGGAAAAGCCCGCGCAGGCGCCGTCGCAGGAGCGGCCTTCGCCGCCGCCTGCTCAGGACCAGCAGCCTCCACCCGCGGAAAACCATGACTCTGAGAATCTGGAAGGATTCCGCCGCTCGATCGCGCAGCGTGTGCTCGCGGGCGAAATTGAAACCGCCCTTGCAATGATAGACACAGAAATGGACTATCCGCACGGCGACGCTTTCACCAGGGAAATGGACGCAATTCGCAGCACACTTCTCGATGCCTCCCGCGCCTCTGATGTTCTGTCCGCAGCGCTGCAGAACCGGATCGGACGCGAAATATCGGTCCGCGACGGGACCAGCATCCGCCGGCTTGTGCTTCGTTCAGTGAACGGACAGACCGTCTCCGGCGAAATAATGGAACAGCAAGGTCGAGTCATGGTCGGGAAACCTGCGACCGTGCCTATCGCGCAGATTGATTCGGCTGAGATCAGGCGCCTCACCGGCGGTTCTTCCTCCTCGCCGGGCCTTGCCGTTTTTTGTATGGTGTTGTCCATGAAACGCGGGGACATGGATGCAGCCCGAAGGTACGCCTCGCAATGCGGCCCCATCGCTCCTGTCCTGGCTGAACTGCTTCAGGACCGAAGCGCTACTGCGACTCAGCAATGACAATAAGGCGCGAACACGCAGCGGCCAGAATCCAGGAGCTTCGCGAGGAAATCCGAAGGCACGACCACCTCTACTACGTTGAGGCCAGGCCGATAATCTCAGACAGGGAGTACGACGCGCTCTACGCGGAACTCAGAAAACTGGAAGAGCAATTCCCCGACCTGACCACTCCCGATTCGCCCACCCAGCGCGTTGGAGGCCAGCCATCCAAGGGCTTTGAACATGTGCGGCACGCGATTCCGATGATGTCCCTTGACAACACCTACAACGGCGAGGAGTTGTTCGAATTCGACGCCCGTGTCCGTCGGCTTCTTCCTGGCGAAGCGGTTTCCTACGTGCTCGAGCCCAAGGTTGACGGCGTCTCCATCAGCGTGAGATACGAACATGGAGTTTACACCCTCGCGGCAACCCGCGGCGACGGAGAAGTCGGCGATGATGTCACGGCGAATGTGAAGACAATACGCTCGCTGCCCCTCCGGCTGGCAGCCAAAGCCGGAAGCATTCCCGAAATCATCGAAGCCCGGGGCGAAGTTTTCATGAGCGTGAAGGGCTTCCGGCGGCTCAACGAAGAAAGGATTTCGCATGGCGAGGAGCCGTTCGCGAATCCGCGAAACGCTGCCGCCGGATCCCTGAAGCAGCTTGACCCACGCATAGTGGCCGAACGCCCGCTGGGCATTGTTTTCTATGCAGTCGGCGAAACCGCCGGCGTCTCCTTCTCGACCCAGGCGGAGGCGCTTCAAGGCCTCCGGTCGCTGGGACTTCCCACCCCCTCCAGATGGTGGGTCTGCGAAAACATGCGCGAGGTTCTGGACAGGGCGGCGGAACTGCAACGGCTCGAAAAGGAACTTCCATACGAAATTGACGGCGCCGTCGTGAAGGTCAACAGTTTCGAACAATGGAAGCTCCTTGGCGCGACGGCCAAGGCCCCGCGGTACGCAATCGCATACAAATATTCACACGAACGCGCGCGTACAAAGCTCAGGGGAATAACAGTGCAGGTCGGACGCACCGGCGTTCTGACCCCTGTCGCGGAGCTTGAACCGGTGTTCCTGGCCGGATCAACAATATCACGGGCCACTCTTCACAACGAGGACGAGATACTCCGCAAGGACATCCGTATTGGGGACACCGTTGTCATTGAAAAAGCCGGCGAGGTGATTCCGGCTGTCGTTGAGACGGTGCCTGAACTCAGGCCACGCGGCGCCAAGCCATTCAACCTTTTCGAGCATGTCTCCGGCAGATGCCCGGCATGCGGCGGCCCCATCTCGCGCCAGCCAACTCAATCCGGGCAGGGCATCGAGGTCGCTTGGCGATGCGACAACATCGCCGGGTGCCCCGCCCAGTTGATCAGGCGGGTTGAGTTTTTCGCTCAGCGCGCGGCGCTGGATATAGAAGGGATAGGAGGCGTGGCGGCTGAAAAACTGGTTGAGAACAGTATGATCTCCTCTCCTCTGGATCTGTTCGACCTTCCGGCCCATCAACTCGCGGCCCTGAACCTCGGGACGACTGACCACCCGCGCGTGTTTGGAGCGAGGAATGCCGCAAAAGTAGCGGCGGCGCTGGAAAGAGCGCGCAATCTTCCTCTGGCACGATGGATTCTGGCGCTGGGCATTCCGAACGTTGGAGAAACTGTCGCCAGACATCTCGCCTCTGTGCATCAGTCCCTGTCGGAGTTGGCTGAGTCGCCGATACTCCGGAATATTGTCAGACTGGCAGAATTGCGCGCAAGAGCCTCATCCGTAAATCCACGCAGCCGGCGGAACCCGCCAGCCACGGAGACGGAACGATCGCAAAGAGAAACAGAATTCTCCGCCCTTTCCGCCGAAATACTTCAAATCGAGAAGAGCCTTGGCAAACTGGGACTCGGTCCCGAACTGGGGCCTGTCGTGGCGCAGAGCATCATTGATTACTTTTCCTCGGAGGCAGGTTCTGCCGCTCTCAGGAAGCTCAGGCAACTCGGCATTGATCCGCGTGGCGGAACAGGACAAGCACTCAAAGGCTCTGCCATGCCCCTTTCCGGAAAAACCTTTGTCATCACGGGAACTCTCTCCTCCATGACCAGGGCGGAAGCCGCAGACGCCGTCAGACAACAGGGGGGCGAGGTGGCCGAATCAGTGAGCAGGAAAACCTCATTTCTGGTCGTCGGTTCCGATCCCGGCGAGACAAAACTTCGAGACGCCGAAAAGGCTGGAGTGAAGAAACTCAGCGAAGAACAGTTCCTGGCCATGCTTGGCGTCATGAAGCAGAAAGGCGAATCTGGCCAGACACATCTGCCGCTCTGACAGAAGGCCGACGCTCCTTCAGGGCATTTTGAATTGCCTTCATCAGGCGAATGCATACACTTCCAGCACGCCGACTGCCAAATGGCAAACGAGAAGACGTCGGCGGATGGAGATGATGCCGTGGGAACGATAAAGCTTCATAAGAAATTCATAAGCAAGTATCCACACAAGTTTACCAAAGGAAAGGATCGGTTTCTCCGCGGCAGACGCATATTGCCCCGACCCATAACAGGCAGGGAGAATCTCACGCAATTGCTGGATAACGCTTTTCTGGCCTACAACGCAGGGAGACTCCACGAGGCATGCCGACTTTTCACCGAGAAGATGCTGCAGGGCGATGTGACGGTGGGCATGAGTCTCGCGGGAGCTCTTACACCGGCAGGCATGGGAAGTTCGTCTGTTGTTCCTTTGATCAATGCCGGTTTTGTGGACTGGATCGTCGCAACAGGCGCCAATCTCTATCACGACATGCACCATGCGATGAATCTGCCTCTGTACAAAGGCACGCCCTTTGCAAGGGACCCGGAACTCCGCAAGGTCGGAGTGGTCAGGATCTACGACATTTTCCTTGACTACAACAGCGTGCTCATGGCCACCGACGATATACTGAGAAAGGTCCTGGTCCAGCCTGAATTCCAGAAGGAGATGGGAACTGCGGAGCTCCACTACCTGCTGGGCAAGTACTGCGCCGAGTTTGAGAAACAGACCGGCGCTCACAATGTTTCCGTTCTTGCAGCGGCTTACCGGGCGGGCGTGCCCTGTTTCTGCCCGTCGCCCGGCGACTCGACAATAGGCATGAACGTAGCCGGCGTCGAATTGAAGGGCAACAAGCTGCGCATCAACCCGAGCATTGATGTCAACCAGACCACTGCGATCGTGCTTGGCGCGCAGCAGTCAGGCGGACGGACGGCCGCATTCCTTGTCGGCGGAGGTTCTCCGAAAAACTTCATGCTTCAAACCGAGCCGCAGATTCAGGAGGTGCTGCGCATCAAGGAGTTCGGCCACGAATATTTCCTGCAGATCACGGACGCTCGCCCCGACACCGGGGGGCTGTCAGGCGCGACACCCCACGAGGCGGTGAGCTGGGGCAAAGTTGACCCGGCGCAGCTGCCAGACGCAATCGTATGCTATCTGGATTCAACGGTCGCCCTCCCGCTCATCACACACTACGCGCTTGCCAACCACAAGCCGCGCAAACTGAAGCGCCTGTACGACAGGCTGCCGGCTCTTACGGAAAATCTCGTCCGTGAATACCATGCCCACAACAGGTGGACGATTGAGGATATAAGATGATTCCAGCAGGGCAGTTGTTGAAGCTTGCGCGCCTGCACGGAACGCCCCTCGTCGTCGTGGATCACGAGCAGATACGCCGCAATTTTCGGACATTCCGACACCATCTGCCGCGCGTGCAGCCTTACTACGCAGTCAAGGCAAACCCGGCTCCGGAAATCGTGCGCACCCTTTACAACGAGGGCTCAAGCTTCGACGTTGCGTCCCTTCAGGAATTCATGATGGTCTACGAGTGCATCAGGAACCTTCCTCCTGAACAGAGGCAGGATTTCATCTGGGACAAAATTATCTACGCAAATCCCATTAAGGCAAACCGGACGCTGCGGGAACTGGATCCTTACCGTCCGCTGGTCGTATATGACAACGCCGAGGAGGTGGCCAAATGCCGCCAGTATGCTCCGCACGCCGGCCTCGTGCTCCGCATCAGGGTCCCAAACACAGGATCAATGGTTGAACTTGCGTCAAAGTTCGGCGCCGCCCCCCCCGATGCAGTGGCACTCATCAAATTGGCGGACAGAGCTGGCTTTGCAGTGGAAGGGCTCAGTTTCCATGTGGGAAGCCAGTGCACCAATTTCGGCAATTTTGTCACGGCTATCGGCATCAGCGCCGAAATTTTCCGGGAGGCAAGATCACGGGGATTTCGGCTGAAGCTCCTCGACATCGGCGGGGGGTTTCCGGCGCCATACGATCAAAGCGTCAAACCATTCGCCGCTCTGGCGCGCCTTGTAGATCGAGAGTTGAGGCGCCTTTTCCCGACGGACATAGAGATAATAGCAGAGCCTGGAAGATTCATGGTGGCGACCGCCGCGGTTTCTGTTTCATCCATCATCGGCAAGGCGGTTCGGGACGGAAAGCTGTGTTACTACATTGATGACGGCGTCTATCATACTTTTTCCGGAGTGGTTTTTGATCATTGCCAGTATCATTTCAAGGCATTGAGGAAGGGGCCTGTTCGGGTGTGTTCGGTGTTCGGCCCCACATGCGATGCCCTGGACACAGTTTCGGTCTCGGAATCGCTTCCGTCAAACCTCCGGCGGGACGACTTGCTTTTCAGCGAAAACATAGGCGCATACAGTTACGCTTCGGCCACCCACTTCAACGGCTTCCCGCCGGCAAAGGTTGTGCACATCAACCTGTGATTTCGCTGATCGCATCCGCAATCGCCGACGGTTCGCGTGTGTGCAAAACCTTCTTCACGGATCGCAAGCGGGCATACTTCGGCGGCAGGTCTTCGCTTTCGGAAAGCGTCTCATCATAAATCACCATGCGCGTCCCCGCCAGGCTCGGCATCACGCAAAGCAGAGATGCCGCCGCGCTTCCGTTCAGTCTGGGAAGTATCTCGTTCATGACTATTATATCGGGCTTCTCAATGGGAGCCTTTTCCAGCACCTCCGGTCCTGACGTCACATGCGAGACCAGCCAGCCGCGGGCCTCGAGGGCCGCCCTGATAGCCTCCGCCGGACGATGGTCATCCTCAGCAAGCATCACCTTCAACTGGCCGGTCCTGCCTGCTGCGGCCCTCCTGGCGGCCAGTATCTCCCTTATACGCCGCAAGAGAACTGATTCTTCGCACGGTTTTGCGAGGAATCCGTCCACATCAACCTTGTTGAAAAACTCCTCCAGCCTGGACCTGGCGGTCAAAACGAGCACAGGATACCTTGGCCGGCCGTCGGGTCCGGCTATCTCCCTGAGGAATCCCAGCCCCCCGATTCCCGGCATGCTGATGTCAAGAATGATGAGGTCTGGAGACATGGACTGAACCACCTTGAGCCCTTCTTCCGCGCTCTGAGCGACCTTCACTTCAAAGCCCTCTGAAGCCAGAAAGTCGCGCAACGAAATCAATAAATGTTTTTCATCATCAATGAGGAGAATGCTTTCTTTTCCGCTTCCGGAGCTCATTTTCCTTTTCCTCCTTCCGGCGACCTCTGCTTCCGTGCCGCTGCGCACTCATGGATAGCGCAAAGGCGAAGAATCGAGCATCACAAGTCCGTCCAGGCTGCATTCCAGGGCGCCAGCCTGCCATGGCGTCTCAACCATGGGAATGCCGAGGCCCTGCAGAATTTCCTTCTTGGGACCGGCTTCGCCGCTTCTCGTAAAAGCAATGACAGGCGTGGCTCCCCACGCAGGATCCGCCCGAATTTGAGCAATGACAACGCCGCCTTCCATGTTGTCGCCAGTCCAATCAACAGCGACCAGGTCGGGAACCCGTCCGCCAAGAGCAGTCTTCCCTTCTTCCAGAGTTCTGGCGTGAACAATTGAATAACCGTAGGCATCCATTTCCTTCATGGCGCTTAATAGAAGCCTGTCCTCCGAAGTTATGATCAGACATTCCGGTGGAGCGATCCATGGCAGCCACGCCGTGACCTGTGTACCCTTGCTCATCCCGGGCGGCGGGCTCCTTACTTCGATGCCGCCGCCGTGCTTCTCCATTATTTCCTTGCATATGGACAGCCCCAGTCCGGCCCCGCTTACGTGCTCGCCTATCCTGAAAAACCTCTCAGTGACATGGGGAAGGTGCTCAGGGGCGATTCCTATGCCTGTGTCGGTCACTTCAACAGCGACGGTCCCCTGTCTGGATCCAGTGCGCAGACAAACGCCTATGGAGCCATGCGGGACGTTGTACTTGATGGCATTCTTGACGATATTGAAGATTACCCGCTCCATTTTCTGCGGGTCGCACGCAACGAAACACTTGTCCAGGTCAATCCTGACAACAAGCGAAAGCTCCGCAGATTCTATCTGAAGCCTCATGGACTCGGCGGTGGCGCGCACAAACCTGGAGAAATTGGTCTTCAGCCGCGCCATTTTCAATGTGCCGGCCTCGGCGCGACTCATGTCAAGGATGTCCTCCACTGTCCGCCGGAGCCGATCGCAGTCTTCCCGTATCATCCGCAAATACGGGCATGCGGCCTCCGGCAGAGGGCCCGCAAGCCCCTTCAGCAGATTCCCGGCTGCATAACTGATGGATGTCAGCGGCGTCTTCAACTCGTGGGAAACATTGGACACAAATTCGGTCTTTGCCCGGTCATGTTCCTGGAGCTTGGCTATCGCCGACTGCAACTCAGCCTCTATTCTTTTTCTCTCGGCTATCTCGGCTGTAAGGTCCGCGTTTATCCTTGCACGCTCCGCCACCTCGGCTTCGAGACTCGCATGAGCCCGCCTGAGATTCTCCTCGGCCTCCCTCCTTGCCGTGATGTCCCTGATGAAGAAACACAGGCATTCCCTCGTGGAAAGTCGAAGACGGCTTGTCGAAATCTCAGCGGGAAAATGTCCCCCATCCTTCCTCAAACAATGCGCCTGGATCAGTGTAAATTGATCATGAGCCAGGTTCTCGCAAATTGTATGAAGAACCGATTCGTCAAGGCCGACCACAATGTCCATTATGTTGTGTTCGCGAAAATCCTTGCGGGAGTAACCGAAAAAGTCGCATGCGCGCGCATTTGCGTCAATGATTCGCCCCTTAAGCCGAGTAATGAATGCTGCGTCATAGAGCCCCTGGAAAAGCACCTTGAAATCTGCGTCTTCTATCGGAATCTGATCTGTTCTGCGCAGAACAGTAATTGAAGGAACCTGCCGCCGGACAACCTTGCGGCCCGTACCCGGCTTGGGAGCGCTCTCTCCCCGCGGCAGGTAGGGAGGAATGTCTATCCTCATTGTGTCGGATGGTTTCGGCCCGGATTTCATCCCGCTTCTTCCACCGGAAAAGCGCCTGCTTCCCATAACGCGCACGGGAACACGGCGCCTGAACAGGACTCGGTTTGTACCATAAACCCGGAAGAGCCGCCAGGCAGAATGGGAACCAGAAGCCCGTTTTCCCAACCGCGGGGAAGTGGATGGGGCTCCGCATCTGTCCTCTCGCTGGCTTCAAGCAGCATGCAGCGGCGCTCCCTGGGGCTCGTATTTGCCGCGCTCGGGCCAATTCCAGAATGTCGCTGCCTCAGCATTTGCGGCACCTTACAGACTATGACACGCTCATCATCGCTCGGCTCAACATATACCGCATGGCAACCGGACCGGAAGCGAAAAGTTCACTCCAATATTTTGCGTTTCAGAAATGGCCGCGCCGGGATGATCCATCTGGAAAAAAATGAGCCAGGTTCAAGGCGGGATGAATGTGCAGGCACAAGAGACTGAACATTCAGGAGAAAGAGGCTGTTTCTCAAACCGTGATGGACCGGCTGAAACGGCAGCGGGGAGCTTGACCCGGACGCTACTCAATAGTATGAAGCGCTGAAGATTGAACACGGGCAATCCGTTTGAGAAATGGCCTGAACAGAAAAAAAGTCCGCTAACGGCCCGTCAAGGAGATGGTAATGCAAGCAATATCCGCCGCCAGGGATATCATAATGCAGTTCCTTGGTTCGCCTGATGCGACGTGGAAGGTGGCCGCAATCGCCGCCGCCGCTCTGCTTTGCGCCATTCTGGTGCTGACGCATGCAGGCTCCCTGCTGCGAGCTCCCATGACCGGCTACTTCCGTTCCGCCGCAGTGGTTGTTCCGACATTTGCGGTGTGGGCGCTTCTTGCCGGGGCCTCGGTACATTTTGGCCGGGGACATCTCAGCGACACGATCATCAGATGGCTGCCGCTAGCTACAGGAATCCTGTGCCTCTTGACCCTGGGATGCCTCCTCGTCTTTCTGCTCATGAGGGCCAGATATTTCAAGGCCCTGTTTATGTGTGTCCTCACAACCGCGGCAATCATGGGGGCGATAGCTCTTGCCCGTGGCGCGGTTGATGCCTTCAGCCACGGCAAAGCTGAGATGGGCAAGACTCAGGAACGCAAACAGGAACTCAACGAGCTGCTTTCAAAATAAATCGCGCTCTGCCGTGTTCAACCGACCGCTCTTTTCGACTTTGATCTGAGCGAGGCCGATGGCACGGCGCTATGGAACTTACCTGTATATCCCAGTGCAGGTGCCTCCCTACAGTCGCGCGGCGCCCCTGCACAAGAATTTCCAGTTTGACACATGGAATCCTGCACCGCGGCAAGGTAAAAAAAAAAAAGGCCCGGGCCATAAGGGCCCGGGCCAAAGAATTTATTCCCGGCAACGAGCTACTCTCCCGCGACCAACTGCCGCAGTACCATCGCCGCTGGGGCCCTTCACGTCCGTGTTCGGAATGGGAACGGGTGTTACCTCCCCGCCATGGTCACCGGGAACTATAAAATCGTAACAACACAGGGATGGCAAGCACCCTCATCAGAGTTCGCA
>Ga0129299_1000656_pt1 | contig 22405 bp, 18 predicted proteins | sample ConPoolayeCmetaG_FD_94477 | JGI IMG/M metagenome (GOLD analysis project Ga0129299, IMG submission 94477) | Hot spring microbial mat communities from California, USA to study Microbial Dark Matter (Phase II) - Cone Pool mat layer C metaG ...
ACCGCCCTCCGCACCCCCGACCCGTACGCCGCGGTGACCATGGTGATGGTCCACATCTGCGGGTTCCGCCGCCACCCCGGCGAAGGGATCGACCCGCGGGCGGTGATCGACCCCTCGGCCCGGCTGGGCGAGGGGGCCACCGTCCGCCACGGGGTCACCATCGAGTCCGACGTGGTTATCGGCCGGCGGGCGGTGCTCTACCCCGGCTGTTATGTGGGCCGCGGCTGCCGGATCGGGGACGACTGCCTCCTGTACCCGAACGTGGTGCTCTACGAGGGGACCGTGCTGGGCGACCGCGTGACCGTCCACGCCGGGACCGTGATCGGCGAGGACGGCCTGGGGTACGCCCCGGTCCAGGGGAAATGGCGCAAGATCCCGCAGATCGGCGTGGTGGAGGTCGGCGACGACGTCGAGATCGGCGCGAATTGCGCGATCGACCGGGCCACCCTCGGGCGAACCGTGATCGGGGCGGGCACCAAGTTCAGCAACCTCATCGCCATCGGCCACGGCACGCGGATCGGCCCGGACTGCCTCTTCGTGGCCCAGGTGGGCATCGCCGGGTCGGTGACGGTGGGCCGCCACGTGACGCTGGCGGGCAAGGTGGGCGTGGCCGGGCACCTCAAGATCGGCGACGAGTCCGAGATCGCCGCCATGAGCGGCGTCATGCGCGACGTGCCCCCCGGCAGCCGCCTGGCCGGCCTCCCGGCGACCCCGATGAAGGAGGCCATGCGCTCCATCGCCCTCGTCGAGCGGCTGCCGGAACTGCACCGGCAGATCAAGAGGCTGGAGGCCGAGGTCGCCGCCCTCCGCCGGGACCCGGAGCGGCGGGAAGGCTGAACGCCGGACCCGGCCGCCGCCGGGCCGCCGGACCCGCCCGTCCGCCCGCTCCCCAGCGCAGCGGTCGCCATCATGCCCGACGCCCCGCGGATCCCCGCTCGCCGTCGCTGGCCGGTCGTCGTCGGCGGCTTCGCCCTCCTGACCCACGCCGCGTTCTTCTTGCTGCGCGAGGATCTGCCGCCATCCCCCGACGAGCGGGAGTACCTGGCCCTGGGGGCGGCCTTGGCCGAGGACGGGGTGCTCCGCCTGCCGAGCGGCGAGTTCGCCCGGAGGCCCCCGCTGTACCCCGCCCTGCTCGCGGCCGTCCGCTGGTGGCAGGGGCCGGAACTCTGGCTCAACGCGGTGCTCTTGGTGCAGACGGCCCTGAGCTGGGCCGCCACCATGCTGCTCGCCCTGCTGGCGGAAAGGATCGGCGGCCCCAGGGCCGGGTGGCTGGCGGGCGCCGTAGCGGCCCTCTACTCGCCGTTCCGGTACCTCCAGATGTCCTTCCTGACGGAGACGCTGCTGATCCTCCTGGCGACGGCGGCGGTGTGGGCTTACGTGCGGGCCGTGACCGCGGCCCCGCCCGCCGGACGGCGGCTGGCCCTGACTGCGGGGGCCTCGCTGCTGATCGGGCTGGCCGCCCTGACCCGCCCGAACGCCCTGCTGCTGCTGCTGCCGCTGCTGGCCGACGCGGCGGGCCGCCGGGCCCCGTGGGGAGAGCGGCTGTCGCGGGCGGCGGCCATGGCGGTCCCCGCGGCGGTCTGCGTGCTGCCGTGGATGCTGCGGAACGAGCGGCAGATCGGCCTGCTCACGCTGTCCACGACCTCGGGCCTGAACTTCTACCTGGGCCACAACCCGCATTACGCCGTGGAGCCGGGCCTGGGCGGGCGGACGGATTACGCCGCGTTCGAGCGGCTGCGTGCGGAGGGCCTCTCCGAGGCGGAGGCGGACCGGGAACTGTGGCGGCGGGGGCTGGCCTACTTGGTCGAGAACCCTGCGGAGACGGCGCTGAATGCGGTGCGGAAGGTGGGCGTCTGGTTTCGACCCACCGTGCCCCAGCACGGGCCGGTGAGCCTGATGCTCGCCCTGGCGGCGGTCGCCGCCGCCGGCGGCCGGGCCTGGCGGGAAGGCTGCTTCGATCTCCGCCGGCTGAACGCGTACCGCAGTCTGCTTGCAGCCCTGGCGGCGTCGGCCGCCGCCGTGGCCTTCCACTGGCACGCGACCGGGCTGCCGCTGACCACGCCGCTCTACGTGGTGCCGCTGGGGGCCATCGGGCTGTTGCGGTTCCATGACCCGTGGCGGGTGCGGCCGCTGCTGATCGGGCTGATCCTCAGCCAACTGCTGGCGGCGGTCGTGTTCATCCCGCTGGAGCGGCTCCGTTGGTGCGTGGACGGTCTGTTCATCGTGGGCTTGGCCGTCTGGGCCGCGAACTGGGGGGATTGGTTCCGGGCGACGGCTGCGGACTGCCCGGAGCGGGACGGAGGCCGCCGCCCGGACCCGGACGCGGCCGAAAGGAGCTGAGCGATGGACACCGGCCTCCACGGCCAATGGGTCCTGATCACCGGGGCCTCCGGCGGCATCGGCCAAGCGACGGCCAGGGCCTTCGCCGCGGAAGGAGCGGGGCTGCTGCTGCACGCCCATCGCCACGCCGTCGAGGCCGAACGCCTCCGGGCGGAGCTGGCGACGGACGCGGCGGTGCTGGTCGCGGACCTACGCGACGAACGGCAGGTGGAGGAGCTGTTCGCCGCGGCCGTCCGGCGGGCCGGGCGGATCGACGCGGTGGTCGTGAACGCCGGCGTCTGGCGGGCGGAGGACGTCCCCCTGCATCGCCTGACGCTGGCGGAATGGCGGGAGACGCTCGAGGCCGACCTGACTACCGCGTTCCTGACCTGCCGGGCCTTCCTGCGGCACCTGGAGGACTCCCCCCGCGAGGGGGCCTCGGTGGTACTGGTGGCCAGCACCGCCGCGCTCTTCGGCGAGGCCGGGCACGCGGATTACGCCGCCGCCAAGGCCGGCATGGCCTATGGCCTGACGCTGAGCCTGAAGAACGAGATCGTGCGGCTGGCCCCCCGCGGGCGGGTGAACTGCGTCTGCCCCGGCTGGACGGCCACGCCCATGGCCGCCGCCCAACTGGCCGATGCGGCGCTGTTCCGCCGGGTGACGGCCACCCGCCCGCTGCGGGAGGTGGCCCGCGCGGAGGACGTCGCCGCCGCCGTGGTCTTTCTCACGTCCGAGCGGCTAGCCGGCCACCTCAGCGGCACGATCCTGCCTATCGCCGGCGGCATGGAAGGGCGGCTCCTGCATCCGACCTGATCGATCGGGACTTTGCGGCCGCGGGACCATCGATTACAACGTTCCCGATCCGCCGTCACCCGAGGAGAGCAGCCGCCATGTCCTCGCCTCTGCCGCACGCTGCCCGCATGGTGCTGCTGGCCCTGCCGCTGGCCGGCCTGTCCGGCTGCGGCGAGCCGACGGCCCCGGTCGTCTCCGGCAGTCTGGGCGTGCCGGACATCCTGGGTCGATGCGTGCGGGCGTACGAGACGGCAGCCACGCTGCAAGCCCGGGGGCTGCTCCGCGACTACCGCGGGGCCGAACGCCGCGTGGCGAACATCGGTTGGGATTACCTTCGCCCCGATCGCTGGCGGCTTCAGATCGAGCTGGACTTGGCCGTGGTCGTGGGCGACGACTCCTGGTTCTATGACTCGGCCTCTCGGCGTTTTCGACGCCACACCCGCTTCACGCGGAATCCGATCGAAACCTCGGCCCACCTGCTCAGCAAGGGCGTGCCGTTCCTGGTGCCGGCCCTGTTGAGCCGGGGACCCGCGGCCCTCGGCGGCAGCCGCGACGGACAGTATCCCGGCTGGAGCATGGAAGGCGTCGGATGGCACGCCGAGCGTCCGTGTTACGTGCTGGCTCGCCGCGGTTGGGGCCGTGAGCCGCGGCACACCCTGCGGCTGTGGATTGATCAGGACCAGTTCGTGTTGCGCGGCTGGGCCGTGGAGCGGCCGGCGGCCGATGGTCGCGACGCTGTCCTGCTCGGGTGCAGCTACTACGAGATGCAGCTCGGCGGGCCGCTGCCGCGAAATCGGTTCGACCTGTACCCGCCGCGGCCGATTCTGTTGCCCTTGTCCGGGACCGGTCGGCCGGCGGAATCGGGGGTCAGTGGAAGGACGGACTGATGGCCCTGGACAAGGAGCAGCAGCGAGACCTGGCTCGGCAGGCGCGGACGCTGAAGGTCTCGGTTCTGATCGGGAAGGCGGGGGCGACGGACGCGGTAATCCAGCAGGTGCGGGGTGCTTTTCGCCATGCAGGGCTTATCAAGGTTCGTTTTCAGCCGGCGGCGAGGGGTGAAATTCGGGCCATGGCGGACGCCCTGGCGGCTTTCGTCCCCTGCGAAGTGGTTCAATTGATCGGTTTTGTCGCAGTGCTCTACCAGGCCGACCGGGAAGCAGGGTAAGGGTTTAGTGGCCGGACAGGGGCAGTCCGCTCGCCGAGGCCCTTGCGTGGAATCTCCGCCTTCCACAGAATACGGACCTCCGGCTCGGTATATCTGCCGAATGACGGCAGGTGGACCGATCTTCGCTTCGTCCAACGGCGCACGTGGCGCGGTTGCCGCGGATGAGGCCTCTCCGCCACCTGAGAAACCGGAATGGGGCGATCCCGGACTGGCCGAATCGTCTCTTGGCCGGAAGCGGGGCCGCGGCGAGAGTGCCGGGATGGATCACAGGAGAAATCAGCAGTGAAAGATGATCGCAGCTTGCAGACAGTGCAACCCGAGGTCGCCGCGGCGACCGTCATGAATCGCTGGTTCGTGGTCGTCGGGGCGATTCTCATTCAGCTTTGCCTCGGGGGGCTATACGCCTGGAGCGTCTTCACCACCACTCTGAAGGCGAGTGTCGAATCGGGCGGCTACGCCTTCACGGCCTCCCAGACCCAGTGGATCTTCTCCATGGGGCTGGCCTGCTTCGCCCTCTCTATGCTCTTTGCTGGGCGTTGGCAGGCCAAAGTGGGGCCGCGACCCGTGGCCGTGGTTGGCGGGCTGATTCTCGGCGGGGGCTATATCCTCGGCGGTGTGCTGGGCAAGTCGTTCCTGCCCCAACTGCTGCTGATCGGCGTCGTCGGTGGCGTGGGCATCGGTCTCGCCTACGTCGTGCCCATCGCCGTCGGGGTCAAGTGGTTCCCCGACAAGAAAGGGCTGATCACCGGCCTAGCCGTGGCCGGTTTCGGTTTCGGGGCGACTCTCTGGGTGAAGCTAGCCGGGGAGTGGTTCGGCGGATTGCTCAACACCACGAATGTGTTCGGCTTGCCGGGCGTGCAGAGCGTCTTCGTCATCTACGGGGCGGTGTGGTTGGTGTTGATTCTCCTGGGCAGCATCGTCATGGTGAATCCTCCGGCCGGGTGGAAGCCGGCGGGGTGGAACCCAAGCCCGGCCGCCGTCGCCAAAGCGGGAGGGAGCGTCGATCTCACGGCGACGCAGATGGCGGGGACGCCGCAGTACTGGGGGATGGTGTTGATGTTCACCGGGTCGGCCATGGCCGGGTTGATGGTCATCGGAGTGATTCGACTTTTCGGCACGGACAGTCTGATCGCCAACGGGGTCGTCACCGCCGATACCCTGGACGCGGCGAAGAAGCTGGCGGGCGGCATCGCCGGGACGGCCATGGCCTGGTATGCCATCTTCAACGGCCTGGGGCGGATCATCTGGGGTTCCGTCTCGGACAAGATCGGCCGTAAAGTCTCACTGTTTCTGATGTGCCTCTTCCAGGGCGTCATGATGCTGTGTTTCTATCGCCTGGGCGCTTCGGAACTCGGCTTGATCATCGGGGCGTGCGTCATCGGGTTCAACTTCGGAGGCAACTTCGCCCTGTTCCCTGCCGCCACGGCGGACTTCTTCGGCAACAAGAACGTGGGATCGAACTATCCCTGGGTGTTCATCGCCTACGGCGTTGCCGGTATCGTCGGGCCGCAGGTGGGCGCCTATTTCCAGCCTTCCGCCGGGGCCGTGGAGGCCTGGAAGACGCCGTTCATGATCGCGGGTGTGGCGTGTCTGGTCGCCGCGGTCATCGCCCTGGCGCTGCGGCCGGTAGGCCAGGTCAAGGGCTCCTGACGCCCGCGGCGGACCGTGACATGAAGATCCAGCTAGCCGGGGCCTGTCGATTCCCACGGCCTGCCGGAGAGACGAGCCAGCAGTCGCACCAGGCTTTGGGTGCCGTCCTCCTGTCCGCCGCTCGCGGCGACCGCCGCGTACAACTGCTTGGCCAAGGCCAGGCCCGGCAGGCAGAGATTCATGCGGTCGGCCTCGTCTAGCGCGATCCGCAGGTCCTTCAGGTAGTGGCGGACGGCGAAACCCGTCGTGAAATCGCCGCGGAGGATCCGTGGGGCGTAGTTCGTCAGGCTCCACGAGCTTGCCGCGCCGTGACTGACGTTCTCCAACACGCGTGCCAGATCGAGGCCCGCCGCTCGGGCGTAGACCAGCCCTTCGCACATCGCCACCATGCCCGCCGCGATGATGATCTGGTTCACCATCTTGGTGTGCTGCCCGCTGCCCGGCGGGCCTTGCAGCACGATGGTTTGGCCCATGATCTGTAGCAGTGGGCGGACACGATCCAGCGTGGCGGCTTCGCCGCCCACCATGAACGAGAGCGTGCCGTCCCTGGCCCCGATATCGCCGCCGGTGACCGGCGCATCCAGGCAGGCGATGCCCATTTCCTCGCCACGGGCCGCGATTTCTGCGGCCAATCCTGGGCTGCTGGTCGTACAGTCGACCAGGATTCCGCCGCGGGCCAGTCCCTCGAACACGCCCCGCGGTCCGAGGACGACCTCGCGAAGCTCCGCCGGGCCTGTCACCATGGTGAACACCGTCGAGCTTTCCCTCGCGGCGATCGCGGGTGAGTCCGCCCACTCTGCGCCCATGGTGATCAGCGGCTTGGCCTTCGCGGCGGTGCGGTTATGTATCTTCAGGGAGATCCCCCGCGAAAGCAGGCGAGCGGCCATCGCGGCGCCCATTCTGCCGGTTCCGATCCACGCCACCTTCATGGTTTGCCCCTGGGACGTAAGCTGTTTTGCCGCCGGGTTCGGCCGGATAACTAAAGCGTTGATGGTTCCGAAGTTCCGGACCCGCTGTTAGGATATGGGCGATGATCGGTTTTGAACACCGCACGGCGATTGTGTTCCTCGGCATGGTGGCGGTCGGCCTGGGCGGCTGCGGTCCCGGCAAATTGCTGCCTAAGCCGGACTTGCTGCCGGATCGGCTCGGCCCGCGAGCCCTCTGGCATACGCCGATGGCCTATATTTACGCAGCCGACAAGGCCGTGGCTGGAGAGACGCAGGTCTGGATTGGCGAGCTGGCGGCTCATGTCCGCCGGACCTACGGTCAGGAACTGGGCAAGGGCTTGGTCGTCGTCGTGGATAAGGGCGAGCCGGCGTGCATTCCGTCCTTGGAGGAACTGGTTCGCTTGCAACGTCGCACCGGTCTGGCCGGCGGCGTGCCCGCAGCCGACCTGCCGACCGTGGAGGCCCAACGTCGCAAGCTCGCCGACTCGGGCATGTCGGAGCAGGTGCTCTGCCTGGTTACGTCCGCGGCGCTGGACGACACCGCCCTGCTTCACCTGGGCCTGTCCGGTGACCTGCCGCCGGACGTCGCCTGGAGGATGTGTTGCCCCTCGCACCGCCTCATGGACGCGGCCGTGTGGGACTTCGCCCCGGCGGCGCTGGAGAAGAAGAAGGGCAAATCGTTTGCCGTGGCGACGGCCTGGGCCTGGCCGCTGGCGTTTCCGGAGGCGGCCAAGGTTTTCAGACTGGCCCGCGACACGCTGGCGTTCGAATTGTGGACCCACCGACAGTCGGGATGGCCCCGCGAACAACGCGCCGCGGAACTGGCCCGCTATGTGAAGGAGCGGGCCTTCCTTATCAGCCCGACCTTGGCCCTGGCTCTGTCCATGGCCGGGCAGGAACGGCCGGCGAGTTCGCCGCCGGTGAGTTCGGCGCCGTCGGCGGGCGCCGCGGAGCCGTAGGGGGGCCGCGCGGGATCGCGGTTCGGCCCTTTTACTCGACTTCAGTGATCTCGATCTCCAGCCGCCCCAGCAACGGTAGCAGATTGAGCATGGAATCCATCAGTCCCTCGTCGTTCAGGCTGGGCAGGGCCAGGGCGATGTGCGTCGGGTCGCAGTCGGTCTGCCGCAAGGCGGCGTCGATGTCCACCCACTGCCCGTCGATATAGACCTGCGTCCACATGTGGTAGCCGAAGACGCCTTCCCGCCCCACGCCGAGCATGCCTTCGGGAATCTGCACGATGCCGCTGACCCCACGCGCGGGCAGGCCCGCGGCACGGGCCAGCGCCGCCAGCAGCACGCCGTGCTCCGAGCAGTCGCCCTGGCGGCTGCGGGCCACCTCGGAGGCGGTGGCAAACGCCACGTCCAGCCCCTTGTCGGTGACGTAATCGGTAACGAACTTCCGCAGCGCATCGGCTTTTTCTGCGGGCGTTAGGGCCTTGCCCACGCCGCGGACGGCGAGCCGCCGGATCTGACGATCCTTGGTGTCGCAGATCGTGGAGGCCCTCAGGTATTCCGCCGCTTGTTCGCGGTCCGCCGCGGGCTGCTCCTTAAGAGCTTGCAGCTTCCGCCAATCGATCCGCCGGATCACCAATTCCGCTTCGTGGTCGTTGATCCGCTTGAACTTCTGCATGCCCGTGGTCGGCAGTTCGGGAAGGCGGGGACCGTCCGAGGGTAGCCGCAGCCGCATTCGCACGGACCTGGCCTCTGCGCTCACGCGGCGATTGGCCCGCACCAGCGTCTCCAGGAACATCTCCGGGGTCTCGCCTTCGCCCCGCAGGGCCTCCTCCTTGCTGGTGGCGACCACGTGGAGATCGATGACTCCCATTTTGACCGTTGTAATGATAGGATTGCCTTCGTCATCGACCCACAGTTCGGAGGCAATCGGCACCGGCAGCAGGGCCGTCGCGGTGACACGGGTCAGCTCCCGCTTCCGGCCCAGCACATCCACGGTTTCCTTGCCCCGCACGACGACCTCGGTCTCGATCGGTCCGTCCGCCTTCTGCGACGGCTCGTACCCTTTGATACGGTACTTGGTGCCGGGCTGGAGACCGCGGCGGCGGGTTTCCAGCAACTGCCCATAGGGGAAAAGGATGTCCGGGTCGAAGTCGTGCGTGACTTCCCGCTTCGAGCCGAACTGCTCCATCACCAGGTGGATCTTGCCGTCCTTGATCACGCCGGTCGTCGTGGCGGGTTCGCCGCCCATGTTCAGGGCGGCTTTCAGCGAGATCGGCTTCCCGTCCAGTGTCTCGCGGTACCGCTGATCGAAGTTGATCTTGATCTTGGCTTTGTCGCGGGCGATCTCGATCTGCATGACCGATCGGGAGCGGACTTCTTTGCCGACGGTTCGCACCGAGGTCATCATGTGACCGCACTTCTTGCCCTGCATGAGCACGACGTGCCAGCGTTCCTCGTTGGGGGGGGGCTTGGAGCCGTCCTGGGCGAAGAGCGAAGCGGGCAGTAGCAGGAACAGCCCACCCAGCAAAACAACCGACGCTCGATAGTTCCTTGGCGACATGATGGCTCCTCGATGACCTGCGGGGCCTGCCCACGCAGGTTGTCCATTATAACGGCTTTCGGGCGCGGATCTTTCCGTAATCGCGGCGTCGTCCGCTGGCCCGCGAGGCCCGCCGCGTCGGCCTCGAGGCTCCTGGATGCGGGGCATGATGAACGCGGCACGGCCCCCTCGCCCGCCGGACGGCTCTGGGGCGGTCCTCGTTCGTCTCGGATTCGACGCGACCAAAAGCCTTCGGCGGGTTCGTGGCGGCAGGCACGAGCGGCTGGCTCGTGGGAGATGGCCGCTCGCTTGTGGCGCCGTTTTTGTCCGGCGGCTCACCCAGCGCAGATCGGGGGTTTGCGGAAATGGTGGTCCGTCACCTGCTGGTACGCGTGGGCGATTTGCAGCATTCGCCCCTCCGCGAACGGCGCAGCCATCAGTTGAAGGCCGATCGGCAGACCGGCCCGCGTGAACCCGCAGGGAATGCTCACCGCCGGGATCCCCGCCAGGTTGGCCCCGCAGTTATAGATGTCCATCAGATACATTTGCAGCGGGTCGGCGGTTTTCTCGCCCAGTCGAAAGGCCGGCGTCGGAGTAGTGGGCGAGAGGATGACATCGCAATGGCTCAATGCCGCGAGGAAGTCGTTGCGGATCAGCGTGCGGACCTTCAGGGCCTTGAGGTAGTAGGCGTCGTAGTAGCCGCTGGACAGGACGTAGGTGCCGAGCATGATCCGCCGCTTGACCTCGGGTCCGAAGCCCTCGGCTCGACTCGCACTGTAGAGATCGATGTAGTCCGCGGGCCTCGCGGTGCGATGGCCGTACCGCACGCCATCGAACCGGGCCAGGTTGCTGGAGGCCTCCGCCGTGCAAAGGATGTAATAGCAGGCGATGGTGTAGGACGCGTGCGGCAGACGGACTTCGTGGACCTCGGCCCCCAGGGTCCGATAGACCTCGAGGGCGGCTTCCACGGCGGCCCGCACCTCCGGGTCAAGCCCCGCGCCGAAGTACTCCGGAGCGATGCCGATCCGCAGCGGGCCGATCGGCTCGTTGAGCGTGCGGACGAAGTCCGGCACCGGCGCCGCCACACTGGTGGAGTCTCGCGGGTCGTGCCCGGCGATCACCCCGAGGACCGTGGCCAACCCCGGCACGTCGGTCGCGAAGACCCCCACCTGGTCGAGGCTGCTGCCGAAGGCCACCAGCCCATACCGCGAGACCCTACCGTAGCTGGGCTTCAACCCGCAGATTCCACAGAAGGCCGCAGGCTGCCGGACGGAACCACCGGTCTCACTGCCGAGGGCGTAGGGCACGAGTCGAGCGGCCACCGCAGCCGCTGAACCGCCCGACGAACCCCCAGGCACATGGTCGGGGTTCCACGGGTTGCGAGTGGGGAAGAAGCCGGAGTTCTCCGTGGAGCCGCCCATGGCGAATTCATCAAGATTCGTCTTGCAGACGGGAATTGCTCCGGCGGCCAGCAGCCGCTCAACCACGTGAGCGTTGTAGGGTGAGCGGAAGTTCGCCAACATGCGAGAGCCGCAGGTGGTCATGCCGACGTCGAGGCAGATGTTGTCCTTGATGGCGATGGGCATGCCGTTCAAAGGACCGGGCACGGCGCCGGTTTGCCGGATCTCATCCAGCCGCTTTGCCGACTCCAAGGCCGAAGCTTCCAGAAGCCCAAGAACGCAATGGAGCAGGGGATCGAAGCGGGCGATCCGTTCGAAGGTCGCGGTGATGCCATCTGTGACAGTTGCGGCCATGGTTTCCCGTTCGCCGCGGGCGGAGACGGCCGGTCGGCGGCGTCAAGCGCTCCCTTGCTCCAGCACCTTCGGCACCTTGAAGTACGCTCCCGCCGCTTCCGGCGCGTTGGCCAGGACGCGGGCGACGCCCAAGGGATCGGCGGGTTCATCCTCACGGAAGACGCTATGCACGGGCAGCGGGTGGGCGGTTGGTTCGACACCAGCCGTGTCCACTTCATTGAGCTGCTTCATGTACTCGAGAATCGCCCCGAGCTGTCCACCGAACTGAACCACTTCTGCGTCGGAAAGCCTGAGCCTCGCCAGATGGGCGATGTGCCGAACCTGCTGTTCGTCGATTCCGCCGGGCATGGTCCACCTCGTGGGGGATCATCGGGCGCACGGAAAAGGCGGCGCCGACGATCCCGCGCCGCCTTCTATCACTGGTCGTCCTCGGCGTAAAGGACCACGGTCTTCAGCCTGGGGCCGCTGCCGAGGTTAGACGCCCTGGTTCAGGATGCCGTCGGCTCCGCCGCGGGTTTCCAGTCCCTTTTCAGCGGCTTAACGACCAAGCCCATGCGGATGGCCTTGGTCGACACCTTGATCCGGCACACGCGGCCGTCAATCACGGCCCGGACCCGCTGGATGTTCGGCTTGAACTTCCGCTTGGTGATGCCGGTCACCTTGGTGCCGACGCCGCCCAGATACTTGGCCTTGCCGCGGTGGGTGTACTGTCGGCCGGAGCGGGTGCGTTTTCCGGTAAAGTGGCAGACACGTGGCATGATGCACCTCGTTGCTTATACTCAAAACCGAGTCCGGCAAGTATAGCCTGACTCAGACCTGGAGCAAGGCCGTTTCTCGACCTGTTTTCGCGGCGGGAGCCAGCCGGCCGATAAAATCGCGGCCGGAAAACACGATCCCCGCCGCGGCAATGAGCGGTCGGTTGGGGCGTTTGGCCTCACGAGGGACGCATGGATCGCGACAGGTTGGCGGACTTGATCCACGGCGCCCAACGCGGAGAAGCCGCATGCTTTGAGGCCCTGATCGACGCCTTCGCGAGTCGGATATTCGGATTCTTCTTCCGTGCGACGTTCTCACGCGAGGAAGCCGAAGATCTCATGCAGGAGGTGTTCCTCCGGGTGGTCCGAATGATAGCCTCCTACCAGCATGACGACCGCTTCGAGTCCTGGCTGTTTCGGATCGCCGCGAATCTGGCACGCGACCGACTGCGGCGGCGGCGACGATCGACTCGTCCCGCCGCCCCTGGCGGCCGAGACGCCGAGTACGATACGGGTGCCCAGGCGACTGACCCGCTGGATGGTTTGGCCGGCGAAGCGGAACCGGTGGACGCCCGCCTGATCTACCGCGAGGAACTGGACGCGCTCGGCGCGGCCCTCGCGCGACTGCCGGAGCCTGAACGAGAGGTGATCGTATTGCGCCACTTCGCGCAGATGTCTTTCAAGGAGATTGCCGCGGCCATGGGCACACCCGTGGGAACCGCCTTGGCGCGGGCACACCGGGGGTTGATCAAACTCCGAGAGTGGTGCGGTGAGGAAACTTCTTCACGGAGAACCACCGGGGCTCCGTCGCCGGGGGATGCGGGCAATGGGTGAGCGTGTCCGAGGCATTCCGATACAACGTCGGTCCTGCTGCGGAGCAGCCCAGCACGAGTGATCGCATGGCCAGAGAAGAACACGAACTGGAACAGGAGATTCGCGACGCGGAAAGCTGGCTGGCGGGGTGGGAGACGCCGCTGCCCTCGGCGGCCGGCGTGGCGGCAACCAAGGCGGCCGTTCGTGCCGCGTTGCGTTCCCGGCAGGCGGCGCGGCTCGTCCGGCGACGCTGGTGGAGTGGGCTGGCGACCGCAGCCGCGGTGGTCCTGGCGGCAGGGTTAGGCTGGCATTACCTGAATCCGGATCGCGTCACGAACCACGCGCTCATGGCGGATGCGGAGGCCGACCTCCAACCCTGGCCTCCGGAGACCAGCGAAGACGCAACGTACATGGTCAACCTGAGCACGGACCTGGCCGAACTGGAGTCGTGGTCCGCAGACGATGCCTGGGACCTGGACGGCGTCAAGTTGTACCGCGCGCTGGAGGATGCGGTGCGATCGGGCGAATCAGTGGGGGAGACCGAGTCCGAACCTCCGTCGTCCTATCGGCATCCGCCGACGGCGCCAAGAATCGAGGAAGCCTGATGAACTCCACACTAAAGAAATCGCCGGCTTGTTGGGCCGCTTGGGGAGTACTGTTGGCCGTCGCGGCCGTGGCCTCCGCGGCGATGCTGCCAGGTGGGCCGATTCAGGATTCCCGCCCTGGGGATGGCCGTGATCGCGAATGGCTCGAAGACGATCCGCCACCTCCGCCGCCAAACGACGATGGTCCGCCCAGGATGGGACGCCCCGACCGCCGAATGGGTGAGCCGGGCGAGGGTGGTCGCCCGCGGATGCGGCCCCGTTTCAAGGAGGGTATCGGTCCGGATCGCGGCCCGATGCCGCCGGAGTGGATCGAGCGGGCGATGACGGTCATTCGCGAGAAGTTCCCCGAGTATCATGCCCGCCTGGAGCGGCTCCGGGAAGAGAACCCCAGGCGGTTTGAGGCTGCGGTTCATGTCGTTCTGCCGGTCGTGATGGAGTATCTGGAGATTCGTGATCGACATCCGGAGATGGCGGACACCATCATCACGGAGTTCCGTATCGAACAGCAGTTGGCCGAACTGAGCCGACAGTACCGCGAAGCCGCCGAGCGTCCCGAGGCCCAGGCCGACCTGGCCGAAGAGATCGAACGGCTGGTCCGCGAACAGACCGAGCTTCGTTTTCGCCGACAGGCGTTCCGTCTGGATGAGTTCGAACGGCGGCTGCGGGAGCAGCAAAGCCGACTGGAGGAGCAGCGGTCCCGCCTGGCGCAGGAGATGAAGGATCGGGACGAATTGATTGCCCGCCGGGTGAAGGAAGTCAAGGAAGGGCGAATCACCGCGGAGCCGCGTCACAAGGGTCCGCGAGGTTCCGGATTCCGCGGCTTCGGGCGAGACCGCGACGGGCCTCCGCCCCGCCCGGAGAGCCGCGAGGGGGCCGCCGGCGGGGCAGAACCGTAAGATAGGGCGAGGGCTGCTCGTTCAAGGCTGCTCTGCGACAGTCAGCCCTGCGTCGTGGTGCAGGAGTGCCAGTGCCGCAACAGCACCACGATGAACCACAGGCCGCCGATGCCATAGGCCGCCGCCGCGGGCCACATGTGCTGCTGCCACTCGCTTTCCGCCCAGCTCTGCACCGCGAGCACCGCCCCGATCGCGTAAAAAAGGAAGAAGATCAACACCACGCTGCCGAAGAAGTAGCGGTCGGCATCCCGCAGGTGGCGGTTGCTCTCCAGCCATTTTTCCCAGGTGACGGCGGTCTCGATGTGCGGCTCGACGTGCTCCTTCAGATAGCGGCCGGCGCGGATCACGCTGTTTTGCTCCATGATGAACGCCAGCATGAAGACCAGGACGACAAACGGCATCGACGCCGCGGCATAGACGGCCTCGAACCGCTGGGCCAGGAAGGCGGTCAGCGGAACGAACACCGCGACCAGCACCAGCAACCCGAACATCCGCACCTTGGCGCCACGGATTTCGTCGCGAAGGGTGATATACTGCTGCTTCATGAACTCCTCGGTCGACATGGGAGGCTCCTTGCTGGAAAAGACCGGACCATTCTACTCCACCGCCGGCGCCGGAGCAATGAAGGCGCGGCCACGACCAACCGCCGTCAACGCCGCCTCCGCCACTCCACTACGGCCCCGGGTTCGAGTGCATCGAGCGCCACCCGCAGCACGCCGGGCCGCCGCTCGAAACGCCAGCCTCCTGCCTTCACACCTCCCGCTCGGCATGGCCGGAGCCGCGCGCCGTTCACCATGACGGCCAACGGCGAGGCCCCGACCCCCATGAACTCCACCAGGTACGATCGCGGGGCGAAACGCTGTTCCCCCTGCCGCCGGTGCAGGCGAAGCTCCACCCGGTCCCTCCGCGAGTCCACCGCGTATTCCTCGCGGAGCCAGGCCCCCTGCCGGTAGCTCGTCGTCACGCCGTCGTCTAGATAACACCATCCTCGACCCGTGCCGGGGAACACCCGCAGGATCAGCGGATCCGGCGGCGCCTCGTCCACGAATTGTCGTACCGGTTGCATCGGCACGACCGCCCCGCCGCGGGCAAACAACGGAATCGAATCCAGGGTGACCCGCCAATTCACCCGTGGCGGATCGGCCGCGGCCTGCTGGGGCTCCGCCGTCCACAGGCCCGTGCCGTTTCCGGCCGCCCCGCGGGGCGTCAGCGCCGCACCCGTCTCGAACGCGTACCAGTCGCCGGCGGGCGGCACGAAGGAGCGGACCCGGGCTCCTTCCTCCAGCACCGGCGCTGCCAGAAGCTGTCTGCCGAACATGAACTCGTGTTCGGCGCGATGCACCGCGGGATGACGCGGAAAGTCCAACAGCAGGGGGCGCAGGAGCGGCAGTCCCGCCGCCGCGGCGTGTTCGAATTCGGTGTAGAGATAGGGCAGCAGGCGATACCGCAGCTCGATCGCCCGGCGGTTCAGGCGTTCGTGCTTCGGGCCGTAGGAGAGCGGGTCCTGCTCCGGCCCGCCCGCGGTGTGGACCCGGCAGAACGGGTAGAAGATGCCCACTTGGAGCCAGCGGGTGAACAGCTCCGCCGAGCAGGTCCGGCCGAACCCGCCGATGTCCGCGCCGCAGAAGACGATATTGGAAAGCCCCATGTTGAGAAGCATGGGGATGCTCATGCGGAGATGTTCCCAGCGCGACTGGTTGTCGCCGGTCCACACCGCCGCATAACGCTGCACGCCCGCGAAGCCGGCCCGCGTCAGCACGAAGGGCCGTTTGTCCGGCCGCAGCCGGCCAAGCCCTTCGAAGGTCGCCCGGGCCATTTGCATTCCGTAAACATTGTGCAGTCGGCGATGATCAGACGGTTCACCGTCGTTGTGCATGCGGATCGACAGTGGCGGCGTGTGTTCCGGTTGGGAGAAGTCCGCCGGCTCGTTCATGTCGTTCCAGAAGCCGGCCACGCCGTCTTCGACCGGACCGCGATACAGACTGCCCCACCATGCCCGTGTTGCCGGCCGTGTGAAATCGGGGAACACGCACCGGCCCGGCCAGGCTTCGCCCACGTACGTCTTGCCGTCGGCCCCTCGGCAGAAATGACCGCCCTTGGCGCCCTCGTCGTACACGGCGTAGCCCGGCTCCCGCTTGATGCCGGGGTCCACGATGACCACCGTCCTGAAGCCCTGCCGGCGAAGCTCCTGCACGAGTCGCTGCGGCTGCGGGAAGCGGCGGCGATTCCAGGTGAAACAGCGATAGCCGTCCATGTGGTCGATGTCGAGCCAGAGGGCGTCGCAGGGTATCCGGCGACGGCGGAAGTCTTGAGCTAGGCGTCGAATTCGGGCCGCCGATTTATACCCCCAGCGGCATTGGTGATACCCCAGCGCCCATCGTGGCGGCAACGGCGTCGGCCCCACCAGTGCGGCGTAACGCCCCAGCACCTCGGCCACGGACGGCCCGGTGAGGAAGTAGTAATTCAGCTCGCCGCCCTCGACCCCGAAGGACCACGCCGCCGACGACGTTTTGCCGAAATCAAACCACGACCGCCGCGGGTCATCCAAGAACACGCCATACGCTGAGCACCCGTTCACCACCAGTGCCATGGGGTGCGCTTGATAAAGTGGATCCGTCCAGGGTTCGTGATCGGGAACATCCTGGTTCCAGTTCAGCAGCACGGACCCCCGCTTGTCCAGCGGACCGCCGCGCTCCCCCATGCCGAAGAAATGGTCGCCGGCATGGAGTCGCCAATCGCCCCGGACCTCCGCGCCGCTCCAGGACAAGCGGCACGCCGGCTCATCCCCGGCCGTCATCCGACCGTCAGCGGTGCGGAACGTGAGTCGCGCGGGTCGGCGGGACAGCCGAACCCGGACTCCGGGCGAGACCATCTCGACCTCGCGGGGGGTCTCCTTGAGACTCCACGGCGGCCGCGGTGTGGCTGGCGAGGCAATAGCCCAGGAGTGGTCTCGACCGAATTTCCCTTGCGGCGCGAGTCGGACTCGGACCACCCCGTCGCGGACGATCTCCAATCGCAAGGCCGCCCGGCCGCAGCGAACGAGCAGGCCCCCGGAGTCTGGCCGCAGGGACGTCACGTTGCCCAGGGAATGGCGTCCGAGAAACCATGCCTCGGCGTCATCTTTTTCCTTGTGGTGCTCAGTCTTGTTCCGTTGCATCGTTCTCGCGTTCTCCCCGGTGAGGGCGTACCGTGGTTCGTGGCGTCAGTCCGGCCCGTGCGGGATGAGAAGATACGTCCCCGACGGTTCCGCGGCCAGCGGCCGCCACGGCGCGGGGCTGCGTGTTCATCCGGGCTGAGGGGTCGCTGGAAGCGGCGGAAGCCGTCCGATAGACTGCCGCCATTTGTCAACTGCACCGCCAACGGAAACCCCGCATGGCTCGATCTACCGCCAGCCACCTCGATTTGCTCGCTGACGCTCTGCGGCGACGGACTCCGGCCTCGGGCCGGCGGCTCTATCGTATTCCCGCCATCTGGAACTCGTGGGGCTTTCGCGAAGTCGACCACGCCGGCCAAGGCGAGATCGCCGTCGAGCCGCACCGCTTCATTCTGGACTGCCTTCGTAGCGTCATCCTCCCCGCTCGGGGGCGTCGCCGCCTCGGCGGATACAGCCTGTCACGGCTCCGCGGCGTCCGTCGCCGGAGCGATGGACGAGTGGAAGACGCCGCCGGACCCCGCCGCGGCGGCGATTGGATCCGTGCCGCCAGCATCTACGGTCTGTTCATCCGCGCGTCCGCGGCGTGGGACCACAATGGTGACGGTCGTCTCGACGTCGGCCCGTGGACGGAGACCGGCACCTTCCTCAAGGCTGTGGTTCTCCTTCCCTTGCTGGCCCGGATGGGGTTTGACGTCCTCTACCTGCTGCCGGTGAACAAGATCGGCCAGGCTTTTCGGAAGGGGGAAGTGGGCTGCCCCTATTCCGCCCGCAACTTCTTCGCTTTCGACCCGCATCTGCATGACCGCCTTCTGGGTGTGCCGGATCGAGAGGACGCCCTGTCGATCGAGGTGCAGTTCGGGGCGTTCATCGAGGCCGCCCACGCCCTGGGTATTCGTGTGCTGATCGACCTGGCGCCGCGGACCGCCTCGCGGGACAGCGACCTGCTCCTGGACCATCCCGACTGGTTCTACTGGATCGACGCCGCTTCAGCGCGACGCTACGGCCCGCCGCGATTGGCGGGCTTTCCGCGCGGGATCCCCACTCCGGGCCAGATCGGCGAACTGCTCAACCGGCCGGTCATGCGGGAGCACCTGGCCCGCTTCCGCCCCTCGCCGGACCGCGCCGCGCCAGATCGGTGGCGGGAATTCGTGGTTCGGTGCAAAGCTGGAAAATACCCTGATGTGCTCCGGGGCATCGTTCGGGAGTTCGGCGTGGTCACGCCGCCGGGCTTCTCCGACGTGGTGAACGACCCGCAGCCGCCCTGGTCCGACGTGACCTTTCTGCGACTCTTCCTCGACCACCCGATCGCTTCGGCCCGGCACCTGCCCGACCCCGCCGCGCAGCCGCCTTATGTCTTCGCCGATACGATCAAGGCCAGCCAATTCCCCGGCCGCCGTCCGAACCTGGCCCTGTGGCGGTTTCTGGCAAGGATCCTGCCGTTTTATCAACGCTTCGGCGTGGACGGGGCCCGCGTGGACATGGGCCACGCCCTGCCGGGGGGCTTGCAGCGGATGATCATCGCCGCGGCGAAACGCTGCGATCCCGACTTCTGCTTCCTGGCCGAAGAACTCGACCACCAGCGGGCCGCCGCGGCCCGTCGCGACGGCTACAACGCGATCATCGGTTCGTCGTGGTGGATGCAGCCTCGCCACGCCGAGGGCCGGTTGCGCGAATTCATCGCCCACGTCCTGCCCCGGACCCCGATCCCGATGTTCGCGGCCGCGGAAACGCCGGACACGCCGCGGGCCTCCGTCCGCGACGGCGGCGAGGATTTTGCCCGCCTCATCGGCGTCCTGAACAACTTTCTCCCGTCGGCGGTTCCCTTCGTCAACAGCGGGATGGAAGTCCTCGAGCGCCAGCCCTTCAATCTGGGGCTGGATCTCCTGCCGCGGGGGCGTTACGCCTTGCCCCGGCGCGATCCCTGGTACGGGAAGCTCGGCTACTTCGATCGCGTGGCGCTGCATTGGACGAATCCCGGCGCGGCCGGAATGGTGGACCTGCTTGCGCAGGCCGGTCGGATTCGCCGGCAGTTTCTGGCCACGCTGTCGAAGCCCCGCCGCTGCGTCCAATTGGCGGTGTCGCCGCGAAGTCCTGCTCTGTTCGCTCTGGGGTGGAGACTGCCGGATCGACGGACGCTGGTGGTCGCCGCCAACGCGGACTTTCACCGCGGGCGTCGTTGTGCCGTGTCGCTGCCGGCCGCCCCGCGCGGTCCGGTGACGGTGCTGCTGTCCATTCACGCCACGCGGGAACCGCCCAGGCTCGTCGAAGGCTCTTTGCGGCTGCGTCTGAAGCCCGGCGACGTGAAGGTGTTGCTCGTCTGAACGGGCCGCTCGAAGCTTTCCCGTTCGCCGGCTGGCCCGCCCAGAGGCTGCTCAACCCTTGACGCCGCCCAGGAGCAGCCCGCTCACGAACTGCTTTTGAGCCACCAGGAACAGGATGATGCAGGGGATCATCGTGACCACGCTCGCGGCCATGAGGTAGTGGGCGTCGCGGAAGTCGCCGTATTGGTTCTGAAACGAATTCAACGCCACGGCCAGCGTCATCTGATCTTCGCTTTGCAGGTAGATGAGCGGTCCGAGAAAGTCATTCCATGCGCCGATGAAGGTGAAGATGGCCGTGATGGCGATCACCGGCTTGCAGATCGGCAGCATGATTTGCAGCCACGTTCGCAAGTGCCCGCAGCCGTCGATTCGGGCCGCCTCCACCAGCGATTCCGGGACCTGGGCGAAGAACTGGCGGAACATGAAGATGAAGTACGGTGCGCCGAAGAAAGCCGGCACCACCAGCGGCAGGATCGTGTCGATCCACCCGAACGACCGGAACATGATGAACATGGGGATCATGGTCACCTGCGCGGGCAGCATGAGCGTGGAAATCATGATGATGAAGGCGGTGTTCCGCCCGCGAAACCGCAGTCGGGCAAACGCATAGCCGACCAGGCTGCACGACAACACCTGACCCGCCACCACCAGGGTGGTGATCACCACCGTATTGGCCAGGCTGTCGAGGAACCCGACGGAAGGCCGGTAGCACTGCCAATACCAGGCCAGCTTCGCCCAGGTGTCCGAGGGCGGTCGAGGCGAATCCGGAGCCGGCGGTTGGCTGGAGCCGAACCGCTGGAGGGCCTTGGGATAGTTGGCCCACTGCGGCTCGTCGGGCCACCACCTGAAGCCTGCCGCCGAGCCGGCGACACTGGCCTCCGCCGGCGTCGACAGGCTCGTGGCCAGCATCCACCAGAACGGAAAGAGCATAGCGAAGGTGCCGAGGAGGAGGCACGCCGTCGCGAGAACGGTAGGGGTTCTCCAGCTCATGCTTTCAGGGCCTCATAGTACACAAAGCGCCGCGAGCCGCGCATCAGCGCCAGCGTCAGGAGCAGCACGATCACCAGCAGGAGCCAGGCCATCGCTGACGCATAGCCCATGGCGTGAAAATCAAACGCCTGGTTGTACAGGTACACCACGTAGAAGCGGGTGGCGTCGCCCGGCCCGCCCGCCGTCATGACGTAAGCCTGGGTGAACACCTGGAACGAGGCGATGATGGCGATGATGACGTTGAAGAAGATCACCGGACTTAGCATCGGCAGCGTCACGTTGACGAACCGCCGCCAGCCGACGGCGCCGTCGATCTCTGCGGCCTCGTACAGATCGTGCGAAATGCCCTTCAGCCCCGCCAGGTAGATCATCATGGTCCCGCCGATCGACCAGAGATTCACGAACACGAACGCCGGCACACCCCAGCGGGCGGCGTCCTTCTCGAACCAGGCGGGAGTGTGAAGGCCCCAGGGGAGGATCGGGTCGAGCACTTCCTTCAGCAGCCCGTGCTCGTGGTGGAAGACCCATTTCCACATGACCGCCATGCCCACGCCCGCCAGGACGCTCGGCAGATACCACGCGGCCCGAAAGAAGCCGATGCCTCGAAACTCGCGGTTCATGAGCAACGCCGCCAGCAGGGCCGCGACCTGTCCCGACGGCACCGCCAGCAACGCATACCAGGCGGTGACCTTCAGCGCCCGCCGAAAGGTGTCATCGCCCTGCCACAAAGCGCGGAAGTTGTCCCAGCCCACGAACTGGGCGTGATCCAGCGTGGTCATGCCGCTCCATTTGGTGAAGGACAGCAGCAGTGATAACACGATCGGGAACGCCGTGAACGCCACGAAGCCGATCACCCACGGGCTGACCATGGCGACGCCGGCCAGCTCTTCGCCGAAGGCCAGCCCTCTCGGCCGGCGTCTCCACCAGACCACCGCCGCCGCCGCCGCCAGCCCGCCGACGGGCAGCAGAATCCACCAGGCCGCCTTCGCCCAGGGCATCCGCGGGTAATCCCGGTCCAGGACCGCCCTGGCCCGATTTTCCCGCCACTCCCGGCCGACCTGGGCCATGGCCTGGGCGGCGGGCATATTCAACTTGAAGACATCCTCCAGCCGCACCCGCAACTGGTGCTGGTACTTCGGGTCCGCGGGCCAGGCAATCGGTTCCGCCCGCTCGGCCGCGTCGAGGAATATGCGATAATTCCTGGGTTTCTGAGCAGGGTCGGAGAACAGCGGCCCCTCCGCCACGCTCCGCAGGACCGGGATCGCCAACCCGGCCTGACACATCAGCTCCTGTCCGCGGCGGCCGTTGAGGTATTTGATGAACCGCCAGGTTTCTTCTTTGTGCTTGCTGTTGCGGGCCATCGCCCAGCCGACGGTGAACACGCCGTTCCGCTGGGGCAGCCCGGCCGCATGAGGCAGTGGGGCGAAATCCCAGTCGAACTTCTCGATGAGCCGGTAGGTCGGCACCTTCCACCGCCCGAACGGCCCGGCCAGACCGACGTTGCCCGCCAGAAACGGCTCCATGCCGGTTTCGAGCTGAGTCTTGGCCGACACCAGGGTCCGCTTCTCCGCGTGAAACCAGCCCCGCAGACGGTCGAGGGCTTCATGCAGCGCGGGATCGTCGAATTTGAACTCCGCCCAGTCCGGCGTGCCGAAATCCAGACCGTGGGTCCAGAGATACAGCCGCACCATGGCCTCCCAGGTCACGAAATCGGCCCCGTAGCAGTCCGGCAGGCTGCCAATGGTCCGCGC
>Ga0129299_1000658_pt1 | contig 22356 bp, 25 predicted proteins | sample ConPoolayeCmetaG_FD_94477 | JGI IMG/M metagenome (GOLD analysis project Ga0129299, IMG submission 94477) | Hot spring microbial mat communities from California, USA to study Microbial Dark Matter (Phase II) - Cone Pool mat layer C metaG ...
CCCCACACCCACCCTCACACCGCCGACACTCAAGCCCTTGCCCGCCAGTCACGCCGGGCGAACGGTGTGCAATGTCTGTCACGAAACCGGCACCGGAGGTGTTCCCAAAAATCCTCCCGATCACGCCGGACGTACAGACGCCACGTGTACTGCGTGTCACAAACTACCATAAATCACCCGCAAGACTTCCAAAGCGTGTCGCTTTGGAAGTTTTTGTATCTTGACTCACACGCGACGCGCGTTATAATGTAACGCGAGTTATTGAAACACATCATCAATCGGATTTTCCCAATGACGCACTCACCACCTCAACCAACTCGACAACAAAACACAGTACGCCTCACTGCCTCTTTACTGATTACTCTGGCGTTTGTCGCGGTCGAAATCGTCGCGGGCTTGTGGTCGAACAGTCTCGCCCTGCTGACCGATGCCGCCCACAATTTTACCGATGTGCTCGCGCTCGCACTCAGTTGGCACGCCCTGTGGCTTGCCGCGCGGCCCGCCAATGCGCGTCGCACCTTTGGTTATCATCGGGCGGGCATCATCGTCGCGCTCTTCAATTCGACAACGCTCGTGCTGATTTCGCTGGGCATTGTTTACGAAGCGTACCGACGCTTTCTCGCACCGCCGCAAGTAGATGCCCAGGTGCTTACCCTGGTGGCGATGCTGGCATTCCTCGTCAATGTGAGTACCGCGCTCATCATTCGACGCGGCAGCGCGCACGATTTGAATATGCGCAGCGCGTTCATCCACCTGGCGGGTGATGCCGCCTCCACCTTCGCCGCCATTCTGGCAGGCATAGGCATCGTACTCACCGGTTGGCACTGGCTCGACCCGCTGGCGAGTGTGCTCATCGGCGCGCTCATTCTGTGGAACGCCTGGCTCATCATTCGTGAAACCATCAACATTCTGGTCGAAGGAACACCGCGCAATCTAGATGTTGGCGCCATCGTAGGTGATCTAAAAGGTGTGCACGGCGTCAACGATGTCCACGATGTGCACGTGTGGAGTATCACGCAAAATATGCATTCACTTTCGGTGCACATCACCACAGACGATATGCCCTTGAGCGCGAGCGCTGCCATTCGCCGCGAGATCAACCATCTCCTCTGGCAGCGTTACGGTATCGCGCATACGACGCTCCAGTTCGAATGTGGAGAATGCGGCACAGGATTGTACTGCGATCTGGAACGCGCGCCGCATCAAGCCTCCGCATCCTGAATCGCTTGACGTACCCCTTGCCGTTACCCTGACCCGATTATGCCAAAACTCGTTCACCTTTCCGATTTGCACTTTGGTCCGCATCACCGCGCGCACCTCGCCGAAATTCTTTTGCGTGATATTGCCACACTAAACCCCCAAGCCGTCATCATCTCTGGCGATTTCACGATGCGCGCACGTCACCGCGAATTCGAACAGGCGCGCGCTTTTCTCGCGCGCATCGCCCAGCCGATTCTGACGATTCCCGGCAATCACGACCAACCGATTCTCACCCCGCGCGATTGGCTGGAACGCTTGACGCGGCAATACGCGCGCTACCAGACCTACCTTCACCCAACGATTGACGCGGTGCTCGCGACGAACGACTTGTTCATCGTCGGTTTGAACGACAACCACCCGCTTTTGCCCGGCGGCTTTTGGTCGCGCGCACAACGCGCGTGGCTCGAAGCGCACCTCACGCGCGCGCCGCGCGACGCGGTGAAAATCATTGTGACGCATCATCAACTCGTGTGGAACGGCTGGCGTCCCGCCGGATTCTGGAACGCGGAAAACACGCTGGCGTGGCTTGCCGCGCGCGGCGTCGAACTGGTGTTGAACGGACACACCCACATTCCCACAGCCACGCAAACGCCACAGGGCATCGTCGTCGCCTGCGCCGGCACCGCCACCAGTGGACGCACGCGTCACGGCAACGGCAACGCGTACAACCTTATCACGCTAGAGCCGCATCAGATTAGCGTGTGTGTTCGTCAGTACGAGGCGCGCCAGAACGCGTTTGTGCTCGCGCGTACCGTGACCTTTCCCCGCGCGCCGCGTGCGTAATTTCTATAAAAATTTTCATAAAAATCAACTCCCTCCCTTCAACCCCGAATTGACGAACCTCACTCAAGGTGTTATAATGACCCTGCCAACACACTCCAATCGCCAATCTCTAATTTCTAATCTCTCATCTCCACGCAGGAGGTTCCTTTTGCGCGTTCTGTTAATCAACCCACGGTTTCAACTACCGATTGATACGCGTACCACACCGCATCTCGGGATCGCCTATCTTGCGGCTGTCAGCGAACAGCGCGGCGATGAGGTGCGCGTGTTCGATATGGACGTCGAAAATATAAAACTCACCGATTTCGTGCGCGAATACCAACCCGACATCGTTGGCATCACGAGCAACACCCCGCAGGTCAAGCAGGGTTGGCTTGCCGCGCGCCTGATCAAATCGGTGCTCGATGTGCCGATCGTGCAAGGCGGTCCGCACGTCTCGGCATTGCCGGAAGAATCCGCCGCGCGACCGGAAATTGACATCGTCGTACGTGGCGAAGGCGAAGCCACCTGGATTGATTTGTGCAACACGCTCGAACGCGTCAAAGCCGGCAATTCCAGGTTCACCACGCGCGACCTGCTCGATCCTGCCAGCCACATTCTCGACGGCATCCTCGGCATCACCTACCAGACGACCGACGGACACATCCACCACACTCCCGAACGTCCGCCGATTGCAAATCTGGACACGCTGCCATTCCCGGCGTATCGCTACTTTAAGATGGAACGGTACACCTCACTGCAACCAGCGATTGACGCGATTGAGATGGGCAAATCGTACAGCATTATGACCTCGCGCGGGTGTCCGTATCGTTGCACATTTTGCTCACAAAGCGTGATGGCGGAAAAGTGGCGCGCGCGTTCTGCCAAAAATGTCATTGCCGAATGGCGCCATCTCATCGAGGACCTGGGCGCGCAAGAAATCGGCGTGCTGGACGATTCGGCGAACATCAATCGGCAGCGCGTTCACGAAATCTGCGATTTGCTCATCGCCGAGAAATTGAATCACGTCCCCTGGATTCCCATCAACGGCATTCGCGCGAATCTAGCGGACGAGGATTTGTTGCGGCATATGAAAGAAGCCGGTTGCAAGCGCGTCGCGTTCGGCGTCGAGACCGGCGACGAGGAGATTCTCAAATCCATTGACAAGCGCGTGACGCACGAGCAAATTCGCGCCGCGTTCAAGAACGCGAAAAAAGTCGGTCTGGAAACGGTCGGCTTTTTCATCATCGGCTTGCCGGGCGATAACGAAGAAACAATGGAAAAGACAATTCGGTTCGCGTGCGAACTGGATCCACTCGTCGCCAATTTTTCGATGATGACGCCGTATCCCGGTACCAAAGTGTGGGAACAGGTGCATCGCAACGGCGGGCGTATGCTGGTCAAGGACTGGCAGGATTACGTGTTCTTCGAAGGCAAGGCGCGCTATGAAATCGGTGAGACGACGGCGGAATTGCAGGAACGCAAATGGCGCGAAGCGTATCGTCGTTTTTATCTGCGTCCGCATCGTATCTGGATGACGCTGACGCGCAAATCCACGTGGCAACATTTCCCGCGCACGCTGCGAATGGCAATCAAGATTGTGTTGCCAAAGAAGACGAAAGATGAGATCAAAGCGGTCATCGAGGAAACGCCGGTGATGTGTTAGAGAACAGAGGGAGGTAGATGTGACGCGTGTACAAGAAATCGAAATCGCTATCGAATCGCTCTCACCTGACGAATATGCGCGTTTGCGAAAGTGGTTCCTCGCGCGAGACTGGGAACGATGGAATCACCAAATCGAGGCAGATTCAGAAGCAGGAAAATTGGATTTCTTGATTCAGGAAGCCCTTGCAGAGAAAAAGCAAGGACACCTGAAGGATCTCTAGATGCATCGCACCACGCGCCGATTCTGGCAGTGCTTTAACGCGCTTCCGAAATCCGTACAGGACACTGCGACAAAGAATTTCGATTTATTGAAAAAAGATCCGAGTCATCCTTCGTTGCATTTCAAACCGTTGGGCAAGTTTTGGTCGGTTCGGGTGGGAATTCATCACAGGGCATTAGCAATCAAGGACGGTTCAGATTTCATATGGGTTTGGATTGGCACCCACGATGAATATGAACGGTTAATCAAGTGACACGTTGAAAATGACGATGGCACTCAAGATTGTTTTGCTCCAAAGGACCAGGGATAAGGCAAAGACGATAGTTGAGCAAGCAGCCGTGATGTGTTGAAAGGGTGGTGTGGAATGAGTAATCTGCTTGATCGAATTACGATGGATCCGCAAATCTGTCATGGCAAACCGGTGATTCGCGGCTTGCGCTATCCTGTTGAGACGATGCGGAAATCAAGATGAGGAATTTGCCTATGAGTACAGTGACTCTTGCAAAAAATCTCCCGATCACGATTGATGCAAATATCGTGAGTGGCACCCCGGTGTTTCGGGGCACCCGCGTCCCTGTTCAAACATTGTTCGACTATATCGCAGATGGATACACGTTGGATGAGTTTCTCGACAACTTTCCAACCGTCAAGCGCGAGGACGCCATTGTGATCCTTGAAGAGGCAAGTCAGTACCTCTGTCGCGGAGCATCGCTACAGTGAAAATCCTGATTGACGAGAGTTTGCCGCGATATCTAAAGCATGTTTTGGCGGAGTACGCGGCATTCACCGTGCAAGAGCTGGGTTGGACTGGAATCAAGAACGGCGAATTGCTAACGCGAGCCAATAATGCGTTTGATGTTCTGCTCACTGCCGATAAGAATCTGCGTTACCAGCAAAATCTGCACGGCTTGACACTCGCGATCATTGTGTTTCCATCAAACCGATTGAGCACAGTCACCAATCTGACCAATCGGCTCAAGGACGCGCTGGGAGCTATCACACCCGGAAAGATCGTGGAACTTGCCTAGAAACTATGACGGGCGTGAAGAATGCCTTGTCGCGCCATTTGTTCATTTGTCATTCCAAAAATCACAACGTCGTGAAAGGAGAAAAGCGAATGCTACGACTTTATGCCGAGAGTAGCAAGTGTTCGGGGTGCCGCGCATGCCTCGTCGCTTGCTCGCTCAATCTGTTCAAAGAGAACAATCCCAAAAAAGCCGCGCTCGTCATTCACGCCGAGTTTCCAACGCCGGGCGTGTTCAAAGTAAGCGTGTGTACGCAGTGCGGCGAGTGCGCTGCCGTGTGCCCCACCGGCGCAATCAAAAAGAACGCCAAGGGCGCGTACTATGTGGACTATGCCGAGTGTAACCTGTGCGAAGCGTGCGTTCCCGTTTGCCCGGAAAATGTAATGTTCGTGCGCACCGGGCTAGCGGACACGGCGTGGAAATGCGATTTGTGCGGCGATTGTATCGCGGTGTGTGGCACTGACGTGCTGAGCATCGGCGAGATTCAAGCCACGGCGTAAGGAGGCGACAATGAACGGCTATGGTGGACAGATCTTGCGCGTCAATCTTTCGACCGGCAAAATTTCCAAAGAACCTACCCCGCCCGAACTCGCGCGCGATTTTCTGGGCGGGCGCGGCTTTGGCGCATATTTTCTCTACAGGGAAGTACCCAAAGGTGCCGATCCGCTTGGACCCGAAAACAAATTGATCATTTCGAGTGGACCACTTTCGGGTCTGATGATTCCCGGCGCGGGCAAATGCGACTTTGCGTGCAAATCGCCGCTGACCGGTGGATACGCCGGCGCATCGCTCGGCGGAATGTTCACCGCCGAAATCAAGTACGCCGGACTCGATAGCATCATTCTCGAAGGCATCAGTCCCAAGCTGGTGTACCTGTTCATTGACGATGACAAAATCGAACTGCGCGACGCCGCATCGCTCTGGGGCAAAGGCACCTTCGCGGTCGAAAAGGAATTGAAGGAACAACTCGGCGAGGAATTTCAAATCGCGTGCATCGGACCCGGCGGTGAGAATGGCGTGGCGTACGCGCACATCAATCACGATTACGGTCGTCAAGCCGGACGCGGCGGCGTCGGTACGGTAATGGGCGCGAAGAAACTCAAGGCGATTGCGATTCGCGGCACCAAGCCGATTCCTGTCGCCGACCTGAACGCGTATCGTCAAGCCGGGATGGCACTTTACGACGCGTGCAAAAAATCGGAACTGCTCAAGCCGTGGATCAATCTGGGCACGACGATGGTCACGAGTTGGTGCGATGAAGTTGGCGCGCTGCCCACGCGCAACTTTAGCGCGGGCTCGTTCGAAGGGGGCAAGACGCTCTATGGTCCGTATATGCGCCAAAAAATCGTCATCACCGACAAAGGGTGCTTTGGTTGCCCGTCGCCCTGCGGCAAGTACAGTCGAATGAAACGCTATGGTACGAACGTCGAAGGGCCCGAGTACGAAACAATCGGGATGATCGGATCGAACTTGGGTATTCCGGAAATCGAAGACGTGGCGCAAATCAATTTGCTCTGCGATGATTGGGGCATTGATACGATTAGCGCAGGCGGCACAATCGCGTGGGCGATGGAGTGTTACGAGCGCGGTATTTTCACAAAGCAAGACACCGATGGACTCGACTTGCGCTTTGGCAACGTGGAAGCGGTGCTCGAGTTGGTTCCGCGCATCGCCCGGCGCGAAGGGGTCGGCGCGCTGCTCGCGCAAGGCGTACGGCGCGCGGCGAAGCAAGTCGGCAGGGGCAGCGAAAAATTTGCCATCGAAGTGAAAGGGATGGAACAATCGGCGTATGCCACGCACAGCGCGACGGCGATGCTCCTCGCGTATATGACCGCCGATGTCGGCGCGCATCACAATCGCGCGTGGGCAATCACATACGATTTGCAGGTGGGGCGCGAACTGGTGAACGCGGACAAGGTCGCGCGCGTCATCTGGTTGCAGCACATCCGCCCGATGTTCGATACGCTCGGCGCGTGCCGCTTGCAGTGGGTCGAGTTGAACATTGACCTCGAACTGTATCCGCCCGCGCTCGAAGCCATCACCGGCATCAAGCGCACGTGGAAAGATTTAGAGTTGATTAGCGAACGCATCTGGAACTTGACGCGAATGTACTGGGTGCGCGAACAGCCGGGCTTTGGGCGCGCGTGGGATATGCCGCCGCCACGCTTTTACACCGACCCACCCAAAACCGGCGCAACCGCTGGCAAAATCACTTCGCTCGACGATGTGAACAAGTTGCTCGATTTGTACTACGAACAACGCGGCTGGGATTCCAACGGCTTGCCCAAACCAGAAACGCTGGAGCGGTTGGGGTTGACGCAGTTAGTTGCACAGTAGTAGAGATTAGAGATTGGAGATTGGCGATTTCAATCTCCAATCTCTAATCTCCAATTCTCCAATCTCCAAATGACAGCACGAATTCACGCCCTCGGCATTCTCAAAGCATATCTTGGCGGTAAAAGCGAAACTGTTGTGGACGCTGGTAACACGGTGCGCGAAACACTGCGCGCACTCAACATTCCGTCAGAAGTGGTCGCGCTGGTGGTGGTGAATGAGGTGCCGCAATCGAAAGAGTATTGCGTGCAGGATGGCGATGTCATCAAGTTGCTGGCGGTGGTGGGCGGTGGCGACGAATAGTGAACGAATAAAAATGACGATCATTGCTGAGAAAAATTTTGTGGCGCGATACTATCAGTACGCGCTGTGGTTGGGCATTTTCACGGTGCTGTACAATCTGGGCGAAGGCATCGTCTCGATGGCGTTTGGCCTTCACGATGAAACACTGGCGCTGTTTGGCTTTGGGGTGGATAGTTTTATCGAGGTGATGTCAGGTCTTGGCATCGTCGCGATGATTCTGCGAATCTGGAAAAATCCTGACACACCGAAAAGTGTTTTCGAGAAAACCGCGCTGCGAATCACCGGGACGAGTTTCTATCTCCTCGCGCTGGGCTTGTTCGTAACGGCACTGCTCAACATCTATTCCGGACATAAACCCGAAACGACGCTGGCAGGTGTAATCATTTCCTTGATTTCGATTGCCGCGATGTGGGCACTCGTGTCTGCCAAAATCCACGTTGGGCAACGCTTGAACTCGGCACCGATTCTGGCGGATGCAAATTGCACCAGGGTTTGCATCTACATGTCTATCGTACTCCTGCTGGCGAGTCTGCTCTATCACCTCACCGGCATCGGTTATGCCGATAGTCTGGGCGCGCTGGGCTTGGTCTATTTCAGTGTTCAGGAAGGACGCGAAGCGTTCGCAAAAGCAAAGGGTATGGAAAGTTGCGGATGTGGAGAGCATCAATGAAACGACTCTGGCTCGACCTCGGAGACCTCGGCGTGTTTGTGCGCCCCGCCGGCGCGCACGATCGCTGGCAGGACCACGGCCTGGGGCTTCTCCGTACGATTCTAAAAAATAACAACGTCGAAACCGATCTGTTTTCGACGCGCTCGATTCGCTCATTCAAAGAACTGGGCAAGTACGTCGCGGCGTACGATGTGCTGGTGATGAACGTGCGTAGTTACACCTATCCGTTTGCGTACCAAGCCGCCAAGATTTTCAAACGCGTCAACCCGCGCGGCATTGTCATCACCGGCGGAATGCACGCGACGGTTGCGCCGGACGAAATGGAAAGCATCAAGGAATTCGATATCATTTGCAAAGGACCCGGCGAAAACATCATCGTGGATTTGCTGCGCGACCCGCGCGCGTTTCCGCGTATTGTTCAAGGCATCGGCGCGAAATCTATGGCGGATTGGCCCCTGATGGATCGCACGCTTTGGCCCAATCCCAACCTGCCCGACTTTCCGTGGCCGCTCGAACCCGAGTGCGGCTGGGGACCTGGTCCCGTGGCAACGATTCTGACAAGCCGCGTCTGTCCGTGGCAGTGCGTCTTTTGCAACGAATCGTCGTACATCCCGAATATGGGACGCAAATCGGTGGATCAGGTGATTGACGAATTGAACTATCTCGATGACAAATTTGGTCCACTCGGTTCTGTCGTCATTCACGATTCCATGTTCTTCCAGCATCCGACCTGGTTGAAAGAGTGGCTGGAAAAATACCCGCGCAAGGCGCACAAACGCTGGCCCTACTGGGCTGCCGCGCGTTCGGATACCGTACGCCGCTGGGCTGATTTGTTCGAGGCGCTCGTGCGCGAAACGAACTGGAACATCGTCTCGCTCGGTTTCGAATCGGGCAGCGACCGCGTGCTAAAGATTCTGAACAAGGAATGCACTGCCGAAGACAATTACTTTGCGATTGACTTGCTGAATCGCATCGGTGACGATTTAGAAGCACGCGGCTACATCCCACCCAAATTCTGGGCGAACATTATGCTGGGCATTCCCGGCGAAACGCGCGAAGACGCCTTCGATACGATTCGAATGCTCAAGCGGATGAAACGCGTGCTCCCTTCGATTTCGTACTACGCGCCCTATCCTGGCTCCGCACTCGGCTATCAACTCATCGCGGAAGGCAAAAGTCGAATGTCGAAAGACAATTATCATCGCTATCCCGACGACAAAAAAGTCAAAGGAATTGACTATGGCTTTTACAAAAAGTTGTTGCAAGGCAAGTTCGACCGTGAAGTGAACGCCAAGTTGCCGCAATTCTTACGGGACAAACCCGGTGTTTTTGTTGACGCGCTCATCAAGGCGTAGTTCAGTGAATCAGTGATTCAGTGATCCAGTAAATCAGTGAGTCAGTGAGTCAGTAAATCAGTTGCTACAGGACACTATGAGCAGTTTCAATAACCCACACCATTTTTTTCTTTTTGCGATGAAGAACGGCAAAAAGAAACTCGCGTACGGTACGACGGCAGAGGACGCGTACGAAAATCTCAAACTGCGTCTTACGCCCAAAGAGATGGAGCAGATCATTCCCGACCAGTACATCCGCTTTACCCAACGCGATTTGCAAAAGTACGTGCGCGAACTGGGTTAGTCGCACATCGAGTTTTGCAGCGGGGCGGGGAGAGGTCTTTACCACGCCTTTTTTGTTGACCAATGCAAACGCGCGGTGTATAATCGCGTGGCAAGAAAGGAGGCGCGCGATGGCAAAAATCAAAGAAACTAAAACGACATACTCTACTGAACCCATCACTGTCGTCACTACACGCGGCACAACCGAAATCCCGCGTGTATTGCGTGAGCGTTACCGCATCACTGCTAGGTCGCGTTTGCGCTGGGTGGATACCGGCAAGGGGTGGTTGGTTGTTCCGCTTTCAATATCATCCACTACCAGAATGGGTGTACTGCCAAGTGCGAATCCGACGCCGATGTATAGATCCGCAAAGCGAAACAAACGTGAGTTTTTAGCATGGCTGGATCAATGGTTGCAAGAACCTGACGATTGGACACCACAACAGTGGGATGAGTTTGAAAGAGAATTACGCGCCCGACGTGTCAAGTTCCGTGATGTCGAAATATGAAAACATACCTGCTGGACACGAATATTCTGTCCGCACTTCTTCGTAAAGAGGCTTCCACCCTGCAACGATTTCGTCAGGCTGTGGCTAACGATGATGTATTATTGCTCTCGGTGGTTGTCTATTACGAAATCAAACGCGGTTTACTCAAACGAGATGCCCAAAAGCAGATGGCGACCTTTGAGCATCTGAGCAACCAGTTAGCCTGGTGTGATGTCATTCAAGAAGACTGGGACAATGCGGCTCAAATGTGGGCAGAGCGCTTTAATGTTGGCAGACCGATTGAAGATGCCGATTGACTGATCGCCGCGCAAGCTAAACGTTTGGGTGCTGTTCTTGTGACTGACAATGAAAGCGATTTTGATCATTTGGATGTAAAGATTGAAAACTGGAAAGCGCAAATTGCACAATGAGAATTCTGCTCGTTTCTCCTGACTCGAAAGTGTGGAACTCGCGCGCCCACATTCACAACGGTTTGGGCTATCTCGCGGGTTCACTCCTTGCCAACGGCTATACCGATGTCACGATTCACGACGGCGCCGTCGAAACCGAATCGGTGGCGCAGGTGCTTGACCGCGCGCGCGCCGAAAATCGTCCGTACGACATCGTCGGCATCTCCGCGCCGACCGTGCTCATCGAAAACGCGTGGCGCATCGCGCGCGATGCCAAAGCGCGCGGCGCCATCACGATTCTGGGCGGACCGCACCTCACGCTGCAACCCGACGAATCCATGCAAAAACCCGAAGTGGACCTGGTCGTGCGCGGCGAGGGCGAAGATGCCATCATCGAAATTTTGCGCGTGCTGGAGACGACGAACGACGAAGGACCAACGAAAGATGCTTCCGTCCTTCGTCCTTCGTCCTTCGTCAACGATGCGCGTTTGCGAAACATTCGCGGACTCTCCTGGCGCGATGCCAGCGGACGCGTGATCCACAATCTTGACCGTCCCTTGCGCGCCGATCTGGACAACATCCCTTTCCCGGCATACCATCTCTTCAAAATCGAACGCTATACCAACTTGCAACCACTCACCGACGGACTCGATCCGCACGCGCGCGCGTACACCATCGTCACCTCGCGCGGCTGTCCGTACAAATGCACCTACTGCTCCAAGCCCATCACCGGCAACACCTGGCGCGCGCGCTCGGTGGACAACGTCATCAAAGAATGGCGCATTCTGGTCAAGGAACTGCGCGCCACCGAAATCGGCATTACCGATGACATCTGGAATCTCGATCTCAAACGCGCCAAAGAATTGTGCCGCGCGCTCATTGACGAAGGATTGAACACGGTGCCCTGGGTGACCGTGCACGGTATGAAAGTAAACCACACCGATCTGGAATTGTTCCAGTTGATGAAAAAAGCCGGCTGCAAGCGCGTGGGATTCGGCGTGGAAAGTGGTGACGAGTACATTCTGAAACACGTAATCAAAAAAGCGCAAACGCTCGAGCAGGTGCGCGCCGCGTTCAAAAACGCCAAAGCCGCCGGTTTGCAAACAATGGGCTTTTTCATCTACGGAATGCCCGGCGAGACCGCAGAGACGATGGAGAAAACCACACGCCTCGCCCTCGAACTCGATCCCGATCTCGCCAACTTTATGATCGCCGCGCCGTACCCCGGCACCGAACTGTGGAAACTTGTCGAGAAAGAGGGGATTCTCTTTTCGCACAACTGGGACGATTACGCCATCCACTCGGACAGGGCACATTTCCAGATCGGCGATCTGACAGCGGAACTCGTCGAGCGCAAGTGGCACGAGGCGTATCGCCGTTTTTACTTTCGCCCCAAGCGCATCGCGCGTCGTTTGTTGATGAAAGACACGTGGCTGAACGCGCCGCAACGCGCGCGCGATGCACTGCGCTTTTTCTTCGGCGCCAGAGTGAACACGAATGGACACTAGAGACAACACACGTCACCACAAAGTCAACCTCCTATGCTCATCAAAAATCATCTAGCCACTCTCGTAGCCCAAGCCCTCACCCGCGCGCAGAACGTGGGCGCGCTCCCCACCTTTCCACTCTCCGCTGTGTTAATCGAGCGACCGCAACGCAAAGAATGGGGCGATTTCGCGACCGCCGCGCCATTGAAACTAGCGCGCCAAGCCAAGCGCGCGCCAATGCAAATCGCCGAGGCGATTGTTGCGCATATTCCTTCCGACGATGCCATCGCCGCCGTCGAAGCGAGCGCGCCCGGCTTTGTGAACTTTCGCCTCAGCGATGCGTGGCTGGCGCGCCAGGTGGATGTGATTCTGGCGCACGGCGCGCGCTATGGCGATTTGCAACCCGAACGCGCGCTCTCCATTCAAGTCGAACACGTCAGCGTCAACCCCACCGGCCCGATGCACGTCGGCAGTGGTCGGAATGGCGCGATTGGCGACACGCTCGCAAACGTCCTCGCTGCCGCCGGGCATCGCGTCCATCGCGAGTTTTACATCAACGATAACGGCTCGCAGGTGCGCCATCTGGGCGAAAGTGTCTTTGCGCGCTACGCGCAAGCACTGGGCAAAGAGGAACCGTTCCCCGCAGATGGCTATCACGGCAACTATGTCGTCGAAATCGGCAAGCACTTTGCCGCACAGTACGGCGATCAATTCTTGCACGTGCCGCGCGCGCGCGCCGTGCGCGAACTCGGTCAACGCGCGATGGACTTGATTCGCGCCCAGATTCAACAAACACTCGAACGAATGAACGTACGCTTCGATAACTGGTTTTCGGAGCGGTCCTTGCACGACGATGGTACGTTCGCCCATTGCCTCAACATCCTCAAAGACAAAGGGCTGGTGTTCGAGAAAGACGATGCGGTGTGGTTTGCCGCGCAGGCACTCGGCGAAGAAAAAGATGCTGTGCTCATTCGTTCACCCAGGGTCATTGCCGATCCGGACGAACGCCCGACGTACTTTGCCTCCGACATTGCCTACGTGTGGAACAAACTGGCGATCCGCAAATTCGATCGCGCGATTTACGTGTGGGGCGCAGATCATCATGGCGATGTGCCACGCGTGCTGGCAGCCACGCGCGCGCTGGGATTGGATCCGGACCGCGTCACCATTTTGCTCTATCAATTCGTAACGCTACGACGCAGTGGTGAAATCGTACGGATGAGCAAACGCACCGGCGATTTTGTCACGCTCGACGAATTGCTGGACGAGGTGGGACCCGACGCAGTGCGTTTTATGCTGATTACCCAATCGGCGAACGCGACGATTGATTTCGATCTGGATGTAGCGGTCAAACAATCGGACGAAAATCCGGTGTACTATGTGCAGTACGCGCACGCGCGCATCGCGAGCATCCTGAAAAAAGCCGCCGAAGTGGGCATCACGATGGAGAATGGTGATGTCGCGCTGCTCACGCATCCCGCCGAACTCGAACTCATTCGCGCGATGTTACGTCTGCCCGAAATCATCGAGTTGGTCGCGAGCAAACTCGAACCGCATCACTTGCCTCACTATGCCATCGAACTCGCCGGGATCTTCCATTCGTTCTACAAACAATGCCGCGTCGTTTCGTCCGATCCAGCGGATGCCGCGATTTCGCGCGCGCGCCTCAAACTCGTGGCGGCTGCCAGATACACGCTGGCACGCACGTTGAACTTGATGGGAGTGACGGCGCCCGAGACGATGTGAGGTGGAGAGGAAACAATGGCGTTGATGACCTCCGAGGAGTACATCCTCAGTTTACGCGCGATGCACAAGCGCGTTTTCATTCGGGGCGAGTTGGTCGAAAATATCGTAGATCACCCTCTGGTGCGCCCGTCGCTCAATGCGTGTGCGATGACGTACGCGCTGGCGCATCAATCTGAACACGCCGACGTGATGCGCGCCACCTCGAACCTCACCGGCGAAACGATCAATCGTTTCACGCATCTGCATCAAAGCACCGCCGATTTGATCGCCAAGGTCAAGATGCAACGACTGCTCGGACAAACGACGGGGTGTTGCTTTCAACGGTGCGTTGGAATGGACGCGTTCAACGCACTCGATTCGGTCACGTACGAAATGGATCGCGCGCTGGGTACACACTATCACGCGCGGTTTCGGCAGTATTTGCGCTGGGTGCAAATGCGCGATCTCGTCGCGGACGGAGCGATGACCGATCCCAAAGGCGATCGCCGACTGAGTCCATCACAACAAGCCGATCCCGATTTGTTCGTGCACATCGTCGAACGTGACTCTGATGGCATCATCGTGCGCGGCGCCAAACTTCATCAGACTGGCGCGCTCAACGCGCACGAGATCGTGGTGATGCCCACGCAAACATTGAACGAAGCCGACAAAGAGTACGCCGTCTCGTTCGCGATGCCCGCCGATGCGCCGGGGATTGTGATGATTCTGGGTCGGCAACCTTCCGACACGCGCAAACTGGAAGACACCCCGCGCGATGTAGGCAATCGCGAATTCGGCGGACACGAAGCCGTAATCGTGTTCAATGATGTGTTCGTGCCGTGGGAGCGCGTGTTTATGGCCGGCGAGTACACTTTTAGCGGAATGCTGGTCGAGCGTTTTGCCGGCTATCATCGCCAGAGTTATGGCGGTTGCAAAACCGGCGTCGGCGATGTACTCATCGGCGCGGCGCAAGCACTGGCACAGTATCAAGGCGTGGACAAGGCATCGCACATCCGCGACAAAATTATCGAGATGATTCACCTCAACGAGACGCTGTACGCCTGTGGCATTGCTTGCTCCGCAGAAGGCCAACCGACCGCGTCGGGAACGTACTTGATTGACCTGTTGCTCGCGAATGTGTGCAAGTTGAACGTGACGCGTTTCCCGTACGAGATCGCGCGTCTGGCGCAAGACATTGCCGGCGGTTTGCTCGTGACCCTGCCCTCCGAAAAAGATTTTGCCAATCCCGAGGTGGGCCCACTGCTGGACAAATATTTGCGCGGCGTGAGTGGTTACACCACCGAAGCGCGTTGCCGAATGTTGCGCCTGGTGGAAAACCTCACGTTGGGTCCCGGCGCCGCCGCGTATCTCACCGAATCAATGCACGGCGCGGGGTCGCCGCAAGCGCAACGGATTATGCTGGGGCGCCTCGCCGATCTGGAAACCAAGACGCGTCTGGCAAAACGATTGGCAGGGGTCGAAAAATGAAAACGCTGACGCTGGGTTGTGTCGGTGCAATGGCTGGTCTGGTGCTGGGCATCTTGTTGACGCTGGGCGCGTCGTCACTCTGGACGCCCACACACGTCGCGCAAGCGATGCCCATCGCTAACGTGACGCGTGGTGATGTGACTATTACCATCAGCGCAAAATACCTTGACGCCCAGTTGCAACACATCGTCAAACAAACAAATCTGGCGAAACAAGCCACCGTGACGCTGGTCGCGCCAGATCGCGCGCGTGTGCAGGCAACGCTTGACACAAACATACTCGGACGAACACTCTCCGCCAACACAACGATCGAAGTGCGTTTGGCAGTGCACAACGGGCGCGTGGCATTGAGCGTCGAAAGAATTGACGTGAGTGGTGTGGGTGTTGCCAGAGTACTGGTCACGCCGCTGGTCAACCAATGGCGTGCACAAGCAGAGAATCACATCAACACTGCCCTGCAGCGCGAGTTACAGCGGACCGGCTTGCGCCTGACCGGCCTTCGCATCACGCCGAGCGAACTCGTCATAGAGTTGACAATGCAGTGAGACTCGGGTACAAGATGCGCACCAACAATCGTCTCAATCATCAACTGCGCCCGGTGAAAATCACGCCGGGCTATCTGACCTACCCCGAAGGAAGCGCGCTGATTCAAGCCGGCAACACGCGCGTCCTGTGCGCGGTGAGTGTGGAAGAGGGTGTGCCGCGCTGGTTGGAGGGGCAAGGTCAAGGATGGCTGACGGCGGAATACGCCATGCTTCCGCGCGCGACCCTCACGCGCACGCCGCGCGAAACCACGCCCGGCGCGCGTACGCAGGAAATTCGTCGCTTGATCGGGCGCGCCTTGCGCGCTGCCGTGGACTTGAAACTCATCGGCGAACGCACAATTACAGTGGATTGCGATGTGTTGCAAGCCGATGGTGGCACCCGCACCGCCGCCATCACCGGCGCGTACGTGGCACTGGTACTCGCCCTGAGAAAGATGATCGCGGCAAAAATGGCGTCGCCGCGCGTGCTCAAAGCGCAGGTGGCGGCGGTGAGTGTGGGCATTGTCGGCGGAGAAATGTTGCTGGATCTGGATTACGCCGAAGATTCACGCGCACAAGTGGATTTCAACGTGGTGATGACCGCCGAAGGCAAGTTGATCGAAGTGCAAGGTACAGCCGAAGGCGAACCTTTCACTCGCGAGGCAATGGAGCGTTTGTTGAACCTCGCGCGCGATGGGATTAGTGAACTGTTCAAGATTCAAACGGCAGCGTTGAACGAACAATGACGAAGGACGAATGACCAACGACGAATGACCTTCGTCCTTCGTCTTTCGTCTTTTGTCTTTCGTCCTTCGTCTTTCGTCTTAAGGAGCAACCAATGACCTCTCCACGCCTCGATGAAATTATCAGCAAGTTAGAAAAAGGCGCGCGCAAGACGAACGAGATTTTGAGCGCGTTGACGCCACAGCAATGGCAGTACCTCATTTACACCGAGCCAACACCGTGGACAATGCGGGATGTGCTTGCCCACTTTGTGTCTGCCGAGGAGAATTTGCTCAAACTCGCGCAGGACATTGCGGCAGGCGGTGCCGGTGTGCCCGATGGATTTGATTACGACGCGTTCAATGCGCAGGAGCAAGTGCGGCTGCGCGACCACTCGCCGCAAGAGTTGCTGCGCGCGTTGAACGACGCGCGTCAAGCCACGCTGAACTGGGCGCGCACGCTCGACGACGCACAACTCGATCGTGTGGGCAACCATCCCGCGCTGGGCGAAATCTCGCTGGAGACGATGCTCGTCTCCAGCTATGGACACCAGTTATTTCATATGCGCGATGCGCAACACGCATTGATGAAGCAAGGAGGTGAAGCAAATGGGTAAAGGCGATCGCCGCACGCGACGGGGCAAGATCTGGCGCGGCACCTATGGGCGCACACGCCCCCGCGAGAAAAAGAAACAGAAACTCCAGACCAGCAAATAATCCACTTGATCCAATTTCTCACGCATAGCGTTAGCCGCTGCAGTTCAGCGGCTAAAACGCTTTACACGAACAAAAAGAAATGCTCGCCGATTCCACTCACTCCCGCGCAACTCGAACTGGATTGGATGCCTGGAAGGTCACCGAGCTGCCACCACCTTTTGTGACGAGTGGCTTGAATATACTCGGTGCAATCGGTCCTGGCATTATCATTTTAGGTGTTTCGATTGGCAGCGGCGAATGGTTGTTGGGACCTACCGCGTTCATCAAGTATGGCCTGGGACTCTTGTGGGTCACTAGCGTCGCGGTATCTCTGCAAGCCGTGTTCAATACCGAGGTGATTCGTTATACGCTGTACACAGGTGAGCCCATCTTTACCGGTTTTATGCGCACGCGTCCTGGCGTGAACTTTTGGGGAGCGTTTTACATCGTTCTCTACTTTCTTCAGGTAGGCTGGCCCGCTTGGGCAGGCGCTGCCGCCACTTCAATCTTTTATCTTTTCCTCGGACGTTTACCTCAGGCAACGGATAGCGAAACCCTCTACATCATCAGTGTCAGCACGTTTCTATTCTGCATTATCATCCTCTGGTCGGGTCGTCACATCGAAAGAACACTGGAAAGTTTCAATTGGATTCTCGTGCTACTGATTCTTGGCGGTCTGGTGGCTTTGTGCGTGATTTTGGTCCCTCTGCCGCAGTGGCTTGCGACGCTCGTTGGACTCGTGGGTTACGACGCACGGCACGCGACGTTTCAGTTGATTCCGCCGGGCGCGAACTGGTTTTTGATTGGCGCGTTTGCCGCCTACTCGGGCGCCGGAGGGGTGGTGAACTTGATGCTGGCTTCCTGGGCACGCGACAAAGGCTATGGAATGGGACACGTCGTTGGGTTTATCCCCGCAGCGATTGGCGGGCAAAAGATTCCACTGGCTCATTCCGGCGCCGTCTTTGACACGACGCCGGAAAATGTCCAGCGCTGGCGCGGCTGGTGGCGCATCGTTCAAATAGACCAGTGGGGTATTTTCTGGCTCGGTTCGTTGCTTGGAATGAGTTTACCTGCGATGTTGTACACAACCTTTATACCAGCAGGACAAGATATCAGTGGCCCCAACGCGGCGGCGGCTCTGGCAAACGCAATTGCAGAACAGGGCGGAATCGTTTTCACCTACATTGTTGCCATCATCGGCGCGTGGATTCTTTTCAAAACGCAATTGAATATTCTCGATGGTATGGCGCGCGCGGTCACCGATATTGTGTGGGTCGCCTCCCCGCGCGTGCGACAGCGCAGCGCGGGTGATGTGCGGGTAGTGTACTATGGCGTGCTTTCCCTCGCCGTGGTGGGAGGACTGATCGCCCTGCGGATGACCGAACCAGTGCTCCTGTTGGAATTGGGGGCGAATATGGCGGGGATTGCCTTTGCCGTCGCGGGTGTACACGTCTTGTATGTCAATACCACCTTGTTGCCGCGCCCGTTACAACCGCCCCTGTGGCGCCGGCTCGCGTTGATTGCTCTCTCACTGTTCTATGGTATGTTTGTCTATCTGTGGCTACTCGGTGGCTTTGTGCCTGATCCCAGCAAGGGCTTTTTGTTCAACATTCCCAGGTATTTGAGATTCTGAACGATGATTCAAGTTTCTACCTTTCCTGAACGGATTCCCAGCCCCAGCGTACGCTTGCGCGTGGGCATATTGATGTCTGCCAGTGTAATCTTGCTGTGCGCTGCGGTGGTCGTAGTGACAGTGTTACTGAACGAAGAGGTGATGCAAGAGCGCGAACGCGCGCGCTGGTTGAGTGCTCTACAACACCAATTCGAACAAGCCGATACGATTCTGGCTGCCGCGCCCACTTTGGAGCCGATGCTCCACACATTGAAAGAAGGTGGCAGTATCCAGCGCGCGAATGGCGAAATCGGGTCACTCTCCGCCCCACGCGACCCTCCCACGCGGGATGCTCTGGAACGATTATTGACCGCGTGGCAAGCCTTCGTCCACGCGCAAAGCACCGAATCCACCACCGCAACGCGCCTGCGCGCCCACATTGCGCTACAAACAGCGGTGGCAAAGGCGATGACTGCCGTCGAGGCGCGTCAGGCGGAGGGTATCGGGATGGTGCGCGGGATGTATGCCACGCTGTTTCTCAGTTCACTGCTCTTTCTGTTGTTGGGATTGTGGCTACTCCAACAAAACATCGTCGCGCCGGTCGAGCAACTCCAGCGCATCGCGCATCGCATCGCCAGAGGCGACCTCGACACGCCGGTCGCGCTGGGCGGGCAAGGCGAATTTCTGGACCTGACGCGCAGTTTCGAGACCATGCGTCAGGAATTGCGACGCTCGCGCGAGCAGATGCAACGCTGGACACAGGACTTGCAAGCGTATGTTGCCCGGCGCACCCAACAAATCAGCGCACTCTCCGAAGTCATCGCGACCGCCAGCCGTTCCCTCGAACTCGATACCGTGCTGAACTCGGCGCTGGAACAATCCCTCGCCGTCATCAACGCGCCGTACGGTGGCGTCTGGCTACTCGATGAAAATACCCAGCGCCTGACGCTGGTCACCTCACAACACTTGCCGCCCGCAATGCGCCACGAGTTACAAATTATGCAAGTGGGCGATGGAGTTACCGGCCGCGCCGCCGAAACCAATCAAGTCATTGTGCTGGAAGATGTCCTGCAACATCCCGGTCCCATCAAAGCCGTTGCGGTCCGTGAAGGGATACGCAGTGTGGTCGCCGTGCCGCTGCGTCTGCGTGAGCGCGTCACCGGCGTACTGAATGTGATGCTGTGTCAGCCCCGCACCTTTACACCAGAAGAGGTAGCGCTCCTCACCTCCATCGGGCAGCAAATGGCGATTGCCGTAGACAGTTTGCGGTTGATGCAAGCCATTCAGGAACAGACGCGGCAAATGGCAATGTTGCGCGAGCGCGAACGCATCGGCATCGAACTACACGATGGTGTCTTGCAAACACTCAGTTACCTGTATCTACAAACCGATCAACTGGCGCTCGCCGTAACAAAGGACGGTCTGACGGACCTTGCCGAGAAATTGCACGCGCAACGAGAGGTCATCAGTCAACTGGCGCGCGAGATTCGTCAGTTCATCGCCAACTTGAATCAAGCGACGGTACTCTCTGTTCCAGTGCAAACTGCCCTTCAGGAGATGCTCACCACATTTCATCCTCCCCCCTCGCTCCACATCCATCTCGATTTGGCACCTGCTCCGCTTTACCTCGATGCGGAACGGCGGGAACATCTGTTGCGTCTAGCCCGCGAAGCCATTTTCAATGCGATTCAACACAGTCAAGCGCGCAACATCAATATCCATCTAAAGCAACACGATCAGGCCTGGGAACTGGTGATTCAAGATGACGGTCAGGGCTTTGATCCCGCGTACCTGTTCTCACAGGCAGGGGAACATTTTGGTCTCCGCATTATGCAGGCGCGCGCAGCGCGGATTGGAGGACACTTGAACATCGAGAGTCAACCTGGACAGGGGACGCTGATACGTCTGGTCTTTGCTGCCTGAGTAGGTGTGCAAAAGTCTTTTGCGCCACCAGAAGGTTACGGTGCTCGTTATTTCGCCATCGTTGTACGGGTGAAAAATCTTTCGCCTCTACGGGAATGCCTCCTCTCATCCCCCTGCCCCCTGCTCTCCCCGCTTCGCGGGGAGAGCAGGGGGAGATGGGAGGAGGGGTGAGGGCGGGCGGCTTCGCCGCCCGCCCTCACCCATATTCCCTTGATTCCCCCTCCCCACGCCGCAGAGCGGCGTGGGGAGGGGGCTAGGGGGTGGGGCGCCACCTCCTCAAGAGGCTGAATCTGGCTGTCGCAGCATAATCCGATGAGTCTGAATTATGTGAAAGAGCACTAGAGTATCACCTCTCACAGGAGGGATATGGAAAAATTGCGTATCCTCGTGGTAGATGATCACACACTTTTTCGCGAAGGCATCGTGAGCATCTTGAATGCCCAGCCCGATATGCACGTGATTGCGCAAGCCAGCGATGGACTGGAGGCAGTGGTGCTGGCGCGCTCTTTGCGCCCGGACATTGTGCTGATGGACATCCATATGCCCGGCACCGACGGGATTGAAGCGACGCGCCTGATCAAGCGCGACGTGCCCGAAACATACGTCTTGATGCTGACGGTGCGTGACGAGGATGAAAAACTATTCGAAGCCATCAAGAGTGGGGCGCAAGGATACTTGCTCAAGACGATTCGCGCCCAGCAGTTGGTAGATATGTTGCATGCCGCGCAGCGCGGCGAACCCACGCTCAGCCCCGGTCTGGCGAATCGAATTCTCGATGAGTTTCGTCGTTCGGGCACAGCGAGTTCATCCACCACCTCCAGCGCGTCACCGTTACTCGAACCGTTGACCGCGCGCGAACGTCAGATTCTCGGTCTGGTGGCGCGCGGGGCAACCGATCGTGAAATCGCACAGGAACTGGTCATCAGTGTCTATACGGTCAAAGCGCACATCCGTTCGATTTTGAACAAACTGCACGTTACCAGTCGTCATCAAGCCGCGCGCCTTGCACAGCAACAATAAAACTACCCCGTTGGTATGCCAACGGGGTAGTCTGTTGATACGCATCAGTGACTGGCGCGATTCAACCTCATACAACAAACGCGCCCGGATTAAACAATCCTTGTGGATCCCAACGCGCTTTAAGCGCGCGCATCCATTCGCCACTCGCAGGTTGATAACCCCACCGATCGTGAACCGCTCCGCTGAGTGCGATGGCGTAGCCACCCAGTTCAAGCGCAAGAGGACGCACGACCTGCAGTGGAATATCGCGCGTGTACACCATTCCGTTCGCTAAATCGGCGACAAAGGCGCCACGGTGCGCTATCATCCCCTTGACCAATGTCACAACGTCTTTGGGGGCTACGCCCACGCGCAATACCAGCGCGTCGGACGCGTGACCTACAAAGGACGCCCACACGTCATTCGC
>Ga0129299_1000661_pt1 | contig 22331 bp, 20 predicted proteins | sample ConPoolayeCmetaG_FD_94477 | JGI IMG/M metagenome (GOLD analysis project Ga0129299, IMG submission 94477) | Hot spring microbial mat communities from California, USA to study Microbial Dark Matter (Phase II) - Cone Pool mat layer C metaG ...
ATACTGATTCGGCAAACACGTAGGGCAGGATTTATCCTGCCCTTTCCGTGCCATACTGATTCGGCAAACACGTAGGGCAGGATTTATCCTGCCCTTTCCGTGCCATACTGATTCGGCAAACACATAGGGCAGGATTTATCCTGCCCCCAACTCCAAGGGTTACCCCCGCTCAGGGCACAAATCGACGTCCTTCATCCAACATGGCCAGATAATTGTTCAGGGGAATATAGTTGGCGACGCTGTTGCCGGTGCCCAGGCAATACCCGCCGCCCGACATGTTGGCCTCCAGGGTGTGGCGCACACGGCGGCGCACCTGTTCTTCGTCGGCCCGACAGAGAAAATCCACGTCGATGCCACCCAAAACGGCAATGCGATCCCCGTATCGACGCTTGAACTCGATCACATCCACAATGGTATCTTCAAAAGAGTGCTGAGCGTCGATGCCTACCTCTTCGATCAGGTCTTCCTGAATGGTTTCCAGGTTGCCACATGAATGGAGCAGATAGGGACGGCCGGCCGCATGTGACAGTTCGGCCATCAATTTGTGGCCGGGCAACACAAATTCACGCAGATCACGTGGGTGGATCAGCGTGCCGGAGCGAAAGCCCATATCATCACTGCCCCAAATGAGTTTGACCCGCTCGAATTCGAGCATGCGCCGTACCACAACGCGGAAAATGTCGATCAACCGCTTGCTGATCGCGGCGACCAAATCGCGGTTGTCGTAAAGAGCATAGCAAAGGGTCTCATAGCCCATCAACCAGTTGAGATATTCGGCAAAGTGGGCAAAGCCGCCGCTGCCGATGACGCACATATCGTCGGGCAGGTTTTTCTCGTACCATTCCAACGTTGCCGTACTGGCCGCTTCCGGATCCGGCCAGGGATACGCTTCAAACTCTTCCCAGGTGGTGATCGGCCCTTTGCTTTCATCGATGTAACTGCGTCCGCCGGAGCGTTCCAGCGTAGCCGTATCATCGGTGATCATCCGCCTGAGCGGCCATTCCATCCCTTCCAGGCCGCAGCGCACGTAATCGTATCCCAAAAAGCGCTGGAGGCGAACTTGGGCCTTTGGCGCAAAGAAAGGATCATCCTCATCCAATCCGTCGAGCAAGTTGAACGTTGCACAAATAGCGCGTTGCACTTCGGGGTCGAGAAATAATTCGATGTGATGAACGCGCCGCGGCGTACCTTCACGACGGATACAGCGAACCAGGGCTTCCCAATCGGGCCTGACGGGCACAGAAAACGTATTGTTCATCGGTTTACACTCCTGCCGATAATAAAACAAGCCAGGCTATGTTCACAACCTGGCTTGCTCTTTGTTGAGCCGGCTATGACAGTTTGACCCCGCAGTTTCCACAAAATTTGGCCCCCGCCGCTACCTCCTGACCACAGGCAGTGCAAAAGCGCTTGCCGGTCGGTTCGGCCAGTTTGGTGCCACAGTTGCCACAGAACTTGGTGCCCACCGGATTTTTGTATCCACAAGAAGGGCAGGCGACGGTAGCTGCGGCGGCTTGTGGCGCGGCCTGTTGTGGCTGTATGCCGGTCTGGAAGGCCTGGGCCATCATTTGACCGATGCCTACACCGGCACCGATGCCCACCCCGGCACCGGCCAGATTACCTCCAGGCGCATTGGCTGCATCACGCATAGCATCGGCCGCTTGCAGTTGCATATAGGTCTGCATATCGATCAGCCCCATATCGCGCAACTCTTGTGCGGTCTTGGCCGACGGGGTGATTTCGGCCACTTTGAAATCGACCAGCACAAGACCCAGCGCAGCAAAATCGTCCTGAGTCTTGGAAATCATCATTTCGCCGATGTCGGCGGTAAGGGCCTGGATTTCAAAAGCCGACTTTTTGAGTGTGCCGACCACGTCGCGGAACTGGGCCAACACAACAGAACGCAGCCATTCCTGGATGTTTTCCTTGGAATAACTGCCACGTCGCCCGACAACCTCTTCAACAAACAGTTTGGAGTTGCCGACCTTCATCTTGAAAGTGCCGTAGGCTTTGAGTAACGATGCACCCAGACCGATACCGGGGTGCAAGACCGGGATGGGATTTGGGGTGCCCCAGCCCATGTCAGGAAAAACGGTGGTTCTGACAAAATAGACCTCGGCAGTGAAGGGAGTACGGTTGTTGAAGGCTTTGCCGATCAGATCGATCAGAAAAGGAATGTTGGCCGTCGTCAGCGTGTGGGTGCCGGGGCCAAAGGTATCCAGTGCCTTGCCGCTGCGAACAAAGACTGCTTCTTGACCGGGGCCGACGATTAACTGCGAGCCGATGCGAAAGTCACCGGAGGTATGTTCGGGAAAACGGCGAACGATTTCGTCCGCAGCCATATTGGTGATCTCGATCACGTCAAAAACACGTGCCATTTTTGCTCTCCTTTACAGCATAATCAGGCCTCTGGTGAGGCCATTCCTGTGATCACATCTTTGCGTTTGTTGTACAATTCTTGAAGTTGGGTAATGACGTTGGTCAACTCACGAATTGCACCGCCGGGCGCCTCGCCGTTGTCAACGGCAGATTGTAACGAATCCACGGCCGCAACAATCTGATCGGCCTGTTCCAAAAGACCGTTGTCAAATTCATAGAGCGCATCTAGCTGCTCTTCTTTGATCCGCACGGCATCGAACAATCCGGCATATCCATAGGCAGCCGTGCGAACGGTATCGGCCAGGGTTTGGAGACGACGGCGTGCCGTGCCGATTTTGTCCACAAATTCGATGAATTCAACTCCTAACTGACTCTGGATGTCTTCAATACGTCGTCGCTGCTCGGTAAGCACCCCGTAGATGTGATCGCGCAAGAGTTTATCCGCATCGCGGCGCATCTCTTTCTCCCGATACCCGCCATAGCCGGGAATTTTGTTGAGTATCTTTTCCAGCCCGCTTTGCGCATCGGATACGACACTTCTCAGATCCATGATCAAACCTCCTTTACACAAATGCCGATAAATGTATATCGGTTGAATAACGAGCAGCTGATTCTATTATAAACGATTTTGGGGTAAAAGCCAATATACTGACCTGCAACCGCTTCAAAGCAGGACTTGCGCAATTCACGTGACCGGCACTTCCAGATTACCCCCACCGGCGCTTCTTGGGATGCGAAACCTCCCTGTGCGAGCTCATGGCGACTGTTTCCAAAGTGCGAGTCACGTTCAGGATGAAGACTGCGTAACTCCTGCAAAGGTGAGATGTGGATTTCATAATTTTCACAAGGGGGGGCCGGGCAGGTATGTGCTCTTGATATTACTTGAAATAGCCTGTCCATACATGACCCAGGTCCGACCATCACCAGACCAAACGCCGACAACGGCCCATAAAGCGAGGGGATAGTTCATAATTAGTTAACACGCAGTGCCTGGCCGGCGCAGGCCCAAAAAGGCTGACCTGTCAGTGTCGCAGGCAGCCTGAAATGTAAACCAATTTCGAGGAGAAAATGAACCATCTCAAAAGCGAGAACGCCCTTAAACTACCTTGGGCGTTCTCTTACATTTGGCGTTCCAGCCATCGATAGACCAGGAATCCGGACACCGCGCCGACGATCAGGTTCTGGGCAGGCCAAACAAAGCACCACAGCCCCAGCGTCAAAATGGCCAACACGACACCCAATGCCCAATCCAAGATCCAATAACCAACCATAAAGAGCAATCCCCACCCAACCTGACCCGCGTATATCCACCCGATGCCGGGAAGCCCTAAAAATCCGCCGATGATTTCTAAAACCAGTGCAACAAACGGGTCTTTGCGAGACATAGACTTGTTCCTTTCGTCATCCGAGTTAAAAGCGCTGAACATGTCGCTACATTTTGGCTTTTATACGCACGAACCTTGGCACGGGTTGCAAGTGGCTTTTTACTGGGGTGTATTCAAGAGTTGAGGCTTCAGCCGGTCTATGGCTAAAGCCTCAACATCTCTAATGGAGACAAGTCCGGGCTTTACATCAGGCGTCGACTTGACTTGTCGGCGATTCATGCTATATTTTATGTCGAGGTGAATTGTGCAAAGAACTAGCGCTCCAACTCATTCACGATTACTGGTCACCATTCTGGTTCTGATTCTGTCTGCGACTCTGGTGTTGGCGAGCGTTGTAGTGTTGATCAATCGGCCTCCTTCGGAGCAAGTGCTGGCAGCGACTCTGGCCGCATTGCCCACTTTTACCTTGCCGCCGACCGTTACGCCAACGCCGATTCCAACCCTGCCGGGCGTCAACGATGCACTTTTGGTTTGTCAGCGCACGGTAGGGTTTGAATTGAACGAACGTTATCTTGTTGCTGCGGCCAACATCTCAGATAATCACCTTTTGTCGTTGTCTTGGGTGGCTCAGAACTGGCAGGTGAATCATTTGAGCGATGCGTTGCCGGGCATTGTGCTGGTTTTCGATGCCGCCGTTGAAGCCTGGAAAGATGGCTGTGCGGTATACGATCGGGCGCAGGTAAAAGTCTGGGATTGCCGTGGCGACCAGCTGATCCACCGGCTCGATGTGGAAGTGATGGTCGATGATTTGCTCAAATGGCGCAACGGCGAGATCGGTGATCAGACCCTGATCCAGCGGCTTCAAGTCACCTACTATCCATAAACGGCGCGACACGTCTTGAAGCCCATCCGAAAGACCGTACAAGCGGCATTCCCATGCCACTTGTACCGACGCATAGGGATGCGTCGGTTACGGTTTTCGGGTAGGCCCTTACTACCTGGATTCTCTGGCTGTCTTATTTTGCTCACCGGACTCTGGCGAATATATATCCGGAAATGGAGTCAAGACTTTAGCCGGATCGGCTGAAGTCTTGACTCCCGAAGACGCCAAGTCCGGTTTGCTTAAAACGCCGGCAATTGGCTGCGCAGCTCGGCAATCCGTTGTCGCAAGTTGATGATCAGTTGATCGGTCTTTTCACCCTCGCCGGCAACCCGCTTTTGGTGTTTTTTGTAGGCCAGATCAACGATGGTTTGCACAAACCGCGACCAGCGGAACCATGTCAGGGGGCCATATCTGGTCAATATCTGCCAGCCACGTGCCAGGCGTGCCCGATAGCTTGAAGCAATGCGATATTCGTCGGTGGTAAGCACTCCAAATTGAATTTCGGGCAACAGCTCTTCAAACCAGCGGCTTTCACGCTGTACCGAGACCAAAATCAGGACGAGCAGGACCAACACCCCCATCCAATCGACCATGGTCAGGATCAGACAAGAGAGGCCAGAAGTCATCTCGGCCAGTACCGTGCCCCCGTTGTGGATGCCGTGCAATGTCATTGCCGTCAACCAGCCGGCCAGGGGAAAGAGAAGCTTTTTCCACCATTCGCGCGAGTTGCGTGCCAGGCCAAACCCCACGCCGATAAAGGCCGTAAACATCGCATGGTTAAGGTTGTACAGGCCGATGCGCATGGCGGCGGTCAGTCCCCATCCTTCCCAGCCACCTTCCATCAGGCTGCTCATCAGGTAGAGCACATCTTCTACCACCGAAAAGCCAAAGCCGACCAGTGCGCCGTACAGGATGCCGTCGGTCACGCTGTCAAATTCTCGACGGTAGAGCATAAAGATGATCAGGATGATCAGCCCTTTGAACGTTTCTTCGGTCAATGGGGCAATGATGCTCATATTGCTCAGTGAGTACAAAATTGATTCGCCGAACAGGGCTGTGATGGGGATTTCGAGAATGATCTGGGCGACAAGGGCCATAATCACAGTGGGGACTGCTCCCCAGAAAAAGATGATGCTCAACAGCCACAGCGGCTCTTTTTCGTAGCGGTCGAGCCACCACAAGATGGCAATGGCGATCAATGAAGGTACTAACGCTGCCAGAATAGAAGCGATTAAACCCAAGCAGACCATCGTTGTATTCCTTTCATTGTTTAGGGCCTATCCGAAAACCGTAACCGACACATCCCTGTACATCGGTATGGGCAACATAGGGATGCTGCTTGTACGGTTTTTCGAATAGGTTCTCAAGTAAACTGAACAGGTGACTCGTCAGAATAAATTGTACTCTAAACTCGATGCCGGGGCAAAAAATTCTTCCGCGCACTTTTTGCCAAAATGGCCCATTTGTGCTAAACTATGGGCAACGTGTGGTTGGAAACCTTGATGCCCCCGTAGCTCAGTGGATAGAGCACCGGCCTCCGGAGCCGGGTGCATGCGTTCGAGTCGCATCGGGGGTATCTGGTCCAGGCTCAGGGCGTAAAGCCCTGAGCCTTTTTTCATTGTGCGGCCTCGATCGCCTCACGGATTTGCCGCACGCAGTGCAAAAACAGCTTGTCATACAACACCTCGATGTTGCGCGGATGCGGCAAGCCGATCTCGATGTCGGCCGTGATTTGTCCCGGTCGTGTGCTCATCACCAGCACGCGGTCGGAGAGAAAGGCCGCCTCCTGGATATCATGGGTGACCATCAGCACCGTTTTGCGGCGTTGCTGCCAGATACGTTGCAGCTCCAGATTCATCCGCTCGCGGGTTAGCATGTCCAGCGCGCCGAACGGCTCGTCGAGGAGCAGAATTTCCGGGTCATAGATCAAAGCACGGGCAATGGCCACCCGTTGCGCCATTCCGCCGGACAGCTCGTGTGGACGGCTGTGTTCAAACCCGCTCAACCCCACCAGATCGATCAACGCTTGCGCGCGGGCCTGGGCGCTGGCCCGGTTGACGCCTTGTACTTCCAAGGGCAACGTGATGTTTTGCAGCACCGAACGCCAGGGCATCAGGTTGGGCTTTTGAAAGACCACGCCCACATCGGCGCTGGGACCGTTCAACACTTCACCGCGCAGGATGACCTGTCCACGTGTCGGCGGAAGCAAGCCGGCCAGCACGCGCACCAGAGTGCTCTTGCCGCACCCTGATTGCCCCACCAGGCACACGAATTCGCCCGGACAAACCTGGAAAGAAACATCGTCTAGCGCGCCCAACCCCCCTTCGGGCGAATCAAAGGTGACTCCCAGGTTTTGGACGATCAAAATCGGTTTTTGGGGTGTACAGTCAGGGCCAGTAGCAACGATCATGGGGTGGTTACGAATTTGTTGGTATAAAGGCTGTTTACATCCAGGTCGTGGCTGAGCATTCCACTTTGGCGCATAAAGGCCAGCGAGACCTCCCATGCGGCCGGATCAGACCATCCCAGCGGCTCACCACGCCAGAAATCAAGCGCAGCCTGTAACACTGCGCGTTGAAGTGGGGCGGCCTTTTCGTCGATTTCGGGCACGTATCGACGACATATCGCAAACGCCGCATCAGGATCGGCCAGTGTATCTTGCAGACCGCGAATGAGCGCGCGGACCATTCCGCGCACCAGTTCGGGCTGCTCACGAATTGTTTTTTCATTGGTGATCAATCCGTTTGAGACGAAATTGACGTAATCGGCCACCAACAACTCGCTAACCTGATAACCTTGTTCGCGCAGGCGCACCGGTTCGTTCATCGCGTAAACCACGGCCGCGTCAACCTGTTCCGCGACCAGGCTTTCTGCCTGCGTGTAGCCGATGCTGACCAGATTGACCGCCGTCGGATCGATGCCTGCCGCTTTGAGCATGGCCAACCAGCCGATATAACTGGCTCCGTACAGGCCGGGAATGCCCACCGTCTTGCCGACCAGGTCTTGGGGGGTTTGCAGTGGCTCGAGTGCGGCTACCGAAACAGGAAAGCGGCGATACCAGTTGAGCACATAGACCACCGGCAACCCTTCGCTGCGGGCCATGATCACCTGATCGCCACTGCCGATGACAAATTGCCGTTCACCGGTGCCGACCAATTTGAGCAAGTCATGCTCCATGCCGTAATCCAATTCGATCTGGATGCCCTCAGCGGTGAAATATCCCTTCTCGATGGCCACATAGACCGGCGTGAACTGGACGTTGGGAATGTAGCCCATCGCCAGTTTGACCGTGCGGGCTTCATTGCCCGGCGTGGTGCGGACACAGCCGATCAAGCCCAGAACAACAGTTAGAGAAAAAAGGAGATAAAATACGCGCTTGTTCATTCTTTTACTTACTGCCTCCCTTTGAGCAAAATGGTTTCCAACAGTGAGACGATCAGGTACAAGAGCAACGCAATGGCCACCAGGGTCAAAATTGCCACAAACATCAACGCGGTGTCAAAGTTGCCCCGTGCCACGTTGATCAAAAAGCCCAGGCCCCGGTCGGCGGCGACAAATTCCCCCACAACCGCCCCGATCGCCGAAAGAGTCATACTCATTTTGAGTCCGCCGAGCAGGGTCGGCAGGGCGGAGGGCACTTCGAGCAAAGTGAACATCTGCCAGCGTGTGGCACGCAGTGAACGCATCAAATTGACCAGATCACGGTCAACTGAGCGGATGCCGAGCATCGTGTTCATCAGCATCGGGAAGAAAAGGGTCAACGCACAGACCAGTATTTTGCTCAACCGGCCCGGCCCAAACCAGATAACCAGCAGTGGGGCCAGGGCGACGATCGGCACAGCTTGCGAAGCGACGATATACGGCGATACAAAACGTTCCAGCGTGCGCGATTTGGCCATCCAGTAGCCAAGCAGCAACGCGGCACTTAACCCTAATGCCAACCCCCCACCGATTTCGGTCAAGGTCACGCCGGTATGCCACCACAGTGCACCCTGTGTTGCGGCAATCCAAAACCGTTCGCCAACGCGGCGTGGGGTAGGCAGGATAAAAGGTGGATATTGTCCCAGCCAGACGATCAATTCCCACAAGCCCGCCAGGATCAGCAGGGCTAGCGGTATCAGCGTGTATTGTTGATGTCGGCAAAACGTGCGCCGATTCTCGCTTGTTTGAAGATGTTTTGTGTTAATTGATAAAGCATGTTCGGCCATCGATCCCCTCGGTAATGACCCGATCTGAATAAAAAAACCCCGAGTGTGCCAAAATGGCGCCTCGGGGCTTGTTTCTCTTGAACTCGACATAGGTCGAATTGAGCAACCCTCTCTCATCCGGACTATACCGTCGGCTCTGGATTCGCACCAGATCAACCTTGAGCGGTTTGTCCACTCTTGGCTCGTGGGCTTTCGGCACAAGCGGTGCCGATTTACCACCGGTCGGGATTTGTGATGCCTGATCTGGCATCTCTCACCCTGCCCCGAAGGTTACATTTGTCTATTATAGGCCTTTTGATTCATTTGTCAACCGGTGCACCCATGCCGCGCTGCTCTGAGCAGGGTTGCCGGGTTCGGCAGGCTCGCACTGCCGGTTTTACCCAAATTTACCAAAACGTGCTATAATCTGCTTCAGCATTGGGTGCCCCGCCCCCCAAATCACACGCACACTCAGGAGGCAAAGCTATGGCAGACCTTTCAACCACTTATCTGGGATTGAAACTTAGAAATCCGATCATCGTCGGCAGTTCTGGGTTGACCAATTCGATAAACAAGATCAAAGACCTGGAAGCACAAGGGGCAGGTGCCGTTGTGCTCAAGTCACTTTTTGAAGAAGAAATCGCCCGCGAGTTTGAGCAGGTGATGCGCGAAATCGTCACTCGTGGATACAAAGCCGACGAATATGAATATTATGACCAGCAAATTCGCAGCGATCGGCTGGCCGCACATACCGAATTTATCGCTCAGGCCAAAAAAGCCGTTTCGATTCCGGTGATTGCCAGCGTCAATTGTATGTATGCGCACGAGTGGACGGCTTTTGCCCACGAGCTACAGGCTGCCGGCGCCGACGCGCTGGAACTCAACATGTTCTTTTTGCCGTCTGATCTCAATCGCAGCGGCGCCGAGCACGAACAACTCTATTTTGACCTGGTTAAAAAGATCAAGGCTCAGATCAGCATTCCGGTGGCCCTGAAAATCGGCTATCACTTTTCCAACCTGGCCTTGATGATCCGCCGGTTGTGCGAAACCGGCATCGATGGGTTGGTGCTGTTCAACCGCTTTTATACTCCCGATTTCGACATCGATCATTTCAAGGTGGTCTCTCGCAATGTGCTCAGCACCCCTGCCGAACTGGGGTTGTCGCTGCGTTGGGTGGCCATGATGTCCGGACGGGTACGTTGCGATCTGTGCGCTTCGACCGGCGTTCACGATGGCACGGCGGTGATCAAGCAACTTTTGGCCGGCGCTAAAGCCGTACAGGTCGTGTCGGTATTGTATCAAAACGGAACAAAATATATCGGTACGATGCTGAATGAACTCGATGCCTGGATGACCCGCAACGGCTTTTTCGGCCTGGAACAGTTTGTTGGCAAAATGAGCCAGGCCGCAAGTGAGAATCCGGCGGCATTGGAACGCACCCAGTTTATGAAATATGCCGGTGGTCAGGAGTGATGGTGAACCAGGTTTGACTGCCGAGGGCAGGTTGGGACAAAAAATCGGGCCTGTGTGCACACACAGGCCCGATTTTCATTTTGAGCAGGCATTGAGCGGGTGATGGGACTCGAACCCACGACACCTTGTTTGGGAAACAAGTGCGCTACCACTGCGCTACACCCGCGTTCAGCTCAAATTATACACCAAAGCGTCGCCGAGGGCAAATTTGCTCGCCAAAAGGGGCAGAGCATATCCTGTGTTTCTTCGCCGCCTGTATGATCTGGGTGGGTGACCGCTCCGATGGCTTGCCGATGTCAGGCGTATCCACCCAGTCATTCGGCGCCATCGGCCTGAGCCGGGGTACGCGCCTTCGCCTGGCGTCGCAACCGCGCCAGACGCACATACTTTTGGCCTTCGTAATAGCTCATCAACAGGCTGAGCAAAAGGCCGTGCAGGCCATCCCGGTAACCCTGCCACTCGATAAAGCGCAGCTTGAAATGTCGAATCGGCATGCTGAACGGACTCCACGGTTTGACCCGCTCACCCTTGTTGAACAAAATCTGTGCGTCATAGTTGGTATATTTTTCCTGAGTAAGGATAAATTGACGCAAAGAATCATAGTTATAGTGAATGAGCACATGTTCAAGGTAGCCGGTTGGGCCGTCGACGATGGGCAACTCGTGTACCTCTCGCTCGGGGTCCCAATATGCACGGTCGCGGCGTAAGAGGCGTAGCTGGTAATCGGGATACCAGCCGGCATGACGGGTAAGCCGTCCCCAGATATAGTTATGCCGTGGAAACCACCAGCCGGCGATTTGGGGCTGTTCGGTGATCGCACGGCGCATTTCCTGGGCCAGTTTCGGCGTCACCCGCTCATCGGCATCGACGAACAGAATCCAGCGGGCATACAAACAATTCATCGCCGCCTGACGCTGGCTGCCAAAGCCCTTGAAAGGATGTCGAACAACCCACGCCCCTTCCCGGCGGGCGATTTCGCAGGTGCGATCGGTGCTGTACGAATCAAACACGATCACGGCATCACACCAACGGACGCTACGGATGCATTCGGCGATGTGCTTTTCTTCATTCAGCGTCAAGATGACGGCGATCAGTTCTTTCATTCCACCCACCCTGCGCCGTCGCCCGGCCGGCAGACAAAAACCTGGGTGTTCAGGCCGGTCATCGCCCGATACGCGCTCTGCACTACCAAAATCCACAATTCGTCGGCGTCATGTTCAACCAGGGCAACCACGCCGCCGCCCCACCCTGCGCCGGTGATCCGCGCGCCCAACACACCCGGCTGTTGCTGAACCAGATCGACCAGGATGTCGACCTCTTCACAGCTCGCACCATAGTCCTGGCTCATGCTGGTATGCGCACGGTTCATCAACGCGCCGAATTCGGCCAAATCTCCGCGTTTGAGGGCTTTTACACCGGCCAGAACCCGTGCATTTTCGGCAATCACATGCCGACAGCGCGATTGAACGACAAACGGGAGTTGCGGATCCAGGCGATGATCGGCGATCAAGGCCTCAAGCCACGGACGGTCGATGCCCATCCGGATCAGTTCGTCGACGGTGGCACTGACCGGCAACATTTGCTTCAACAGCGCGTCCAGCTCGTCATCGGCCAGCCCAAGCTTTTGCGGCATCACATCGCGCAACTGACGAATGGTCGGATAAAGCCGCTGGAGCAACCTGACGCCGATCTTGCACTCGGCAACGCGCCGGTTGAACTCGCCATGCACGTTGTCATGATGCACCCCGCTGCTTAGCAAAACTACCTGTACACCACCCAGCATTGGCACATGCTCATAGGTATACACCCCTTCCGGTGAGGGGCGGCAATCCAAAAAGAGGGCGTGATCGCGTCGGCCGAGCAACGTGGCAAATTGATCCATCATTCCGCCGCGTGTGCCCACATACCATTCTCCCTCGCTGCACAGATAGGCCAGTTCGGCCCGATCGATCGCGATCTCGTTCAGCGTCACCAATGCCAATGCCGCCGAGACCGAGAGGGCCGTAGACGAACTCAGCCCTGCGCCGCGCGGTATGCTAAACGGCATAGCTCCCGAAACAAGGATATCCATCCCGTGGATTTTTCGGGTGTTGAAATGACGGACGATCTGTTGGCCGATGCCGCGAAAATAGTTACTCCAATCGCCGGGCGGTGCGTGCGGAATTTCGCGGCCAAGCGTGAAAGAAAAGGGGGCAAACTGTGGTTCGATGTTGGTCACGTTGATCTGTTCATCATCGCGTGCGCGTGCCACACAGAGAATATCCCGGTCGAGGGCAACCGGGAGCACAAAACCGCCGTTGTAATCGGTGTGTTCACCGATCAGGTTGAGTCGACCTGGTGTGCGGAAAAATGTGGTTGGTCCAGGGCCAAAATGGTCAATGAACGCCTGTCGGGTCTGCTCGTAGCGTTTCCACTGACCATCGAGGATCAAATCATCGTTGCCGTAAATGTAACGCAAAGCATCAATGTTTATCAATTTTAATCACCGCTCCTTGCCGGTCAACCGGCCAGTATTTCTGCAGCAATGCGCGCATAAGCCCGTGCTGCACGTTCGACATCATTCAAGCGGATTTGTTCATCGACGGTATGAACAAATTTTTCTTCACCTGGGCCAAAGCCAATTGTGGGAATGCCGGCGACCCCCATGGTGTAGGTGCCGTCGGTGGAAAAATCCCATTTGCCAATTGCCGGCCGGTAACCCAATTCGGCACGGATTGCCTGGCTCACACTTTGCACCAGGGGATGATCGCGGTCAAGTGCCCAGGCCGGGTAACTTGCGCGCATCCGCGCTCGATAACCGGTGTATGAGGTTGCGACATATTCGGGCACCTGGATTTCGGCCTGGGCTGCTTCGCGCAGTAAAACGCTTTGCACCTCGGCCATCGCTTTGATTTCGGTTTCCCCGATGGTCAAACGCCGGTCGATGTAAAATGTGCAGGTATCGGGCACGACATTGCGGCTGCCGGCCAGGCTTTCAATGTGCGTAACGGCCAGCGTGCCTGCGCCGAGAAATTTATCTTCGGCCAGTTGCGTGCCCAACATCTCGACGCCAAAGATCAATCGTGCTGCCGTATAGATGGCGTTATCCCCCAGATGGGGCGCAGAGGCGTGACAGGCCCGTCCGTGGACAACGACTTGAATCTCGAGTCGTCCGCGCTGTCCCCGGCTGAGCTGTAAATTGGTGGCTTCGCCGAGTAGCACATAATCGGGAAGCAAGCCTTCGTCCTCGATCAGCACCTTGACCCCCAGCCCTTCACAAGGTTCTTCCTGCACCACACCGACCAGATAAAGGTCGCCGTGTAAAACCACGCCCTGGTCGCGCAACAACTTGCCGGCGTACACCATTGCCGCCAGCGCACCTTTCATGTCGACTGCGCCGCGCCCGTACAGAATTCCGTCTTGAATCTCGGCTGCAAAGGGATCGTGCTTCCAGGCCCGTAAATCGCCGGCCCCCACTACGTCCATGTGACCGTCATAAAGCAAGGTTGGCCCTTTGCCCGGCCCGATGCGTCCAACCACATTGCCGATGCGATCGATATGCACATCTTCAAAGCCAACCCGCGACATTTCGGCCATCAATCGCTCGGCCATAGCTCCTTCTTGGGTTGAATAGCTGGGAATGCGCACCATGTCTTGCAAAAAAGCGATCATTGCCTGTCGATCTTGTGCACGCAATTCAAACATCTTGGCCCCTTTCCGCGTGACATTTGTATGCCCCTGCCGGACTCGGGCAAGTCTATTCCGGTCGTGGCGTTGAGGTTTTAGGGCCTATCCGAAAAACGCAGCCGACGCATCCCTATGCGTCGGTATAAGCGGCATCGGGATGCCGCTCGTACGGTTTTTCGGATAGGCTCTTAGCCGAACCGGTCGCAAACAAGCCCGGCACCCTGTTAATAAGCTCCTTTGCCGGTCAGGGCAACGGCAATCGTTTTGAGAATGATCTTGATGTCCAGCCAGGGTGTCCAGTTTTCGACGTACCAGATGTCGAGCAGGGCCATCTCGTCAAATCCGAGATCGCTACGCCCGCTGACTTGCCACATGCCGGTGATGCCGGGCAATACTTGCAGTCGCAGGCGATGCCATTCCAGGTACAACTCGACCTCACTAGGCACCTGCGGTCTTGGCCCAACAATGCTCATTTCGCCACGTAAAACATTCCAAAATTGCGGTAATTCATCCAGACTGGTCTTGCGCAAAAAGCGTCCTACCCTGGTCACCCGTGGATCGTCTTTGATTTTGAACAAACGCTCTTCGCCCTCATTGAGGGCCATCAATTGCGCCTTTTCGGCTTCTGCTCCCTGACGCATGGTGCGAAATTTGTAAATCGTAAAGGGGACGCCGTTTTTGCCGATTCGTGTTTGGGAAAAAATAACCGGTCCGGGCGAGTCGAGGCGGATCAGCAAGGCGATCAGCACCAAGATCGGCCAGCCGATCAGCAAACCGACCACGGTCAAGGTCAGGTCGAGGGCACGCTTGAACAGCAGGGCCCCCTGGCTTAGCCCACTTTGTCGCACGCCGACTACCGGCACTTCGCCCAGGTATTCGATATCCACATGCCGAATGGCCGTCTGGAGCAGGTCGGGCACAATGTAGACCTGGATATGCCGTCCCTCGCATTGGCGCATGATGCGCAAAATCTTGCGATGATACATCCAGGGCAATGCCGTGATCACCAGGTCGATCTGGTGTTCGTTCAGCAATGCAGGCAGATTGTCGATCTCGCCCAGGGCCTTGATCTTGCCCAGGTCGGTATGTCCCTTTTCCGGGTTGTCGTCAACAAACCCGACGATCTGATATCCTAATTCCGGATGCGCGACAATTGAACCGATCACGGCACGACCCACTTCGCCGGCGCCGACCACCAGCACGCGCCGCACGCCGATGCCGCGTTTGCGCAATTGGGCAATCAGGATGGTCTGAACGATCCGGCTCAGGACCAACAGGAAAAAGATGGTCAGCGCAGAAAGGGGCAGCAGTCCACGGGAGTAGGACAGTTCGGGGGCAAAATAGGTGATGACGATCAACAACATCAGGCCGGTGAGCGTGCCGCTGAACAGGGCATATAGCTCGTCAAGCAAGCTGCGTCCACGCGGGTGCAAATAGACTTTGGACGAACCGTAACCCAGCAACAGCAAAACGGTCAAAATGGCCATCATCGGCACATAGGTGCTGAGTGGCTTGAAATTTTCGGCACTGACCGGCTCAGGCCATTGGAGGTTGTAGCGTATCCAATAGGCCATGACAAAGCCCAGGTTGATCAACAATGCATCGACCGCCAGCTCGACAACCTTGCGCAATTTTGAATTCAAGTTTTCTCTCCAATCCTCAGACGAATATGGGAGATCAGGACGCTTCGACTGCCGGGTCTCAGCGCCCCAACTCTGCCTGTTGCCAGGCCAGATGGTAGATTTGAGCGGTCTGGCGCGCCGTTTCTGACCATGAAAACCGTCGCGCCCGTGCCCGTCCCCGTGCGGCAAGCTCGGCGCGGAGGGATGCGTTGGTAAGCAACTGCATCAGTGCCTCGCTCAAGCCTTGTGTGTCCGGCGGATCGACGGTCAGCCCGGCGTCGCCGACTACTTCGGGCAGTGAGGTGGCATTGGAGACGATCACCGGTGTGCCACAGGCCATTGCTTCCAGAGGGGGCAGGCCAAACCCTTCATAGAGCGAAGGGTAACAAAACACCTCTGCCGCATTATACCAGAGCGGCTTTTCCACTTCGGGCACATAGCCGGGAAAATGCACCCGGCCGGTCAGTCCCAGTTCTTGGACGCGGGCAAAGACCGGCTCAAAAAACCAGCCTTTGCCGCCGGCAACCACCAGATCGACTTGAATGTGCCGGGACACTGCTGCAAAGGCTTCGATCAGCCGCACCACGTTCTTGCGCGGCTCGATCGTTCCCAAAAAGAGCACGAATCGCTCAGGCAGGCCCTTTTCGGCCTTGAAGGCAGCGATATCGGCCTGGGGGAGCGGCGCAAATGCCGGATCGACGCCACAATACACCCTGTGTACCCGTTCGGCAGGTACCTCCAATCGGGCGATCACGTCCTGCCGCGTGTATTCTGAAATCGCAATCACCTGCGCGGCCCGCCGTACCGACATTGGGGTCATCGTTCGTAAATACAGGCGGTTGGCGAGCTTGAAGGCCTGGGGAAAGATCAAAAAACTGAGGTCGAAAACGGTGACCACTGTCGGCAAATGCGACAGCAGTGGGGAGACAAAGGCCGGCGCATGCAACAGATCGACATGCTCTCGGCGGAGTATCCACGGTGCAACCCATTGTTCCCAAAGAATGCGCTTGATCGGTGTGTTGGTTGACCAGCAAGGTGACTTGACCCGCAGCCCAGGCGGTGGACAAAACCGCGTATCCGAGAGAAACGCCGTATAGCGTAGCCCCCGATCGGCCTCCGGCAGATGATTTAGCAGATGATAGATATACCAGTTGATGCCCGCGCCCCGGTAATTCTCCCCCAAAGACAGCAATGAGGCGTTCAGGCCCACATGGATCGACATCGATTCGCTCACGGCGTCATTATAATCATTTTGTAAGATCGATGCAAAGAATTGTACGCAGTGTTCCTATGCCTGCCACCAGCGCATCCTTATGCGCCGCTCAGATACGTCCAGTCATCGGCAAAAGCCTTTTCGCCTTTTCCGGCCGGCCCGACCGGCCCGATCTGTCCTTTGCCGGTTACGGCTTCGCGCGCGCCGTCAAGGGCCGGGTCTGCATAACGCAGAAACCACGTTTCCAGTTCGAATTTCATTTCTTGCACACGGCTCTGGTGTTCTGGACAATCGATCAGGTTGCGTTGTTCGTCCGGATCATGAACCAGATCGTACAGCTCATGTGGACCATACGGATAGCGATGGATGTATTTCCAGGATGCACTGCGAATCATCCGCACCGGGCCATATTCGGCCAGTGCATTTTGTCTGGCGATGCTTTGTCCGGCCGAGATAACAATGTTTTCCCGGCACGCCAAGGGGGCGCCATGGAGCAGCGGCGCAAAGCTCTTGCCGGGAAGCTGGTCGGCCTGAGGGTTTTCAAGGCCCAGCTCATCCAACAAAGTCGGCATCAGATCATAGTGACTCAACAAATCTCGACAAACTACGCCTTGCCTTACGCGTCCCGGCATAGAAATAAGCATCGGTACTTTGACCGAAGTGTCAAACATGTTCATCGGAAAAGTGCCGTTGCCTTTGCCATAAATGCCATGGTGTCCCATGTTCATGCCGTTGTCGCTGGTGAAAAAGATCGTCGTGGTTTCTCGCAACCCGTGTTCTTCCAGCCAGGCAAGGACGCGGCCAATGTTACGATCCATTGCTGTGACCGCCGCGAAATAGCCGCTGAGGATGGCACGACGGCCGGCTTCGTCATAGGCGACCGGCGCACTGTTGATCTGCCATGGATGCATCGGCTCACGAGGAATCGAATTGAAAGCGCAACCGGCATAATATTCATCATACAGCTCGTGCGGATGATTGTCCCGATCCCATGGGCTGTGTGGTGCAGTGTAATGAATGCTCAGATAAAAAGGTGAATCAGTATGTTCTTGTTCGTTCAAAAAACGTAGCGCATGATCGGTTATCGCGTCGGTGACGTAACGAGGCTCTTCGTAAACCCGCCCTTCTGTGCCCTGTAAGGTGATCATAGGGGCGCCGTAATACGGCCCACCGCCCTTGGCATGCACGTGCCAAAACGTAAACCCTTTTTGTGGACGGTGGGCATTGCCGAGGTGCCATTTGCCGCTGAGGCCACAAACATAGTCTTGTTTGGCCAGCAACTCGGTGTAGGCAAGCTGATTCTGGCCGTGCACGTCGTCGTCGAGATATTCAATCAGCCGTCCGCCTTTGTCCGGTTCGATCGTCGAGTTTCCGGCACGCAGCCAGTCGTGAATGCCGTGTTGTGAAGGGATGCGACCGGTTAAAATGGACGCGCGGGCAGGCGAACAAACCGGTGAGGCACAGAACATGTTTTCAAAACGGATACCGCTGTCGGCAAGCCGATCCAGATTCGGTGTGCGGATTTCAGCATTGCCGGCACATCCCATAGCCCAGTAACCCTGGTCGTCGCTCAAGATCAAAATAATGTTAAAACGATTGGGATCACGACTTGCCATTGTAGTTTGTCTCCAGAAAGATAACAGCACGTCAAATTGCGAAGAAAATTCGGCTAAAGCCTCGATGCCACTCCGGGGTGCCAGAGTTCAGTAAATTACATTAACCATCATAAATCATCGCAAGGCGTCATCATCGGCGGTATGACCCCGACAAGGAGGCTGCTCCACTCGCTGGCTTTCCACAAGCCTTTGTCGTTTTTCTTGAGTGTTACCGGACGAGGCAGTTCGGCGCCGGAGCAGGTCACAGACACCTTGTACTGACCGGTCTCGCGGTTGCCACTGACGGCATGACAGTTGGATGAGGTACACACAACAAGGACGTGGAGCGGCGACGCAAGCATCAGCTCGAGCCGCCGGTTATGCTTCTGCTCGCATCTGCGTAACTCAAGTATATACTGATAACATACAAGGGGCAAGTTGAAGACGAGGAAGCGCGTCACACAGCGCAAATTGCGAGTCGTTCGTGCGATCTTGCCGGGATCGCTGCCGCGAGGGTCAACACATCATTGCCGTCGAGTCGCCACCAGGCAACCAGTGGAGGGGCAGCAGACATCAGGCAGTCAACATAGAGAGGATGCCACAACACATTGTGTGTTTCTTTGATATTTGAAGAAAAATTCTGCAAATCTTTATCACAGATCTCGATCCTGGTCGTATCGATCCGCAGTCCTTGACGCAACACCTTGAGCACCGATTCTTTGGCACTCCAGATCAAGGTGATCAGCAAATCGCGGTCGGCGGGAGAAGCAGCGTGCACCAGCTCATTTTCCCTGTCGGTGAAAAAATCCTCGACAAAGGCCGGCGCGCGCGGCTCGATCCGTTCCACGTCCGCGCCGATGGTATGCGTGCCCGACAAGGCACACAAGGCCCGCCCCTCCCGATGGCTGATCGACAGACAAAAGGACAGCCGTTGCCCGTTGACACAATAATACGGCGCACCATCGGGGTCGTTGGCAACGGTGATCTCGGTCAACGGCAGATTTGAATACGCAATCACGCTGCGCCGCAAAAGCTGTTTGGCTGTCCGGCGGCCCAACAGCCAATCGCGGCGGCGTTTGGCAAAACGCAAGCCCCGATAAACCGTCTCTTCAGTCGTACTCAGAAACGATGGCGAGATGCCCTCGTCGCCGAGCGGCATCTCGTCCATCACGTCAGCAAGCCAGTAGATCATCGCATGGTTTGAATTTTCTTGACCCGTTCAAGCAGGGCTTTGTTGTCCAGTCGTGACAACGGTGCAGTGCGATAGCCTTCCAGTTCCAGGTAAACGTTGCCCGCGCTGTCGACCACATGACCGTCAAAGTACAAGGCTCCATCTTGGGCATAGCGGGGACGCATTTCTGCATATAATGCATCGCCGTTTATCTCAGAACGGTGTAAAACAACCCGTTCAATCGCCACCGGCAAGGCCATCATTCCACTCTGGCCGATCTCCCATATCCCGGCCGTTTGCAGGCACAGCTCGATCAGCAGGGGTGGGATCAGTGTGGCAGCCGGCCGTGTGGTCATGGCGGGCAATGCAGCGTTAAATCGCCCTACCACCCGCCCGTCACCGGCCTGGACGCCTGCCAGCACCTGGAAAGCGGGACCATGAAAATAAAGTTCATAGATTGTCGCCGGATCGACCATCGGCGCGCCATTCCAGGTTGGTGCGGGGGCCAGCGGTGATTGTATCGGATGCCCGGCCGGTTGCAGATGGACGCGCCCCTCAAAATGCACCGTTTCTTCGTGTTGTCCGTGAAGGTCGCGGCCGGATTCGAGACGGACATCGGCGACCAGCACGTCGCCCTGCGGCCGCACCTGCACTCGCCAGCGCAACCGGCGCGGCTGTTGGCGGTAGAACTTGAGTGGAGCTTTGAATTGCACGCCTTCAATGGCGCGGATGTCGACCTCGGCCCCGCCCAAACGCGATGCAGCCAGGCAAGCTACCTCGGCAAAACCCTCCAGGCCCATCACACCGGGCAGAAGCGGGGTATTGTCGATGGCATGATCGCGCAAAAACGGCTCTTGAGGGTCGAGATCACGCTCAAAGGTGAACACGCCAGACGAATCGAGTGCCGTTGCCTGCCCGGCGAGGATCAGGTCATGCGCCAGCCGGGCATTGGCCTGGTTCCAGTCGACGCCCCCGTCGGGATCACGGCTTTGCGCCAACACCCCCAACGCTCCGGCGATCACTACCTCACCGCCACTGCCGCACGCGGTGATCTCACGGCGCACTGCCGGCGCCGCTCGTTCGGGACGCAGTAATTCGATGCCGGCCTGCTGCATGATTTGCGGAATGCTTCCTCGCGTTGCCATGCCCACCTCGGCCCACGCGCTCCAGTCGATGGCGATCGCCTTGGTCGGCCCGCCTTGCATCGAAGCAACCAGCCTGGACAACAGGTCATTGGCCGCGCTATAATCGGTCTGCCCGGCATTCCCAAACCGCCCGGCCACCGAGGAATAGACGACCATTGCACGCGGCGGCTGTGGCAGCGTTTCACAGGCTTTGAGCAGGTTAAAGAATCCATCGGCTTTGACATCATAGATCTGAGCAAACTCGTCCATCGATTTGTCGGCCAGCAGGCGGCTGCGCTCGATCCCGGCAGCGTGAATGACCACATCCAACCGTCCATGCGCCTGTCGAATTTCATCGACCAACGCCAAAACGGCCTGGGCATCGGTCACATCACAAACCCGGTAATGCGCCACCCCGCCGGCAGCCTTGACCAGCGCCAATAAATCCAAAATCGCCTTTTGTCGCTCCAACGCCGCAATCGCTTGCTCCACCATCACCGGCGTAGGTCGTCCACCGGCATTTTGGATCCGTTGTGCGATCTCTTTTTTGAGATATTTACGGTTTTCTTCGTTCAATTTTTCCAGGTCAGGGTTGTTCGGATCGGGCGTCGGCGTGCGTCCGGTCAGGTAAAAGGTGCCGCCACCTGCTGCCGCGACCAGGTCGGCGACGATGGGCAGTGAGATGCCTCCTGCGCCGCCGGTGATCAACAAGACCGAATCCGGCCCAAGCGGCAGATCGAGCACAGTTTCGTCCACCGGCCGCTCGACCAGGCCGATGCCGAAACGCCGCCCGTGCCGGTAACCAACCTCGACCACGGCGGGATCGCTCAATGTTTCATCGATCAAAAGCCCGGCCACGGAGCGTTCATCGGCCTCGGCTTCAAAATCGACTGCCTTGACCAATGTGCTGCGTCGTTCCTGAGCATAGGCTTTGGCCCAGCCAACCAGCGCACCGCCCAACGGATTGATTGCGCCATCTTCACCGTAGCCGTGCAGGCCACCCATGTGCGTAGCGCAGACCAAAAAGGCATTCTCCGGTAGTTTACGCATCACAGCGTGCAAAAGTTTGGCTCTTTTGGTCTGTTCGTCCCGCCACCGGGGCAAATCCATCTCGGCAACCGGGGGGGCAGCGTCCAGCCCGACCAGGTCATAGACGCCGGCAATCGGCCCTTCGGCCAGCCATGCGGCGACCTGCGATTCGGCGACCTGCGGCGTGACATCCTTGAGTGTCAGCACCTGAACCTTGCGTGGACGCAACCGATACCCCAGATACTTGGACACACTCCCCTGGTCGGCAATGACGATCACCCGTTCACCGGCTTCTAATTTGACCCCGCTCGGCTTGCACAGATCGAGGGTTGGACGCAAAACCGGGCATGGCACACGACGCACATACTGCTCAACGACCGCCGCCCCCTGCCCGCCGACCGCCGCCCCCTGCCGGACAACGTCAGCCTGCTGCCCGCCACCTGCTGCCTGCCGCTCGCTAACGGCTGCCTGCTGCCCACTGCCCGCTGCCCGCTGCCCGCTGACCGCTGCCCGCTGACTGCTGACCGCTGACCGCTGCTCGCTGACCGCATGTTCCGGCTTGTTCTGATACACAAAAGCGATCACCTTGTTCAACGTGTTGTAATCGCGCAGCTTGAGGTCTTCACGGCGCGGGATGCCATACGCCTCACGGATGGTCGCAAAC
>Ga0129299_1000662_pt1 | contig 22324 bp, 13 predicted proteins | sample ConPoolayeCmetaG_FD_94477 | JGI IMG/M metagenome (GOLD analysis project Ga0129299, IMG submission 94477) | Hot spring microbial mat communities from California, USA to study Microbial Dark Matter (Phase II) - Cone Pool mat layer C metaG ...
CCGCCGCGGCGGTGGCTGTAGGTTTTGATGAAGGTCGACAGCGGGATCGCATTCGGCACGGCTTCCGTGATCAGAAAGCAGCTCCGCACGAAATGGGCGACCCGCCGTTCCCCGAAGGCGATCGGCCGAACCCCCTGGATGCCCAGCGTCCGCATCAGCGACAAGGCCCGAAACTCGCTCCGGGCACGACTGGCGAAGAAGAAAGTGCCGCGGAACATCCCTCGCAGCCGCTGCGGCCACCGCGGGTAGTGGTAGCGCTTGATGAAGATGGAGCACATGCTGCCGGGCAGGCGCGCGAACACCGTGTCGCTCGTTCGGCTCCACGCCGCCAGGCGGTCGCCCGCCGCGGCCAGCACGCGGGCGACGCTGTCCAGCCGGGCTTGGGCCAGCAGTTCGCGGAATGGCGGATCGACGTGAAAACAGTCTCGGGTCAGCATGACGAATGAGTCGGCCGCGTGGCCTGGGGAACGGCGGCCAGCAGATCTTCGACCACCTCCAATACCCGCTCCGGCATGAGCTGCTTCATGCAATGGTGATGTTGCAGCGGGCAAGTCCGCTTCATGCAGGGCTGGCAGTCCAGCGCCAGCAGCACGCTTCGCTCCAGGGCAAAGCGGGTGTCGGTCCAAGCCGGGTCGCTGGAGCCGAAGATCGTGACCACCGGGACGCCGAACGCCGCGGCGAAGTGCCGCGGGCCGGTGTCGTTCGTGATCAGCAGTCGGCTCCGACGAATCAGTGCTTTGAGCGGGCCCAGACCCAACGGCGGGTCGACGAAGATTTCCAGGGGTCGCCGCGCCGCCGACCGCAGACGGTCGGCGATCTCCCGCTCCCGGGGCGCCAGCGAGGCCACCACGCGAGCGTTGTGGCGGTTCACCAGCGCATCGCTGAGCTGAGCGTAATACTCCGGGGGCCAGCACTTCGCCGAACCGTAGTTCGCGCCGGGATTCAGCGTGATGAGCGGCCGGTCGGCCGACAGTCGCCCCAGCCGATGGTGGAGGGCCTCCTCATCCGCCGCGGAGGTCGCCAGCCGCAGTTGGTCGCCCGGCTCTTCACACCCCGCTCGACGGGCCAAAGCGTTGTAGTAGTCCAGAGCGGGGATCGGACGGAAACGCCGGCCGATGCGGGGCGGGTCGAGAGGATCCGTCAGGAGCGGACCGCGGCCGTCGCGGCGGTAGCCGAGCCGCCGGCGGGACCCGCCCAGCCACGCCGTCAATGCGGAGCGGAAGGAGTTGGTCAACAGGACGGCCAGATCGAAATCCTCCCGGCGGAGTCGCCGAATGAGTTCTCCCCACCTTCTGGGTTGTCCAGGCCGCGGGGCGGGGGAAGGCCAATGAATGACCGCATCTGCCGAGTTCAAGCCGTCCAGCACGTCCTCGACATACGGCCGCAGCAGATACACCAGTCGGGCGCGGTGATACCGCCGCCGCAGGGCCAGCAGGGCGGGCGTGGCCATCACCACGTCGCCCACCCAGCTCGGAATCGTCACCAGGATGCGGCTGGGTTCAACCACCGGCCATCTCCTCGCGCTGGCGAGCGAATTCCAGTCTAAGGTCGGGGCTGGAGCTTCTCAACTTCGTCTCGCTGCGGATTGGAACTGCCGGCCGAGCCGCGACTACAATGGGGGTTGTCGTCGGTTGCGGTTCGGCCTGCCGATGGTGGCGGAGGCTCGCGGGATGCCCCCGTTGGGCACTTTCCGGGCATCGCGGTGGAGCATAGACTGGCCGAGGCGGGCCGGGCGGGGGATAACACCCGATTGCGGCATTCCGCGGGCGGCGTCAGGAGACGGAGCACATGGGTTTGATGACGGGCAAGAAGGGGGTCATCTTCGGCGTGGCCAACGACCACAGCCTGGCCTGGCACATTGCGGAGCGGCTGCACCAGGAAGGCGCCGAACTCGCCTTCAATCATCTGCCCGGCGAGAAGATGGAGCGGCGGGTGCGGCTCCTGGCCGAACCGATCGGCGCGAAGATCATCCATCCTTGCGACGTGAGCAAGGATGCCGACATCGAGCATTTCTTCGACCGGGTCAAAGAGCGGTTCGACAGGATAGACTTTCTGGTCCACGCCGTGGCCTACGCCAATCGCGACGCGTTGATGAACCGCTTCTGGCAGACCAGCCGCGAGGATTTCAGGCAGGCCATGGATATCAGCGTCTACTCCCTGATCGCCGTCTGCCAGAGGGCGTTTCATCTGTTCAACGAGGGTGCAGCGGTGCTCACGTTGACCTATCTCGGCGCTGAACGCTTCGTGCCCGGCTACAACGTGATGGGCCTCTGCAAGGCGGCGTTGGAGAGCGGCGTGCGGTATCTGGCCGCGGACCTGGGGGATCTTCGCCGCGTTCGGGTCAACGCCATCAGCGCCGGGCCGGTGAGGACGTTGAGCGCCGCCGGCATCGGCGGATTTGACAAGATCCTGACCCACTACCCGACCAAGTCTCCGCTCCGCCGCAACATCACCCCCGAAGAGGTCGGCAACGCCGGGCTTTACCTCTGTAGCCACCTTTCGAGCGGGATCACCGGCGAAATCCACTATGTCGACGCCGGTTACAACATCGTCGGGTGGTAGGGCCCGCGGCATTCCAGCTCCGGGGCCGGGCCAGGGATATATAGGATGCGATTGGTAGTCATTTGTCCCGGCCTGTGGTCCCATAAGATCTCACTTCGGGCGGCGTATACTCGCTTTTGCCTCTGACGGTTCGCTTGGATTTCTTGACCGGCGGTGGGAGCGGCCTTATGCTGCCGCCTCTTGCGACCCGGCGAACCCGCGCAGGGTATGGAGGAATCCCTTGCCCTATCACAGCATTGTCTGCGTCAAACAGGTTCCCGACACCACCAACATCACCGGCGACGTGATGAATCCCGACGGAACCGTCAGCCGCGCCAAACTCCCGGCAATCTTCAACCCCGAGGACCTGAACGCCCTGGAAGCCGCCTTGCTGGTCCGCGATCAGTACGGGGGCAAGGTCACGGTGATCACCATGGGGCCTCCCGGGGCTTGCGAGGTGCTGCGGGAGTGTTTGTATCGCGGCGCGGATCGGGTCGTGCTCATCACCGACCGGCGAGCCGCGGCCAGCGACACGCTGGCGACCAGTTACATTCTCAGTCGGGCGGTGAAGACCATCGGGGACTACGACTTCGTCTTCTGCGGACGCCAGGCGATTGACGGGGACACGGCTCAGGTCGGCCCGCAATTGGCCGAGAAGCTGGGTCTTCCGCAGATCACGTATTTCGAGCGACTCGTGGAATTGTCCGGGCGGAGGGCCAGAATCCGCCGCAACGTCGGCAACGGCTTCGAGGTGCTGGAAACGCCGTTGCCCGCCTTGGTGACCGTGCTCGATACCGCCAATGAGCCACGCCCGCCCGCGGCCCGACGGGCGCTCACCTACAAGCGGGCGACTTCTCGGGACGAGTTGATGGGGCGCCTGGCCAGGAGCATGGCGAACGCGACGGCCGCGGAGCGGGAGGCCGAGTTCGCTAGGCAGCTCGAGGCCTTGAAGATGCAGAGCCTCCTGATCGAGCAGTGGGGTTTGGATGACATCGGCGCAGACCTGCAATGGTGCGGGTTGACCGGCTCGCCGACCAAGGTGTATCGCGTGCAGTCGATCGTGCTGACCAAGGAGGGCTACACCGAAGTGCCGCCCACGGAGGAAGGCGTGCGGCAGATGATCCGGGAACTGGTGGTGGACCACACACTGGGCTGACGCCGAGGAAGGCCGTCTCCGCGTTCCGGCGGCGGCCGTCGAGGAGGTCGCCCGGTCTGGTCGCTCCGCTGGGGTGCGGATGCCAGCGTCCGGCGGGTGAACACGGACAACCGATTACTGACCACTGAGAACCAATATCCATGATTGATCCCAACCGCCAAGGCGAAGTATGGGTCTTTGCCGAGCAGGAAGACGGCAGCCTCAACGACGTCTCCCTCGAACTCTGTGGAAAAGCCCGTGATCTGGCTGATCGGCTCGGCGTCCGCATGGGTGCCGTGTTGCCAGGGTGGAATGTGCGGGAACTGGCCTATCGCCTGATTGCCCACGGCGCGGACCGCGTCTACACCGTGCATGACACCCGCCTGGAGCACTACCGCACCTTGCCTTACGCCCGGGCGATGTGCCAACTGATCCAGAAGCACCGTCCGCAGATCGTCTTGTACGGGGCCACCCCGCTGGGTCGCGACCTGGCGCCGCGGATCGCGTCGGAGATGCGGGCCGGCCTGACCGCCGACTGCACCGACCTGGATCTGGGCGACTACGAGGACACGCGGACCAGGACGACCCACCGCAACCTCCTGTTGCAGATCCGCCCGGCGTTCGGCGGCAACATCATCGCCACCATTATCAATCACGACCGCTGGCCGCAGATGGCCACGGTTCGCGAGGGGGTCATGCGGCTGGGCGAAGGGGACCCCTCGCGCACCGGCGAGATCGTGGATGAGAAGGTTGACTTCAGTGATTTCGAGCTGGCGGTGCGGTTGATCGAGCGGCATCGCGAAGCCCGCAAGGTCAACCTCAAGGCCGCGCGGATCATCGTGGCCGGCGGGGCCGGATTGGGCAGCAAGGAGGCCTTCCAGTTGATCCACGATCTGGCCGGGGCCTTGGGCGGCGCCGTGGGTGCCTCGCGCGCCGCGGTGGATGGCGGCTTCATCAGCAAGGACCACCAGGTCGGCCAGACCGGCACCACGGTTCGGCCGGCGCTGTACATTGCCTGCGGGATCAGCGGGCAGGTCCAGCACCGGGCGGGCATGGAAGAGTCCGCGAAGATCATCGCCATCAACTGGGACCGTAACGCCCCCATCTTCGGCGTGGCCCACTACGGCATTGTCGGGGATCTGCGGAAGGTGATTCCCATGATGATCAAGGCGATTCGCGAACGGAGTTGATCCGAGCGGCCCGCGGCGGCTTTCGGCAGTCCGCGGCAGGCGTCCTAACCAGAGCGGATTTCACACGATGGCCAAGCCAAACTACTTCGACGACAACGACGACATCCAGTTCCTTTTTCGCCACCTGGACCTGGCTGCTCTGGCGAAGGTGCAGGAGGACGATTTTCAGTATCGCGACGGCCCCGGCAGCGAATGGGCGCCGGCGGATGCCGAAGACGCCATCGACAACTATCGCCGCATCCTGCGGATCGTCGGGGACCTCGCCGCCAACCGGATTGCCCCGCGGGCGGAAGAAGTCGATCTCCAGGGGAACACCTTGAATGCCGACGGCACCGTCACCCTGGGTCCGTTGGTTCAGCAGAACCTGCGGGACCTGGCTCGGGCCGACCTGATGGGTTTCACGCTGCCGCGGCGGTACGGCGGCCTCAACTGCCCCAACCTGATTTACACCATGGCGACGGAGATCATCAGCCGGGCCGATGCGTCACTGATGAATCTGTTCGGTCTGCAAGGGATTGCGGAGACCATCCACGCCTGGGCCAGTCAGGAGATACGAGACGAGTATCTGCCCAAGTTCGCCAAGGGCGAGGTGACGGGGGCCATGGTGCTGACCGAGCCGGACGCCGGCAGCGATTTGCAGGCGGTCAGCCTGCGAGCCTGGCAGGACGACGACGGCCAGTGGCGGCTGACCGGCGTGAAGCGGTTCATCACCAACGGTTGTGGGGAAATCCTGCTGACCCTGGCCCGCAGCGAACCGGACATTTCCGATGGGCGGGGGCTGAGTCTGTTCCTGGCCGAGCGTTCGCCGCGGATCCGGGTTCGCCACCTGGAGCACAAGTTGGGCATCCACGGCTCGCCCACGTGCGAATTGGTCTACGACGACGCGCCCGCCAAGCTGATCGGCGAGCGGCAACGGGGGTTGATTACCTATGTCATGGGCCTGATGAACGGCGCGCGGATCGGCATCGCCGCCCAATCCCTGGGCATCGCCGAAGCGGCGTTCCGACTGGCCCGCCGTTACGCCCACTCCCGCAAGCAGTTCGGCGTCGCCATCGAGCGGTTGCCCGCCGTTGCGGAGATGCTCTGCGATATGCAGATGGCGATCGAGGCGGCCCGGGCGTTGACTTACGAGAGCAGCCGGTGTGCCGACCTGGAGTACAACAACAGCCGGGTCATGGAAATGAACCGGGTGAAGGACGCGGAGGACCTGAAACGCCGCAAGGCGGACGCTCGATCGCTGAAAAGGCTCAACGGCATGTTGACGCCGATGGCCAAGTATTACTCCTCCGAGATGTGCATCCGCGTCAGCAACGACGCCTTGCAGGTGCTCGGCGGATCGGGCTACATGAAGGATTACCCCGCAGAGCGGCTATTGCGGGACGCCCGCATCACGACCATCTACGAAGGCACCAGTCAGTTGCAGATCGTGGCGGCGGTTCGGGGCGTTTGCAGCGGGGCTTTCGAGAAATGGTTGGAGGACCAGGAGGGTCGGGAGTATCTGGACAAGCCCCTCAACGAGTTGAAGCAGAAGCTGAACGACGCCAAGGGCGAGGTGCTCCGCGGCATCGCCTTCGTGAAGGGCCGAACGCCGGATTACATGGACCTCTACGGCCGGCGGCTGGTGGATTCGGCCATCGCCGTCCTGGTGGGGCACCTGTTCCTGCGGCAGGCCGTGGACAGCGATCGCAAGAAGCAGGTGGCCCGCCGCTTCATCGACGCCCATCTGCCCAACATCCGGCGGGACATCGCCTTGGTTTGCAGCGGGGATACCTCGGTCATGGAGCAGTTCGAGACCCTGGCCGGGCCGCCCCCGTCGGCGGCCTGATGGCGGCGATCTTCGCACCGATCTCGCCAGGGGCCGAATCCCGGGCGTGAGACTTCGTTCGAGACGTGGTTTGACCATCTTGGGAAGCGTGTTTCTCCGCCCTCCGCAGATTCCGCGTGCGGCGGAGTTCAGCGGGAGACGTACCGTGATCAGGAACCTGTTGCTGGCGTTGCTTGTGACGGCATGGCCTGCGTCCCTCGGGGCAACGACGGCGCGAGCGGAGGATCCGCCGCCGCAGTCGGAGGGTCGTCGCGTTCAGGATCCCCAGGCCGATGTGGAGGTCATGGACATTCTTCGTCGGGCCGACAAGGCCACCAAGGCCGTCTCCGCGGTGTCCTACGAGGCCGAATACTACGGCGAAGGACAGATTGCCGACCGAGTCCCCAGGGTTGTCGGCCGCCTCAAGGCCCGGGCACCGCAGAAGAGCCTGATCTCCCGGATCGTGGGCGGATCCTCGGCCCGGGAAAGCCTGCGCATCGAGGCGAAGATCCGAATGCCGGGCGACAAGCAGCGGGTGCTGAAGCTCGCCACGGACGGCGTCCGGATCGCCGTTCTGGACGAGAAGTCTGAAACCTACACCTATGGGCAGCGGCCGGAAGCCGAGGAGTTGATGGAGCCCGCCGGTCGCCTCTTCATGTTGGAGTTTCTCCATCCGACACCCTTCAGCGACGAGTTGAACGGCAAATCGGCCGAATATGAGGGGGTACAGGACGTCGGCGGCGTGGATTGCCACGTTATTTACGTCGTTTATGCGAACGACAGCGAGTCACGCTGGTACTTTGGCTGCGAGGATTACCTCCCGCGGCGGGTCGACCGCATCATCAACGCCCCCGGGATTTCCGGGGCCACGGTCCTGACCGTCACCAAGCTGGATGTCCGGCCGAAGCTCGAATCGGAGGACTTCATCCTCGAGCGTCCCAAGGGCTTCAAGAAGGTGAAATACGAACGCAAGGCTCCTCCGCCTCCCCCACCGCTGCTGGCGGTGGGCTCGACGGCGCCGGAGTGGGAGCTAAAAACGCCCGACGGCCGGACCGTGAGTCTCCGTGGGCTTCGCGGCAATATCGTGGTGATGGATTTCTGGGCGACGTGGTGCGGCCCGTGCAAACTGGCCATGCCGGCCGTCCAGAAGCTGCACGAGCAGTTCAAGGGCGAGCCAGTGAAGGTGTTTGGCGTGAACTGCTGGGAGAGCGGTGACGCCGCCGCCTACATGAAAGACAAAGGCTACACCTATGGTCTTCTATTGGATGCTGACCAGGTGGCCGAGGACTACAGGGTGTCCGGAATCCCGACCTTCTATGTGATCGATCGGGAGGGTCGGGTGCTGTACGCCGCGTCGGGTTTCTCGCCCGACCGCGAAAAGCAAATCGCCGACGTGATCCGCCGGGCGCTGGATAGGGGGGGCGATGCCGACAAGGAGATCTCCGACGAGCAAGATCAGGAGGAGAATCCCCGCATTGAGGGGGATGAGGGCACTGAGGAGTAAATCCACCGGCAGTCCTGGCGTCGAGCTGCGGGCACCCAATCTGCGGAGTTGATTGGAAACCGTGTTGTCCCGGAGCAACTTCGCTCATAACATCATTTCTGGAATATACCTGCGGAAGTCATCCCTCCGAGTCTGAGCCGCGGCGGGCGCTTCTTGGCAACGATTCCTATAAAAATACATCTCGCAGTCAGTTATATCGATATCATCGTATCTTCTGTTCCCCCATGGTGTAGGAAACCGAGATGACCCCGCCGACACTAAATGAACAGCGGTGGCACCGAGCGTGCTGATTTTCGGCCATCAGACCACTGAACCCAGTCGTTTTGGTCGATGGTGGTGGGAAGGGAGTAAAGCCATGCCTCAGACAGGGGATCCCACCCTGAATGCGGGTTCGGAGCGAAGGCGGCACCGCCGATTGGCGTTGCGGCTTCCGGTCGAGTGTCGCAAGCAGACCGCGACAGGCCGGCACGTGGTGCGAACCCTTACCAGTAACATCAGCACCGGCGGGATGTACCTCGAACTGGATGGCGCCGACTTCGTGCCCGGCGATCGCCTCGAAGTGGAGCTGACGCTTCCACCCGCCGAAGGGGTTTCGGCGTTTGAGGGCCGAGCCTCGTGTCCAGCCGAGGTGCTGCGAGTCGAACCCCTGCATTCCGCCCCGCCGGGGTCCGGCCGCCGCTTCGGCGTTGCCGGCAGATTCCTGGACCGCCTGCGGTTTTCCTACGCCGCGGGTTGAACGTCCGCTTGGTTGGCCTGTTCCTGTCGCGGTCTCTCGTTGCCTGCCATGCCGAGGGTCGCTTCTTTCCGCACCGGTTCAATGACTGCCATGATGTTCACCGCAACACCTGCCGCACTGCACGATCGGGATATCAGGTATCTGGTCTCGCCAGGCCGGTGAGGCCTTGCGGTGCGTGTCCGGCAGTCGCGGACGCAGCGACTCCTGCTCTGGAATGACGCCGACGTTCAACGCCAGCAACTGCGGGCCGTTCTGCCACCCGACCGGGAAGACGGCGGTTTGCAAGCGGCTACGCACGAAGGCCGGATCCAACTCAAAGAGCTGACGGGCCGATCCGGCCGTGGCCATGAGATCGCGGGCCTCTGCGGAATGCTCCAGACCCAATAGATGGCCCAGCTCGTGCGAGGCGATGTTGGCCAGGGCCTGGGCGACTTCCTCCGGACTGGGGCGCAATGCCTCGAACATGGCTAGGTCCTCGGCATAGATAATCGCCTTCTGTTCGTGAAAGACATTACCCGTGTCCACGTTGTCGGCCAGCCCGAGGAAGCTGGAGTTGTAATTTCCGAAGTAAAGCGTCGAGTGGGGCGACGATGGGGGACCGGACTCCCGGCTGCTGACCAGGGTCACGTTGAAGGCGGCAAAATCGTTCCGCATGTGCTCGACGACCTGAGTGACGATGCTCTCCGTCGTGCCCGCCAGTCGCGCGGAGATCGACTCGGCCGTGAACGGCCGCATGTGTTCAACCGGTTGAAGCCCGATTTGCACGGACGCCCCGCCCTCGAAATTCAGGTACACCACCTGATGCCGCGGCGGCAGAACATAAGCCCCGGGTTCGCGGCGAACGCGGATGGTGTAAGAGCCGCTCTGGTATCGGCCTGCCGACGAGGAAAAGTAGGAACCGGAGGAAACGGCGATGCCGAGGTAGAGATTCGGCGTGTCCGCGGCCACCACCCTGGCGAGGTAGGGGTCGAGCCGCCCGGCGTAATATGAGCGATCGTCATTGGCGTCGATGAGATCCTGCCCGCCATCGAACAGTGCCGCCACCGTATTCAGGCCGTCGCGGCCGGTGACGTCGATGATGAGGCGATCGCCCGCCAGTGCCGGCCCGAGCGCGTAAAGGTCCACGTCATCCAGCCCGTTGATGGTGCCTTCAATGAGGATCTCTCCGGTGACGGGCAGCGTGGCGGGCTGGGCGTGCTCGAACAGGCCGTTCTCGTAGTCATCCTCAACGACGGGATTCTGCACGGGCGGCAGATTGGCCATGTCCGGACGCGCCGCCAGCGCGGACCCCGCCTCTCCTCCCGGGAGCGGCACGGTGCCGCAACCGGCGGCCGGCAGCAGAATCAGCATCTCAGCGACGGCGAGAATGACTCCAGGCAGACCCAGGAACAGCCGCAGGTGCATGGCACACCTCCGCAGCTACCGGGACCTCCTGGGGCCGCACGGGTAGTCAGGCATGGCCGGCGGTCAATCGGCCGGCCCATTGGTTTGTCAGATGGGATACGCCGGCCTCCGGATGGGCCGACAGGTCCGATGCCCTTCATCGGCAGGATCGCCCAACTTCTCCAGTAGTCCTGTACGATATAGCCGTCGCGGTCAGCCACGGACGCCGCGAGGACCGCCCGGTCCGAAGAAGGCCGCGTTCTTCGCGAGGAATCGCCTGCTCCGATAAGGAGCCTTGAGTGATGGCCACCGATCTGGCGAGTTACCGAGACCGTGTGTTATTGGGCGGGTCCGACTACCGCGGCGAACTTCGCCGCCGCGGCTGGCCGGACAGCGATCCTTGCGAAACCGCGGTCTTGACGAGGCCCGATCTGGTCCGCGACCTCATGGATGGTTGGCTCGATGCCGGAGCCGGTCTGCTTCTGACGAACACCGCGACGGCGAATACATTGGCGGTTGCGGAGGACGCGGCCGATCGCTCGAACGTTGACCTGGGCGAAATCAACCGTCGGGCAGCCGTCCTGGCTCTGGAAACCGCCGGCAGAGTTTCACGGAGCGTACTGGTCGTTGGGGTCGTTGGCGGTTGTGCCCGCCTGCTGCGACTGGCGGAGTTGACGGAAACGGAAATCGCATCTGCGAGCGTTCAGCAGGGAGAAGTCTTGGCGGCGGCGGGCGTTGGAGCCTTGCTTTGCCGGGGTTTTGCGGAACTTGAGGCGTTGAAAGTCGCGGTCTCCGCTTTGGTTGCGGCGACAGCAATCCCGATCATCGGCAGCCTCGTTTTCGAGGCGGGAGCCGAACGCGGGGAGACCCTCCTTGGTGTTACGCCCCCTCAGGCCGCGGCGGAGTTGGCCGAGGCCGGCGCTGCGGCCATCGGGTGCGAGGCCGGCGATTGGCCTGATGAGCTATCCGGCGTTGTGTCGCTGATCCGGCAGTCGACCGCTCTGCCGATCTGGGTCGAGACGTCGGCGGGCGGTCCGCTGGTGATCGACGGTCACTTGGGCTACCCCGAGTCGCCGGAGGTATTCGCTTCGAGGGCCAAAGGGCTGGCCGAGGCGGGCGGGAACTTGATCGTTGGCGGGCCGGGCGTCACGATCGAACATCTGGCCGAGGCCGTTTCACTCCTGGGCCGTGGCCGGGTATAATAGGACGCGGGCACGCCGGGTTGGGTGGGTTTGAGCAGCGGCGGGTCCGACGACTGCGTCAGCGGGGCGCACAGTTTCGCGGACAGTCTGGTGCTGCGGCTTGACCGGATTCGCAACTTCATTATAATGCGAATCTTCGGTCGCCTTCGCCCCGCCGGCGTGAGCGTGCCCGAAAGCTTGCAAACCTTGGACGTGTGGGGTTCCCGCAGGCCTGCCAAAACGTGCGTTAGTCGCCCCCTGATTCGTCCGAAGATGGTCTCCGGAGGTATCTGATGTCCACGACGCTCATGTTCTGCCGACGCTACATCCTCGTGTCCATTCTCATCACGATTACCGGCCTGGTCGGCTCCGCCGCAGCGCAGGAGATGACCGACGACATGGTGGGGCAGGACGAGAAGGCCTGGGTGGCCTGGGCGACGGCGACCAAGACGCTGGAGCGGGAGGATCTGGCCGGGGCCGGCAAGCACTTCGAGGTCGTGGCGGCCATGAACCTTTCGGATCTGCGTTTGGCGCTCATGGCCGATCGAACCGGCACGGTTCGCTTCGACGCCTGGGCGGAGAAGGACGATGCCCCGGCGGCGGTGAAGACGCTGGCCCAGAAAATCAAGAACGGCCTGCGGCAGAAGGCCCTCGCCGAAGATGGCTGGCATTATGCCGCGGTCGGGCGGTTCGAGTTCGCCGACGCTCAGTTCAAGGCCCTCGATGAGTCCAACCCCGATCCGGTGGCGTTGCTGGAGATGGCCCGCCGCAACCCCAACCGGCACACGATTCTCATCAAGCTGCTGAACAACACCGAGGTCGGCCCTTCGGCCAGGCGATTCATCGAGATCCTCAACCAGGGCGAGGAGTTGTTGCGGATCGACCCCTATGAGATCAATGTCAACATCGCCAAGCTGGGCGGCACCCCGCGGGAGGTGTTCAACGCCACCAAACGGTTGCAGGCTTCCGGCGAATACGCCGTGCCGCACCTGATTCAGGCGTTGCAGGATCCGAATCGCAAGGCCCTGCATCCGGCGATTATCCAGGTGATCCCCCAGATCAGCCGCGGGGCGTTGAACCCGCTGTGTATCGCGTTGGGCATGAAAGACGACGTGGTCCGTCTGGTGCTGGTGAACGCCGCGGCCGAGATCGGCTACAAGCAGCCGTTGCCCTACCTAGCGAAACTGGCCGAGGATTCCCGAGCCTCCACCGAGGTCCGCAACGCCGCCAATGTCGCCCTGACGAAGCTGGGCGTCTCCGGCAACCGCAGCGTGGCCGCGTTGTACCTGCAACTGGCCGAGGAGTACTACAACGACGTCGATTCGATTCGTGCCGATCCGTCCAGGGATGCCGCGAACGTGTGGTACCTCAGGGATAATGAACTGCGGTTCATCCCGGTGCCGACCGCCATCTTCAACGACGTCATGGCCATGCGGTGCTGCGAGGAGGCGTTGATCGCCGACCCGAACCTGTCGGCCGCCACGGCCCTGTGGCTGGCCGCGAATTTTCGGCGCGAGGCCCGTCTGGGACTGGACGTGGAAAGCGATCAGCCCGACCCCCTGGCGGACAAGGACGGCACCCGCCCGGATCAGTATCCTCGATCCATCTATTTCGCCCGTGCGGCCGGGCCGCTGTACAACCACCTGGTGCTGGCGAGAGCCTTCCGCGATCGCGATCCAGGCGTGGCCCTCGGCGCTTTGGCGGCCCTGAGTGCCACGGCGGGTGCGCCCAGTCTGGTGGGCGCGGAGGACATCAAGCAGCCGCTCGTGCAGACGCTGGCCTTCCCCAACCGGCAGGTGCGGATCAAGGCCGCTTTGGTGCTGGCCCTGGCCCTGCCGAAGAGCGATTTCGCTGGGGCGGAGAACGTCATGCCGGTTCTGGCGGAGGCCTTGGCTCAGTCCGGCGGGCAGGCGGCGCTGGTGGTCGATCCCGACGAGAATCTCCGCAACAAGTTCCAGGCCCTGCTGCGGTCGATGGGCTACGGCTGCGGCGTCGGCGGCAACCTGTACGAAGCCCGGGAGAACGGCCAGAAGGCCAATCTGACCACCTACGACGTGATCTTCCTCGCCAGCGACATCGCCCAACCCGATCTGCGTGCGTCGATCAATGATCTCCGCGGCCAGTTTCAGACGGCGGCCGCCCCCATCGTCGTGGTCGTCAAGCCGGAACAGGTCGGCGACGCCAACAAGGTCGCCCGGGAGACCAAGGGCGTGGAAGTCCTGCTGGCCGAGGTGATCGATCTGGGCGATCCGGCGCGGATCGAGGAGCAGGTCAAGGCCAAGATCAACCGTGCCGCCCAGTCCCTGGGCATGAGTTCGCTCAGCGGCGAGCTTTCGCTCGAGCTGGCCCTGCGGACAGCGGACGCCGTGCGGACCGTGGCCGAGAGCAATCTGAAGGTGTACGACACGTCCAAGGTCGTGCCCGCCCTGATCCTGGCCGCCAACGCCCGGAGCGAGGCCCTGCGGGTGAAGTGTGCCCATGCGTTGGCCCTGGCGGCTTCGGCGGACGCGCAGCGCACGCTCCTGGAGGCGGCGTTGAACAGCGAACGGGGTCCGGCGGAGCGGGTCGCGGTGTTCGGTTCCTTGGCCGAATCCGCGCGGCGGAACGGCAACCTGATCGGCGACGGCGACCTGATCGCGAAGCTGATCGAGTTCACCATGCAGGAGAAGGATCTGGTCCTCAGGGCCGCCGCCTCGAAGGCCCTGGGCGCGCTCGACCTGCCCAGCAACAAGGCCAGCGAGATCATTCGGGCACAGTATCGGGGCTGATGGGTCGCGGACCGGACCCGTGACACCTGAACTGGAGGACATCGCCCCCGTCGTGCGGAAGTGCCCGGCGGGGGCTTTTGCCTGGGCCTCGACCGTGTTCCTACAATACCGCTGATGAGCACCCGAGACGACGAGGCCGCGAGAATCGAGCGTCTGCGGCAGCACATCGCGCAGTTCCCCAAGACGCCCGGCGTCTATTTGATGAAGGACGGCAAGGGTCGGGTGTTGTATATCGGCAAGGCCAAGGATCTTCGCGCCCGGGTGGCGTCGTACTTTCAGGAATCGGCGGACTTGTTGAACACGCGGGGGCCCGACATCGCCCGCATGGCGGCGGCGGTGCGGGATGTTGATTTCCTCGAGTGCGACACCGAGGTGGACGCCCTCCTGCAAGAGGCCCGCCTGATCAAGGACATCCAGCCGCCGCACAACGTGCAGCTCAAGGATGGGAAGACCTTCCCATACCTGGAAATCACCACGGGCGACGATTTTCCCGGCGTCTATGTGACCCGCCAGCCCCGTCTCGAAGGGAGCAGGCTGTACGGCCCGTTCGTGTCCGCCGGGCCGCTCCGTGACGCGGTCAACGCCCTGCAAAAGGTCTTCCGTTTTCGCACCTGCGAGCTGGAGATCCGGGCGGATGACGACCGACGGCGGTTCTTTCGGCCGTGCCTGCTGTATTCGATCAACCGCTGCACGGCCCCCTGTGCGGATCGGATCAGCCGGGAGGATTACCGCCGCGACATCGAGCGGCTGAAGCGGTTCATGGCGTCGAAACGCAGCGTGGTGCTTCGCGAGATGCAGAAGGAGATGAAGGCCGCGGCCGAGGCCCTTGATTTCGAGGAGGCCGCCCGAATACGAGACCGCATCCGCGCGATCGAGCGGCTGGCCCTATCCGGCGACGCCGCGGAAGACGTGCAGCCGGAAGTGTTTCAGATTGATCCACGGCAGGGCCTGGAGCGGCTGGCCAGAGTGCTGGAGCTGGAGGCGACGCCGCGCATTATTGAAGGCATCGACATCGCCAATCTGCAAGGAGACGAATCGGTCGGCGCGTTGGTGTGTTTCATCGACGGCCGGCCCTTCAAGTCCGGCTATCGCCGGTTCCGCATCCGCAGCGTGGCCGGACAGGACGACTACGCCATGATCCGCGAGGTGGTCCAACGGCGTTACCGGCGGGCGGCGGAAGGAGAGGAACTGTATCCCGACGTGATTCTGATCGACGGGGGCCTGGGGCAGTTGCACGCGGCGCTGGAGGCCTGCCGCGAGGCCTTCGTCAAGCCGCCGATGGTGGTGTCGCTGGCGAAACGCGAAGAGGAGCTTTACACCCAGGCTCGCCAGCGGCCGATTCGCCTGCCGCGAAACGACGCCGCCTTACGGCTGTTGCAGCATGTTCGGGACGAGGCCCACCGGTTCGGCCAGCATTATCACCACATCCTGCGGTCGCGGCGGCAGTTCGATGAGGATCTCCAGGCGGGTCGTCGAGTCCCCGGCCGGCGGGGCATCCGCGGCCGCGGCCCGGCCGACTCCGCCGGTTCGGCGACCGAGGTGCCGATCGATCAGTCTCCGCCGGAAGACGTTCAGCGTCACCCGCCGGAGGATTGAGCGGTTTGGTTGCCCGGGCCGCCGGTCGGGCGCGTTGGCCGGCACGATTCCGCAAAGTTATCCGCCGTAGAGCAGCAGGTCCACAAACGCGGCGATGTCATCCGCATCCAGTTCCCCTTCGGGCGGCGCCAGGTCCGCGCAGGGGTGATAGCCGTACAGCACCGCTTCCACGAAGCCGGCGATGTCGCGGCCGTCAACCAGCCAGTCCTCATTGAGGTCGCCCGGAACCTCACAGACGATGGAGCAGGGGTTCGGGTCGCAGCTCACATAGTCGCCCTGGTAATCGCCGCCCGCGATCCCACAGTTCGCCGCCGTCATCGTGCTGCATCCGCCGTCAAGGAAACAGCAGGCTCCCGCGGGCGTGGCGAGGGTGGTCAACGCCGCAGTCAGGCCTAGTGCCGTCTCGATGTTGTCCAGATTGCGGGCTTTCACCGCGAACGTGTAGTTGGTGGACGGTTGCAGGCCGACGATGGTTTTCACGCCCCATTCCGCGTCAGTCTGCCAGGTGGGAGCGGCCGAGGGCGTGCCTCCGGCGGTGACAAACGCCCCCGTCCAGTTGGCGTCGGGCGGATTGGTGGCCGTGCATTGGACGGCGAACTGGGTGTGGGCCGGGTTAACGCCGGGCTGCACATCCAAAAGGAGCGAATTGGCCGTGGGGCCGGAGAGGGCCGGAGCCGCGGGTACCGCCGCCAAGGTCGCGGTCGTGAGCTCGGCCGACCAGCCGGTCTCGTTGGGCGTACCGGCACTGTCGCGGGCCTTCACGCGGTAAGTGTAGTAGGTGTTGATCTGCAACCCGGAGTCCAGGTACATGCGGGCGTCCTGCCAGGTGCTGTCGTCGCCGCCGGTGCCGCCGGCGACGAAGTCGAAGAAGTACTTGACGGGCGGTGAGGCGTCGTCGGCCAGCGACGCGATCATGCGGACGGAGGAGGTGCTGTCCGCGTAGGGCGGGGTCGAGAAGGTCATGGGGTTCGGCGTCGGCGGCTCCAGATCGGGCGGCGGCGGCGTATAGGATAGGCGGCCGATCCAGGTGCCCCAGATGTTCGTGGCGTGGCCGTAGGCCTGAATGGTCCAGACCGCGCCGTTGTCCGCGGGATCAAGCGAGCAGAGGCTGTAATCTCCCCACCGGTTCCGGCCGTACTGGTCGATGTTGTTCTGGGGGGCCACGCCCGCCTTCAACAGGGCGGGGACCGCCATCTGCCCGGCCGTGTCGGTCGACAACCGGCCCGTGTAGTAGGCGGCGACGTACTGGTCGGCGTTCGCGCCGGAGAAACCCATGAAGGCGTCGCCGGCGGAATTGACCATGATCGACGGGAAGAAGTAGTGGAGGGAGCTGTCGCTGACGGTGCCGTATTCGACCAGCAGCAGGCTGACAGGGTTGATCTTGTACCATCGGCACGCGGCCCGCGTGTTGAAGTTGATGGTGTTGGTGGTCCAGATGTACCCAGCACGATACACGGCGTTCATCAAACGGCGGTCGACGGAATCGAGCGGTACGTCGCTGCCCAGGGCGGGCACGTCGGGCGGGGCGGCATGGCTGGGCACCGTCACCGTGCCGGGGGACACCAGGGTCGGGGCGGTCAGCGGGCCGCTGAGCTGGCGGATGCGGAAGGTCGTGTTGCCGCTGCGGCCGATGAAGTACTGGTATTCCGGGGTTCCGTAAGTGTGCACCGGCTGGATGGTTCCTTCGCTGAGGCCGCGGAAGGCGGTGACCGTGCCGAGGCTGGGTGTCGTGGAGATCAGCGGGGCCTTGTCGATCGCGAAGACCGTCGAGCTGCAGCCGATCATGTTCGCGGAGACGTAGATGCCGTTGGCGTCCACGCCGAGCGTGGGATAGTCCACCCAGCAACTCGCGTCGGAGCCTTCCTGGGCGATAAAACTGGTCTTGAACCACATGCCGGTCGGGTCGCTGCTGGTGGAGACCGCCAGGAAGATTCGGCTCGGGGGAGACCAGTCGAAATTCGTGTTGATGGTGATCCATCGCCCGCTGTGCTGGTCGAACAACACCCGCGGGTCGCCGCCCGAGCCGGGCTGAAAGCTGCTGAGGGAGGTGTTGACCACGCGGGTGCCGCTGTTCTTGGCGTACACCGAGAAATTGGTGTTGACCACCACCACGAAGTGGTTGGGCCCCACCGCGCCGCAGGTGTCGGGGGGATAGGACATCTGTGAGGCATCGCCGCGGATGACTCCCTGGTAGTTGACCCCGAGGATCGGCGGAGTCACATCGCGAGGCTCCCGCGGTTCTCCTTCCGGTTCGTCGATACCGGGCGGCTCGTCTTGCTCATCATCAACAGTTCGGCGCGGCGTGTGGATACCGAGGTAGTCCGGCTTGAAATCGCCTGTGCCGTGCTCCCAATTCAGGCCGGCGTAGCCGGTTCCCGTCAGTTTCTGGCCCGGGCGGCAGTCCTCGAAGTCCAGTACGATCAATTCGTCTGGAGCATCGCCTTGACGAGAAACAGGCTGATAGGTGAAGTCGTCGACGGCGAACCAAGCGGCGCCGCCGTTTGTGGGTCGCGCCTCAAACACGATCCGATCCACCTCCCGCAGGTCGATCGCCATCCAGCTTGGTTCAGCGCGAATGGCCTCGAACCATTCGGTGGCGGCGACTTCCTTGCCGTCGCGATAACCCACCACCCTCAGGGCGGCCGGCCAGACGCCGCGGCCGGCGCCCTGGCCGGCGACCCAGGTCCCGACCACCGTGACCGGGCCGGCCGGGAAGCCGATGCCCATGCGGGTGTCGCCCCATGTGTTCGTGACGTAACGTTCGCCGGAGTGCGGTCGATAGGTGGCCCGTTCGCGGGGCACGACCCAAACCCCGTGCTGGTTGCCGCGGGCTTTGGGATTGAAGAAGCTGTCCGCCGGGCGGGCCTGATCGCGGGCCAGCACCTCCTCCATCGATTCGACCACGCCGGGACCGTAAAGGGCGGGATCCAGACGCTCGCCGTGGAGGATCTCCGGCTGCGGATTGCCGTCTGAGGAGGATTGCCCTCGAACCGTGGCAGGAACGAGAAGAAGCACCACTGCGAGGATGGCTCGTTGTGACATGGATGACCTCCGGACGTTCGGCGGGCACAGATCAAAGTGGCCGGCTTCGGGCGTCTCCATTATAGGCTAGTGGAACGATCGGTCTGCTTACTATCTCGCTGCATTCGAAAATCAGGTCTGTTCCTTATCAGACGAGAATCCCTTGCCCCCGAAGCAGTCCAAACAGTTCCTGCTCCAGTCTTCAAGGGCTTCCTCTCTCAAGGTGACGAATCCCTCCGGCAGACGGCTGTTGGATCCCGGCCCCGCTTCGGGCCTGGGCGTCAAAGGAGAACCCCTCGCCAGGGCAATGACGAGGGGTTCCGCAGGGGCATCGTCAAACGCAGGGGGGATCGCTCAGGGGGCACTGAGCAGCGCGTTGACGAAGGAGGCCAGGTCATTCATATCCAGCGTGCCCTGTGGGGCGGCCAGGTCGGCACAGGGGTGATAATTGGTCATGAGGGCGTTGACGAAGCCCTGAATGTCCAGGCCGTTGACCACCCCGTCGCCGTTCAGGTCGCCCAGGAGCGGGCAAGGCTGCGGGCAGGGGTTGGGCGAGCAGCCGGTGCCGTTGCCCTGGTAGGTTCCGCCGCTCGCGGTGCACTGGGCCTGGGTGACGACGGAGCAGGATCCGTTGGCGGCACAGCAGGCCCCGGTGGGCTGCGGGCAGGGATTAGGCGAGCAGCCGGTGCCGTTGCCCTGGTAGGTTCCGCCGCTCGCGGTGCACTGGGCCTGGGTGAGGACGGAGCAGGATCCGTCGGCGGCACAGCAGGCCCCGGTGGGCTGCGGGCAGGGATTAGGCGAGCAGGTGGTGCCGATGCCCTGGAAATCCCCGCCGGCCAGCCAGCAATCGTCTTCCAGTTCGATGCTACAGGTGCCGTTGGGGAAGCAGCAGGCCCCGATGGGCTGGGGGCAGGGGTTGGGATCGCAGGGGACGGCGTCACCCTGGTAGGATCCGCCGCTGAAGCCGCAGTCGGTGAGGGTGGCGACCCAACAGAAGCCGTCCTCGAAGCAGCAGGCGCCGGTGGGTCCGCTGGTGGTGGAGAGGCTGGCGGCGGAGCCGAGGGCGGTTTCGAGTCCGTCGAGGTTGCGGGCCTTGACGGCGAAGGAGTACGAGGTGGAGGGTTGGAGTCCGGTGACGGTCTTGGCGGCCCAGGCGGCGTCGGTCTGCCAGACGGCGGCGGCGGTGGGAGAGCCGTTGGCGGCGACGAATTTACCGGTCCAGTTGGGGTCGTTGGGGTTGGAGGCGGTGCATTGGATGGCGAGGTGGGTGTGAGGGGGGTTGGCGCCGGGCTGGGGGTCAACGACCAGAGAGTTATAGGCGGCCCCGGACAGGACCGGCGGCGGAGGAACCGCCGCGAAAGTCGCCACCGTGTACTGGGCGGAGTAGGCCGTTTCATTCAGGTTCGGCGCGGTGTCGCGGGCCTTGACCCGGTAGGTGTATTGCGTGTTGACCTCGAGGCCCGTGTCCAGATACATGCGGGCGTCCTGCCAGGCGCTATCGTTGCCGCCGCTGCCGCCGGACACGAAGTCGAAGAAGTATTGCACGGGCGGCGAAATCGCGTCCGTGGCCAGCGCGGCGATCATCCGGATGCTGGTAGTGCTGTCGGCGTAAGGCGGCGTGGAGAACTCCATCGGGTTCGGCGTCGGCGGCGTGAGATCGCCGGGTCCGTTCACCGTGAGGGTGAAGGTGCCGGTGGCGCCGTTGTTTCCGGAAACGCGGATGTAGTAGGACGATCCCTCGGTGGCGGAGATACTGAGGTAAGACCGCGTCGAGCCGGGGCCGCAGTTGTTGCTGTTGTCGTTGCAGGCGATCTGGTTGGCCGTCGTGCCGGGGCAGCCGGAATGGATCGACAGCACGGTGTTGTAGCTGGCGGCAGCGCAGGTATCCACGGTCAGCGTTCCGCTGCTGTAGGCCGTGAAGCGGTACCAGACGTCGACTGTGGTGCTGGAACTCCCGCAGGAGGCGGAGCCGTCCCGCGTCGCCCCGACCGTCGTGCCATTGTACGTTCCGTTGGTGACTTGGATGGCCCCGCCGCAAAGGTCATTCGTGGTCGCGCAGAGGGCGTTGCGGGCGTTGACGAAGGCGGCCACGTCCACTCGCGTGGCGATGTTGTTGCAGTCGTAGGAGCAGTGGCTGATGATGCCGATGATCTCGTTGTTGTGGATCAATGCCGATCCGGAGTTCCCATACGTCACGTCCACGGTGTGCGTATAGAAGCTGCCGTAACGGGCGCCGATCACGCCGGCGCTCGTCTGCTGCGTCTGGCTTCGCGTCGGGCTGGGGCTGTCGTCCACGCCATAGCCCCAGACGGCGACGGCGGCTCCGGAGTTGGCCGGATTGGCCGCGATGGGGCGATAGACGCCGTAACGGTCCACGGGCCGCTGTCCGGATCCGTTGGTGCCGATGGTCAGAACGCCCCAGTCGTCGCCGACGCCGTTGTTGCTGTACTGGCTGCCGGTGACGGGAAACTGATCCGCCACAGGCGGATTAACCGGGTTACAGTTGGACTGCGAATTGGGGACGTTGAACTGGAGGACGGTCGCCCCGCCGCCGTCGACGCAATGGCCGGCGGTGACGGCACAGCTCATCTCGTTGTAGATCGAGGCGGTGCAGCCGGTCGGCATGAGCCGGCCGGTCCACAGTTCGGTGGATGGTTCGCGGTCATCCGCGCCGCAATAGCCGCAACCATCGACCCCGCACGCCCGCGGGCCGCCCTCGATGATCTGCACCCCAACGTGGCTGACGGTGATGCGGTTGGCGGTCGTTCCTGGCGCGGCGATCAAGGACAGGACCACCGTATCGCCGTTGAAATAGGCCGTGGAGTAGCTCCACATGGCCAGGGCGGCGGCATCCAGCTCCTGCACCTCACCGTCCAAGGTGGAGGTGATGCGAACGAAGCTGCCGGGCTGAAGTTCTGCTTCGCCGAAGTAGAGCCGCAGCCACGCGGCGTTGGGAATGGTGATCGCTTTTTCCCACACGGTCAGGGCGACATCCGTGCGGTTGGCTTCGGCCTCTGATTCCAGGGCGAAGGGCTGGATCTCGCCCACGGGCCACTGCATGGTTCGTGGAGAGGCGACCGGCGACGCCTGCGGATCCACCGACTGGGCCTGCGAAACCGACGCGAACAACAACACGCACACCAAGCCAGCAAGTCTGGGCATTTCCTATTCCCCTTCTACGATAGAGCCGGCAGGGTAGTCGTCAGGACCCTGCCAGCAGCAGGTTCACAAACGAGGCGGCGTCATCCATATCCAGGACGCCTTGCGGGGCCGCCACATCGGCGCAGGGATTATAGTCAGCGATGAGGGCGTTGACGAAGCCCTGAATGTCCAGGCCGTTGACCACCCCGTCGCCGTTCAGGTCGCCCAGGAGCGGGCAAGGCTGCGGGCAGGGGTTGGGCGAGCAGCCAGTGCCGTTGCCCTGGTAGGTTCCGCCGCTCGCGATGCACTGGGCCTGGGTGAGGA
>Ga0129299_1000663_pt1 | contig 22320 bp, 11 predicted proteins | sample ConPoolayeCmetaG_FD_94477 | JGI IMG/M metagenome (GOLD analysis project Ga0129299, IMG submission 94477) | Hot spring microbial mat communities from California, USA to study Microbial Dark Matter (Phase II) - Cone Pool mat layer C metaG ...
GTGGTCGCAGCCCTTGACGCCGATCTACCGTTCGAGATCATCAATTTGGGCAACTCCAAAACGGTCTCGTTGAAAGAGTTCATTTCCGTTGTGGAGCAGGAAGTCGGGAAATCGGCCCGCATTGTTCAGGCCCAGCCGCAGCCTGGCGATGTGCCTTTGACCAATGCCGACATCCGCAAGGCACGGGAACTGCTGGGCTATGAGCCGCGCACCGATATTCGGACAGGAATGAAGCAGTTTGTGAGCTGGTATCGCCAGGAGGTCTTGGGCCAGTAAGTCCGGCCCGCGTTCGGGTTATGCACACTCTAGGTCTGCTGGCAAGAGTCCCTCTATACATGACCTTCAGGCGCTGGAACTGGCCCAGGCTTCTGCCCTTCAGCCTGGTCATCAGCGTATGTTACCGCTGCAACTCGCGGTGCCAGACCTGCAACGTGTGGAAGAAACACGCTGACGAGCTCTCTCTCGAAGAGTGGGACCGCATCTTCGCCAACATAGGGCGTGCACCCTACTATCTGACTTTCACCGGCGGCGAGCCTTTTCTGCGCCACGACCTGGCCGACATCATCGCCGCCGCCTATCGCCATTGTCGGCCGGCGGTAATAACCCTGCCGACCAACGGCCTGCTGAACGAGCTGATCCCGGTGAAAGTCGAAGAGATTCTGCACAAAACGCCGGACAGCAAACTGGGAGTGAACCTTTCGCTGGACGGCGTGGGTGGGCAACACGATGCCATCCGCGGTGTGCCCGGCAACTACGAACGGGCGATGAGGACCTATCGTGCTTTGAAGGCCATCAATCACCCCAATCTGACTGTGAGCCTGCACACGGTGATCTCACGGTTCAATGTGAGTGATATCCCGGACATCTATAAGGCCCTGACCGAACTGGAACCGGACTCATACATCACAGAAATAGCAGAGGCGCGAGTTGAACTCGACACGATCGGACTGGACATTGCCCCTCCGCTTGAAGATTATGACCAGGCTGTGGACTTCCTGGTGAGACAGTTGCGGCGCCAGAGATTTGGTGGCATCAGCAAAGTGACACAGGCATTTCGCCAGCGGTACTATGATCTCGCCAGGCGGACGCTGCGTGAGCAGCGGCAGGTCATCCCCTGCTATGCCGGCTGGGCCTCAGGACACATCTCGCCCGAGGGCGATGTCTGGACGTGTTGCATCCGCGGCGAACCCATCGGCAATCTGCGCGAAACGGGTTATGACCTGCGCCCCATTTGGTTTGGGGCGCGGGCCGAGCAGCTGCGCCGAAGCATCCGAGCGGGTGAGTGCTACTGTCCTATGGCTAACGCCAGCTATGCGAACATGCTTTTGCACGTCCCAACTTTGCTGAGAGTGTTCTGGCGAACTATCGGCTAGCGCCAGATGTGAATAATCCACCACTTCGTACAATATCTTGGAGGCCAATCCGTGAATCAACAAAAGACGGTCCTATACATAGCAACCAGAAACCCCCTTTATCAAGAGCCCGACTGGTTTAGGGAAGCCTTTCAACGCGATGGCATACGTTTCGTGCGTGCGGACGAACGGGCCAGCGAGGCCGAGAATGCAGCCCTGGCGCCGGACGCGGACGCGATGTTGGTGTGCGCCGGCCGCTATCCCGTTACTGCCCAATCGTTCGAACGGCTCAGGAACTGTGGACTGGTAGTCCGAATGGGAGTCGGATACGAGATGGTGGATGTAGCCGAAGCGACGCGCAGAGGGATCTTGGTGGCCAACATGCCCGCCAGTATCGCTGAGGATGTCTCGGATCACACAATTGCCCTCATGTTGGCCTGTCTCCGCTATCTGGTCCCGCAAACGGCAGCCATGCGTTCCGGCCGTTGGGCGCCACAGATCTCACGCCCAACCGTTCGCCTGCGCGGACAGGTTCTGGGCCTAGTGGGCTGTGGCGACATAGCTCGACGGGTGGTACAAAAATCGGCGGGCTTTGGCCTGACTTACATCGGTTACGACCCATATTTAGACCCCGCTTTGGCGGCCAAATACGGCATTGAATTGGTCAGTTTTGACGAATTGCTACAGCGTGCTGACATCATCTCCATCCACGCACCGGCCACGCCGGAGACGCGGCAGATGTTCGATGCGGCTGCTTTCTCGAAAATGAAAACCTCCGCTGTTCTGGTCAACACCGCCCGAGGGGCTCTGGTAGATGAAGGTGCGCTGGTTACAGCGTTACGCACAGGTCAAATCCGCGCCGCGGCCCTGGATGTCTTCGCCAATGAACCCATTCCTTCAGACAGCCCACTGCTGGCCCTGGACAACGTGGTGCTTACACCTCACGTTGCCGGGTACAGTACAGAAGGTGTGCTGGACTACTTTCGAGCCGGGCACCGTCTGATCGCTGACTTCCTGCTGTGGGGGCAGGCGCCAAAATCAATGGTGAACCCTGAAGTGTTGAAACAAGCCTGAGAATATCCCGAAGTTGAACGAGGCCGAGTAGGCATTTTCATCTACGCCATTTTGCCTAACATGAGAGCCAGTTGTGCTCAAACGGTTAGGCATCCCAGCCGATGTATTTTGGAACAGCTCAGTGTATAATGATGAAAGGGTAATGGCATGACCTTCGCGCTCCAAGCGGGCAGCCATCAGCGGCTGGAGGGCAATAGAGTCAGTGTTTGCAGATGACAGGGGGAACAGTTTCTTCAATCGTTTACTCAACCTCACGTCCTACTGGCCCTATGTGGTCATAGGACTTTTCCTGTTTTTCAGCTTGCTCTCTATCGGCGTGCTGGGCATCTGGTATCTCAGACAGCAGGTTGTCGCTCAGCTTCCGACCGCAACCCGCATGGCGGCCAATGTCCGCATCTCCGTTGAGCCATCCAGTGGCGGCCCCGGAATGCCGGTGCGGGTCAGCGGACAGGGATGGCCGGCCGGAGATGTGGTTTTTATTTCGCTGGAGGCCCCTTTTCGCGTGTCTCAACACGATTTTGCCTACGCCGGCGCGGTAGTGAACGAGCAGGGCCAATTTCAGGTCAGCTTCACTTTCCCGCAGGAGGAACGATGGGCCCATGCCGGGGCGATAAAGGTTATCGCCTGGGCTGAACAGTCGGGCGCCAAAGCCGTGACCATTTTTCAGGTCATCCAGGATGCGTTCGCGTCCCGTTTAGAGCCGAAGCCAACGACTCCGGAGCCGACAACCCTCGCTCAGCTGACGTCCTCGCTTACCGACCGACCGGCAGCCGCCGTCACCCCGCCGGTCGCTGCCTGGCCGCCCCTGCCAGCGCAGAACTGGTACGGCGAGTACTTTGCCGGGCCAACCCTGAGTGGTTCGCCAGTCTTTCTACGCGATGACCGAGATATTGATTTCGACTGGGGAGAAGGCTCACCCGGCGAAAAGCTGGGAGCCGATAGATTCTCCGTTCGTTGGACGCGCGACGTCACGTTTGCCGCAGGCGTATACAGGTTCTTGGCGCGGGCTGACGATGGGATCAGGCTGTGGGTAGATGATAGAGTGGTTATCGATCAGTGGCATGAAGGCTCGACCACAACCTATGTGGCCGATGTCTACCTGTGGGAAGGCGTCCACCGCCTGCGGGTGGAGTATTATGAATTGGACGGCAAGGCATCGGCCCGATTGTGGTGGGAGAAACTGGAAGTCTTTCCAGATTGGAAGGGCGAATACTTTAGCAACAGCCGACTGGCCGGCCAACCGGCACTGGTGCGTAATGACCCGCAGGTGCGCTTCAATTGGGGCAGCCAATCGCCGGCGCCGGGCCTACGGCCCGACGATTTCTCGGTGCGCTGGAGCAGGCGTGTTCGATTTGAGCCAGGCAGACATCGGTTTTACATCTATGCCGACGACGGGATGCGCGTCTGGCTCGACGATGCACTCATCATTGACCTCTGGCAAAATGCCGGGCCCGGACTGCGCACGGCAGACCTGTCTCTTGACGGCGGAGACTATCGCGTGCAAGTCGAATACTACAATGCTGGCGGCGATGCGCGCGCTGAGATCTGGTGGGAACAGCTCACCATGACGCCGACCGTTTACCCGTCTACCCCACCCGCCTTCCCCATGGCCGCGGCTTCGCCGTCCGATGCGGAAACTCCGATGATCGTGCACGCTCAGGCCTATGCGGCCAAGCCAGCTCAGTCGCCCTCTCCCAAAAGCACGCCGGGAGCAACGATCATCGTACCACTGCCGCCTGCCGTCCTCGCGTCGATGCCGACAGCTTCTGCCGCGACACCGAGCTTCATTCCGCCGACTTTCGGACTTTCACTGTCAGCGGCAGCCATAACGTTTCCAGCACTGCACGTCGAACCGTCGGAAATCGCTTTGGGCGAAGAAGTGACGGTCAAAGGGCAAGGCTGGCCCCGTGGCGAAGAAGCCATCATCGCCCTGGTCGAGCCCGGCACAGACTTGGGACAGGCTCCGTCTGTAGCCAGAACCATCGTCGGAGATGGTGGAACCTTTGAGGTACGCCTGACGGTCCCCGAAGAGGAAAAGTGGCAGGACGATGCGGACCTCATCGTCCTGGCCCATACCGTTGACTGGACGGTGCGTCTGGTCAGCCCCTTGCATTTGATTCAGCCTACTGCCACCTACGACCTGCACCCTGTCGTTCAACCCTGACAGCCGGGCTCCCAGCCCGCGACACCCGGTGGTGTTTCATGGCGCATCAGCAGCATAGCCCCCGCCGCGCTGAATCTCACGACAACAGAACAGCACACTTAAGCGAAAATGCCTACCCCTTGCCGCGCCCGAAATACGCATATCTGACTTGGCCAAATACGCAAGGCGGCTGATGTCAGGCGATAGCAGCCTGATTATAATAGAACTGTAAATGTAGAGCACGCATGTTCGCATTATCACTCTAAAGCCTTGTGCGGGTACATAGGGCTTCAGGGTAAGGAGGTGAATAACATGAAAAAGCTAACCATTGTGTTAATCAAAGGCACTGCGTTGGCGGGAATTGTTGTTCTGGGGTTAATCGTATTTCTGGCGGTGGGCGGCGACGAGGGTTCCGCTCGTACTGAACTGACCAACGTCAACGTGACGGCGTTAACCGCTCCGGCCGCTTCTACCATTTACGCACAGGTAGACGACCCGGAGAGAAGCGGGTTCTACCGCAGCACCGACGGTGGGCAGAGCTGGGAGTTGGTGAGCCGCGACCTGGACAAACGGGTTAACACCTTGGCGGTGAGCGCGTCCAACCCCAGGATAGTATATGCCGGCACGGCTGGTGGTTCGGCGGTACTGGGCGAGAACAGCCTGTATGTCTCAAGTGATGGCGGACGCAGTTGGAGCAAAACGCCGCTGAGCCTGCCGGCCAACGCATCGGGCAGGATACCTGCCGTCACTTCTTTGGCCGTCGCCCGGGACAATGCGGATGTACTTTACGTTGGGACTGATGGGCAAGGCATTTATCGGCTTTCGGACAAAGGCACCACTTTGGTCTCGCTCGGTCATGAACTTTATGGCGCCAGAGTGGATGAGATAGTGATTGCGCCGCAGGATGTTCACAGCCTGTATGCTGTCACCTCTCGGGGCCTGTTTGAAAGCCGGGACGCGGGTGAGAGCTGGGAGCGAGTCACGACATTGCCTGAACAGGCCGTTACCCTGGCGATAGCCCCCAGCAACCGCCAAATCCTGTATGCCGGTACGGCATCCATGGGAGCGTATCGCAGTGAAGACGGCGGCCAGACCTGGCAGGCCATCGGCGATGGCCTGGGTCTGACTCCAGGTGTAGCTCTTTCGGTCAGAAGCATTGAGGTTGACACGCACGATCCATACCTGGTCTACGCCACGCCGAGCTACATTTTGGGTACCGGCCAGGCTCATGAATTGCCATTGGGCCTGTACATGAGCAGCGACGGAGGCAATTCCTGGCAAAAACTGGAAGGTGATTCTCCACTCACCGGTCGAATCCATAAGTTACTTCAGGCGCCGGGCCAGTACGGTCAGGTGTTATTGGGCACTGAGCAAGGTGTGTTCCGGGCAAGTTGGGATGGCATCGCCGCACTCGAGGCCGAAACAAGGCTGAGCGGTGCCCCGGCAAACACAGCCGAAAGCGGAGCCTTGAGCCGCGTGCTCATCATCCTTCTGACAGTCATGGCAGCCGCCGTGGTCGCCATGGTGAACCCTCTCAGGTTCTTCCAGCGGGCTTCAGGCAGAGCATCATAACCTTTCCATAGTCAATCCGCATGTAGTGTGCAGCCGGGGGACGTAGCAAGTACGTCCCCCGGCCGTCTGTGCAACACATCTCAGCAGACCGCCAGAATGAAGCATTGTGGAGGCGCGTCCTCATTGACCACAACCTGAACTCAGTGTATAATAAGTGCGGATGTTGATCCAGACAGCTTCGGGACGTGCGCCTGAGTGTCATCGAAGATATCTTGATCTGAAGGCTTGTCAACCTTGCGCCACTGTAACTTCTTCCGGAGACTGCGATGTCATCTGCTGAGATGGTCGAATACCGCCTGACCATTCACGACATGCCGGAGGGGGAACGCCCCCGCGAACGGCTGGAGTATCACGGAGCATCGGCGTTGTCTAATGCCGAGCTGCTGGCGATTCTGCTTCGCACCGGCCTGGTCAATGAAAATGTCCTTCAACTGGCCAGCCGCTTGCTGGCTCAGTATGGTGGCCTGGAGGGGTTGGCCCGCGCCAATTTCGACGAGCTGTGCCAGGTCAAGGGCCTGGGCAAAGCGAAAGTCACTCAAATCAAAGCAGCTCTTGAACTGGGGCGGCGTTTGGTGGCGACTTCCCCTGAGTCCAGGCCGCAGGTTCGTTCGCCTGGAGACGCGGCGAACCTCATTCAGGCAGAGATGAGCCTGCTGGAGCAGGAGCAACTCAGAACACTGATGCTCGATACCAAGAATCGAGTCATTCGCGTCCATACGCTGTATGTTGGTTCGCTCAACGCCAATCACTTGCGCGTGGCCGAGCTGTTTCGCGAGGCCGTGAGGGCCAATTGCGCCGCCATTATCGTCGCCCATAATCACCCCTCTGGCGACCCGACTCCTTCGCCGGAGGATGTGCAGGTGACTCGCCAGATCGTGAAAGCGGGGGAGATGCTGGACATTGACGTTCTGGACCATCTGATCATCGGCCAGCACCGCTACGTCAGCCTGAAAGAACGCGGCCTGGGGTTTGAGTAATTCCAGGATATTCTTCTCATATTTCCTTAAAGCAAGGAGGACTTTGCTCCAATGGCATATCCCAAAATGAGCATCATTTCGCAACCGCTTTATTCCAACCCGATCAAAGATATTCCAGGGACCGTGCGCCGCGAGATCGCGCGACTGAACCTGGCTGGCAAGCTGCCGCCAGGCAGCCGCATCGCCATCACGTGTGGGAGTCGGGGAGTGGCAAACATCGCCACGGTCATCCGCACAGTTGTAGAAGAGGTTAAGGCCCTTGGTTGGGAACCATTCCTGGTACCAACGATGGGCAGCCATGGCGGGGCCACCGCCGAAGGACAGAGAGAAGTCATCGAGAGCTACGGCATCACCGAAGAAGCCATGGGCGCGCCAATCTTGTCCTCGATGGAAGTGGTGCAGGTTGGCGTGACCAAGCACGGCATCCCGGTCTATATTGACAAGTATGCCAGCGAGGCTGCTGCCACCATCGCCATAAACCGCGTAAAGAAGCACACCGACTTTACCTCCCATATCGAAAGCGGTTTGATGAAAATGTTGGTCATCGGCCTGGGTAAGCATGAGCAGGCGTTGGCTATCCATTCCTACGGGACATACGGCCTGCGCGTGTTGCTGCCGGAGGTGGCACGCATGGTCATTGAAAAGGCGCCGGTGCTGTTTGGTCTGGCCCTTGTTGAAGACGGCCTGGAACAGACGACCATCATACAGGCCATTCCGCCGCAGGAAATCGAGCAAACCGAGGCGGAACTGCTGAAAAAGGCCATTTCGTATATGGCCCGCCTGCCCATTGACGATATTGACCTGCTGCTCGTCGAGCGGATGGGCAAAGAGATCAGCGGCAGCGGCATGGACACCAATGTGATTGGCCGCATGGCTATCCGGGGCGAACCTGAGTTTGAGAAGCCGCGAGTCAAATGGCTGGCTGTCTTCGACCTGACGGAAGGGGCACACGGCAACGCCGCCGGCCTGGGTCTGGCGGACTTCACCATCAAGCGACTCGTGGACAAAATCGACATGGAAGCGTTCTACGCCAATGTGATCACTTCGGGATTCCCCGAGCGCGGCAAGATCCCTGTGACCATGGCCAATGAGAAGGAAGTCGTTGACCTGGCCCTGCGACTGCTGGGCGGGACTCCGCCTGAGCGAGCACGGGTGGTCAGGATATGGGACACCCTGCACCTCGGCCACTTGCAAGTCTCAGAGTCGCTTTTGGAGGAGGTCAGGCAGAAGGAAGGGGTCAAAGTCGTGACCGAGCCAGAAGAGATGAGCTTCTTGCCCGATGGCCGCCTGAAACCCATCGATTGGCAGGCGTGGCTGCATTGAGTCTATGGGCCAGGTCCGTCGGCGTCAGCCTGTCAAGTTCATCGCCAGCCTGTTGACTGCCAGGCTTGAGCTGTTGCCGGAAGTCAGACGGGCTCTGGAACACGAGTTGGGTGACATTGATTACGTCAGTCCCCTCTTGCCTTTTAACGATACCGACTATTATGAAGCTGAGTTCGGACCTGGCTTGCAACGTGAAATAGTAACCTTTAAGCCGCTGCGCGATATGGCTGACCTGGCGTCGGTTAAGAACCTCACCAACGCGCTGGAGATGCGTTGGAGTCAGATGGGGCGGCGTCAGGTCAATATTGACCCAGGCTATATCGCGCTGGGCAAATTTGTGCTGGCGACCACCAAAGATCAGGCCCACCGCATCTACATTGGACAGGGCATTTTTGCCGAAGTGACTTTGCGCTACCGCAAAGGCTCATTTGAAGCGTGGGAGTGGACCTATCCGGATTACGCCAGCCCATCGCACATAGCGCTTTTGAACGAGTTGCGGCAGAAGTATCGAGAGCAGCTCAAACGAGAGTTTCCCATAGAGAGGAGTGAGACACCATGAAAATTGCAGTAGTCAGCGAAACCAGCGCCGGCGACAAGAACGCAGCCATTATCGCTGCCTTGCAGGCGTGTGGTCAACACGACATTATCAATGCTGGCATGAAACAGAAAGGCGGCTCGCCTGAATTGACTTATATTCACACCGGCCTCATCGCGGCGATTTTGCTTAATCTCAAGCGGGCCGATTTCGTCGTTGGCGGGTGCGGCACCGGACAAGGTTTCCTCAACGCGGTCATGCAATATCCTGGCGTCTTTTGCGGCCACATCCTGAACGCGCTTGATGCCTGGCTGTTCATGCAAATCAACGGGGGCAACTGTATCTCTCTCGCCCTCAATCAGGGATATGGCTGGGCCGGAGATGTCAACTTGCAATTCATTTTTGAGAAGCTCTTCAGCGTCGAAAGCGGCTGTGGTTATCCGCCGGAGAGGAAACAGTCGCAACAAGAGTCACGCAAAATATTGCAGCAGATTTCACTCGTTGCGCATCCGCCTTTCGCCCAAATCATTCGCGCCCTGCCCGAAAGCGTCGTCCGCCCTGCTCTGGATTTTCCCGGCGTGCGCGACCTGATCGATGTGGATTCCGTTCAGGACGATGACCTGCGCGAGGCACTGCGCAGCCGGATGTAGCCAGCAGCCCACAGACTTATAGACAAGGAGAAAGAGAAAATGTCCAGGAATTTCGTTCCGAAGGGGATCATCCCGGCGATGGTCACGCCCTTTACTCAGGACGATAAGGTTAATGAAAAGTCGCTTCGCCAACTGACCAACTATCTGATTGACGGCGGCGTGCACGGCCTTTTCGCCGTCGGCAGTCAGGGCGAATTCTGGGCTCTGAGCCCGGAAGAGAAGCGGCAGGTGCTCGAAATTGTGGTTGACGAAACCCGCGGCCGCGTGCCGGTCTATGGTGGGACGGGCGCCATCACCACCCGTGAAGCCGTGATGCTGACCCAAATGGCGGAGGAGGTGGGTGTTGATGCTGTCTCCATTTTGACACCGTTCTTCATTCAGCCTAATCAGAACGAACTGATTCAGTTCTACACCGACATCGCGAAATCAACCAGCCTGCCCATCCTGCTGTACAACAATCCCGGGCGCACCGGCGTCAACCTGGCCGCCGGCACAGTCGCCAAACTGGCGGAAGTAGACAACATTGTCGGCATCAAGGATTCGAGCGGCGATTTGACCCTGGCGGCTGAGTATATCCGATTGACCGGCGATGATTTTCATGTGTTGATGGGACGCGATACCCTGATCTACGGCGGGCTGCTCTACGGCGCGAAGGGCTCCATTGCCGCTTCGGCCAATGTCAAGCCGTCCATCCCGGTAGAAATATACGAGGCGTTTGTGGCTGGCGACCTGAAACGTTCCCTGCAAGCACAGCGCGCCCTGGCTCCGTTGCGCCTGGCTTTTGAGCTGGGGACTTTCCCGTATGTCATCAAAGAAGCGCTGAACCTGATTGGCATCGAAGCAGGCAGATGCCGCGCTCCGGTAGGGCCGCTCGCCCCGGACAAGCTCAAGCAATTGAACGATGTACTGGTCGGCATGGGGCTGGAAACGAATTACAAGGGATAGAGGACCAATAAAAAGACCTGCCGGGTCTCGGAGGCCTGGCAGGTCTTTTGTTTCATGAATCAGGTGCGTTGTCGTCGCCGCGCATAGTCAATGGTGATGGCTGCTAAAAGAACCAGGTTGATCACAATCTTGTGCCAGTAGGGGTTGATGTTGAGCATCACCATCTCGTTCTGCAACACACCGATCATCGTCGCGCCGATCATGATGCCAATGATGCCACCTTCGCCGCCCATGAAGCTCACGCCGCCCAAGATGCAGGCCGCGATAGCCAACAGCTCATAGCCCTCACCTGTGCCAGGATGGCCCATGCTCATGCGCGCCGCCTGGATCAGGCCAACCGTCACGGCGCAGAGAACGGAGACAATATAGCACAAGGTGATGCGGGCGTCCACGTTGATGCCGGAAAGACGCGCCGCTTCGATGTTTCCACCCGCGGCATATATCTGCCGCCCGATGTACGAGAATCGCAGCAAGTAGTACGTGATGGCTGCGATGGCCAGACAGATGATGACCGGAATGGGGATCAGGTCGAACACATAGCCCTGACCAATGAAAGTGAATGAGCGTGGCAGGCCAGTGATTGGGAAAGCTTTCCCAATCACTGGCCTGCCACGCTCATTCACTTTCATTGGTCAGGGCTATGTGTTCGACCTGATCCCCATTCCGGTCATCATCTGTCTGGCCATCGCAGCCATCACGTACTACTTGCTGCGATTCTCGTACATCGGGCGGCAGATATATGCCGCGGGTGGAAACATCGAAGCGGCGCGTCTTTCCGGCATCAACGTGGACGCCCGCATCACCTTGTGCTATATTGTCTCCGTTCTCTGCGCCGTGACGGTTGGCCTGATCCAGGCGGCGCGCATGAGCATGGGCCATCCTGGCACAGGTGAGGGCTATGAGCTGTTGGCTATCGCGGCCTGCATCTTGGGCGGCGTGAGCTTCATGGGCGGCGAAGGTGGCATCATTGGCATCATGATCGGCGCGACGATGATCGGTGTGTTGCAGAACGAGATGGTGATGCTCAACATCAACCCCTACTGGCACAAGATTGTGATCAACCTGGTTCTTTTAGCAGCCATCACCATTGACTATGCGCGGCGACGACAACGCACCTGATTCATGAAACAAAAGACCTGCCAGGCCTCCGAGACCCGGCAGGTCTTTTTATTGGTCCTCTATCCCTTGTAATTCGTTTCCAGCCCCATGCCGACCAGTACATCGTTCAATTGCTTGAGCTTGTCCGGGGCGAGCGGCCCTACCGGAGCGCGGCATCTGCCTGCTTCGATGCCAATCAGGTTCAGCGCTTCTTTGATGACATACGGGAAAGTCCCCAGCTCAAAAGCCAGGCGCAACGGAGCCAGGGCGCGCTGTGCTTGCAGGGAACGTTTCAGGTCGCCAGCCACAAACGCCTCGTATATTTCTACCGGGATGGACGGCTTGACATTGGCCGAAGCGGCAATGGAGCCCTTCGCGCCGTAGAGCAGCCCGCCGTAGATCAGGGTATCGCGTCCCATCAACACATGAAAATCATCGCCGGTCAATCGGATATACTCAGCCGCCAGGGTCAAATCGCCGCTCGAATCCTTGATGCCGACAATGTTGTCTACTTCCGCCAGTTTGGCGACTGTGCCGGCGGCCAGGTTGACGCCGGTGCGCCCGGGATTGTTGTACAGCAGGATGGGCAGGCTGGTTGATTTCGCGATGTCGGTGTAGAACTGAATCAGTTCGTTCTGATTAGGCTGAATGAAGAACGGTGTCAAAATGGAGACAGCATCAACACCCACCTCCTCCGCCATTTGGGTCAGCATCACGGCTTCACGGGTGGTGATGGCGCCCGTCCCACCATAGACCGGCACGCGGCCGCGGGTTTCGTCAACCACAATTTCGAGCACCTGCCGCTTCTCTTCCGGGCTCAGAGCCCAGAATTCGCCCTGACTGCCGACGGCGAAAAGGCCGTGCACGCCGCCGTCAATCAGATAGTTGGTCAGTTGGCGAAGCGACTTTTCATTAACCTTATCGTCCTGAGTAAAGGGCGTGACCATCGCCGGGATGATCCCCTTCGGAACGAAATTCCTGGACATTTTCTCTTTCTCCTTGTCTATAAGTCTGTGGGCTGCTGGCTACATCCGGCTGCGCAGTGCCTCGCGCAGGTCATCGTCCTGAACGGAATCCACATCGATCAGGTCGCGCACGCCGGGAAAATCCAGAGCAGGGCGGACGACGCTTTCGGGCAGGGCGCGAATGATTTGGGCGAAAGGCGGATGCGCAACGAGTGAAATCTGCTGCAATATTTTGCGTGACTCTTGTTGCGACTGTTTCCTCTCCGGCGGATAACCACAGCCGCTTTCGACGCTGAAGAGCTTCTCAAAAATGAATTGCAAGTTGACATCTCCGGCCCAGCCATATCCCTGATTGAGGGCGAGAGAGATACAGTTGCCCCCGTTGATTTGCATGAACAGCCAGGCATCAAGCGCGTTCAGGATGTGGCCGCAAAAGACGCCAGGATATTGCATGACCGCGTTGAGGAAACCTTGTCCGGTGCCGCACCCGCCAACGACGAAATCGGCCCGCTTGAGATTAAGCAAAATCGCCGCGATGAGGCCGGTGTGAATATAAGTCAATTCAGGCGAGCCGCCTTTCTGTTTCATGCCAGCATTGATAATGTCGTGTTGACCACACGCCTGCAAGGCAGCGATAATGGCTGCGTTCTTGTCGCCGGCGCTGGTTTCGCTGACTACTGCAATTTTCATGGTGTCTCACTCCTCTCTATGGGAAACTCTCGTTTGAGCTGCTCTCGATACTTCTGCCGCAACTCGTTCAAAAGCGCTATGTGCGATGGGCTGGCGTAATCCGGATAGGTCCACTCCCACGCTTCAAATGAGCCTTTGCGGTAGCGCAAAGTCACTTCGGCAAAAATGCCCTGTCCAATGTAGATGCGGTGGGCCTGATCTTTGGTGGTCGCCAGCACAAATTTGCCCAGCGCGATATAGCCTGGGTCAATATTGACCTGACGCCGCCCCATCTGACTCCAACGCATCTCCAGCGCGTTGGTGAGGTTCTTAACCGACGCCAGGTCAGCCATATCGCGCAGCGGCTTAAAGGTTACTATTTCACGTTGCAAGCCAGGTCCGAACTCAGCTTCATAATAGTCGGTATCGTTAAAAGGCAAGAGGGGACTGACGTAATCAATGTCACCCAACTCGTGTTCCAGAGCCCGTCTGACTTCCGGCAACAGCTCAAGCCTGGCAGTCAACAGGCTGGCGATGAACTTGACAGGCTGACGCCGACGGACCTGGCCCATAGACTCAATGCAGCCACGCCTGCCAATCGATGGGTTTCAGGCGGCCATCGGGCAAGAAGCTCATCTCTTCTGGCTCGGTCACGACTTTGACCCCTTCCTTCTGCCTGACCTCCTCCAAAAGCGACTCTGAGACTTGCAAGTGGCCGAGGTGCAGGGTGTCCCATATCCTGACCACCCGTGCTCGCTCAGGCGGAGTCCCGCCCAGCAGTCGCAGGGCCAGGTCAACGACTTCCTTCTCATTGGCCATGGTCACAGGGATCTTGCCGCGCTCGGGGAATCCCGAAGTGATCACATTGGCGTAGAACGCTTCCATGTCGATTTTGTCCACGAGTCGCTTGATGGTGAAGTCCGCCAGACCCAGGCCGGCGGCGTTGCCGTGTGCCCCTTCCGTCAGGTCGAAGACAGCCAGCCATTTGACTCGCGGCTTCTCAAACTCAGGTTCGCCCCGGATAGCCATGCGGCCAATCACATTGGTGTCCATGCCGCTGCCGCTGATCTCTTTGCCCATCCGCTCGACGAGCAGCAGGTCAATATCGTCAATGGGCAGGCGGGCCATATACGAAATGGCCTTTTTCAGCAGTTCCGCCTCGGTTTGCTCGATTTCCTGCGGCGGAATGGCCTGTATGATGGTCGTCTGTTCCAGGCCGTCTTCAACAAGGGCCAGACCAAACAGCACCGGCGCCTTTTCAATGACCATGCGTGCCACCTCCGGCAGCAACACGCGCAGGCCGTATGTCCCGTAGGAATGGATAGCCAACGCCTGCTCATGCTTACCCAGGCCGATGACCAACATTTTCATCAAACCGCTTTCGATATGGGAGGTAAAGTCGGTGTGCTTCTTTACGCGGTTTATGGCGATGGTGGCAGCAGCCTCGCTGGCATACTTGTCAATATAGACCGGGATGCCGTGCTTGGTCACGCCAACCTGCACCACTTCCATCGAGGACAAGATTGGCGCGCCCATGGCTTCTTCGGTGATGCCGTAGCTCTCGATGACTTCTCTCTGTCCTTCGGCGGTGGCCCCGCCATGGCTGCCCATCGTTGGTACCAGGAATGGTTCCCAACCAAGGGCCTTAACCTCTTCTACAACTGTGCGGATGACCGTGGCGATGTTTGCCACTCCCCGACTCCCACACGTGATGGCGATGCGGCTGCCTGGCGGCAGCTTGCCAGCCAGGTTCAGTCGCGCGATCTCGCGGCGCACGGTCCCTGGAATATCTTTGATCGGGTTGGAATAAAGCGGTTGCGAAATGATGCTCATTTTGGGATATGCCATTGGAGCAAAGTCCTCCTTGCTTTAAGGAAATATGAGAAGAATATCCTGGAATTACTCAAACCCCAGGCCGCGTTCTTTCAGGCTGACGTAGCGGTGCTGGCCGATGATCAGATGGTCCAGAACGTCAATGTCCAGCATCTCCCCCGCTTTCACGATCTGGCGAGTCACCTGCACATCCTCCGGCGAAGGAGTCGGGTCGCCAGAGGGGTGATTATGGGCGACGATAATGGCGGCGCAATTGGCCCTCACGGCCTCGCGAAACAGCTCGGCCACGCGCAAGTGATTGGCGTTGAGCGAACCAACATACAGCGTATGGACGCGAATGACTCGATTCTTGGTATCGAGCATCAGTGTTCTGAGTTGCTCCTGCTCCAGCAGGCTCATCTCTGCCTGAATGAGGTTCGCCGCGTCTCCAGGCGAACGAACCTGCGGCCTGGACTCAGGGGAAGTCGCCACCAAACGCCGCCCCAGTTCAAGAGCTGCTTTGATTTGAGTGACTTTCGCTTTGCCCAGGCCCTTGACCTGGCACAGCTCGTCGAAATTGGCGCGGGCCAACCCCTCCAGGCCACCATACTGAGCCAGCAAGCGGCTGGCCAGTTGAAGGACATTTTCATTGACCAGGCCGGTGCGAAGCAGAATCGCCAGCAGCTCGGCATTAGACAACGCCGATGCTCCGTGATACTCCAGCCGTTCGCGGGGGCGTTCCCCCTCCGGCATGTCGTGAATGGTCAGGCGGTATTCGACCATCTCAGCAGATGACATCGCAGTCTCCGGAAGAAGTTACAGTGGCGCAAGGTTGACAAGCCTTCAGATCAAGATATCTTCGATGACACTCAGGCGCACGTCCCGAAGCTGTCTGGATCAACATCCGCACTTATTATACACTGAGTTCAGGTTGTGGTCAATGAGGACGCGCCTCCACAATGCTTCATTCTGGCGGTCTGCTGAGATGTGTTGCACAGACGGCCGGGGGACGTACTTGCTACGTCCCCCGGCTGCACACTACATGCGGATTGACTATGGAAAGGTTATGATGCTCTGCCTGAAGCCCGCTGGAAGAACCTGAGAGGGTTCACCATGGCGACCACGGCGGCTGCCATGACTGTCAGAAGGATGATGAGCACGCGGCTCAAGGCTCCGCTTTCGGCTGTGTTTGCCGGGGCACCGCTCAGCCTTGTTTCGGCCTCGAGTGCGGCGATGCCATCCCAACTTGCCCGGAACACACCTTGCTCAGTGCCCAATAACACCTGACCGTACTGGCCCGGCGCCTGAAGTAACTTATGGATTCGACCGGTGAGTGGAGAATCACCTTCCAGTTTTTGCCAGGAATTGCCTCCGTCGCTGCTCATGTACAGGCCCAATGGCAATTCATGAGCCTGGCCGGTACCCAAAATGTAGCTCGGCGTGGCGTAGACCAGGTATGGATCGTGCGTGTCAACCTCAATGCTTCTGACCGAAAGAGCTACACCTGGAGTCAGACCCAGGCCATCGCCGATGGCCTGCCAGGTCTGGCCGCCGTCTTCACTGCGATACGCTCCCATGGATGCCGTACCGGCATACAGGATTTGGCGGTTGCTGGGGGCTATCGCCAGGGTAACGGCCTGTTCAGGCAATGTCGTGACTCGCTCCCAGCTCTCACCCGCGTCCCGGCTTTCAAACAGGCCCCGAGAGGTGACAGCATACAGGCTGTGAACATCCTGCGGCGCAATCACTATCTCATCCACTCTGGCGCCATAAAGTTCATGACCGAGCGAGACCAAAGTGGTGCCTTTGTCCGAAAGCCGATAAATGCCTTGCCCATCAGTCCCAACGTAAAGTACATCCGCATTGTCCCGGGCGACGGCCAAAGAAGTGACGGCAGGTATCCTGCCCGATGCGTTGGCCGGCAGGCTCAGCGGCGTTTTGCTCCAACTGCGTCCGCCATCACTTGAGACATACAGGCTGTTCTCGCCCAGTACCGCCGAACCACCAGCCGTGCCGGCATATACTATCCTGGGGTTGGACGCGCTCACCGCCAAGGTGTTAACCCGTTTGTCCAGGTCGCGGCTCACCAACTCCCAGCTCTGCCCACCGTCGGTGCTGCGGTAGAACCCGCTTCTCTCCGGGTCGTCTACCTGTGCGTAAATGGTAGAAGCGGCCGGAGCGGTTAACGCCGTCACGTTGACGTTGGTCAGTTCAGTACGAGCGGAACCCTCGTCGCCGCCCACCGCCAGAAATACGATTAACCCCAGAACAACAATTCCCGCCAACGCAGTGCCTTTGATTAACACAATGGTTAGCTTTTTCATGTTATTCACCTCCTTACCCTGAAGCCCTATGTACCCGCACAAGGCTTTAGAGTGATAATGCGAACATGCGTGCTCTACATTTACAGTTCTATTATAATCAGGCTGCTATCGCCTGACATCAGCCGCCTTGCGTATTTGGCCAAGTCAGATATGCGTATTTCGGGCGCGGCAAGGGGTAGGCATTTTCGCTTAAGTGTGCTGTTCTGTTGTCGTGAGATTCAGCGCGGCGGGGGCTATGCTGCTGATGCGCCATGAAACACCACCGGGTGTCGCGGGCTGGGAGCCCGGCTGTCAGGGTTGAACGACAGGGTGCAGGTCGTAGGTGGCAGTAGGCTGAATCAAATGCAAGGGGCTGACCAGACGCACCGTCCAGTCAACGGTATGGGCCAGGACGATGAGGTCCGCATCGTCCTGCCACTTTTCCTCTTCGGGGACCGTCAGGCGTACCTCAAAGGTTCCACCATCTCCGACGATGGTTCTGGCTACAGACGGAGCCTGTCCCAAGTCTGTGCCGGGCTCGACCAGGGCGATGATGGCTTCTTCGCCACGGGGCCAGCCTTGCCCTTTGACCGTCACTTCTTCGCCCAAAGCGATTTCCGACGGTTCGACGTGCAGTGCTGGAAACGTTATGGCTGCCGCTGACAGTGAAAGTCCGAAAGTCGGCGGAATGAAGCTCGGTGTCGCGGCAGAAGCTGTCGGCATCGACGCGAGGACGGCAGGCGGCAGTGGTACGATGATCGTTGCTCCCGGCGTGCTTTTGGGAGAGGGCGACTGAGCTGGCTTGGCCGCATAGGCCTGAGCGTGCACGATCATCGGAGTTTCCGCATCGGACGGCGAAGCCGCGGCCATGGGGAAGGCGGGTGGGGTAGACGGGTAAACGGTCGGCGTCATGGTGAGCTGTTCCCACCAGATCTCAGCGCGCGCATCGCCGCCAGCATTGTAGTATTCGACTTGCACGCGATAGTCTCCGCCGTCAAGAGACAGGTCTGCCGTGCGCAGTCCGGGCCCGGCATTTTGCCAGAGGTCAATGATGAGTGCATCGTCGAGCCAGACGCGCATCCCGTCGTCGGCATAGATGTAAAACCGATGTCTGCCTGGCTCAAATCGAACACGCCTGCTCCAGCGCACCGAGAAATCGTCGGGCCGTAGGCCCGGCGCCGGCGATTGGCTGCCCCAATTGAAGCGCACCTGCGGGTCATTACGCACCAGTGCCGGTTGGCCGGCCAGTCGGCTGTTGCTAAAGTATTCGCCCTTCCAATCTGGAAAGACTTCCAGTTTCTCCCACCACAATCGGGCCGATGCCTTGCCGTCCAATTCATAATACTCCACCCGCAGGCGGTGGACGCCTTCCCACAGGTAGACATCGGCCACATAGGTTGTGGTCGAGCCTTCATGCCACTGATCGATAACCACTCTATCATCTACCCACAGCCTGATCCCATCGTCAGCCCGCGCCAAGAACCTGTATACGCCTGCGGCAAACGTGACGTCGCGCGTCCAACGAACGGAGAATCTATCGGCTCCCAGCTTTTCGCCGGGTGAGCCTTCTCCCCAGTCGAAATCAATATCTCGGTCATCGCGTAGAAAGACTGGCGAACCACTCAGGGTTGGCCCGGCAAAGTACTCGCCGTACCAGTTCTGCGCTGGCAGGGGCGGCCAGGCAGCGACCGGCGGGGTGACGGCGGCTGCCGGTCGGTCGGTAAGCGAGGACGTCAGCTGAGCGAGGGTTGTCGGCTCCGGAGTCGTTGGCTTCGGCTCTAAACGGGACGCGAACGCATCCTGGATGACCTGAAAAATGGTCACGGCTTTGGCGCCCGACTGTTCAGCCCAGGCGATAACCTTTATCGCCCCGGCATGGGCCCATCGTTCCTCCTGCGGGAAAGTGAAGCTGACCTGAAATTGGCCCTGCTCGTTCACTACCGCGCCGGCGTAGGCAAAATCGTGTTGAGACACGCGAAAAGGGGCCTCCAGCGAAATAAAAACCACATCTCCGGCCGGCCATCCCTGTCCGCTGACCCGCACCGGCATTCCGGGGCCGCCACTGGATGGCTCAACGGAGATGCGGACATTGGCCGCCATGCGGGTTGCGGTCGGAAGCTGAGCGACAACCTGCTGTCTGAGATACCAGATGCCCAGCACGCCGATAGAGAGCAAGCTGAAAAACAGGAAAAGTCCTATGACCACATAGGGCCAGTAGGACGTGAGGTTGAGTAAACGATTGAAGAAACTGTTCCCCCTGTCATCTGCAAACACTGACTCTATTGCCCTCCAGCCGCTGATGGCTGCCCGCTTGGAGCGCGAAGGTCATGCCATTACCCTTTCATCATTATACACTGAGCTGTTCCAAAATACATCGGCTGGGATGCCTAACCGTTTGAGCACAACTGGCTCTCATGTTAGGCAAAATGGCGTAGATGAAAATGCCTACTCGGCCTCGTTCAACTTCGGGATATTCTCAGGCTTGTTTCAACACTTCAGGGTTCACCATTGATTTTGGCGCCTGCCCCCACAGCAGGAAGTCAGCGATCAGACGGTGCCCGGCTCGAAAGTAGTCCAGCACACCTTCTGTACTGTACCCGGCAACGTGAGGTGTAAGCACCACGTTGTCCAGGGCCAGCAGTGGGCTGTCTGAAGGAATGGGTTCATTGGCGAAGACATCCAGGGCCGCGGCGCGGATTTGACCTGTGCGTAACGCTGTAACCAGCGCACCTTCATCTACCAGAGCCCCTCGGGCGGTGTTGACCAGAACAGCGGAGGTTTTCATTTTCGAGAAAGCAGCCGCATCGAACATCTGCCGCGTCTCCGGCGTGGCCGGTGCGTGGATGGAGATGATGTCAGCACGCTGTAGCAATTCGTCAAAACTGACCAATTCAATGCCGTATTTGGCCGCCAAAGCGGGGTCTAAATATGGGTCGTAACCGATGTAAGTCAGGCCAAAGCCCGCCGATTTTTGTACCACCCGTCGAGCTATGTCGCCACAGCCCACTAGGCCCAGAACCTGTCCGCGCAGGCGAACGGTTGGGCGTGAGATCTGTGGCGCCCAACGGCCGGAACGCATGGCTGCCGTTTGCGGGACCAGATAGCGGAGACAGGCCAACATGAGGGCAATTGTGTGATCCGAGACATCCTCAGCGATACTGGCGGGCATGTTGGCCACCAAGATCCCTCTGCGCGTCGCTTCGGCTACATCCACCATCTCGTATCCGACTCCCATTCGGACTACCAGTCCACAGTTCCTGAGCCGTTCGAACGATTGGGCAGTAACGGGATAGCGGCCGGCGCACACCAACATCGCGTCCGCGTCCGGCGCCAGGGCTGCATTCTCGGCCTCGCTGGCCCGTTCGTCCGCACGCACGAAACGTATGCCATCGCGTTGAAAGGCTTCCCTAAACCAGTCGGGCTCTTGATAAAGGGGGTTTCTGGTTGCTATGTATAGGACCGTCTTTTGTTGATTCACGGATTGGCCTCCAAGATATTGTACGAAGTGGTGGATTATTCACATCTGGCGCTAGCCGATAGTTCGCCAGAACACTCTCAGCAAAGTTGGGACGTGCAAAAGCATGTTCGCATAGCTGGCGTTAGCCATAGGACAGTAGCACTCACCCGCTCGGATGCTTCGGCGCAGCTGCTCGGCCCGCGCCCCAAACCAAATGGGGCGCAGGTCATAACCCGTTTCGCGCAGATTGCCGATGGGTTCGCCGCGGATGCAACACGTCCAGACATCGCCCTCGGGCGAGATGTGTCCTGAGGCCCAGCCGGCATAGCAGGGGATGACCTGCCGCTGCTCACGCAGCGTCCGCCTGGCGAGATCATAGTACCGCTGGCGAAATGCCTGTGTCACTTTGCTGATGCCACCAAATCTCTGGCGCCGCAACTGTCTCACCAGGAAGTCCACAGCCTGGTCATAATCTTCAAGCGGAGGGGCAATGTCCAGTCCGATCGTGTCGAGTTCAACTCGCGCCTCTGCTATTTCTGTGATGTATGAGTCCGGTTCCAGTTCGGTCAGGGCCTTATAGATGTCCGGGATATCACTCACATTGAACCGTGAGATCACCGTGTGCAGGCTCACAGTCAGATTGGGGTGATTGATGGCCTTCAAAGCACGATAGGTCCTCATCGCCCGTTCGTAGTTGCCGGGCACACCGCGGATGGCATCGTGTTGCCCACCCACGCCGTCCAGCGAAAGGTTCACTCCCAGTTTGCTGTCCGGCGTTTTGTGCAGAATCTCTTCGACTTTCACCGGGATCAGCTCGTTCAGCAGGCCGTTGGTCGGCAGGGTTATTACCGCCGGCCGACAATGGCGATAGGCGGCGGCGATGATGTCGGCCAGGTCGTGGCGCAGAAAAGGCTCGCCGCCGGTGAAAGTCAGATAGTAGGGTGCACGCCCTATGTTGGCGAAGATGCGGTCCCACTCTTCGAGAGAGAGCTCGTCAGCGTGTTTCTTCCACACGTTGCAGGTCTGGCACCGCGAGTTGCAGCGGTAACATACGCTGATGACCAGGCTGAAGGGCAGAAGCCTGGGCCAGTTCCAGCGCCTGAAGGTCATGTATAGAGGGACTCTTGCCAGCAGACCTAGAGTGTGCATAACCCGAACGCGGGCCGGACTTACTGGCCCAAGACCTCCTGGCGATACCAGCTCACAAACTGCTTCATTCCTGTCCGAATATCGGTGCGCGGCTCATAGCCCAGCAGTTCCCGTGCCTTGCGGATGTCGGCATTGGTCAAAGGCACATCGCCAGGCTGCGGCTGGGCCTGAACAATGCGGGCCGATTTCCCGACTTCCTGCTCCACAACGGAAATGAACTCTTTCAACGAGACCGTTTTGGAGTTGCCCAAATTGATGATCTCGAACGGTAGATCGGCGTCAAGGGCTGCGACCAC
>Ga0129299_1000666_pt1 | contig 22250 bp, 15 predicted proteins | sample ConPoolayeCmetaG_FD_94477 | JGI IMG/M metagenome (GOLD analysis project Ga0129299, IMG submission 94477) | Hot spring microbial mat communities from California, USA to study Microbial Dark Matter (Phase II) - Cone Pool mat layer C metaG ...
AGGCAGCTGATGATATTCTCTTCCACCAATTTGTGCAGTTCCTCTTTCACCGACAGTGGGAATCCCTCAAGCGGTATGCCAACGAGCGAGGTGTGCGCATTATCGGTGATATGCCGATGTTCGTTTCCTACGAGAGCAGCGACGTGTGGGCGCATCAAGATCTCTTCCTGCTCAGGAATGGGGAACCCACCCAAGTCGCCGGCGTACCGCCAGACTACTTTTCGCCGACTGGCCAGTTGTGGGGCAATCCGCTGTATGATTGGAAACGAATGGAAGAAGATGGTTTTTCATGGTGGCAGCGTCGTTTCGCCCGCGCTTTCGGCATGTACGATTTCGTGCGTCTCGACCATTTTCGCGGCTTTGCTGCGTGTTGGGCGGTTCCGGCGGGTGAACAGACGGCGGTCAACGGAAAGTGGCGCAAGACACCGGGGAAGAAACTGTTCGAGGTGCTCAGAAATCGTTTTGGAGATTTACCAGTCATTGCCGAAGATCTTGGGGTCATCTCGGACGACGTTATCAAACTGCGGGATGAGTTTGGTTTTCCGGGGATGAAGGTGCTTCAATTCGCATTCGATGCGCCAACTAACGAATTCTTTCCTCACAACTACACATCACCAAACTGTGTCGTCTATACCGGTACCCACGACAACGATACGGTGATGGGGTGGTATCAATCGCTCTATGAACATGACCGGCGTGAGGTGAACCGCTACCTCGGCCTCCGGTGGGGAGACAGCCCGGCGTGGGCGCTCATCCGGCTCGCCTACGGAAGCATCGCGAAGTTTGCCCTCACGACCATGCAGGATGTCCTCGGGATGGGTTCCGAGGCGCGCTACAACACCCCCGGCACCGTCGGGCTCCACAACTGGACATTCCGTTTTACCTACGATGATCTTCGTGAAGAAGCGGCATGGGGGCTTGCCGAACTCTCGTGGCTCTACAATCGGAACAATTCAGAACAGCGTTCAGAGTAGTATTACGCCCCATTCGGTGACCGTGAAACCTTCCCGCGTGAAAGGATCCGGAGCGTCGGGCGGGTCAATGGTGACCGGCTCGGTGCTTCTTTCGATGACATAGCGGTGGCGCAGGAGACTGATCGGAGCAACAGAGAGTTCAAGTGTCTCAAGAGTTCTGATAATGGTGGAACCCATTGGGGTCGCATCTAAATTTTAATAACTTTGCCATCGAGCGCTTTCTCTACTTTTTCTAACTGGTTCCTGAGTTCCTTGTTTTTCTCTGCCTTCTTCTCAAAGGTGCTCGTCAGCGTCGCCACGGCCGCCGCTTGAGCAGATAAAGGTTTTGCGTCGCGCGGCGATGAGTTTTTCGAGGAAGACTTCGCCGTCGGCGATGCGGCGGAATATCTTTTCCTTACGGTGCCCCCGGTTGATCGCATGGTAAAGAGCGCCGAGGTGTTCTCTGCGCAGGGGGCATGCCATGAGGAGACTCTAGCAGGACTCCCCCAGAAAGAGCAAATATATGAAAATTTAGATGTCACCCAATGTCACTTGGAGGAAGCGACATATGCCTGGGCGATGGCGCAGGCGAGCGTTCTGATGCGGGCGATGTAGCGCTGGCGTTCGGTGACGGAGATGGCGCCGCGCGCGTCGAGCAGGTTGAAGGCGTGGCTCGCCTTGATGCAGAATTCGTAGGCGGGCCGCGGCAGTCCTTTATCGAGCAGATCTTTGCTTATCCGTTCGTAGGTGTCAAAGAAGCGGAACATCTCTTCGACCGGCGCCTCCTTGAAGTTGAAGGTCGAGAATTCCACCTCGTCCTGCTTGTGGATGTCGCCGTATCGTACTGTGTCGTTCCACATGATGTCATAGATGTCATCTACATCTTGCAGGTACATGCAGATACGCTCGAGGCCGTAGGTCAGTTCGAGCGGCACCGGTTTCAAATCAACACCGCCGATCTGCTGGAAGTAGGTAAACTGGCTAATCTCCATTCCGTCGAGCCACACCTCCCAGCCAAGTCCCCATGCGCCGAGCGTTGGGCTCTCCCAGTCGTCCTCGACGAAGCGGATATCGTGGTCCTTTGGCTCGATGCCGATGGCGCGCAGACTGTCGAGGTAGAGACCTTGTGCATCTTCGGGGCTTGGTTTGATGAGCACCTGCAGTTGGTAAAAGCGTTGCATCCGGTTCGGGCTCTCGCCGTAGCGGCCGTCGGTGGGACGGCGCGAGGGCTGGACATAGACAGTGTTGATGCACCGCGGATCGAGCGCGTAGAGGAAGGTGGCGGGGTGAAAGGTGCCGGCGCCCATCTCGAGGTCGTGGGGCTGCATGACGGCGCAGCGGCGGTCGGCAAAGAATTTCTGCAGGCGAAAGATGAGTTCCTGAAAAGAGAGTTTCTCCATCGAGACACTCCACGGTAATGAACATAGCACCATCGTAGCAGGAACGGTTCGTAAGTCAAAAAATGGGAAGAGATTGGAAACGATATGAGGTCGTTTTCTTGAAAAGCATTTTTGCCTGACTACAATCATTCTGCCTTTTCTTGGAACGAGTAGAACAGGTAGTGGATGCAGCCGTGGAAGAGACTTTGCGGAAACAGAATCTGGTGGATTTCTTCCGCCAACACTTTGAATCGGATGAATCCAAAGAGCACCTCCGCGGGCAGGCCACTGAAATCATCACTCTCTTCCACAAGGTGTTGAAGGGCTACAAACTCTACCCCCTCAACAATCCCATGTTCAAGAAGTTTGCAGATGAGTTCAAGGTCAAGGTTGACCTCATGCTCACCGAGGTGCCAGTCATCCCATTTCGGATTAAAAAGACTGGCTTTCTTTTCATGAAAAAGCCGGTGGAGTCGGCACTCGAGGATCAGGAGGTCGTGTATATCCTTTTCAATGATGGGATTCGAGAAATCTATTTTGCGCGGGGCATTACCTACGAAGAGATTCTCACCTTTTTCAATATCCTTGCTAAAGTAACGGTCTACGCGAGTGAAGACTACGATATAGCCACCCTCTTATGGGATGCCAACTTCGAGCACATTGGCTACGTGACCGAAGAAGATCTTGTCGAGTCGGAGCCGTTCGAATACGACGATTTCGAACAGGGGTACGACGTAACGGCCACAGATGCGCGGGGCCGCGATCTCACACCCGAAACATTTACAGACAGAGAGGTTCCCTTCCAGGTGAACAAGGAGGTGTATGCCCTCACTGACGAGGAGAAGGTTATCTTCGCCGACCAGATGCGGAAGTACGATGAGAATGCCATCACTTCCCGCTTTCTCAAAGATCTTTCTGTCAAACTCCTACATGGGGAAACAAGTGAAGATGTGCGCCTGGACATTGTCGAGACCGCCTCGCTTCTTTGGGAGCGATTGCTCTTCTTTGGTGCGGTCAAAGAGGCGGTTCTTTTCCTCAAGGCGCTTCTCAGAATCGGTGCTCAGTTTCGAAGTACCAACGAAGAATTCTACCTCAAGATAAAAAACGGGATTGCCAGCCTTGCCGACGAAGATTTCTTGAAGCGGCTTTTCAAGTCTGCCGACAGTTTCCCTCCCGATCAGTTCCCCTACCTTGGCGAGTTCTTGGCGCTCGTTCCACAAAACCTCTTGCCTTTCATCATAGAGAACCTCTCCATCCTCCAAACGGCAGAGATACGTATTGCTGCACTCGAGAAACTTGGATTGACGATAAAGAATCCCGAGATGGTAAAACCCTGTCTTGCTCACAGCGACTGGCAGGTGGTTCGCAACGCCCTTACGGTGCTCAAGGGAATGAACAACCCAGCCGTCGTTCCGCTCCTGCGCTCTGTCGTCAATCACCCGCAGAAACAGGTTCGCCTCGAGGCGATAGAAATCCTGCTCAACTACTCGGTCGAGGAGGCGCTTCCGGCGCTCGAAAAGGCGGTCTTCAGTCCGGAGAAAGAGATACGGCTCCTCTCGGTCGAGAAACTTCTGACACTCAAGAATCCGCAGGTCAAATCGGTCATCAATCGGGTGCTCAATGAACACTATCTCGTGAAACTCGATCTTTCTGAGGCTTCTGCCTATCTTCGAAAAATCGTTGAGGAACGGCGGGATGACCTCTATGACCTTGTGGCGGTACTCTTTTTTTCTCACCATGTCGGACTGCGCACCGCAGCGCTGACTGCACTGAAGGATGTTGATACCACCGCGCCGTTCAAACGACACCTCGCACGATACATCGCGGCACCTGAATTTGAAAAACTTCCCCGCGCTGAAATGGATCTCTTCCTCTCGCTTGTACGTCCCGAAAACTTCGAGGTGACTCTTCCGCCCCTCGAAAAGATACTCAAGCTCTCTGGTCCTCTCCTTAAGCGTGACCTTTTCCACGATGTAAAGGATGCAGTCATCTCGCACCTTGACCGCTATCGCTCGGATCCGGCGGTAAAACTCTTCTTCAAGAAAGGACTTGCGTCAGGCAATAAAGAAACCGAGGAAATCATCCGTTCAAAGGGAGGTATTCTCTAAATGGGAGACCCTCGTATTCAGGGACGCGAATCTCCGCGTAACTTTCTCAGTGCAGTTGACGAAAACATCAAACGGTACGGCTATGATTTTGCCTCTTCCTTTTTTGCTCTCTGGAAATCTCTCAAGATGTACGGCGAGGAAAATGACGCGGTCAAGAAGGCTGTTGAAAAGACGATGGAGATTCTCCGCTATTTCTTCAAGACACTTCCCGTAATTAACTTTGGCTATAACGGTACCGATATTGTCATCAATGAGCAGCGGCTCAAGGGGCGCCGTGGCGGAGAAGACTACCTCGATATGCTCACTCAGATATTCCTTTCGCTGTATGTCGGCGATATCGAAATACAATCATCAGTCACGCCGCGCGACCTTATCCTTTTCTGTCAGTTGACGCGCAACATCACACCCGGGACTCCGGGCTCCGAAGAGGGCTTCCGCAAACTCGAGCAGGAGATAACCGCCAAAATCGCCTCGATCCGCGTCACCATGTACAACCCGGCGCTTGACCAGCTCCCGCCGATCATTGATAAACCGCAAAAGGCGCGCCAGGTTTACCGCAACCTCGTGACCGACTACGCCCTTTTCCGCAAAAAGGCACTCCAGAAGCAGCCGCTCCCGCTCAAGAAGGCGATACGGAGCATCCAGAATCTCGTTGACCTATTGCTTGAGACAGGGGAAGATAGCCAATGGTACCATCTTCTCTTTCTCGCCTCTCTGGATAGTTACCAGAAGATGTACCTTGCAACCCATGCGGCGAACACAACAGTTCTTGCACTGGCTACGGCAGTGCGACTCGGGGTACCCAAGCGGCGTCTCTCGACCGTTGGCATTGCGGCATACCTTCATGACATCGGAATCCCTGAGGAAGACCAGCGCGACATGAAGAACTTCCATCCAGAGATGGGCTTCGCCATTTTGAGCCGCCTCAACTCGCTCAACTTCTCGATGATGGAGGCCGCTATTACCGCTGCCTCGCACCACGACACCTACGACTTCCGCGGACTCATCGCAGGAGCCGAGGAGGGGGCCTATGCCACCCCGATCGTCGAGATTATCAAGGCGTGCGACTACTACGACATTGCGACACGCTGGTGGCCGTGGAACCCAGGCAAACCGCTCTCCCGCGTGCAGGCGATTGAGCAGATTTTTGAGATGACTGCAAAGAAAAAAGCCTTTACCCCGTCAGCTGCCAAGGGACTCTATGCAGTGCTTGGCATTTACCCGCCCGGACAAATGCTTCGCGTCAATAAGAAAAGGCTTCTTGCCTGTTCGATAGGAGGATTCTACAGTAGCTACGATGAAGCCCGAGTGATTCTGCTTTCTGATCAGATGGAGTACAAGGGATATACTTCGCTGAACGCGTCGGCACTTTCACATTTGCCGGCAGAGCAACACTATCGCATCCCGCCTCGTACCTACCAGGCTATCTTCCAAAGTTTCCAAGTGACCCTCTGAACTCTAGAGGGGATATACCCACCCGAGGAGTCCTTCGGAGTTGTGACCTTCACAGGCAGGGTCATTCGAGACGAAATGGTCTTCTCCTCCACCAACGCGGCACCGGTAGAGGGGAAGTGTTCCTGGCTGTTCGGTGAGATAGACCCATCCCATGGGGCCGTACGAAAACTGTCCTTCACAGGCAGGATCGAGACTGGGGAAGGCATGGGATCCTACCCCGCACTCATAGATGAGTGCCGTTCCCGGTGCTTCGTGGCGCAGAATCCTCCATGCCGCTTCGTCGGTGAAGCCGTCGGGGGGCGTCCGTGTGGTCACCCAGTGGTCATCAGCCGAGGTGCTGCGGCGGAGTCGAACGTAGGGCAGGTACTCAAAGCCACACGACAAAAGCGGTGGGTTGAGGTCATCACGGTTGGCAAGGGCGTAGGTGCCCCACGCCTGCTTGAGCACCCCCGACTCGGTTGCGAGACCACAGGAGAGCCCTGTGGCAACTTCGACCGGGTGATCCTTCATACGGTGGTAGATGAAACTGGTGATGCCTGGTGTCCCCAGGATGTTTCGGAAAGCCCGGCAGAGATACTCGGCTTGGAGCGCTTCAGAACTGTAATCGGGATGAGAACTGATGCCGTTTTCAGTGAGTTGTATCTCCCACGCCCACGGTTTATCGGGGAACGTGCGCCGCAAAAAGCCGGCGAGAACCCCGATGTTGCCAAAGGTAACGCGCGGCCAGTCATGCACACTGAAATAGGGATAGCGCAGGTCGGGCGGGTAGGCATGGTAGGCGGTCCGCCACTGCCGAGCGCCAGTTTTCTGGGCAAACGAAAGAAGGAAGTTCTCTACCGCGATGGTGGGATAGGTGTCGGAGAGATTCTCAAAGGCACTGCCAAAGTGGTGTTCGAATGAGATGAGTACCTTGGCGGTGGGCTGTTGGGACACTATTGCGTCGTAGGCAGCATTGAAATCGGCTGCATAGCGACTGATCCATGCCTCTTTGTCACAGGGTATCCCCGAGCCACACCCGATGTCGTACCAGACATTGCTGTTAACCTCGTTGTGTATCACAAAATCAATGATGCGGCCAAAGCCGTTCAGCCCGTTGTAACGGAAGGCGAGCATACCGGCGAAGCGACCAAACTCTTGCGGGTTGTCGGGGGCACAGAATATCTCGAATCCCGCCCCCGCCGGCGAACAGGCAGTGTTGCCGACCCGCGCCCACGCCGGTACGCCGTACACAATGGCAGTGGTATAGACCCCGCGACTTGCATACTCCCGGATTGCGGTATCTACTGCCTTATCAATGACATAGCAGCGCCCATCGAAGGCAACCTCGCTCGCCGGGTCGCACGGAGGTGATTTGGGTGCGGGCTCCCAGAGCGCCCAGACGAGATTCATTGCTACCCGCGTCACGCGGTTGCCAGCAATCTCCTCATAGTTCGGCCAGAAGTCTGGCTGCAACCCCTTTATCTGCATGTCGGGAATCTCGGGGTAGGGGAGGGGTGTCGGTACCCCGCACCGGTTGATGATGCCGCCGCCGCCGCAGGTCGCCGGTGGCAAACACTCGCCGCAGGTGGCTATCGAGCCGCCGCAGCCGTCATCAAAAGGACCACCGCAGTCGAATCCGATCGCCCCACAATCGAGCGGCATACAGACGTCGGTATCCGGCGCTTGCTCGGTGTCGGGAATCGAGGAGGAGTCATCCTCTACGGGTATTCCGCCATCGTCATCGTCCATGACTACTAGGGTATCGTCTGCCGTGATGGTCTCATTCTCGCTGCCGTCCATGATCGCTAGATCGTTTTGCTCCGTTTCGTCCTCCTCGGAGGGCAGAATAGCATCGAGATCGCCCACCGCATCCATTTCACTCGGTATTTTTATGTCGGTTGGCGTGTCTGTTGTCTCCGCATCATTGCTACCTATAGTGGTATCGTCTTGCGGTTGCTCTGGATCGGTCGCTCCTTTGCGGCAGACCGAATCCACACAAACCCACCCCAAAGGACAATCGAGGGAGGTGATACAGGTAATTGGTTCCTGCCGGTTGCCGCTGCACGAGAACAAAAGAACGAAAGATACAAAACCACCTACGAAAACGGTACGCATAAAGAACCCCATAACTTTTCCAAAAACAGTTTCCTTTTACCATACTGGTTCATCCTACAAAAGGCAACAAAGAATGGTGTGCGCTACCGCACTCTTTCCTTTCCTTGACAAGGAGGCGGCATTCTGAGAGGTTTCATCTGGCTCGATTGACGACATGACGGTAGACAGGCATGACACGAACACTCGGAATAGACATCGGATCAGTGACGGTCAAGGTGTGCCTACTTGAAGAAGACGGCACCCTGCGGCATGCCATCATTCCCCACGAAGGTGACTTAGAAACCGCCCTTGCGGCCGCCTTCGAGCAAACAGGTGTCCGCACCGGACCAGTTCCCCTTGCCATGGTAACCGGCGGCACGGGACGAAAGCGTCTTGCCCTCCCTGACCTTATCGCGCCGCTCGCCATCGAGGCGGGTATTGCAGCCCAACACATCACACCGCGGGCGGTGGTCTCGATGGGTGGCGAAGACATGGTGGTCTATCTTTTGAACGATGCGGGGCATATTCAAACCTCATACGCCGGCAACAAGTGCGCATCGGGCACCGGCGAGTTCTTCAGGCAACAACTCGGCCGCATGGCGCTCTCGCTCGAAGACCTCGACCACGCCGTCGAGGGTGCCCATGTTGTCAATCTCTCGGCACGCTGTTCGGTCTTCATGAAGTCCGACTGCACACATCGGCTCAACAAAGGCGAGGCGACCCGCGGCGACATCGCGCTGTCGCTTTCGAAAGTCATGGCTGACAAGGCTGCTGAATTTCTGCTCAAGGCGCGCGTAAGCGATGGGATCGTTCTTCTCATTGGTGGCGTTACGAGGAACCGCCACCTCGTCCAATTTCTCCGCGAACGCTATCCACGGATTACCTTCCTCGTGCCATCCGAGGCTCCTTTCTTCGAGGCATTCGGTGCTGCTGTTGCTGCGCATTCTCAGGGAAAGCCGCTTCCTGAAACACGGATGCTTATTCGTCATCGGTCGAGTATAGACTATGGACTTTACCAGCCATTGGAGATTTCCCGTGGTGCGGTAACCTACCATGAATCGCGTCGTGGATCCCCGCGTGTCGGGGCGACGTATATCCTCGGCATAGATGGCGGTTCCACAACGACGAAGGCCGTCCTCGTGAATGGTGAGACGATGGAGATTGTCGCTGCCCACTACGGCCGGACACTCGGTGATCCAGTGAAGGCACTCAAGAAAGCACTCCGCGAGGTCCGTGCCCAGCTGGGCGATATGCAGCCTCGCATTGTCCTTGCTGCAACAACGGGTTCTTCCCGTGAACTTCTCGGCGTATTTGCGGGGACCGACGGTGTTTACAATGAAATCATTGCCCATGCGGTCGGAACCGCTTACTTCGTACCAGAGGTTGACACGATCTTCGAGATCGGCGGACAGGATGCGAAGTATGTTCTTCTCAACAATGGTGTGCCGATAGACTATGCCATGAACGAGGCCTGCTCAGCCGGCACCGGCTCATTCCTCGAGGAGTCGGCCGCCGGCGATCTCGACATCACGCATGCCGAAGATATTGGGCCCATAGCACTCCAAGCGAGAACCCCTCTCAAATTCGGGGAACATTGTTCTGCCTTTATCAACAGCGATATCCGCAAGGCGATACATCAAGGGGCGGAACGACCCAATATCGTTGCCGGACTCGTCTTTTCCATCGTCTCGAACTATCTTAACCGCGTCGTCGGCAACCGGACGATCGGCGATTGCATCGCCCTCCAAGGCGGCGTCGCGAAGAATCCCGCCGTGCCGCTTGCCTTTGCACAGCTCCTCGGCAAGAAGATCGCCGTGCCGCCCGATCCGGAACTCATGGGCGCCTTCGGCGTCGCCCGTCTCGCCAAGATGAAGCACGACGAGGGGATCCTTCCGGCCGGTGAGTTCGACCTCGATGCGCTGATCGAAAAGGAAATCGTCCACCGCGGCGACTTCACCTGCCGTGCCTGCGAGAATCTCTGCACCATCCGCAACCTCGAGGCAGGTGGCAAACGCTACCCCTTTGGAGGGCGCTGTTCCAAATACACCGGCGCACGGCGCCGCTCCTCATTCGACGAAGCAGGCGTCACCGATCTCGTTGCGTGGCGCACCGAACAACTCTTCTCGGTATGGGCGCCCGACCCGGCGACGCTAACTCCGCGCACCGACAAGGTGGTGGGTGTTCCGGTTGCCTTCTCAGTCCACTCCCACTGGCCCTTCTATGCCACCTTCTTCCACGAACTGGGGGTAAAGACACTCCTCTCCGAGGAGATACTGCCCGAAGGGGTGCAGCGGCAGGAGAGCAACTACTGCTACCCTGCCGAAATAGCGCACGGCGCCATCGGCGACTTGTTGAAACGCGGTGTAGATTACCTCTTCCTCCCCCACTTTCGTGACATGCCGACGCTCGATCCGCACTCAGCAGAGGCCTGTACCTGCCCGCTCACGCAGGGGCTTCCCTACTATGCCCGCAAGGCATTTATGCTCGACGAGCAGCAGATACTCCAGCCGGTCGTCTCGTTCCGTGACGGCTGGGATAGAAGCCGTGCCTCCTTCGAAGAGGTGGCGGAGAAACTGGGCTTCTCGCGTGCAGAGGGTCGTCGGGCCTACGATACCGCCATCGCTCGCTACCGCGCCTTCCTCGACGCCTACCGCCGTAAGGGAGAAGAGGTCCTCGCCGAAATGCGTGCCAACCCCGACCGGCTCTACATCGCACTCCTGGGGCGTCCCTACAATGCCTTTGCACGCGACGCCAACATGGGCATCCCGCGCAAACTCCTCTCGCGCGGCGTCACGGTTGTTCCGTTCGATCTCATCTACGATACCGAGGCGGCCATCTTTCCCAATATGTACTGGCACTACGGTCAGCAGGATATGAAGGCAGTGCGCCGTGTCAAAGAGACGCCGAACCTCTACCTTGTCTGGGTATCGAACTTCTCCTGCGCTCCCGACTCCTTCATGCTCCACTACCTGCGTTGGATGATGGGACGGAAGCCCTACCTCATCCTCGAGATAGACTCCCACACCGCCGATGCCGGCATCGACACACGCGTGGAGGCCTTCCTCGACATCGTCGAAAGTTACCGCCGCCATGCCGCGCACCTCGCCGATGCGATTCCGCGGCGCCGCTACCACATTGAGCGCCGGACGGACGACATCAAGATCGTGGACGAAACAACCGGAGACACCATCGGCCTCCATGACCCGCGCGTTACCCTCATCTGGCCTTCGCTCGGCGATCTCGCCGTCGAGATAACCGTGGCAATAACGCGCAAGCAGGGCATCCGCTCCGAACACCTGCCGATCCCCGACATTCGATCCACCCAACTGGCGCGGAATGTTGCCTCGGGCAAGGAATGCATCCCGGCGCTCCTCGTGCTCGGTACCATCCTTCAGTATTTCCAGAAACATCCGCCTACCGACCCCGACAAGATACACCTCGTCTATGTTCCCAGCACGACCGGCCCCTGCCGGACCGGCCAGTACCATGTCTTCTACGAACGGCTCTTCGCCGACCTCGGCTTCGAGAATGTGCTCATCGTCGCCGGCGACAGCAACAACTCCTACCGCGAAATCGGCCGCTCCTTCGCGCGTGACATGTGGCGCGGCATCCTCATCTCCGACTACTTCACCGACATCCGCACCGGCATCCGCCTGCTTGCTGCTGATCCTGCGGCCGGCCTTGCGATCTTCGATGAGGTGTGGCAGACCGTCCTTGCGGCGGCCGAACAGCGCGACATGCGCCTGCTTGACCGTGCCCTCGCCGATGCAGCAGTACGGCTCGCCGCCATTCCCAAGCGGCGCACCCTCGCTGAGGTGCGGAAGGTGCTCATCGTCGGCGAAATCTATGTGCGGCGTGACTCCTTCTCGACCCAAGAGATATTCGACCTGCTCATCGCCAACGACATCTTCCCCAAAGCAACTGGCATCAGTGAGTGGATCCACTACACCGACTGGTCTCAGAAGTACCTCCTCAAGCGTCGGCGGCAAGACGACGGAGCCACGGTTCTCTTCCGTCCCGATTGGCTCCGCCGCCGCACGATGCTCGGCATCGAGCAGTGGTGGATGCACCGTGTCGAGGAGAAGATAAAAAAGGCGCTCCTGCCGACCGGCCTCTTTCCCGAAGCGCCGACCGACCTGGACCGCGCCCTCTCCTTCGGCGGCCGTGAATTCGTCTCGCCCGAACTCGAAAGCGAAGCGACCATCTCGCCTGCCGTGGCCGCCGCCGGCATGGACGACGGCTACGCCGGCATCGCCATCATCGCTCCCTTCGGCTGTCTGCCGGGACGGCTCATCGAGGGAGTCTATGCCCCGTGGGCAAAACGAAAGGGCTACCCGGTCATCGCACTCGAGAACGACGGCCAGCCCTACCCGCCGAACACCATCGCTCGCATCGAAGTCTTCGCCGCCAATGTGAACCGCTACACCCGCGACCGCCGTGAGGCATAAGCCGTTGGGTTGCGAATCGTCCTTTTTGTGCTAGGCTGAACCGCTACGATCAGGTTGACATCAAGCAGTAGCCTTACACACCCCCTGCGAATGCCCCAGATAACCGGACGAAAACACCCCAATGGGGCAACCAAGCAAAACGCTAAACGTTAATAGAAATGCCCTGCCCCTACTTTGCTTACCCAAAACCGTAAATCATTGCGCCAATGATCCCCGTAAAACTATGCGCCTCTTGACACCCGGTCTCGGCATCGCGATAACTGCCGCCCCAGAGGAACGGCGACAGGGCATCATCCATCCCCTTCGGTGTGAAGTCGGCGTTCACCACCCGCGCATCCCCATAGACCGTGTAGCGGTACCGCTCCCGGATAGTACCAGATGCGTCCGCCGATGCAACAACATTCCTGCGCTCGTGTGTTGGCAAATGGAAATTGTCTTCCGTTGAGTTGTTGGATCATCTTCCCTTTTTGCACAATCGAGGGGGTGCGCTGGTGTGCTTATTGCCGAACGAGTACGCGGAGGCCGCGTTTGGGGAGCGTGACCTTGAGGGTGCCGTTCGGTCCGACGGAGAAGGATCCGGTCGCACCGGGGGCGCGATCTTTGAGGATGGTGCCGGCGGGGAAGGAGGTCTGCATGTCGGTGCCGTTAAAGGAGGTTTCGGAACTCTTGGTGGGGTGGGTGTTCAGGATGACGAGCACTGTTTGACTTTTGTAGGTGCGCTCAAAGGCAAGGATGCCGGCGTCCGACTCGTCACCGGTGTGGTCGGTCGTCCAGCGGATCGTGAGATCGCCGCGCCGGAGCGGCTCGAGTTCCTTGCGGAGCGCGGTGAGCGCTGCGATGTGGCGGAAGGTGGTGTTCGTGGTGTCATACCCGGATGTCGCGAGGTTTTCGCGGTTTGCCGGGTCGTTGCCGCCGTGGAAGTTCTGCTCGGTCCCGTAGTAGAGGCAGGGGATGCCGTCCATGGTAAGAAGAAGCGAGAGGGCGTTCCGCAGGGCGTTTTCGTCCGGCTTGTCGTAGAGGAAGCGGGGGAGGTCGTGGTTGTCCATGAAGTTGACGAGTATCTTCTGCGGCGAGAGCACCTTCCCGTCGGCGTCGGTGACGCCGGAGACGGTGCCATAGTTGACGGCGCGGGCATTGAAGAGGTTCTCGAAGTTGCGCGTGGGGCCGTTCCACTTGAAGATGGCGTCGAAGACTTGGAACTTCTGCGAGAAGTAAAAGACTGAGTCCATCTCGTTGTTCTTGGTGAAACTGCCGATGAGTTCGTCGTTTCCGTCGAAGGCCTCGCCGAAGATGAAGAAGTTCTTTTTGCCGATGCTCGCCGCGAATTCGCGGATAGCGGGGGTGAAGACCTGCCAAAACTCGTGCTCGACATGTTTGATGGTGTCGATGCGGAACCCGTCGAAGTCGGCGGCGGCGATCCAGTACTGGTAGACCCGGATAAGTGCCTTGCGGACATCGTCGCGGGTGGTATCGAGGTCTTTGAGTCCGCCGGGGAAGTCGCCTTTTACAACCTGATAGGGGCTGTCCCAGGTTACGATGCGGCCCCGCCGGTTGTACCATGCCTCGTTCTGGAATTCGGCGGGAAGCGGCGGGACGCGGTTTATCTCGGGCATGTAAATCCACCGGATAGGAGCGAGTCCCGATTCGCCCGCTTCGGAGAAGGACATGATGCCGCGCGGGTCGAAGTCGGGGTCCCACTCACTGTAACGCTTTATCTCGAGTTTTTGCGGGTAGCCGTCGGCACAGCGGCTCATGCAGGTGTCGAAGCACTGCTTGTTGGCACAGCCGTCGGAACCCCAGCAGGCGCCGGCGGTGAAGGGACTGTCGTACTCCGGTTCGCAGATGGCATCGCCGTCTGTTTCTGGCAGGCTCATGATGCGCTGGCAGTAGGTCGAGCAGTCCATCGAGGAGCCCATGACCAACTCGTCGGGGCGGCCATTCTTGTTGATGTCGTAGTAGAAGAGTTGCCCGACATGGTTGGCGACGATGTCGAGGATGACCGTGAAGCCGTTTTCGTGGAGCACCTGCACCATCTCGCGCAGTTTCGCGAGGTCTCCGAAGTGGGGGTTGACCGAGAGGAAGTCCTGCGCCCAGTAGCCGTGGTAGCCGGCGATACCGGCATCCTCTTCGACATTGCGCACCACCGGGCTTATCCAGAGCGTCGTCACCCCGAGTTCCTTGAGGTAGGGAATCTTGTCAACGATACCTTGGAAATCGCCGCCGTGCCATGCGGCGAGGTTATTCGGATCGGCCCGGTAGTCGTTGTTGATGTCGCCGTTTGCGAAACGGTCGGTGATGAGTTGGTAGATGATCTCGTCGCGCCAATCCTCGACATGGTTGGTAATCGGCATTTCGCCGGCGACCTTTTCGGTATCAACACAGGAGGCCACGAAGAAAAGAGAAAGTGCAACAAAACACCACCGCATTACCGATACTCCGTATTGAACCACCACTCGGCGCCGATGCCGAGGAAGTGTTGAATCTTCCGTTCACGCCGTTTGTCGCCTTCGGGGAAGAGAGCGCGGGCATCCGCATTCACGAAGCTTGCGGTATAGACGAGACGCAGTTGCGGACGACCGAGAGACAGCGAATCGCCGGCGAAGACGAGCGGGAAGACAGAGACCTTCGTAATCATCGGGAGTGTCTCTTGGGCGGTGTCGCGGGCGATGCCGTTCGGACGGCGCAGTTGGTGGGAGATCTCCATCCCGAGCGCAAGGGCATCTGCAATCTTGAGGTGGGGGCGTACGGCGATGATGAATTCCCAGCCATCGTCGTTATCATACTTGTTCGGGTCGGCGTCGGTAAAGGAGCGTGCGTATGAACCGAGCATGGTGCTCATGCGCCAGAACTCGACGTTGCCGGCCAGCGCGATGAGAAACTCGCGGGCGGCGGTCGTCTTGCGGTTGATGTCGTAGCCGAAGGGTTCGCTCAGCGTGCCATAGGCGGCAAGGCCCCCCGAGTACTTGACGAAGAGGTGGGCGAAGCCGTTCTTCCCGAGCCCGATCGCGCCGAACTGGGCGCCGACTGACCAGCCGAGGTCGGCTGGGTACCGCACGGTGTCGGTTTCGCTGACCGCGTTGATGGTGTGTTCGCTTACCCGGGTGCCAGAGCCGATGCTCTGCAGTTCGGCAAAGAGTTTCGCCTTGAGCGCAAAACCAGTTTTGGTGCGGAGGAATAGGTGTGTTGCTTTGGCGCCCGTGATAATTCGCTGGCGATCCATCCACTCAACCGTTTCGGTGCCGAACATTTCTGAGGGAACTTCTCGCCGTTGGACTTGCCAATCGGTTTCCAACCGGTTGAGCCCCAAGTGGAGATCAATCGCGGTGTCGGCGTAGTGGAGTCCTGCGCCGGCGCCATAAATGTTCACCTCGTCGAGCGGCCAGAAATCGAGGAGGTAAATGTCGTCGCCGCGGTACATGCGGCTTCCGGCCCAGAGGGTGAGCGGACGGTAGATGAGGTGCTCGACGCGGACGAAGAGGTTGCGTATCGCCTCGAGTGTGGTGAAGACCCCTGTCTCGTGGAAGAGCGATTCACCGAACGCAAGGGTGGAGACGAACTGGAAGTCGGGCTCCTCCGGCTTGTTGGCGAAGTCGTACACAAAGTCGAGTTCTACATAACTCTTCTCTTCGAGTCGTGAACCGTGCGAGACAATGTTGGTGTGGCGTCCGGAGCCGCCTTCGAGGTCGGTCGAAGGCTGCACCCGCCCGTACGATCCGAAGACAAAGGCCCCCTCTCCGTCGGCGGCGGAAAGCGCCGTTGTCACGCAGAGAAACAGGGTCGGAAGGGTCATTCGCAGAAGCATTGATCTTTCCCGGCATTCGAACTGTATCCGCATCCTACCGCCGTTGCGTAACCGAGATCGTGACAGGCGTCGGCGCAGAGGCGTCGTTTCCAGAAGCCGCCGTCGCAGTAGTGGATAGCGGTGACGCCGTCGCAGGTGGTCGTTTCCTCGATGCAGTAATAGAAGGTGTCGTCGTCCGGCTCGGGGTCGCGGTCGTAGAAGGTTATCGTGCTCGTATCTTCGTCGAAGAGCCACACTACAGAGGAAGGTTCGACTGTAAAAAGTATCTGTGGCTCATCGAGTGTCACCGTTTTTTTTGCCTCTGGTTCGAGCGTGAAAGATTGCCATTCCTGACCGTTCGGGCTGATGGTGAGAGTGAGCGATGATTTGTTGATGAAGGTGCCGCGGTAAGGAACCTCATTGATGTCTGAGCAGGCAATAATCAGTCCGGAGAACGCAATGAGAACCCGTATCCACATATGGATGAAAACCTCCCGTGTTTTGTGATGTCCCTATTGTAGTAACTACCTCTTCAAAATGCAACAACAGGCAGCGTCGGTATTACGCTTTCGATTCTGGTGCTTTCCGTGCGAGAGCAGCAAGACGTTTCTGTTCGAGGATGTCACGAGTGTCGGGCATCGGAAGCGGGAAAGGGCCATAAGGCGCCATTGCCGTGAGGGTGAGGAGGTAACTGCGCACCGAATGAATGAGTATTGGGAGGGCAAGATTCAGTGCTTCATCGAGTTCCGCCTCGTCTTGAGGCACATTTCGAGAAAATTCGAACAAGCCTTCGGCAGCGATGCGGAATGAGTAGCCGGCTACTTTCTTTTCCCGGTTCCCCGCTATGTGGACAACTATCCTGATTTGTTTTTTATTACGAGGATCGGCGAGCACATTGAAGTCAATCTCGAGAGGGATCGGTGGGAGTTGCTGCTTTTTGTTGTCTGGAGGGAGCGGCACTATGTCGAAGGAAACGGAATCGACCCAAAATTTCTTGATGTCTATCGGGGCTTGTTTGATGTTCATGGAAAACCTCCGTCCATTTCACGGTATAGCGACGCGAGGCGCGATTTCAAGTATTTCATTACTGCCGGCGTGAAAACAGGTGAGCGGTACGAGGAGAGAACATTGTTCTGCCAGAGAGGTTCTTTTTGAAAATCGTAATGGCTCTCGGCGAGGTGTTCGCCAAAGAGAGGCGTCTTGGGGACGGGACTATATTCGTTGAGATAAGGTCGCCCCCCTGCCGCAACGACTTCATCAATTGCTCTTTCGACCTCTGCAACCGTTTGTTTCGGAAGGCCGCACAAAAGGTAGACACCAATCTCGGTAGGGTGGTACCCTGCAGAGAGAAGGTATGTTACGGCCTCCTTCAAGTCGCAACCTTCTTTTTTCATGTCGAAACGGTTGCCTGATGTTTCGTATCCGATGCGGAGAGGGGTAAAACGGAAGGCAGCAAAAAATGATGCGATCTCAGGTGTTATCCCCCGCAGGTGGATTCCGTTTGGAACATGGAAACGGAACAACCCCGGTTTGAGGCAATTCAGAAATTCGCGGAGATAAAAGCCATTCTCCCACAAGAGCGCATCGTCGAAAAACACCGCATCGCGTTGGCCTGTGTTCTTATGCCACTGCATAAGTGCGTGTGCCTGCCTGTTCAGGTCGCCTACCCGGACACCTCCATGGAGGATTGATGCAGCGCAGTACCGGCACTGGAAAGGACAGCCATAGACGAGTTGAAGAGGGTAAACCGGATACTGTGCGAGGATGTCCGAAACTACTTCAAGTGAAACGTGGGGGAACAGGTTCCTTTCCTCCACGAGTAGATTTTCGATTCTGAAATGCTCGGGCATGAGTTGTGCCGCCGTTCCACCTACTGCGATCGGTACCTGCGGAAAGAGAGTTCGAAGAAGTCTGACAAAGTGGAAGAGACTCTGATACCAGTAGGTCATCCCTGTTGCGAGGAGAATCGCGTCGGGTACCCAAGGGAGTTCTGAGAGACGCTTCATTGCCCATTCGTCTGTTGCACCGAAACGGTAGTAGCGGCGAGGGACATGTTTCAACGAGTCTGGTTTTGGTACGGGTGTTTTCCAAAATCCGTGGCGCCCATCAGAGCGGTGTCGTGGCGGCTTCGACGGTGGTGAAAGAGTGAGAGAGGGGTCATCGAGGAGGTCGAGGAAGAAGATCTCTTTTCTCATTATCCGCAGTCCCGCGGCAACACGCAGGAGCCCTAGTGGTACCGTCCAGAGACTGTAGGCAGTAAAGTCTTCGATCGGTGGATTAATGAGGAGGAAACGGCGAGACGCTGCTATGAGTGATGCAACCGTATTCACGCGACCCGGTGACGTGGTTTACCGCCTGTGAGTACTGCCACACAGTCATCTATCGCCATTGCCGTCATGGCGCTTCGCGTTTCGACCGTGGCACTGCCGATGTGCGGAAGCACCGAGACATTGGACAGGCGAAGAAGGTCGGGATCAACCTGCGGTTCGTGTTCATACACGTCGAAGCCGGCGCCAAATATCCGTCGTTCTTTAAGAGCAGAAAGGAGCGCTGTCTCATCAACAAGTGGTCCCCGTGCAGTGTTGATGAGAATTGCATTTTGCTTCATGCGGGCAATGCGGCGAGCATCAATGATGTGGCGGGCTTCTGGTGTATAGGGAAGGTGGAGCGAGATGACATCGCTCTCGCTTATCAAATCATCGAGTTCGCGATACGAGATGTTTTCGGTACGTTCCTGTTCCTCAGACAGCCGTCGGCGCGAGAAGTAGAGTATCTGCATTCCCATTGCCTTAGCACGCCGCGCCACCGCCGCCCCGATGCGTCCATATCCTATGATCCCCAGTTTCTTCTCCTGAATCCCTGTCCCGAGGAAAAGGTCAGGAAGCCATCCTCTGAAACGTCCTTCACGCATGAAGCATTCGGCTTCCCACGCACGACGGCTGACTGAAAGCATAAGAAGTATTGCGATGTCGGCCGTTGCTTCGGTGAGAACGTCTGGAGTGTTGGTGACGATGATTCCCTTCTCCTTTGCGTAGACCGTGTCTATGTTATTGTAGCCTACCGCATAGTTCGAGATGACTTTGAGGCGAGTGCATCCAGCGAGGGTTGTGGCATCCAGTTTGTCGGAGAGGAGCGATACGATACCATCTGGGTTACACCGGCGTAGGACATCGGGAAGATTCGTCCGTGAGTCTGCGTCGAGAACGGAGACTGTAAACCTCCGATCAGAGAGGATTTCTTCGAATCGTTTCCCCGGTAGGGGAGCAGTGATAACGATAGATTTTTGCATGTTGCTTCCCTCCTTTCGTGGTGTGATATTAATAAAAACTGCGCTCGAACATTTGGGCCTGACGGTACCAATTTCGATAGAAACTTTGGGTAATGGTCACATTGGCACGTTCCTCTGCAGGAACAGTTTCGTGGAAGGCATGGTGGAAGAAAAAGGGAGAGATCGGCGTACCGTCACGTCGTTCGAGGTAGTAGCGAACACCGTCTTTTCCTTCACGTTTGGCAAAACCGCTCGTACCAATGATCGTGCCAGCCTTGTAGCGATGCCCTCTCTTTATTTTTGGATTCACTGTGCCAAGGTACTCAAAAAAACCGACGACTCCGTGATCGGGAAACGTCACTTGTACGGCGCCTCCCGTCTTTGTAAAGTCAGTTACGTTTATCACCCACGCATCGAACGGAAAACGTACCTCCGTGTTGAAGGGAACGAGAAAGAGAGGAACCAGCGTTTCGTGTCGCTTCTCGAGCCGTACCGGCGGGCAGCCGGGGAACGGGCTGTTTTTGATACATGGTGGGATTACCGACCCGTCTGCCGTGAGGTATACCTCACGTTCGCTTTCGGTTCCCGTCTCTCCTTTCTGATAGAGGAATGCCTCGAATACCGCATTGTAGGAGCGGCTTCGTAACCGTAGATAGAGTATCTTGTTGTCTTCGCTCCGGTAGAAGAGGGCAAGTCGGTCACCGGTAGTAAGCCGTACCTGATAGTCGAGTAAAAAGTAAGCAAGCATCTGGATGTTGCGCACCATCTCGACTGGGAGGCCGGAGCCATACTTCGATTCCACTGATTCAGAAAGTGTTCCCTGTGTGGTAAACTCGAGAAAACGCATTGGCTCGCCTCGGATTGAGTAGGCATCGAACAGAGGTTTCGCGTCTCGCAGTGTTGCCGGAAAGTCAACTGGGCATTCATGTTCTGGATACAGGCGACACTCTGGAACTGTCACGTCGCTTTTGTGGTACCACATAAGCGCGAGGAAGAGAACGAGCAGCACGTTTATGGCAAGCGAGACGGCGAGAATCGCTGTTGTGAGTTGCTTACTTTTCGTCCACATTGTCGAGGTCCGGATAAGGCATTCGTTCTGGCATGAAGAGACGCTGGTAGAGGGCTATCGCGTACGAATCGGTGAGGGATGCAATGAAATCTGCTATATTGCGTTCAGGTTCCGGATCTACAAAGGGGTGATAGTAAGAAGGCAATTCTTCGTAATGTTCCCTGAAGTAGCGAAAAAGAGACTGAATAACGCGTTCTGCCTTATCGAATTCGCGTCTGATAATTGGTGCTTCATACACTTTTTCGTAGAGGAAATCGCGCGTTTCTTCGACAGCACGAGCCATGTTTTCACTCATGAGGATGCGGATGTCGCCGGCATTTAACGCTTCTGTCGTTGTTCGGATAACGTCTATCACCATACGGTTGATGCGTTCCGAAATTCCTCTTCCCAGCACATCGGTGTACGGAATCTCGTGTTCCGTCAAAAGGCCGCCGCTTACCGCATCGTCAATGTCGTGGTTCACGTAGGCGATGATGTCAGCAAGTCGAACGATCTGTCCTTCGAGCGTTGCTGGCAGTCCTTCCTTTTTTATGAGTTTTCCTCTACCCTTAGAATGCATAAGAATGCCGTTACGCACTTCATAAGAAAGGTTGAGCCCTCTCCCATGTCGGGCGAGTTTTTCGACAACACGAAGGCTCTGTTCTTCGTGGCGGAAGCCGCCGGACAAAAGGCGTGCGAGCGCTCGTTCTCCCGAGTGTCCGAAAGGGGTGTGTCCAATATCATGACCCATTGCAATTGCTTCGGTGAGTTGCTCGTTGAGAAGGAGTGCTCGTGCGATAGTCCGAGCAATTTGTGAAACTTCGAGGGTGTGGGTAAGCCGATTACGGTAATGTCCCCCTGTAGGTGAGAGAAATACTTGCGTTTTATCCTTGAGACGACGAAACGCTTTCGAGTGAACGATACGATCACGATCATGTTGGTAGATAGGGCGGATCGGACACTGTTTGTCAGGTCGTTCGCGCCCCCGACTGCTGTCTGAAAAAGCCGCATGAGGGGAGAGCGTGTTGCGTTCTATTTTTTCGAGATGTTCCCGAATGATAAAACGTACTTTCATCGGCTGCGCTTCCCGCGGAAACTAAGGATGAACGCGATGAGGGAAAGGATCGTAATGGGGAGGTAGATGATGTAGAACGAAGGAGTATCGGCAAAGGAACGGTAAGAAATGACAGATCCTGTCAGTAAGACAGCACTCACAATGCGTGTTACCATCTGAGAAATGAAAAAACGAGCATGGCTGCTGAAAAAGAATTCCCAGTTGAGTCTGAGAGTACCATTTTCGAGTTTTTCGATGATCTCTGAGAGATTGAGCGGCAGGGTTCTTCCCATGTCGAGTAGGCGCATACCGAGATAGTACATGTTCTCACGAACCCGCTCCGGCGAATACTTCGCGTTGATGACGACTCCGGCAAGTTCCTGCGACTCTTGAATGAAATTGAAATCGGGGACTAGTTCCCGTCCGAGACCCTCGATCATCGAAGCGCCGCGGATAAGAAGGGTGAAGGTGCGCGGAATGCGGAGACGGTGTTTGTAGAGGACATTCATTACACGCGAAAAGAGGTCCGACATGTTTACTTGGGCGAGCGTTTCGGGGAGGCTCTCGGTGATGCGGCGAATATCTCGAGCCAACTGTTTTTTGTTTACCGGTACAGGTGCGTCACTGATTTCTGCATAGAGGGAGGCAAGCGATACGTAATCTTTTTTGGCAAACGCAATGAG
>Ga0129299_1000671_pt1 | contig 22216 bp, 14 predicted proteins | sample ConPoolayeCmetaG_FD_94477 | JGI IMG/M metagenome (GOLD analysis project Ga0129299, IMG submission 94477) | Hot spring microbial mat communities from California, USA to study Microbial Dark Matter (Phase II) - Cone Pool mat layer C metaG ...
ACATATTATCTTAAGTACTGGTTTTTACAGGGAGATAGAAGTTGGTTCTTATTTTGTGAAAAAGCCTGAAAATGCAATATGGTCTTTTGTGAGGAATTCCCCTGTTGAAAAGTTGACGGAAATGTGCATTTCGGAGATAACGGAAGGCATACATGGTACTAAAGTAAGAGCGGGAGCAATAAAGCTGGGAAGCAGTCAGGCGCCAATGACTCCCAATGAATTGAAAGCATTTATTGCAGGAGCAAGAGCACAGCGTGTTACAGGAGTACATATTACAACTCATTGTACCAAACTTGGTGCGGAGACGAGTCAACTTACGGTTCTGGCACGGGAGGGAGTGGACTTGCGACGTGTTGTAATAGGGCATGTGGCGTGGCATTTATCGGATGCCTCATACAGGAAAACCATACTTGAGTGGATGAAAGAAGGCGCCAACTTTCTGCCAACGAATCTGGGAATATGGCCTGACAGGGACATTGAAATATGGCGGCCGCTTGTAGAAGGAATTCATGAAGTGTTTGATAAGGGGCATGGTGATAAGCTTTTTCTGGGATTGGATTCAGGATATTGCTCGGAGTCGTGCCCGTTTACCAGAGTGAAATTTTTGCCTGAACCGCCGTGGTTGCATTTGTTTGAGGCAGTACTTCCTGCTTTTAGAAAGCTTGGCTTGACTGATAAAGAAGAAGAGCAGATGTTAAAAATGAATCCGAAAAGGATTATTCCGGTACAATAAAAATAGTTGAGCAGTATATTTTGATTGGTTGATAGAGAAAGTGTTATGCGAGAACTCATAATACTGGGGACAGGCATTCACTCTGCCGAGATAGCAGAAATTATCGGGAGAATTAATCGGCTGAAACCAACATGGAAATTGTTAGGCCATATTTATCCTAAAAGTGAGCAGATTCCTGAAACTTTTTTTAACAGACGGGTACTGGGCGGTCCTGATGTTATAAAAAAGCATAAAAAAGCTTTTTTTATAGCAGATAATGAATTCCCTAAAAATATACCTGTCCCTCAGGGCAGGTGGGCAACTATTATTGATCCGACATGTTTTGTACATTCCACTGCCCGGATAGGTGAAGGCGGGGTTTTGTTTCCATTTTGTTATGTTGGCGCGAGAGCAAAAATAGGATTTCGTTTTTTTGCGCTTTCAGGAACAATAATTAATCATGATGATGTCATAGGCGATTATGTGGTTTCGGCGAGTAGTGTGACTTTGGCGGGGAATGTGGTTGTTGGCGATTATTCTTATCTTGGACAGGGATGCGCGGTGCGTCAGTTTATAAAACTGGGGCGAAACTGTCTGATAGGCATGTCGGCAGTAGTTGTCAAAGATGTTGAAGAAAATGCTGTTATGGCTGGCAATCCAGCCCGAAAAATGCGAGATAGAGCAAAAGTTTTGCAATGAAAAAGAAAAATGATAGACAAGTATTTTTCTGGTATATTTAATGTTTGTTGTTATGATAGGACAAAAAGGATTTACCTATGATAGAGATATCGGTTGTTGTTCCGGTGTATAATGAGGAACAAAATATTGTACCGCTGTGCGAACAACTTACGCGTGTTCTTACGGGATATGGACGCAAGTATGAGGTGATTCTTGTAGATGATGGGAGTACCGACGGTAGCTGGCAGAAGATGCTTGAAGTATCAAATTATACTCCCAATTTGAAATTGATCAGGTTGAGACGCAATTTTGGGCAGACTGCGGCGATGAGCGCAGGGCTGCACGCTGCCAGGGGCAAGATCATAGTTACCATTGATGCAGATTTGCAGAATGACCCGGCGGATATTCCTAAATTGGTAGAGCACCTTGAAAAGAGTGGTTGTGATGTTGTTAGCGGATGGAGGAAAGAGAGAAAAGATCCTTTCTGGACGCGTCGTTTCCCTTCAATAATTGCAAACAGCATAATAAGTCGTTTTACTGGTGTTGCAATTCATGATTATGGCTGCACCTTAAAAACATACCGCGCTGATGTCATAAAAGACATTCATCTGTACGGCGAAATGCACAGATTTATTCCTGCTCTTGCAAAATGGGTTGGGGGGACTATAGAGGAGGTAGAGGTTGCTCATCGTCCGCGTTTGCACGGCAAATCTAAGTATGGGATAGACAGAACTATACGGGTAGTGCTGGATTTAATTACCGTGAAATTTCTTCTTCAATATAGTAAAGGGCCCATGCAAATTTTTGGCAAACTTGGCTTATGGTTTGGCGGAATTGGCGCGATGGTATTATTGTTTATTGTGGCAGCGCATCTTTCTTTTCTTATGTTTGGTACGGAGTTGGGAGCGGGGTTAATCAAAAGGCCATTCTGGATAATGACTTCCTTTATGCTTATGTTTTTTGGCGTTCAATTTATAGGCATGGGCTTGCTTGCTGAAATTCAGATTAGAACATGGTACGAATCGCAAAGTAAACCGACGTATATTATTCGCGAAAAGAAAGAATCTGCAGATTAAATTGGCAATAAACTGGCAGAGCACTATCACATGCTCTCTGTTGCTGTTAACAGATCTACAGGTGGAAGAGTTTGGATAAAATGGAAAATAAAGATGTTAGTTTTGCAAGGGAATTTTTAAAGAAAAAAAGCGGCAAAATACATTTTGTTGGCGCCGGCGGCGTTGGTATGGCTGGTATATGTTTTTTGCTTAAGGAATATGGCTTTGACGTTTCTGGCTGCGATGCAGAAGAGGGACGCTTCACGCAGTGGCTAAAAAAAAAAGGTATTAATGTTTTTATTGGTCATGACGCATCCCACATTCAAGCTTGTGATTTGGTTGTAAAATCTGCAGCCGTCCCCGATGATTTACCTGAAATATCCGCCGGCCGGGCATTGAATATTCCGGTAATTAACCGCGGAAGGCTTCTGCCTCTTTTGTTGGAGGGCAAACAATCAGTAGCTGTGGGTGGGACGCATGGCAAAACAACCACGACAACATTTATTACCCTTTTATGCAAATATGCCGGGCTGAATCCTGCGTGGTGCATCGGGGGTGAACCTCCTGATCTTGATGGTGTTTCGGGAGCTGGCGATAGGGTGATTGTTGTTGAAGCTGACGAGAGTGACGGAACGCTGGCTTTTTATTTCCCGGAAGTTGGTTTGATAACCAATGTTGATTTTGATCATATGGAACATTTTCCGGATGTGCGATCGTTTCATGTCTGTTTTCAGTCCTTTGCGGCAAATTCAAAGCGAATTGTGTATTGCTGTGATGATGCTAAAGTCAGCGAGATCCTTAAGGGTTTTCCTGATTATATTACGTATGGTTTTTCGGCAAATGCTATGGTCAGAGGTGATTTGCTGGAAGAAAGTGCCAGTGGAAGTAAATTTGAGGTAATGGTACGGGGAAAGAGCGCTGGGATTGCGTATCTGTATGTTCCGGGCAGACAAAATGTATTAAATGCGCTTGGAGCAATAGCCGCATGCATGGAACTTGGTATTTCGCTGGATAAATTGATAAAAGGACTTGAAATTCTTAAATTGCCGGGACGCCGCTTTGAGACGGTTGTAAAGAATGATAAATATCAGATTATTTCTGACTATGGACATCATCCTGCTGAAATTGCGGCTGTTATAAAAACGGCGTGTTTACTTAATGCAAAGAGAATTATGGCAGTGTTTCAGCCGCATAGGTATACAAGGACAGCAGCGCTGGGAAAAGATTTTCCTCCTGCCTTTGCAGGTGTTGATGAATTAGTTCTTTTGCCTGTATATGCGGCATCTGAAAAACCTGTTGCTGGCGGAAATTTGTGGGATCTGTATCTTAATTTTCGTTCCACAAAAACTCCAACGGCAAAAAAGGTGTTTTTTTGTGAATCAATGGAGAAAGCGTGGGTATATTTCAAAAATAAGTTAAAAGAAGGAGATTTATTTCTGGTAATTGGCGCAGGAAGTGTTGAAAAAATTGCGGTTATGGCAAAAAGAGATCTTGGCACAGAACATGAGAAAACTTTTGAGCCAGAAAAAAAAGAATCTTTCCCTGTGTTAGGGGAGTCATCACGTGTGGCATTTGATGAACCGGTGGGAATAAAAACAACTATGGGAACTGGCGGGAATGCTGATATATGGGTTGATATAGGGACGGAAGAGGACCTTATAAAGGTAGTAAGGTGGGCAAAGGAAAAAATGTTGCCATTTAATTTGCTCGGCGGAGGGAGCAATCTCTTGATAAGCGATCTGGGAGTAAGGGGGATTGTGGGGCGATTGAGTGGAGCGGTTTTCAGGCAGATAAGAGAAGAGGATGGGAAGATAATTGCCGGCTGCGGAACAAATATTTCTCATTTGCTTTCGTGGATGCAGGAGAGGGGATATGGTGGCCTTGAATTTCTTGCCGGCATTCCCGGGACAGTAGGTGGAACGTTAAAAATGAATGCCGGTGCGTGGGATCATTCAATATGTGAGTATGTGGAATGGATACGCTGTATAGACGAAGAAGGCAACAATGTGATCGTGGAAGCGAAAAATTTAAAATACGGATATAGATTTTGTGAATCAATAAATACTTTAATTGCGATTGAAGCAGCTTTTAAGATTTGTAAAAGAGACCCTGTAGAAATTAAAAGTGCAATACGCGAAGCAAGAAATAAACGCGCATGGATGCTTGCAGAACGATGCGCTGGTTCTGTTTTTAAAAATCCTGCTGGAGATTTTGCAGGCAAATTGATAGAAAGAAGTGGGTTTAAAAATATGCAAATAGGAGGAGCGGTGGTTTCAGCTATGCATGCTAATGTTATTCTGGCTGCCAGAGGCGCTGTGGCATCAGATGTATTAGCTCTTATAAGAATGATTCAGGACAGGGTATGGGCTGATACCGGCGTTTTTCTTGAGCTGGAAATAAAGATAATGGAATGAGTTGCGTAAAAAATATGAATAAACGAAAATTTAACAAAATTGCTGTTTTGATGGGAGGGGTGTCGGCGGAAAGAGATGTCTCCATAAAATCGGGAAAAGCGGTTGCTGCAGCCTTAAGGAAAGAGGGATATGATGTTGATGAGATAGATGTTACCAGCCGTGAATTGGTAATACCACCTTATATAGAAGCGGTCTTTATAGCTTTACATGGTGAGTTTGGCGAAGATGGGGATGTCCAGGCAATATTAGAGAATATGTCTATTCCATATACAGGGTCAGGTCCGAAAGCAAGCTGGCTTTCTTTTAACAAAGCGGCTAGCAAAAAAATATTTGAGAAAAAAAATATTCCGTCGCCTCCTTATGAAATTTTGCGAAGAGACGCAAGACGCACTTTGCCTTTGCCGCTTGTTGTAAAACCACTGGCGCAGGGATCCAGTATAGGGGTCCATCGGGTCATGAAGGAAAGCGATTGGCCTGCTGCCAGTGAAGATGCGTTTAAATATGGCGAAGAAATTTTAGTGGAAACCTTCATTCCGGGTAAAGAACTTACGGTAGGTATATTTGGCGATAAAACGTTGCCGGTTATAGAAATTGTGGCAAAAGATGGATGGTATGATTATAATGCTAAGTATTCAAAAGGGGTTACAGAATATATTGTGCCGGCAAATATAGATAAAGAGTTAGCCAGTAAATGTGCAGATATTGCAGTGCAGACATTTAAAGCCCTGGGATGCAGGGATATGGGAAGAATAGATTTCAGGATGACGGATGATGGCAGATTATTTGTTCTTGAATTAAATAATATTCCGGGTTTTACGGAAACCAGCCTTTTGCCAAAGGCAGCGTTATGTGAAGGCATAGAGTTTGGTAAGTTATGTTCTCTTCTGATGGAAATGGCTGCTTGTGGCAAGGGGAAAGAGTAGAAAAAAGGAGTTGTAAAAATGTTGTTTGGTTTAAATCGTAATAAAAACGCCTCATTACAACGGCGTTATAAACAGCGAGTTGTAAGTACAACCTTGCAGGCAAGACTACGTTCAGATTCAAAACGGAAACTAAATACGAAGCTTTTAGCAGGTTTTCTGGGGATTGTTGTTATTGCTGGTATTGTTGCCGCGTTGTGGTTTGCCGTATTATATATGCGGGAATTGCTTTTTACAAAAAACGATTTTTACAATATAAAAACCATAGAAATTTCTGACGAAGAAGCGCTGGTAAGAACATTTCTTTTGAACAGGTATGGTGTGACTGAAGGGAAGAATTTATTTGCTTTTAATATTTCAAAATTCCAATCTGAATTTAAGAAAAGCGCACCCAGCATTAAAGAAATAGAAATTTATAGAGTGCTTCCTGATAAATTGAAAATAGAAATAGGAAAAAGAATACCGCTGGTGCGCATAGGGAAAGATGGACTTCTGGTTGCTGATGCAGAGGGTAACGTTTTCATATCTGACCAGATTAGAAATAATGGAGTATTCATTACAGGATGGCGTGGTATGGAAATAAAGCCGGGCGATAATTTATCGGGCATTATGATGGATGCAATAAAAGTAATAGATTTGTGTGATAAAACAAAACTGGGGCAGGAGCTGGAAATAAGCAAGATAGACGTTCGCGGCGGGTTTGGTGGCAGAACAGATTCTTTGAGGCTGCAGCTATCTGATGGCACGGAAGTTGACCTGTGGTGGGATAGGATGAAAGGAACGCAGGAGGCGGCAAATGATCTTGCAGATCGTTTGCGTTTCCTTGTTACTATTATACGCAAAAGCCGCAATGAAGGCAAGATGTGCAAAAATATTAATCTTACACTTGATAATTACAGACGTAATTGTCCGGTTACCTTGAGATGGAATTGAGAATATTATGGCAGACCCTGTAGTAGTGGTAGAGATAGGAACTTATAAAACCATAGTAATGGTTGCAGACTTGCTGGAGAACGGGAATATAATAATTATCGGGATGGGCGAACAGCTTTCTGTGGGAGTGAGAAAAGGTGTGATTATAGATCTTGAACAAGCAACATACACCCTGCAAAAAGCAATTAATATGGCGGAGAAAAATAGTGATGTGGATATTAAAAATGTTTTCCTGGCAATTTCTGGCGGCCATATACAAAGTGTAGTAAATAGGGGGATGACTCCTGTACTTGATCATGATTATGAAATAAGCGAGGCAACAATAGAAGAGGTAAGCGAAATAGCAGGTGCTGCTCAGTTGCCTTTAGAATGTGATAAAATTCATACAATCCGTCAGCATTTCCTTATTGATGGGCGGGAAAAAGTTACAAATCCAATCGGGATGGAAGCAAGATCGCTTGCGCTGGACAGTCTGATTGTCTACGGAGCGAGGAATCACATAAACAATATAATAAAGGTGGTAAAAAATATTCAACTGGACATAGAAGATATAGCCTTTTCAGGGTTATGCTCTGCCCTGGCAACTTTAACACCAGAACAGAAGCACGGCGGGGTTATCCTGATTGACATGGGTGCCGGTACCACCAGTTTCGTTGCTTATGCAGATAATGTTGTTGCCTCCATTGGAACCATAGGAGTAGGAGGCGATCACATAACCAACGATATCGCGCTGGGCATGAATCTTTCTTCCATGCAGGCAGAGAAATTAAAAGTTGATTATGGCAGTGCTATAGTAGAAGAAACGGATGAAAAAAACCGTGTGCCTGTCCCGGCTGAAGATGGCTTTAGAGCGCGAGCTGTTAGCTTGAGAAATCTGCAATTGATTATAAATCTGAGGGTGGAAGAAATCCTTAGTATTATAAAAGAGCGGCTTAACGATGCTAAGATTCTTCGCCATATAGGAGCTGGGGTGGTAATAACAGGCGGTGGAGCAAAATTGAAAAGGGTAAAAGACGTAGTAGAAAATGTTTTTAATTTGCCATGTTCAATAGGAGTGCCTCGTAATATTGGCGGATTAAGCATACCGGCAGAAGATCCATCTTATGCAGTAGCATGCGGTTTGTTCCATTATGCCAGTAAAGTGCAGGGAAATGAACGCAAGCAAAGAAAATCAGGATTTTTAAGGCGAATCCTCGGGCTTTAAACCTGATACAAAAAATTATAAAGCTGGAGAAATAATGTTAGCACCGAAAATAGCAGTTGTTGGCGTTGGAGGGGCAGGATGCAGAATTGTTGATTCCATGGCTTTAATGACTCAGGCAGGCCCATTTTTTACTGTTATTAGCACCGATATGAAAACTCTTACCGCCTGTAAAATATCATCGCGCATGAGAATAGGAGAAAAAACGGATAGCTTTCTGGGTATTGCAGGTGATCCGTTGAAAGGAGCAGAAGCGGCAAATTTTAGCAGGAATGAAATAAAAAATTTATTCTCTGATGTGGACATAGCTTTCCTTGTTGCCGGATTGGGTGGAGGGACAGGTTCTGGAGCCACGCCTGTGATAATTGACATTGCCAGAGAATGTGGAGTGATGACGATTGCGGTTGTTGTTATGCCATTTCCCTTTGAAGGAGAATCAAAAGAAGGAATTGCCCGTAAAGCGTTTGAGAAAATAAAGAAAAAAGCGGATGTAGTGGTTCGTATACCGAATTCAAGACTTGCCGACGCAACGGAAGGGCGTTTAAAAGAAACCATGACTGCTGTTACTGAACTTATAAGTAAAGGAATTTGTGGAATATGGAAAACAATAGCCAAATCCACTTTTCTGGGTTTTGATTTTGACGATTTACAGGCTATAGTAAGGGATACTCATGGTGTTTGTACTTTTGCTTTTGGCGAGGGAAGCGGCAAGGAAAAAGCAGAGATTGCGGGTCAGGCTCTTATGGAAAGTCCCATGCTTGAAAATGGCGCTGTTTTACAAAATACTTCTGCAATTATAATAAGTCTTATTGGAGGGCCTGATTTAACTGTATCGGAAGTGGAAAAAGTAATTTCTATTATTTCAAATAAGGTGCCTGTCCAGACAAAAAAGCTTACAGGAGTTGTTATGGACGAAAATTGGCGCAACCGCCTGATGGTTATGTTAATGGTTGCGGAAGATGCCGGCAATGTGGTAGATGATGGGGAGGTGCTTGAAGAAGTAAAAGAAGAACAAAAGAGCGTAGGGGGGAAACCATTTTCTCGTTTAATAGGAGTTCAGGCTAATCTTGACCTTATCAGTATGATGGAAAAAGGGAGATTTAAGAATATTGAGCCTACTTATTGGGGGGAAAGCAATCTTGATGTTCCGACTTTTATCAGAAAGAAAATTGTTATAAAGTCAGATTAAATTACCTTTTCTTTGATTACTCTTCAACCACTGGCAAAATATGTAAAGCCTGTTCTAATATACACCAGGTGGGATCAGTTTTGCCATTTACGGCGAGTTTGTTCAGTGCCATTTTTATTGCTGATGGCATGTCGCTGGCTGTTTGAATCCCTAGATCTAAAATATCGGCTTCAGATAATTTTGTAATAAGGATAGTGTTTTTTCCCTTTAAATAAGTGGAAAGCGCAGTTTGCCCGAGTATTTCCGGATTGGCACGCAGTTGTCTGCAAATGGCATGTACATCTGCCAGTTTTATCCATTTCCGAAACAGTTCATCACCCAGTCCTTCGGGGCATGGTGCTTCAAGTATCACATAGCCGTCAGGATTCACTGCTCTATGGGCATTATAAAGAGCTTTGTGGCTCTGAATCCAGTTTAGGGCTGTGCCGGCGGAAGCAATTACAAGATCAGCTTTTTGTTTTAATTTTGCCACACAGTATTTTTCAACCATTTTGCACGCCTGCCGGTGTGCAATATCCATATCGCCGCAGAATAAACCAATAAGATCCCCTGCTGGTGAAAGGACGGTGTTGATTATGATGTCTGGCTTACATAATGAAGCAGCTTCAAACATTTCTTCAGCGACAAGGTTTCCGTCAAGTTTCCCGGGTTCAACGGTTGGAGATATTTTATCTTCAATCGGATCAAGTGTGAGACTGTGGTTAAATGCTATGGTTTCTCGGGCTGCTATGCCGGGGACAATTGCTTTGCGACCACCACCGAATCCAGCGTGGTAGTGGAAGGATACCGTACCGGTTACAATTTTTTTATCGGCTTCAACAAAGAATTTATTCAGTTTTACTTCGTGGTTCCGCCTTGTTTTCCCTACAGAAACTAGTTTAGAAGGATTATCAGGGTCGTGAAAGATGATTTGCTGTGAAAAAGCAGCGGCAATGTCCTTACCAAGTATCTTTTCAATCTCAATTTGCGTTGGGCGGCGATGTATACCGGATGCTATAAGAAAAAAAATGTCGCTTGAAGCACACCCCTTTTCCTTTAAACCTCTTATTAAAAAAGGAAGCACCTGATTTATATTTGTTCGTCTTGTATGATCAGATACAACGATGCAAATTTTCTCACCCGGCAGAGCTATGTCAAAAACTGAAGGACCTCCTTTTTTATTCCATATGGTGATGTTTAATGCGGAAAAAATATCCTTTTCGCTTAGAGGTTTTTTAGAAGGGGGGGGGATGTATTTTACCTGGCGTGATTTATTGAGAATTCCTTCGAGGAGATTCATCTTTTCTTTTTCTTGTTATCTACAGGAGCCTGTTTTGGCTGTTGTGCTTGTTGCTGCGGCTGATTTATTGTTGCCGGAGCAGGGACATAATCTTCTGCGCCTGGTTCTTTTATTTCTTCAATGAGTTTCTTTATTATATCCATAGTTGTTAGCCCTTCCGAATCGGCGGCGAAATTGGTTATGATACGGTGCCGTAAGACAGGAATTGCGGCACGGCGGATGTCATTGCAGCTTACATGGATTCTTCCCTCCAGTACTGCTCTTGCTTTTGCAGCAAGTACCAGGTTTTGTCCTGCACGCGGTCCGGCGCCGGTTCCTATATACGTTTTTGTAATTTGAGGGGCATCTTCGTATTGAGGTCTTGTTGCCCGGACAAGTTTTATTACATATTTTACAACATGGTCTGAAACTGGTATTTTTCGCACTACTTCCTGAAGTTGTATCACCTGATTCCTATCAAGAATTTTTTGCGGTTCAACAACCTTACCGCTTGTGGTAGCCGCTATGATTTGTTCTTCCTCGTGCTGAAGCGGGTAATCCACCCAGATATTGAACATGAATCGGTCAAGCTGGGCTTCGGGTAATGGATATGTTCCTTCCTGTTCAATAGGGTTCTGTGTTGCCAGAACGAAGAAAGGTTTATCCAGCGTGTACGTTGTGTTCCCGGCTGTTACTCTTTTTTCCTGCATTGCCTCAAGCAGAGCAGCCTGTGTTTTAGGCGGGGTACGGTTAATTTCGTCAGCAAGCAAGAGGTTACAGAAAATAGGTCCTTTTATGAATCTAAATTCTTTTTCGCCAGTTTGCTTGTTGGTTTCAAGCACATCAGAACCTATAATGTCGGTTGGCATGAGGTCGGGTGTGAATTGTACTCTTTTAAATTTCATATCAAGCACTTTTGCAATTGTGGAAACAGTTAATGTTTTTGCCATGCCGGGCAATCCTATTAACAGGGCATGGCCGCCGGCAATCATGCACATAAGCACCTGATCCAGTACTTCGCGTTGTCCTACGATAACTTTGCTTATTTCATTACGGATCGCCACAGTGTAATCTTTCATTTTTTGTACAAGTGCCAGATCTTCTTCTGTGGCAAGTCCTGTATCAGATGGTTTTTCTTTGTTTGTTATGATATTTGGCGCTGTTGGTTCCTGAGCAGGGGGGACTGTCTCCTGGGGGGTGGGTGCAGGCGGAATTTCTGCCTGTTTATTTTCTTCTGGCGGGAGTGCATCCTGTGGTTCTGGAGGTGTTTCCAGTGATGCCACCAAGACGGCTTCCTGGGCAGTTTCGGCTATATTATCAATAAAAGTGAAAGAAGTACTTCCGATGGTTACTTTGTCATTGGTTTTTAGTTCAACTATCTTTACTGGCATTCCATTTACTTCTGTTCCATTTGAACTGCCAAGATCTTCAATGATCCATTTTCCGTTTTCACGACGCAAGCTGGCATGGCGGCTGGATATTTGTCCATCGTTTATTGCTAAATTGGATAACTCCTGTGATCTGCCGATTACTATTCCTGTTTCTGGCAATTCCAGTTTGTTGCCTTCGTATGGTCCTGCTGTGAAAATAATTTCTGCCATAATGAGTCTCCCTTATGATTATTTATTTCTTTGTAAGCGATAGATCAATTTCTCCCATATTAACTGTTTTATCTGTTACTCTGATATTGCCTAAGTATTTTCTGTAAGTTACTGGAATAGTTGCTTTATCAGGTTTTACGAATCTTCCTCCAAGATCGCGGTTTGCCACTATCTGCCAGCCAGGTCCAACGTCATTTAAAGTTACCAGCATAAAATGGCGGCGCCAATCAGAATAGCTTACGTAGCGATTGTCAAAAGATTCTTTTTCACGGACGAAAGTACAAAATGCTCTTGCCACACCTGTCATTTTTCCTGTTTCTCCTTCAACGCGATGGATAACTTTTCTGGTGTAAAATTTTTCAGCTTTATCTATTGCTTTTTGTATAGAATCTTTATCTGCTGCTGTCAGGGTTGTTTCCCCGCGATGAAGGTTTAATCCTTCGTAGACACAGGAATCAAAGATGATTATTAAATCGTATTTTGATGGGGGGAGTCCGGTGAAGGAGAATTCGTTTTGTTTTTCTCCTGAGATTGTTCCTTTAAATACGTTTGTCGGGTTATCGGGTGGGATTGCAAGTATTAGCTGAACAGGTTCGGAAGGGCGTATTATTTTTCCTGTTATACTACCCTGAGATGAGGGGTCAGGGGGTGTGTAGAGGTATTTGCCGGTATATACTTCGGCATATTTTTCGTTGTCTGTTTTCCCCTGCATTGCTTTGTTTTGTTCTTCAAGCCATGTTGATGCCTGATTTTTTTGTTTTTCTTTATATTCAACAGGTTTAACTGCCAGTGCGTATTGCAGAATTGTTATTAACAGAACAAAGGCTGCTATAAAATACTTTTTCATAATGATTTAATCCCTCATTGCGCGCAGCATATTTGCTGCATTTTCTCCTACCGGGTGATAGGGTAATCGTTTCTTAACATCTTCAAGAAAAGGTTTCATTTCTTTCTCCGGAATTTTTAATTTTACCATACATTCTATTTTTAATTCCATTGCTTCTGCAAGATAGTTGCTCATATCAATATTCTGACAGTAAGCGGTAAGTATTGCATTAGCTCTTACATAATCCATTATTTTCATAAAAAACATAGCTTCTACAATTATATAATCACCGGAAAGTTTACTCAATGGAAATTCTTGTTCCCACTTTTCAAGGCTTTGCCTGGCTTCTGTTATGTATCCCTGTTTTAGTAAATTCCTTGTTGTTTCCGTTACAGAGGTGTCGCGAATGGCGCCTATTCGCCAGTCTTTAATGGATCTGAGTGAACCAATGGCAGAAGGAGTTAATTGTTTTTCTCTTTGCGCTTTAAGCTCAGCTTTTGATCGGGCGAGCCCACCGGAACTTTCCATAGTTTCCTTTTTTTCTGCGATTTGTTGTGAATGTTTTACACGCTTTTGAACTTCACTGTAAAGTTTTATAGCCTGGTCCATGTCTCCTTTTAGAAAAGCTATATCTGCCAGGCGGATGGCGGCGACATTACGGTAAGGCGAAGCAAAGACAGCAGCCACTCTAGCAGCAAGTGCTTCTGCTTCTTTGAAATTGGGCTGGTAGTACATGTATACTTCTGCTTTCTTTAAATAAAGGAAGTTTTTTCGCTGGATATCTTTTTCATTTTTTTCAAATTTACTTATCCATTCCAGCGCTTTATTCGCGTCAATGGGCGAGATCATGGGGATATAAAGATCTTGAAGTTTCTGAATTTTGTCAGGGGATAGTTTTTTCTGAGCTATATCCCAGCGTTTTGCAAAAATATGCGCTATTACCCTGTCATAACCCGGTTCAATCAGCCGCCAGAATAGATCCCACATGCTGGGGCTCCATTCAGAAAAAACGTCTTTGTTTAAGGGGCAAGCATCAAGCATATTGAACAATGCTTCTCTGTAGCGGATGCGGGTATCTCTATCGTTTATGCTGCTATTTCTTTGGCCATCGCAAAAGGCATCAAATTGATATTCACAGGAAGATGTTTTTTCGCCTTTTACTGCTTTCAGACCAACGGAGTATTTTCTTCCGGTTGTCATAAGCCAGCTAACAGTTTGTTTATTTGTTATTTGTAAATCAGGTCCAAATGTCCATGAAAAGGTTGTTTTAGGTGGATTTTGAGGCATAACAGAGAAAATATATAAAATCATAGGTTCGTTATCTTCAAACCAGAAATACTCACTTGGGTTTATATGGAATGCAGCTACAGGTTGATCATTATCTAGCGCTTCTACTTTTTCAACATTTGCCTGTCCTGAATATATGAACGCATTCCCAGGGATTAAGCCTGATGCCCATGCAGCCTTATTGGTAGGCGTAGGGGCACCCAGTTCTGTTGGTGTGGCGTTGGGACGACGCCATGTTACCTGTACAGATGCCTGACCTCCATTGTGAACATGAAACCATTCAACACGATGAGGCTGTTTATCAATATCAACCCATTGTCCAACCCCTCCTTGTTGTTCAAAGACTTTTTGAGGTGTAATTGGTTTGCCGTCAAACAGGAAGGAGACACTTCCGTTCCATGCTGCTGGCGCTAGAAAGGTTTTCCCTGGATCAAAGGTTACCATATATCCCAGCAGGTAATCAAAAAAAGGCCCTCCTAATCCTGAAGGGTTTCCTCCCAGTCTTAGTCCTAATGGGTTGCGGTAAAAGAATACTCCTTTGCCTGGAATAGAAGATGCAAGCTGTTGAGCCGCTGAAAGGTTGCCCTGTCCATTGCAGCTAAACACTACCACACTGGGATGGAGACCGGTTTCGGGTGTCCATTTTACCGGAGCGCCTTCCTTGAAGTACACGTAGATTGTGCCTGCGCCGGTATTTTCACAGATTATTGCGCCTGCGAGAGAAGGATCGTGCCACAGCAAGGCATTTTTTAGCGATTTGCCGGTGCTGTCATATACCGTAATAGCAGGTCCTCGTGGGAGTATACCTCCACTGGGGAAAATAGCAATATAACCTCCTGACGGGTGCGATGGGCCTCTGACTGTGCTGAATACCATTCTGATTTTTGATTGATTATCATGCCAGTTATCTTTTTTTTGCGCAGAAGAAAGAGGGCAAAAAGATAGAATTATTATTAGAACCAGCAAGCGATACATATTTATGTAATTAAATAATTTCATATTTAAAGAATGCTTTGAAAAAGCAGTTCAATCAAGAAAAGAAATCAACGAGTTTCATTTAGGGCTTTGAAATATTCTGCCACCAGATTTTTGTATTCGGGCGGTGCGTTATCTGAACCGCCTTCTACTACGTTTTCCAGCGGCGACCCCTTTTTATCTCCCTCTATTGTTCCGCCGATTCCTTCACGTAACTCTGTTAATGCATCTTTCAAAGCAGCAACTGCGCGGCGTTTATATTCTTTTATTTCGCTTATGGGTAATCCCTTAGCGATGGCATCCTGAGCCTGCCATGCATGGTGCGCAGCTATTCCTAAAGATTCTGTTCTTATATTCATAAGGGAAGCTTTTACGTGCATAGCTTCCGTTTTTGCCATAAGGTATTTGAGTCCTTCAATAGAACCCTGTGCAGTTGAATCCATTCTTTTGTTGCCTCCTCCGCTCATACCTGTTCCATCTGCGGCACCGGTTCCCTGTTTTCCGCCGCCTGTTGCTTTAGTGTCTGCTTCGCCGTCAGCCTGAACCTGTCCACTCTGTAGCGGATCTGGTGTTCTTCTTTCTTCAATATTTGGATCTCCTTCTCCGATAGTTCCTGATCCTGCGCCCGATTCACCATCGGACATGCCCTGTCTTCCGAGTGAACCGCTTCGCCCACTTTGCTCGGCATGATCAGGTGTCTGGTTGCCTGATTTTCCTTTTGCGCCAAAGGAGGATAGACTTCCTTCCAGCACACTCCAGCCTGCTAACGGGTCTGCCACCTGTTGATTTGAGGCGGCATCATCGGCTTCTTTTGCTACGTCATCGTTTGCTTTTATCAGGTCACCTATGAGGTCTTCCAGCGCTGTTTCCAGGGGACCGAGCTGCATGAAAGGCATTTCTTTGGGGTCAAACGCCTGCGCATTCCATGCAACATTTTCAGCTTTATCTTCAAGCCACATTTCCATATCGTCAATTCGTCCTGCTTGTTCTTTCATCATATCAAGCAATTGTTCATCTTTTAGCACGCCTACTTCGGTGGCTTTCAGATCTTTTTTCTCCTGTTCTGCCTTATCTGCGGCGACTTCCTCAAATACTGAATAAACGTCTTCAGCCAGTTCATTTGCAATAGCGACGTCAGGGAATATATGCAGATCGGTGGGTATTTGAAGCATAGCTTCGCCCATATTTTCGCGCAATTCCTTAAGTTCTTCTTCCATCATATCTCTTTCTTCGCTGGCAACGTCTTTTTTCTTTATTACTTCTTTCATATTTTCAACGACTTTTTCTTGCAATTTAGCCAGTTTTTCCATTCTTTCCTTTGCGCTATGTATTGCATCCAGCGTTTCCTGAAGTTTTTCTTCTGCTTCCGCCATTTTCCATTGATTTAATTTTGATTGAAGTTCCTTGAGGGAAGCCAGCGCTTTTTCCTGATGTGGCACAGCTTTTTCCGGAGCTTTATTTTCCAGTTCTTCTGCAGAGCGCAGCATATCGCCTTTTATCTGGCGTGATTCGCATTCTGCTGCCACTTCCAGTACGACCTGTGAAAATGATTTATCTGAATTTTCAAGGTTAGCTGCTTCCTCCCGACATGCTTTTACGAATTCAGTTACATCGTTTGCCAGATTATCCTGTTTTGTAATTAATGTTTCACCCGGTGCTGTTTTTTTCTGAATATAATCTTTAGTTGTCTTTAGGACGTCATCTTCCCCGCTTACGAGCGCATCCAGCATTGAGATTATTCCTGAAATTTTACGTTTTCGTGCAGTTTCATCTGCTGCAATTTCTGCGGCAGTAAGCTTGCGAAGGATTGTTTGTTCCAGAGACAGGGCTTTTCTCGCGACGTTGCGTTTTTCCTTGTCCTCAGCGGTGGGAACACGTAAAAGTTCGGCTATTACAGATGTCATTTCTTCGTTATAAAGTTTCTGAACTACCGGTGTAAAAGCTCCTAGTGGTCTTAATGGATCTCGCAAAATTTCATCGGTAAGAGATTTTATTTTTTTCTGTACTTCGGCAGCTTCATTCCATTTATCGGAGAGGGTTGTTTCTATTGAGGCATGGTATTGGGATGTGTTTTCTATATTTGTTTTTTGCATTTCAATAATTTTGGAAAGAGCGCTTATAACTTTAGAATGGGCATCTTTCATTTTTTGAGAAACTTCGTCTTTAGAAGAGATGTCAAAAGTGACTATTACCGGCTGGCTTGCCTGCTCTTTGAAAGGGCAATTATCGGTGGCAGAAATTTTGAATGCGAGGGCTTCTTTTGCAGTTGACTCCTCTCCTTCCCATATAATTTCCATTCCTTTTTTTCCAGTCCCATCCCACTTTTGAATTAAAATTCCTTTTGCATCCCTTGCGCCGGTTGGCGGTATGCTTTCCAGTTTTACTTCTTTTAACCCGTATTCATCTGATACCATTAGTTGAATTCTGGGTTTTACTCCTTTTGTCAGGATTGCTTTTCCTTTTGGTGATACAACTTCTATAATGGGCGAGCGGTCTTCAATTAAATTATAAGTGATAGTTGATTCTTCTTTCTCCTGCATATCGCTTGTAACGTTCAATTTTATGGTTGTTCCTGTTTTTATTGCTACTTTGCCTGTATATGTTTTGGGATCGGAAGTTGAGGGGGAGAGAAGCACTTTTTCTCCTTCATTTATGAGAGCAGTCATTTCGGATACAGGAAGATTACAGCTGGCGAAAATTTCCACTTCTGCCCCCTGCGGGATTTCAACCTGATCTGCTATTGCGTCAAATTCACGATGTCCGTGCCCTGTATAAGGCAGAGGGTTAACTTTTAAATTAAGTTTTGTAAAAGAAAGAGGCGGCCGTGCTTTGACGGCATACCATTCAGGGAATGGATGATCGCCTGCCCTGAACCTGTACTGAAAGTCAGAGGAAACCTTTCCCATGCGATAAGGAAATTCCTGGATGTCTGAGGAAGATATTTTACCGAGTGAAAATGTTGCTTTATTGCCATCTGATGGTTTGATATCCAGCCATACGCCGTGTCCTTTTCTACCTTTCACCTTGCAGGTCATCATAAATGGGTCGCCCTGTTTTACTGTGGCATTGCCTGGTTCAACAGAGATTATAGATGTGAGGCTGATAGGTGGTGTGTTTGCAAATGGATTTATTATGCGCCACAGAGCAGTTGTCCATGTTCTGCCGGTAGAGGTCATAAAACATGGCACTGCGATTATTATGAGGGAAGAAACAAGAAATGCAGCGGCATAATGATGTGCTTTTCTGTTTTTTATTTTTCCTATATCAAGATTGCGCCATTCAGGAGTTCCGCGGCGTACATATGCTTGCTTGAATACATCGCCGTCAGGACGCATGGCAAATTGAAGAAAATTAATAAGGCGATTATCTAATTCAGGGAAAGCATTTTCAATAGTAGCTGCTACGGCTTCGGGGGTATATTTTACCTTTAATGTTCTGGATATCCACCAGACTGCAGCAATAGCAAGCATGAGAAGTCCTAACCACAGGGATATTCTGCCGGTTCTAGTGAACTGGAAGAATACATCAAAAAAACTTGCCAGAGCTACATACAGGGCTGTTATACCAAGCCATACTGCAGTACGGAATTGCGCTCTCCAGAAAGACATCATATTGCCGACGCGCAGTAACTCGTTTGCAAGCGCTGAAGCAGATGGTGCCATAACTTATTCCCCTTTATTTTATTTTTTCTACCACAACGTCATCAACAAAAAATTCTCCGCCGTTTCCTCCTATGGCGATTATGTGTACGGAGAAGAAGTCTATATCGTTTATATGTTTTAATGCTTCTGCAGATGGTTTTTCCATAGGGAATTCACATGTTCCCTGTTTCCATGATTTGGGGGCACCTGTGAAAGCTCCCTCCTTGCTTTCAATTCGCATTACCTGGCTTTTATATACTTTTCGCACTTCTCCTCGCAGGGGAATGTGGTCCCTTTTTACGCCGGGCTTCCAGCAGTAACCTATAAAATATATTCTGCAATCCGGTCCTGTGGTACATGCATAGAGGGAGAGTCGGTATCTTCCATTTTTTTCGTAAGGTATGAATTCGCTGTCAACCTGTACACCCTCGCCGCGATCGGTAATTTTTGTAATATCACCCCATAACCTGAGGACATTTTTACGTCCTTTATATTCCTTGACAACATCAACATGTTTATGATTGTCATAATACCATGATTCGCCGGGAAGGTCGTATTTATAGAACCATCCTTTTAAGGCATCATTGGTGTTTTCAAAGCTCCCGTTAGAAAGGAGATTTTTTTTGAGTGGTTGAGGTCCTTTAGGGAGGGGGATCAATGCTTCTGCCGGTTCCTGCTGTGGAACTGCTTTCTCCTTATCAACTGCTTCGTCGGTTTGCGCATAAACGAAGAGCAGGGAAATGCTGCACAAAGAAGAGCATAAAATAAGCAAAAAGATATTTTTTATTTTTTTATCCAGCATACTTTCCTTTCCTTAAAATTACGGCATATTTCGCCATTTTCTTATTGCCCATTCTATAGATAATAACGTTAATAAACAAGAAATTATTAGGACTGTTTGCCATAAAGAGATATAACTTACGCTTTCTTCTTCTCTTGATGCAAAAGAAAGGGAAGAAAGTGTGTTGTTTAGATCTTCCAGTGATTCAAAAAATTTACCGCCGCTCTGGCGTGATATAGCTTTTAGCACAGCGGTATTTACCGGCCGCGGCATAGATTCAGGTGTGAATGGTTTCACAAAAAACGATATTTCGTCGGATGTGATTTTTTTGCCGCCTATATCGGTTGTTGCTGCTGCCTTGTGGAGACCTGGCTGTTCAGCCTTAAATTTTATTCCGTAGCCGGGGAAAGCTTTTCCCCCTGCAGTGGTAACATTTTGTTTTGCCATAGGGAAGGGGATGGTTCTGTTGTCAGGTGTTTTTATCATACAATTTACAACAGGTTCCTGTTGATTCTGGGCGTTTTCGGCATCAGTTTTCCGCCCATAACGCGCGCTGAGGGATATTTCCTCGCCAAGATATAATTGTTCACGGTCTGCAAATATTTCCAGTTGTTCAGGAGCAAGTTCTTTTTCGGTGGGGGAGAGCCATGATAGTAATTGATCCCAGAAACGTTGATAAGGTTTCGTTTTGTTGGCGTTGGGACTTAATTGCCATCGCCACAAAGAATCGGTAAGAATAGCTACTACTTTTCCCTGTCCGTATCGCTGGACAACCACAAGAGGCTGGGCGCCTTCTGGCGTTTGTGCTGCGACGAGTGCTTCGGCACCTGCGGAAATGGAGGCATTTGGAAAAAGCGAAAGAACGGGTGGTATAACTCTCCACAATTCCGGATCACCTGCAAAAGCTGGATGTCCTGAACCGCTGTCTGTTAAAGTAACAGCGAACTTACCTTCTTCCGGCGTGATGCTTACTTTTTTTACCGGCAGCAATTTTTTAAGTGATGTTTTTAGCAGACCATTTTCGCCCCATGCGCGGCTGCCGCCCAGCAGGACAAGGCTTCCTCCTACTTCTACAAATTTCAGAAGATTTTGAGCTCTTTCTTCGCCGAGTTCATTTGCATCCAGATTGCCGATGATAATAATTTTCATTGCAGCAAGCTGTTCATCGGTAAGGTCAGGCGTCAGACTGCCTCGTGGTCCGTAAGTTAAGAATTTTCCACCCGGTCCGCGTATGAAACATATTGGTGTTATATTAGCGTTTGCCTGAAGGGCGCGTGTAAGATATTTAGATTCCCAGCGTGGGTGTCCTTCCACATACATTATTCTATTGCGTGCATCAACGACCTGCACAGAAACCGAATAAGTATTATCGTTTGTACTGCTTTCATTAGGCAGAGGAGGCACATAAATCATGTATGTAAAAACTCCAACTTCTGGATGTTCAAGCTGAAAAGATACTTCCCTTGAGCCGCCTTCTGTAGGAATCTGGGTTGGGATTTCCTGTATTAATCTGCCGTTTTTAAACAATTGTACGTTTGCAGGCTGTCCTTTTGTGCCCTGTCCTGATATAACTGCTTTTAATTCGGTTGTCCATTGTACTGTTACTCTGCGTGGTGTTTTTATGGTATCAACACGAAGATCGCCTTCAACCTCCCACGCATCAGGCGGTTCCAGTGATATTGTATAGACAGGCCATGCCCATGGTTCGTTTGCCCAGTCATCGTATGCTTCTTTGGTGTCCAGTCCGTCAGTTAGCAGAAGAAAACCAGTTACGTTTTGTCCCTGATAGCGATCCATAAGTTTTTGAAGCGATTCACGCAGTAACGTTGAATTTCCTTCGGGCGATAGTGCAGGGACATTTTCAATATCTATTTTGGGTCCAAGTTCTGAAGAAAATGTGTATACATCTATATCACATTCGGCACTTATGACATTTTTCCATGGTTGATTTAAGATAGAGATTACGTCATCCCAGCGGTTTGATATTACGCCCGGTCTGGGAGAAAGCGACATGCTTTTGGATGTATCTACAGCTATGACAAAACGCGGCTTTAGCATATGTGTTTGTACTTCTTTTTTTTCCGGCAAAAACATGCACCAGCCCAGCAGGATAAGGAATATGAGTCGTATAATGATAAGGATTATGGATGGGATATTAATTTTTAAATACCACCATGCGCTTATGATAGCAACGGCTGCTGCAATGCCAAGTGCAACAAATATAAACAAAGATGGGACTTGATGTTCGTAAATAATCATGATTCGTTTGCACTCTCTCCTTCCGATGTTGTTTCTATTGCTTTAGCAGAGATTTTACCTGAACTTTCTACTCCTAATATTTCACTAAGTGCTTTTATAGACTTCATTTTACTATTGGCATAGAAGACCTCAATGATAGATAGAATAAGAACAATCCATAAAATGGTTTCACCGAGCGTTCTCCCCACACGGTGTTCTTTTATAAGCCGCTGCAATTCATCCCTGTCTCCGGCAACAACCACGTTTGGCCGTGCTATAAGCGATGGGATTTCTTCTCTTTTTATGGGAGTAAGATCTGATTCTGTACGGTCTATATTTACTGCAAACGCTACATCTCTTTCTGTGCTTTGTTTTTTGGAGATTGTGTATACACCCGGCTTCATAAGATTTTCAGCTCTTAGCAATGTTTTCCCCTCCACATTTGATGCGCGTATGGGGATATTATCGCCTTCCGGCGAAGCAATGTTATCCGTTTCTGCGGCGAAT
>Ga0129299_1000672_pt1 | contig 22205 bp, 12 predicted proteins | sample ConPoolayeCmetaG_FD_94477 | JGI IMG/M metagenome (GOLD analysis project Ga0129299, IMG submission 94477) | Hot spring microbial mat communities from California, USA to study Microbial Dark Matter (Phase II) - Cone Pool mat layer C metaG ...
CACTATGACGGCGACATGTTCGCCGAGATCGGCCGTTACGCCGACATGGCCGGGCAGCTGGCGGCGGTCGAGACCTTCGACGTGATCCACGCCCACGACTGGATGACCTACAAGGCGGGCATCGCCGCCGCGCGGATCTCGGGGAAGCCGCTGGTGGTGCACGTTCACTCGACGGAATTCGACCGCAGCGGCGAGCACGTCAACCAGCGGATCTACGACATCGAGCGCGAGGGGATGCATGCCGCCGCGCGGGTGATCGCGGTGAGTTTCCTGACCAAGAACGTGGTGGTGTCGCGTTACGCCGTTCCGGCCGACAAGGTGGACGTGGTGTACAACGCCATCGACCTCAACGGCGGCTACCAGCCGAACCACATCCAGCCGATCCGCTCCGACGAGAAGATCGTCCTGTTTCTGGGGCGGATCACGATGCAGAAGGGCCCGGAGTACTTCGTGGCCGCGGCCAAGAAGGTGCTGGAGGTGATGCCCAACGTGCGCTTCATCATGGCCGGCTCGGGCGACATGATCCGGCAGACCATCGAGATGGCCGCGGGGATGGGGATCGGGCACCGGATGCTGTTCACCGGCTTTCTGCGCGGCGCGGACGTCGAGCGCGTCTTCCGCATGGCCGACCTCTACGTGATGCCGAGCGTCTCCGAGCCGTTCGGCATCGCCCCGCTGGAGGCCCTGTCCAACGAAGTCCCGGTGATCATCAGCAAGCAGTCGGGCGTCTCGGAGGTCCTGGACCACGTGCTGAAGGTGGATTTCTGGGACGTCAACGAGATGGCCAACAAGATCATCGCGGTGCTGCGGCACGCTCCGCTGCACAAGACGCTGCGGGAGCAGGGCAAGATCGAGGTCTGCAAGCTGTCCTGGGTGGATTCGGCCCGCCAGTGCGTCGAGGTGTACGAGAAGGCGATGGCCATCGCCGGACGGGCCTGATTTTCGGCACCCGCGCGGGGTCCGGCGGGCGACCGCCCCTTCGGCCGGCCTGACGGGACCGCGTCAGCCCTCCCCGCTCCGCGAGGACGGTCTGCCGGATGACCCGGCCCCCGGGCTTTTCTGCCCCCTCCGGCGCCTCCGCGGCCGGCGGCGGTCTTTCGCTCAGGGCCCGGCCGGGGCCAAGGCGGTGCGTTGCCGGCGGAAGTCCTGCACGGATGCGAACCACGCCCGCAGCACCTGCTCGGCGGGTTTTCCCTTGGGCGTGTAGTTGTAGTCCTTCTCCCCGCCCTCGGTCAGCGGCCACTCCCACCAGATCACCCCGCCCACCGGCGGACGCCCGGTCAGGATCTGGTCGCGCCACGTCTCGATGAAGGCCTGGTAGCAGCGGAGCTGCTCCTGGAGTCCCTCGGGCGTCGCCCGCTGGTCGTGGTAGTAGTTCCACGGCTCGATCGCCGCTCCGGACTGGCTGCACCACCCGACCTCGGTGAACAGCAGCGGCTTGCCGATCTCCTTCTGCCAGCGCAGCAGCCCGCGCTTGATCGGCTGCCAGGCGGCCACCAGGCTCTCCAGCGACGGGTTGGGCTCGGAGGCCAGCTTGTAGTAGCTGGTCATGCCGACGACGTCGAGTTCGTCCCAGAACTGGACGACCTTGTAATGGTCCCAGTTGGACGAGTAGGAGAGCTTGCCCGGGAACACCTTGCGCACCTCACGGATCAGCCGGCGCCACTGCTCGACCGGCACGCTCTTCTCGGCGGTGACCAGTTCCGAGCCGACGGTCATCATCTCGATCCGCCCCCGGGCGGCCAGAGCCGCAAAGTGCAGGATGAACTTCTGGTACTGCTCCATCCAGTCGTCCCAGCTGGGCGGGTTGATCACGCCGCGCCACTCCGTGCCCCGCGGATGACTCAGCAGAATGATGGGCATCAGGATGACGCGCAGCCCGTGCCTGCGGGCCAGCTCGAAGATCTCCATCCACTGCTGCTCGGTGGGGCTGACCTCCGGATCGAGGTGGAAGGAGTCCGAACCGGCGTGCTCCTGGTAGCCGGCGTTGCTGATCAGCACGGTGTCGGCTCCCAGGGCGGCCATCTCGGCGAAAACCACCCGCGCGGCCTCTACGCAGCCGGCGGAGCGGTGGATCTGCCAGGAAAGCCCGTGGTAGGTGTCGCCGGGGTCGGCGCGGCGTGCGGGGGGCGTTTCCCCGGACGGGGCCGGGGTCGGCCTGCCGGGCGCGGGAGGCGCGACCGTGGCGGCCCCGGGACCGACAGCGGCCTGGTCCGCGCCCGCCCAGAATGCCACAGCCGCCAGCACCCCCGCCGCCAGACTGATCCAGACTGCCCGCCGCACGCCGTCTCTCCGTCCGCCGGGTTTCCGGGCCGCTCACCGCCGGTCCGACGGAGTCAGGGGCACGACCATCGGCCCGGGCTCCGTCCGGCGTCCGGCCCACCGGCCATCGACCCAGACCTCCATCCCGCCGGCCGTCCCGGCGGAGCCGGGGGCATTGTACACCAGGTCGATGTCGTGCCCACGGTAGCGGAGGTTGTGCAGGCTGAACCGCCGCGGCCCGCCGGGCATCGGGTCCACGGTGAGCACGTCCCGGTTGGCCGGCCGGACGCCGACCAGGTGCCGGATCACCAGGTCGCAGTAGGTGCTGTGGAAGTAGTCCGGGCAGTCGATCATCTGTCCGGTCAGGCCGTGGGCGTACTCGCGCACGATCGGCCGGTCGAGCTCGTCCTGCTGGAACTGCATGTGCGTGTAGCGGTCGAACATCCGCCAGTAGTGGGCGGGGCGCACGATGTCCTGGCGGTAGTCGCGGATCACGGTGTCGCAGACGTCCAGCATGATGCAGGTGGCGTGCGGCCAGGCCGGGCCGTTCCACATGCAGCCGTGGGTCCGGCCCCCCGCCGCCGGCCAGTGGACCGGCCGCGGCGAATAGGCCGGGCAGCTCATGGAGACGGTGGCCGGCGGGAAGGGGGTCCAGAACTCCGCCGGATCGACCAGCCAGGACAGCATCGCGGTGTAGCGGCCGTCGTCGGGCACCAGGCCGAAGGCGAACGGGTAGAAGCCGACGACCTCGCGCACGCGGGCCTTGCGGTCGTCGGCCTCCCGGACGGCGTAGAGGAAGCGGTCCTGGTCGTCCCAGAGCTTGGCCAGGCAGGCGTCGCGGATCCGCTCGGCCAGCAGCTGGAAGCGCCGGGCCTGGTCCTCGACCTTCAGCATCCGGTAGGCCTGGGCGACGGCGGCGGCGTTGCCGAAGGTGTAGGCGGCGAAATCAGCGCGCTCCAGCCGCGCCTCCGGGCGGGTGTTGTCGTAGTCATTGAAGTAGAAGAAGGACGGCTGAAACTCCATGCCGGTGGTGCCGTGCGTGAGCGGCGCGCACAGCCCGTCGCCGTCGCGGTCGAACCGGCGCATGGTCCCCAGCACGTCGGAAGCCAGGCCGCTGAGCACCTCCCGGAGCCACGTGACGTCGGGATGCACCCAGAACGCCTCCCAGGCGGCGCGGGCGATCCAGTTGTTGTAATGGCTGCCGGCCTCATCGCACCAGGCCGAACGGAACCAGCGGTCCTCCGGATCGGGGTTCAGGCAGTGGTTGCGGACCTGCCCGAAGGCGCAGGCCGGGTCGCGCAGCCAGCGGGTCTCGGCGATGATGTGCGGCGAGCTGAACGCCACCAGCCGGGGGAAGTGCGGCTCGTGCGTGCCTTCGAAGCAGTACGGAAAGGGCAGGTTGCCGGCTCCGGCGCGGCTCAGGCAGTGCCGGACCACGAACCAGCGGTACCAGTAGAGCCGGGTGATCCACGGGTCGTCGCAGGCGAAGACGGGGCAGTTCTCGTCGAACCAGGCCTGGCAGGTCCGCCGATGGCGTTCGAGAGCGTCGTCGGCGTTCTGCCAGTCCAGGGCCTGGCGCTCGGCGGTGTCGAGATCGTCGGCCACGCCCATGGCCAGCCGGATCACGGTGCGCTGTCCGGGCTCCAGGCGGATCACGCGCTGGAGCACGGGCTGGTTTTCCAGCGGCTCGAAGGCCCGGCCGTCGATCACCCCGTGGGCCCGCACGCAGCGGAACAGGCCCGAGCCGGTCAGCCTGAATTCGGGGCCCTGCCCGGGAAAGACCTCCAGCGTCGCCGCAGCCAGCACCGCCCGGCCGGGCCCGCCGCGCGAGCGCACGACCACGCGCCGCAGGTCGCGGTCGCGCGACAGCGGGTGGCTCAGCACGCTCAGGCCGGCATAAGGGGGCTTGAGCAGGTCCCAGGCGGTCAGCAGGATGCGTTCGGACGGCCCCTGGCTGAACTGCAGCTCGTACTCCGCCACGACCTCGCCGGCGCGGAGCTGTGCGGCCTGGCCGACGACCTGCCCGTAGAAGTGAATGACATCCGCCTCGGCCGACGGCACGCTGAGCACCAGCTCGCCCAGCGTGTTCTGGGGACCCGGCGGCGGCGGCACGACCAGGCCTCGCCCGCCGTTCTCCTGCGGATCGATCAGGTTGAACGGCACGCCGTCCACCACCCGCCGCCCGGGACGGTAAGCCACCTGCTGGATGCGATCCCGGGCCACCGCCTCGCCCACGCCCGTCACCGGCGGCTCGAAAGGCTGGGCGACGACCCAGAACCCGTCGAAGCCGGCGCGATTCTCGCCGCGCGAAGCCGGGTCCGGCCGGAGCCGCAGGGTGTGCCCGCCGGGCACCAGCTCGCCCAGGCGCAGGTGCAGCCACCGGAACTCCTCCTCCCGGTCACCCCAGCCGCCGGTGGGCGGGATCTCGATCCGGCCGGCGGGCCTGTCGTCCAGCTCGACCTGCCAGCCGGCGGCGGTGTCGGCCCCGCGGGCCGCCCGGATATAAAGATGCCCGCTGAACAGCGCGGGCGTGGCGAACTCGTAAAGGGCCCAGTCTCCGAGCCTCTCGCCGAAACCGATGCCCAGCGTGCGGCCCAGCGAGGCCGCCGGGCGCGGATCGCTGCCGGCCGAGCCGGCCGCCGCCCGCGGTTGCTCAGCCTCGAACCACAGGCGGAAGGGCCCGGCGGACGGTCCGGCGAACATATCCCCCCCCGGCCAGGGGTGGACGTTGGCCGCGTCGCGCAGGTCCACGGTCAGGAAGGTCGATCCTTTTCGCTCCAGGGCGGCGGCGAATCCGCTGCGCACATGCAGGCGGTATTCCAGGGGCTCCACGGAGGCATTGGTGATCCGGAGCTCATCGACCAGCGTGTCATCGTCGGCGATGAACTTGACCTCGTCGATGCTCAGGCGGCCGACGGACCAGCGGGTCCGCAGGTGGCTGGGGTACCAGTCGGTCTGTTCCATGCGCTCCGGGAGCGGCTCGCCGGATTCGACGAAACTGACATGCAGCGGGTCGCGGATGTCGGCGAAGTGGATGTAGCCGAACCGGCCCCGCAGCCCCAGGCCGTCGTCAAGACGCTCGGTGAACATCCGCCTGCCGGTGGGGCCGAGGGTCTGATGGCGGGGACCTTTCCAGTGGAGCACGTCGTCGATGACCACGCGGGGCCGGGCCGGCCGGGCACATCCCGGCATGACCACCAGGGACGCCGCCAGGCCGGCGGCGGCAATGCTCCACCTCCGATGCGGAGCCGGCAGCTTCATGAGACACCCGTGAAAGCGGCGGTTCGCGCGGCGGTCCCGGCCGCGACGGCGACCGGGGCCGCGGGACCGGGCGATCAGACGGGCTCGTGGCTGCGCCGACCGCGCCGGGGCGCACCGCGACCGGTCTTTTCGCTCCTGCCCCCTGATACACGCTCGGCGGTCGTCCGGACGCAGCCGATCCGGGCTCTCCGGGGGGATCCCGCCGGCCTCAGCGGCGATCCAGAGCCCAGGCGATGCCGCCCAGCACGTGTTGCTGGTACTTCGGGTTGGTCCAGACGTCCTCCCGATGGCCCAGCGAGGTATAGAAAATGCGACCCTTGCCTTCGGTTCGCGTCCAGGCCACGGGGTAGTACTGATCCCTGGACATCTTCTGGTTCTCGAGGTGGCTGTCTTCCATCCGCGCGACGTCCACGCTCAGCAGCATGTGCACCCGGCTCCTGTCGAAATCGCGGAACTGATACATCTCGTCGGCGATCTGCCAGCCGTCGGCCAGGCCGGCGGTGGCCGGGTGATCGGGATCCTCGACCTTGATGATCACCGGATCCTGCCCGCCGTGGGTCCTGAAGGCCCCGCCGATCATGGCGACGTACTCCGGCCAGCCCCTGGCGTAGTCGGCGTCGGAGTGGAAGGTATCGGTGGCGGTATGGATGCCGATGAACGCCCCGCCGCCGGTGATCCATTTCATCAGGGCCTGGCGGTTGATCAGCGGATTGCCGGTGGTGTAGAAGATCACCGCGTCGTAGGCCTTGAAGGCGTCGTCGCCGCGCAGGTCGTTGAAGTCCTGCGTGAAGTGGATCTCGTAACCGGCCTTTTCGGCCATCGCCTTGAGGCACTTCTCGGCATGCGCGAGCTCGCCGGTCAGCGGCCGGGCCACCACCGGATGCCGGAAGCCGAAGGACTGGGAATAAAACAGGATCTTCTTGCGGGCCGGACCGGCATCCTGGGCCAGGCAATAGAGACAGCCGGCCGCCACGCACGCCGCCGCCGCAACCCACAGGCTGGACATTCTCATGACGACACATCCTCACCGAAAGCCCGGGGGGCCGCCCCACCGCTGAAGCGATCCCCCGCCGCCGAAAAGCGGACCCGCTGCCCGCCACCGGCGGCAAGCCTACCACCGCCCCGGGCGGCCTGCAATCGCCGGGGAGTCGGGTTGGCGGCAGGGTGCCGACGCAGACGCCGTCCCGGAACAATCAGGCGACCAGCCCGGCCACCTGGCGGATCTCGGCGACCAGGGCCCGGCAGCGGTCGGCGGTCGGGGCCTCGGCGATCACGCGGATGATCGGTTCGGTGTTGGAGCCGCGGACGTGGACCCAGGCATCGTCGAAATCCGCGCGGACACCGTCGATGTCGCTGAGCCGCGCACCGGCGAAGTGCGCGCGGACCGCCGCGACCGCGGCCGCGATGCGATCCGGCGAGCAGGGAAACTTCTCCTTGATCATCACATAGGACGGGATCCGGCCGGCCAGACCGCTGATCGACTCGCCCGACGAGGCCATCAGCTGCAGGACCAGGGCCATGGCCACCAGGCTGTCGCGCACCGGGCCGACGCGCAGATCGATGATCCCTCCGTTGCCCTCGCCGCCGAAGGCGCAGCCGTGAGCCTTCATGGCCGCCACCACGTTGGCCTCGCCGACGGCCGAGCGGTAGACCCGGCACGGCCCGCCGGCGGCGGCGGCCAGGTCGTCGATCATCCGGGAGGTGGAGAGGTTGGCCGCGGCCGGGCCCGGGCGGGTCGCGAACAGGTGCATGGCGGCCAGGGCCAGCGTGTACTCCTCGCCGATGTAGCGGCCATGCTCGTCCACGATCGCCAGCCGGTCGGCGTCCGGATCCTGGGCGAAGCCGACGTCGGCCCCGGCTTCCCGGACCGCCGCCGACAGGCCGGTGAGGTTCTCGGCCAGGGGTTCGGGGGTATGGGCGAACCGGCCGGTGGGCTCGGGGTTCAGGGGGATGACGCGGCAGCCGAGGCGCTCCAGCAGCATGCGCCCCTCCCGGCCGCCGGCGCCGTTGACGCTGTCGAGAACCACCTTGAACCGCCGGGCCGCGACGGACGACACCTCGGCCAGGGCGAGGGCGGCTTCCACGTGGGTTTCATCGGCCGAGGCGTCGGACTCCGCCGGCCGGAGGCCCTCGACGTCCGCCAGCCGGAAGGCCCGGCGGCGGTGAATCTCGAACAGCTCCGCTGCCTGCTCCGGCGGCGGGGCCAGGCCCTCGCCGGTGAGAAACTTGATGCCGTTCCAGATCACGGGGTTGTGGCTGGCGGTGATCACCACTCCGCCGGCGGCGCCGCGGCGGCGGACCATCAGGGCGACCGCCGGCGTCGACGCCACGTCCAGCACGATCACCTCGCAGCCCGCGGCCGTCAGCCCGGCCACCAGGGCCTGCTGGATCATCGGGCCGCTGGGACGGCTGTCGCGCCCCACTACCACCCGTCCGCCGCCCAGGAAGGTTCCAAACGCGCAACCCAGCTCCGCGGCCAGCACCGGCGTCATCGATTCGCCGATCACGCCGCGCACGCCGGAGACGCTCATCATCAGAGGCATGCTTTCCCCCGTGGTTCAGCGCAGGTTGCCCAGGTCCGGGCGGACAAGCACTTTGCGCAGCAGCAGGTAATTCGTGCGGCGGTATTCGGTCACCTCGCCGCTGATCAGCAGGACGACGCCGGCCGCCCCGTCGCCGGTCAGGGCGATGGCGGTCTCCAGCAGGCGGTTGGGCAGCAGGCGAATGGGCTTGGGCCGGGCCTCGGCGCCGCGGTCCTCGAACAACAGCATCCAGCCGCCCTCGCCGGCGATCACCCGCGCGGCCCGGTCGGCCAGCATGGTCTCCTCGGGCCACAAGGCGACCTCGCCGACCTCCCCGCCGGTCTCGCCTGCCCCGGCGGCTGCCGTCCCGGGGGCCGCCGGCGCGGTGGCCGTGGCACCCGAGCGAAGTTCGGGAAGCACCACCGAGCGGAGCGGCCGGGTCTGCATCAGCTGGCGAACGATATCCTCGGCCCGGGGCTCGCCCTCCGTCGAGGTCGAGGCCGAAACCTCCGCTTCGGCGGCCGGCGCGCCCCCAGCGGACTGTGGATCGGTCGGCTGTCCGGTCTCGGAGCGGGGCACCTCGGCGACGTTCTCCAGCAGAATGTAGTTCTCGCCCTGGAACTCGGTCACCCGGCCGGTGACCACGAAGACCGGCGGCGTCGAGGCCGCATCCAGGACCGCCTCCATGATCGCCAGCAGCTTGTTGGGCAACACCCGCAGGGGCGGCGCGTCGGGGGCCCCGGCCTGCGGTTCGATGGTCAGGAGCAGCCACTTCCCGGTCCGCCGGGCCGAGGCCCGACGAGCGGCCAGGACGTACCCTTCGGGCAGGCGTTGCTGCTCGGGCGTCAGTCTGGCCAGCGCGCCGCTGGACAGCCGGGGCTCGGATCCGCCCTCGCCTGGCTCGGACGGCAAGACGATCACCCGGCGCGGTCGCGGGTCGAGCATCTCGTCGGGAACGCGGGCCGATGACGTGTAGGCCGGCTCGACGGTCGGCAGCGTCCGGTTGGGGCCGTCGGCCGGTCGGGATGGCTGTCCCGGGGCGACCGAGACCGCCGCGACCAGCACGATCCACCCGGCCGCACCCCAGGCCGGCGAGGTCGGCAGGGCCGGCCGGGCGCTTGCCCGGGCAGTCGGGCTGCCCGAAGGAGCTTCATGGGATATCTGGTGGGCGTTCATGGGATCCTGGCCGGTCGGCAGCACCGGCCATCCTCCATCCCGGGCGTTGCCGGCCCTGGCGGTCCGCCGGCGTCGGAGCCGGCGTGGGCAGGACCTCGGGCCGGCGCAGGCTCCGCCCCGCCCTTCATCGGCATCGGGCGGCCAGACGGTTCAACGGTCCTGCAACTGCCGCAGCAGTTCATCCGGGCCGGTCGCCGGCGGGCGGCAGGTGCCGTCGGAACACACATAGGCCGTCGGCCGGCCCCGGACCGGGGTCTTGCCCCGCAGGAGCCCGATCCGGCGGCACAGGTCCCCGGCGCCGGGTGACGCCGGATCCAGGTGCAGGACTACCCGGCCGGGATCATAATCGCGGTTCAGGGCGGCGATCAATGCCTGCGTTTCAGCGTCGGCCAGGGCTCCGACGACCACCACCTGGCATCGCCGGCCTTCGAGGAGGTCCGCGGCCGCCAGCATCCGCTCGAATCCGAACGGAGAAGCCGCCTGGGCGCCGAAGCTCTCGATGGCCCGGACGGCCAGCTTCTCCAGATCGGGCCGGTCGAGCATCGACGCGAGGCGCAGAAGGTTCATCGCCGCGACGGAAGCCCCGGCCGGGATCGCCCCGTCGCGCAGGTCCCTGGGGCGAATGACGAGGGCTTCGGCGTCGCTGGCGGTCTGGAAGAAGCCGCCGTTGCCGTCGTCGTGAAACCGCCGGACCATGTCGTCGTTCAGTCCTGCCGCCCGGTCGAGCCAGGCCGGTTCGAACGTGGACGCATAGAGCTCCAGCAGGCCCTCGATGAGGAAGGCGTAATCCTCCAGATAGGCCGGGGTGTGGGCCTTCCCCGCGCGGTACGTCCGCAGCAGACGGCCCTCTCGGCCGGCGATCGAGAGCAGAAAGTCCGCGGCCCGTCCGGCGGCCCGGACGTAGCCCGGCTCCCCGGCCGCCCGGCCCGCGCGGGCCAGGGTGGAGATCATGAGCCCGTTCCAGGCCGTCAGGATCTTGTCGTCCAGCGCCGGCGGCACGCGGGCGGCCCGGGCGTCCAGCAGCCGACGGCGGGCCTCGGCCAGCAGGTGCCCGGCCTCATCGACCTTCAGACCCCGTTCGGCGGCGAGGGTCTCCAGGTCCCGGCGGATGTGCAGGATGTTGTGCCCCTCCCAGTTGCCGGCCTCGGTCACGTCGTAGTATTCGCAGAACAGCGTGCCGAGGTCCGGCCCCAGCCGGGCCATCACCTCCGCCTTGGACCAGACGTAATAGCGGCCCTCGACGCCCTCGCTGTCGGCGTCGCGGGCGCAATAGAAGCCTCCCTCCGGGGCCTGCAGGTCGGCCAGCACGTAGTCGAGGATGTGCCGGGCCGCGCGCAGGAACCGTTCCCGGCCGGTGACCAGGAAGGCGTCGATCAGCGCGCCGCCGACCAGGGCCTGGTCGTAGAGCATCTTCTCGAAGTGCGGCACCAGCCAGTGCGGATCGGTGCTGTAGCGGGCGATGCCGCCGCCGAGGTGGTCGTAGATGCCGCCGTCCAGCATCTTCTCCAGCGTCAGCACGACCGGATCGAGCAGCCGCCGGTCCGGCGCGCCGGCCCGGCGCGTCCGGTCCCAGGCCTGGAGCATCAGTCCGATGGCCAGCGAGGGCGGGAACTTGTTGGTCGCGCCGCTGAGGATGCCGCCTTCGCCGGGATCGAAGGCCGCCGCCAGCGTCAGGGCCGCATCCACAATGCTCCCGCGGCGCCCGGCGGCGGCGCCGGCCCCGGCGTCGAGCCGCTGGAGGGCGTCGGTCATGCCCGCGGCCGCCTGATCGACCCGTTGGCGCTGCTGGCGCCACAAGCGCGCGATCTCCAGGAGCACGTCGCGAAAGGCCGGCATCCCGTACCGCGGCTCGGGCGGAAAGTACGTCCCGGCGAAGAACGGGCGCCCCTCCGGCGTACAGAAGACGCTCATCGGCCAGCCGCCGTGGCCGCGGTTGTAGAGCACCGTGGCCCGCATGTAGATCTCGTCGAGGTCGGGCCGCTCCTCGCGATCGACCTTGACGGGCACGAAATGCGCGTTGAGCACCGCGGCGGTGTCGGGATTCTCGAAACTCTCGCGCTCCATGACGTGGCACCAGTGGCAGGCCGAGTAGCCGATGCTCACGAACAGGGGCCTGTCCTCGCGCCGGGCCTTTTCCAGCGCCTCGGGGCCCCAGGGATACCAGTCCACCGGGTTGTGCGCGTGCTGCAGCAGGTAGGGGCTGGTGGCGTCCTTGAGCCGGTTGGCCGGGAAGGCGCCGCTCGGGGCGGATGCGGTCATGGGATGGCCTCCTGGACGGCCTGAAGGGGCCGCAACGGGTCCGGCCGGTCGATGGCTTCCGCCCCGCCGGCCGGCGGGCTCCGGAACGCGGCCGGCCGGGCGTGCCGGGGGCCGTCATGGCGAACGGTTTCCGAACGACGGGCCATTCTAGGCCCCCCGCCGGCCATGGACGACCGCTTTTGCCGCCCCGCGGGCCGGTCCGGCCCGGGATCGGCGGACGTGGTCATTCAGTCCGGTCCGGGCACGTCCGATAGAACCCTTCGCCGCGGAGTGCGCGCGCATCGGGCGCGCCGACCCGGCCCCGGCGGACCATTCCGCCGTCCAACCCGGCGAGAGCCGTTCATGACCGGTCTGCCCCTGTCCGCGGGATCACCGGCCGCCGCGCCGGTCTGCGGCGCCATCCGCGCCGCAGGCCGGCTGCGCACCGCTGCCGCCGCGGGAGCGATCCTGGCCGTGGCCGTCGCGGCCTGCGGGCTGCGGCTGACCGGGCTGGACGCGCCCTTCGAATCCTCCGACCAGGCCGAGATGCCCCGCGCCATCCAGTACGCCTTCGGACTGCGGGCCATCGCGGTTCACGCCTACGGACCGATGATCGCGGCCCTGGCCCACCTGGCGGCGGCCACGACCGGACTGCTGGGCTGGCCGATGACCGAAGCGGCCTGCCGCTGGCCGGTGGCGCTGGTGGGCCTGCTGCAGGTGCCGGCCACCTGGGCGCTGGTCGTTCGACTCCGGCGGGGGCATGCCGAAGCGCTGGCCGCCGCGGCCTTCTGCGCGGTCCTGCCGACGATGGTGGCCGACGCGCGCTGCACCTGGGCGTGGGGCTATCTGACGCTGTGGGTCTTTCTCGGCACGATCGCGATCTGGAGCACGCTGGCGTGGTTCGACGGGCGTCGTCCGATCCATCTTGCGCTGGCCGGCACGGCGCTGGCCGGTCACCTGCTGAGCAACTGCTTCAGCGCCGGAGTTCCGGCCGCCCTGCTGGTCGCCTGGTGGCGGATGCTGCACGGAACCGACCCGCGCGACGGGCGTCGGGCCGAACGATCCCGCGCGGCGCACTTCGCCGCCGGCTTCCTCGCCCCGTGCCTGCTGGCCCTTTCCTTCATGGCGGTGGTGTGGATCCGCACCGGCGGCGGACCGCCGGGCCGGCTGATGCTCAAGCACCGGTCCGGCACGCTGGGGTTCGCCTGGGACCGGCCGGCGGAACTGGCGGCGGTGGTGACGTCTCAGGTCGGGTACCTTTTTGCCCTGCTGCTGGCCGGCGCTGCGATCGCGGCCGTACTCGGGATCTCCGGGAGACGCCGGCTCAGTCTGCCGGCCGTGTGGGCCCTGGCCGGTTTCGCGCCCCTGCTGGCATCGGATTTCAGCCGCATCGGCTATCCCGGCGCGTACTTCATCGAGTTTCTCTGCGCGGCCGGTCTGGCCGTCATCGCCGGGGTCTTCGACCTGCGGCGGCGGTGGGCCGGCCGCCCGGCGCTCCGGGCCGCGGTCACGCTGCTCCTGGCGGCCGCCCTGGCCCACATGTCGATCGGCAGCATCGACGACAACCTCGGCCGCGGAGCCCTGCGCCGCTGGACGGGCATCGCCTGCGGCTGGGCGGGCACCGACCGGGACACCGGCATCAAGGCCGCCGGCTGGTACGTCCGCCGGCACGTTCCCCCGAACGCCGTCGTGCTGTGCCTGCACACCAACCGGGGGATGGAGGCGCCGGTGGCCGAGTTCTACTGCGGGCGTGCCGTGCTGGCCGGCCGCGACCTGCCCGAACCGCTGCTGGGCGACGTGCTGGCCGCTTTCGCGCCGCACAGCGACGTGGTCGTGGCCGAAGCCCGGCACCAGCACCTGGTCGAGACCCTGGCGGACTTCGAGCCGGTCGCGGTCTTCGAGCACTCCGGCCGCCGCGTGCGCGTGGTCTTTGCCCGCCGGGGGCTGGAACTGGAGCACGTGAGCGCCCCGACCGGGGAGATCAACCGCCTCTACGACCGGCAGTACGCTCCGCGGCGCGTGCCGGTGCCCCTGGAGACGTTCGAGGGCTGCCGGCCGCTGCTTCTGCACTACCGGGACACGCTGAAATCGCTCAAGCAGGGGTTCGGCCGCCCGGCCGTCCCCGCCGGAACCCGCGAGGAGAACCATGAGCCTTCTGACTGAACCCATGACCGTCCGCCGGGCCCGCCCGGAACCCCAGACTCCGCCGCGCGACCCCGTGCGCCTGACCATCGTGATCCCTGCGCTGAACGAGGAGCAGGCCATCGGCGGCACCATCGAGCGCTGCCTGGCGGCGCGCGAACGCATCATCGCCGGCAGCGGCGTCACCGGCGTGGATGTGGTCGTGGTCAGCGACGGCTCGACGGACCGCACGGCGGAGATCGCCCGGAGCTACCCCCAGGTGCAGCTGATCGAGTTTCCGCGCAACCGCGGCTACGGGGCGGCGATCAAGGCCGGGTGGCGCCGGGGGGGCGGCGATCTGCTGGCCTTCCTGGACGCCGACGGCACCTGCGACCCGGAATACTTCACGGAGATGTGCCGTGTGGCCCTGGAGGAGGGCGCCGACGTCGTCCTGGGCAGCCGCATGGGCCCCGGCTCGCGCATGCCGGCCCTGCGGCGGGTGGGCAACACCCTCTTTGCGGCCATGCTCGGGGCCCTGTCCCACCGGCCGGTGGAGGACTGCGCCAGCGGCATGCGGGTGGTGCGGGCGGCCTCGCTGCCGCGGCTGCTGCCGCTGCCGGACGGTCTGAGCTTCACCCCTTCGATGAGCGCCCGGGCGCTGATGGACGGCCGGCTGGTCATCCGCGAGATCCCCATGGCCTATGCCGAACGCATCGGGCGTTCCAAGCTCAGCGTGATCCGCGACGGGATCCGCTTCACCCGCGAGATCCTCTCGGCCGCGGTGTACGTCAAGCCCTCGCGGATCACCCTGCCGATCGCGGCCGTGCTGGCGGTCGCGGCCCTGCTGCTGGCCCTGTTCCCCGCGGGCTTCTACCTGCGCCACGGCTGGCTTCCGGAATGGCTCATCTACCGGTTCCTGGCGATCCTGACGCTGGGCTCGGCCGCCGTGACGCTCATGTGCGCCACGGTCGTGGCCGAGCACCTCATCGCCCTGGGGCAGCTCCGCTACGACGAGTTCCTCGACCGCAGCGGCCTGTGGCGGGGCCGCCGCGCGCTGCGCGGTTACGCGGTCGCCGGCCTGGCGGCGGCAGGGCTGGCCGTGGCCATGGTCTGGCCGGGCATCCGATCGTACCTTTCGGCGGGCACCATCCCCGAGACCACGCTGCACTGGTCGCGCATGGTGGTGTCGGTGTTCCTGCTGACCACGGTGTGGCAGATGGCCGCGACGGCCTGCATCCTGCGGATCATTCCGGCGCTGAACGACCGTCAGCGATTCCTGGTGCGGGGGGAATGACGTGGGCTTCGACGACGTCGCGCTGACCTACGAGCGCCAGCTCGGGCGGGGGCTGCGCCTGGCCGGCGAGGGGCCGGAGTACTTCGCCCGCCGGCGTGCCGAGGTAGTCGCCGGGCATCTTCGCCGCCAGGGCCGGACCGTCGGGTCGATCGTCGAGTTCGGCTGCGGCACGGGCAACCAGGTGCCCGCGCTGCGGCGGAGCTTCGCCGGCGCCCGGCTGGTGGGGCTGGACATCTCCCGCCGCTCGCTGGAGGTCGCGCAGCGGCGCTATGGCGGCGAAGAAGTCGTGTTCCGCACGCCGGAGGAGTTCGAGGCCCCGGCCGGCGCCGACCTGGTGTTCGCCAACGGCGTGTTTCACCACATTCCGGCGGCGGAGCACGCCCGGTGGATCGGCTACCTGGCCCGCCTGCTGCGGCCCGGGGGGCGGCTGGCGATCTTCGAGAACAACCCCTGGAGCCCGGCGGCACGGCTGGTGATGCGGCTGATCCCGTTTGACCGCGACGCGGTCATGGTCCGCCCCGGGCGCCTGGCCGCCGGGCTGCGGGAAGCCGGTCTGGAGATCCTGGCCCGGGAGTTCTGGTTCGTCTTCCCGCGGGTCCTGGGCTTCCTCCGCGGCCTGGAACCCCCGCTGCGCCGGTTTCCCCTGGGGGCCCAGTACCTTCTTCTGGCCGGGCGGCCCTGAAAACGCCGGTCGCCGCAAGGCCGGATGCGGCCGGACTCCTGCGGCGTCTTTGACCTGCGGGGGAATGGGTGCTACAGTCCCATTGCGGGCCATGGGCCGGCACGTATCCGGCATGCCAGCAAGCGCGTGGGTCGCCTTTTTTCGCGGTGAGCAGCCATCGCAGGGCCGCCCTTGCGGGCGATGGTCATCTTGCGGCGAGCGAAAAGCCGCCTTCCGCGAAAAGGAGCCGGACCCGGCGTGTGAAACGCGCAGATGGCCCGCGGGGCAACGGCGGCGTCTCGACGCAATCACCGGAGCGTGACCATGACCATCCGGACCCACGCCGTAGAAGATTCCTACGATTCCCTCAGCGACCATCTGTTTTCCCGCATCGAGGAGATCAGCCGTCAGCGGTACTACCGGTTCTCGCGCACCCCGGCCTGGCGGCCGGCAGTCAACGTCTACGAGGACGCGCAGTGCTTCTACATCTGCGCCGAACTGGCGGGCATGCGCAAGGATCAGATCCACGTCGAGACCCGCGGCCGCCGGATCACCATTCACGGCGAGCGGGCGGTGCCGGTCCCTCCGGAGAATCCCGGGCCGGACTGCGTGCTGCGGATGGAGATCGACTCGGGACGCTTCGAGCAGGCGGTGGAGCTGCCCGACCAGGCGGACCTCGACAGCACCCGCGCGCGGCTGATCGACGGGCTGCTGTGGATCACCGTCGCCAAGCGGATGCCGTGAGGCCATGCCGGATCGCCACCGGCCGGCCGCCGACGGAAAGCCATGGATCAGGACGATCACGCAGAACCCGGCACGAACGCTGAAGGCCGCAAGGTCCGCCAAGCCGACGCTCCCGGCGACGGCGCGCGCGCCGGGGGCGTCGACGCGCCCGCCCCCGCGGCGCCGGAGCGTACGCGCGGGCCGCACGACCTGCCGCCGATCCCGGAGGAACTGCCCATCCTGCCGGTGCGCGACGCGGTGGTCTTCCCCGGCACGATCATGCCCCTGGGGGTCGAGCGGCCCAAGTCCCGCCGGCTGGTCGAAAGCGCCCTGCGCAGCCACAAGATGATCGGCGTCGTCGCCCAGATCGACAAGGATGTCGAAGACCCCGGGCTCGGCGACCTGTACCGCATCGGCACGGTCTGCGTGGTGCTCAAGCTGCTGAGCATGCCCGACGGCGCGGTCAACATCATCATTCACGGCCTGACCCGCTTCGGCCTGGAAGGCCTGACCGCCGACGAACCGTTCATGACCGGGCGCATCCACATCCGCCCCGACCCGACCGGGACGACCCCCGAGCTGGATGCCCTGCTGCACAACGCCCGCCAGGCGGCCTACCGGGTGATCGAGCTGTCGCCCAGCATCCCCGACGAAGCCCGCACCGTGCTGGACAGCATCGACACCCCCGGCGGCGTGGCCGACTTCCTGGCCGCCAACCTCTCGGTCAACACCGTCCAGCGGCAGGAACTGCTGGAGACCTTCGACGTGGCCGAGCGTCTCGTCAAGGTCAACCGCGCCCTGGCCCAGCAGCTGGAGGTGCTGGAACTCTCCAGCAAGATCCAGCAGCAGGTCCGCGAACAGATCGACCGCTCCCAGCGCGAGTACTTCCTCCACGAGCAGCTCAAGGCCATCCAGAAGGAACTGGGCGAAAGCGACAGCCGCACCGCCGAGATCGAGGAACTGCGCCGCCGGGCACGTGCGTCGGGCATGCCCGAGGCGGCGCTCAAGGAGGCCCAGCGCGAGCTGGACCGCATGCTCCGGATTCCCCAGGCCTCGCCGGAATACTCCGTGGCCCTGGACTACGTCACCTGGCTGTGCGACCTGCCCTGGACCGCCCGGACCGCCGACCAGCTCGACCTGCGCCGGGCGGAGCGCATCCTCGACGAGGACCACCACGACCTCGAGAAGGTCAAGAAGCGGATTCTCGAGTTCCTGGCCGTCCGCCGGCTCAAGCCCGACGGCCGGGGGCCCATCCTGTGCTTCCTCGGCCCGCCCGGCGTGGGCAAGACCTCCCTGGGCCAGTCCATCGCCCGGGCCCTGGGACGCAGGTTCATCCGCATGTCGCTGGGCGGGCTGCACGACGAGGCCCAGCTCCGCGGACACCGGCGCACCTACATCGGGGCGATGCCCGGCCGGATCATCCAGGAGATCCGCAAGGCCGGCTCGAACAACCCGGTGTTCATGCTCGACGAGGTCGACAAGATCGGGCAGGACTTCCGAGGCGACCCGGCCAGCGCCCTGCTGGAGATCCTCGACCCCCAGCAGAACCACAGCTTCACCGACAACTACCTCGACGTGGCCTTCGACCTGTCGGGGGTGATGTTCATCGCCACCGCCAACTACCTGGACCCCATCCCCGCCCCGCTGCGCGACCGGATGGAGCTGCTGACCCTCCCGGGCTACACCCTGCGCGAGAAGCTGCACATCGCCCGCCGGTACCTCGTTCCGCGCCAGCTGACCGAGAACGGCCTGACCCGCCGGGATCTGGCCTTCTCCGACGCGGCCCTGCGGACCATCATCGAGTCCTACACCCGCGAGGCCGGGGTCCGCAGCCTGGAACGCGAGATCGGAGCCGTGGCCCGGGCGGTCGCCGCCCGGCGGGCCCGCGGGCATCGGCGCCCGGTACGCCTGCAGGCCGCGGGCGTGGAGGCCTTTCTCGGGCCCCGGCGGTTCGAACACGAGGCCGCGCGCCGCACCGCCGCCCCCGGCGTGGTGACCGGGCTGGCCTTCACCCCCACCGGCGGCGACATCCTCTTCGTCGAGGCCGCGGCCATGCCCGGCTCCGGCCGGCTGCGCCTCACCGGCCAGCTGGGGGCGGTGATGAAGGAGTCGGCCCAGGCGGCCTTCAGCCTGGTCCGCAGCCGTGCCGACAAACTCAGGGTCGATGCCGGGAAACTGGCCCGGACCGACATCCACATCCATGTGCCGGCCGGGGCGGTTCCCAAGGACGGACCTTCCGCCGGCGTGTCGATGTTCACCGCCATCGTCTCGCTGCTCACCGGACGCCCCTGCCGGCCGGACGTCGCGATGACCGGCGAGATCACCCTCACCGGCCGCGTCCTGCCGATCGGCGGCGTCAAGGAGAAGGTGCTCGCCGCCCACCGGGCAGGCATCCGCAGGGTGATCCTGCCCGAGGAGAACCGCAAGGATCTGGTCGATATTCCCGCCGACGTGAGACGCCGGATGACCTTCCGCTTCGCCGCCGAAGTGGAGGAGGTTCTCAAGGCCGCGCTGTGCCCGGTGCGGCGCTGAGCCGGCGGACTGCGGCCTGGCTCCTGCAGGAAAGCCGATCCGGCCGCCACCGCAGCATGAACGGCCTGGCCGCCCGGGCCGCATGGCCCCGCCGCGAAGCGGGTTACCGGACCGGCCACGCGGGGCATCCGCCCGAAAGCCGGGCGCAGGTCCCGCACGGCCCGGAGGCGTAACACATGCCGGGAGCCGTTGCAGACGATACATCAGCGGGCGGTGCCGCCACAGGGGGCCCGGCATGCGGACCGGCCCGCGCCGGTCCGGGTGAGCGGGGGTGGTCCGCGCCCGGCCGTGAGCCGGAAACTCCGTCGCGTGCCCCCGGGGCGGGCCTGGAGCATCAGTCCTCTTGACCCTGCGAACCAAGACCCTGCTGATGATCGCCGGCACCAACGCGGTGTTCGTCGCCGCGCTGGGCGCGGTCTCGCTGACCGTCTTCCTTGGCGGATACGCCGACCTGGAGCGGCAGCACCTCCGGCGGAACCTGGACCGCGCCGCCGACGCCCTCCGGCGGGAGATCGAGGCCCTGGCCGCCACCAACCGGGACTACGCCTTCTGGGACGACGCCTGCGCGTACGTTGCCGACCGCAACCCGGAATTCATCGAGGCCAACTTCACCCCCCAGGGACAGGCCAACACCCGCGTGGACATCGTACTGATCTGCGACCCGGCCGGCACGGTGATCTTCAGCCGCGCGTTCGACCACGCCGGCGGCATCGAGGTCCCGGTACCGCCGGAACTGCTGGAATACGTGGCCGCCCGGCGCCGGCTGACCTCCCACGAAGAAGGCGCCACCTGCACGCACGAGGGACTGGCCGTGCTGCCCGGGGAGACGCTCCTGCTGACCTCCGCCCCGATCCTCAGCAGCACGCGCGACGGGCCGGTCCGCGGCAGCATGATCTTCGCCCGCCGCTGCGACGAGGCCTGGGTGCGGGAGCTGTCCGCGACCACCCACCTGGCCGTGAACCTGGAGCCCGCCCCTGCCGCCGGACCGGCTCCGCCGGACGCCATCGGCCTGGCCGGTTCGACGCTCGCCGTCGGCCGCACGTACATCCAGGATCTCGCCGGCCACGGCGCCGTGGGACTGCGGGTCGAGATGCCCCGCGACATCTACCGCGCGGGCCTGTCCACCATCCTGCGTTTCCTGGCCGCCATGGTCGGCATGGCCCTGACCATGTCGCTGGCCGGCCTCTGGATGGTCGAACGCTTCGTGCTCCAGCGCCTCGCCCGCTTCGAAAAGACGGTTCACGAGATCACCACCGCCGACTGCGTCGCCGCCCGCGTGCCGGAAATGGGCGACGACGAGCTGGGCCGCCTGGCCGCTTCGATCAACTCCATGCTCGACGTCATCGCCGCCTCCCGGCAGGAGCTCGAAGCCCAGCAGCATCAGCTGCAGGCCCAGCAGCACGAGCTCGTGGCCATCAACCGCGAACTCGAGGAGGCCTGGAACCGGGCGGAGCAGGCCAACAAGGCCAAGACCCAGTTCCTGGCCAACATGAGCCATGAGATCCGCACGCCGATGACCGCGATCATGGGGTTCGCCGAGATGATGATGGACCCCGCCCAGCCGGAGGCCGAGCGGCTGGACTGCGTGCGCACCATCCGCCGCAACAGCCAGCACCTGCTGGAGCTGATCAACGACATCCTCGACCTGTCCAAGATCGAGAGCGGCAAGTTCAGCATCGAGCGCATCCCCTGCCGGCCTCTGGCCGTGGTGGCCGAGGTCGAATCCCTGATGCGCGTGCGCGCCACCCCCAAGAACATCGATTTCTCGGTGGTCTACAGCACCGAAGTCCCCGAAACCGTCGTCACCGACCCGACGCGGCTGCGGCAGGTGCTCAACAACCTGGTGTCCAACGCGATCAAGTTCACCGAGCAGGGATCCGTCCGCCTCGAGGTCAGCTTCGCCGGCGGCGCGGCCGCTTCCGGCGGAGGAATCCTCCGCTTCGAGGTGACCGACACCGGCATCGGCATGACGCCCGAGCAGATGGCCAGGCTGTTTGAGCCCTTCCAGCAGGCCGATCCGTCCATGACCCGCCGGTTCGGAGGCACCGGCCTGGGACTGAGCATCAGCAAACGGCTGGTCGAGGAGATGGGCGGGTCCATCGGCGTGGAGAGCAGCCCCGGCCGCGGAAGTCGCTTCACCTTCCAGATCCCCACCGGCCCGCTGGAGGGCGTCCGCATGATCCGGCCGGACCCGGCCGCTGCGGCCGCCGACGCCGTCGGGCTTCCGCCCGTTCCGGTGTCGGGAGTCGCCCCCGGCTCCCTTACGGCCCGCGTCCTGCTGGCCGAGGACGGCCCGGACAACCAGCGGCTCATCAGCTTCCTGCTCCGCAAGGCCGGCGCCGAGGTCGAGCTGGCGGCCAACGGGCGGGAAGCCGTCGAACGGGCGTCCCGGGCCGCCGACCAGGGCCGCCCGTTCGACGTGGTGCTCATGGACATCCAGATGCCCGAGATGGACGGCTACGAAGCCACCCAGACGCTGCGTTCCAGGGGCTACGAAGGCGTCATCATCGCCCTGACCGCCCACGCCATGCTCAGCGACCAGCTCAAGTGCTTCCGCTCGGGCTGCAACGGCTACGCGACCAAGCCCATCGACCAGCGAGGCCTGATCAACACCATCCGCCAGCACCTCCAGAAGAGGTCCGCAGCCGAAGCTTCCGTCTGACCGCGCGCCGGCCGCTGCCGCCCGGCCCGGCCCGCCCGTCTACAGCAGAGATCGGACCTTCGCGACGATGTCGCGGACGCCCAGGCCCAGCTTCTCCAGGATGATGTCGCCGGTCTTGCCCGACTTGGGGATCCTGGGGCAGGTCATCGCGTGAACGCGCACATCCCCTGCCTCGGCCGCCGCCTCGGCCAGCGCCGCGTTCAGGCCGCCGGCGAAGTTGTCCTCGACCGTGAGGATCCGCCCGCCGGCCCTGCGGGCCTCGGCCAGCACCCCGGCGGTATCCATCGGCAGACAGTACGCGTCGATCAGCGTGCACCGGATCCCGGCCTTGGCCAGCTCCTCCACCGCCTGCCGGGCGGGCGTCACCATGTAGCCGCCGGATACCACGGTCAGCGCGTCTCCCGAGGCCAGCACATGGAAGCCGCCGAGCCTGAAGGTCGCATCCTGCGGGTAGATCAGCGGAACATCCGGACGGTGGGTGCGGACGTAGCAGATCCCCGGAAGATTGGCCGCCAGCTCGGTCAGCCGGTAGGCCGCCACCGCGTCGGCCGGATGCAGCAGCACCGCCGCCGGGTGGCCGCGGCCGTCGTCGGCGCCGGTGTAGGAGCGGAAATAGGCCATGTCCGGCAGGCTCATCTGGCTCGGGCCGTCGGCCCCCAGCGAGATGCCGGCGTGCGAACCGACCAGCTTGATGTTGGCCCGGGTGATGGCGGCCATCTCCAGCTGGTCGTACCCGCGGGCCAGGAACTTGGC
>Ga0129299_1000674_pt1 | contig 22188 bp, 17 predicted proteins | sample ConPoolayeCmetaG_FD_94477 | JGI IMG/M metagenome (GOLD analysis project Ga0129299, IMG submission 94477) | Hot spring microbial mat communities from California, USA to study Microbial Dark Matter (Phase II) - Cone Pool mat layer C metaG ...
GATCCGCTCCTTCTTCCGGCAACGCGGACGCGAGATGCCCGAGCGGAACAAGGTCCAGGCGATGTTCCCCGTCGGATCCACACCGATCGAGAACACCTGCGGAACCGCTCCGGGGATCCGGGCCCGGCTTCATGCCGCCCGGGTGTTCGTCATGCCGGGCGTCCCGCGCGAAATGCAAGTGATGTTCGAGCGCGACGTACTGCCGTACCTCCGGGCCGAGGCGACCGGACGCGTCATCCTGACCGAAACCGTCTGGACGTTCGGGCAGGGCGAGTCGATGGTGGCCGCCCGGATTGCCGACCTGATGGAACGCGGTAGGAACCCGACCGTCGGCACCACCGCCCACGACGCGATCATCGGCGTGCGAATCGTCGCCACCGGTGCGAGCCGACCGGAGGCTCGGGATATGCTCGATGCCACCGTCGCCGAGCTCCGCCGCCGACTGGGAACGCTGATCTACGGTCAGGGCGACCAAACGCTCTCCCACGCCGTCGGCGAGCTGCTCGTCCGACGCGGGCAAACGGTGGCCACGGCCGAATCGTGCACCGGTGGGATGATCGCCCAAACGCTAACGGACGTCCCCGGAAGCAGCCGGTACTTCGTCGGCGGGTACGTCTGCTACGCCAACCAGTCCAAGACGGATTGGCTCGGCGTTCCGGCCACTCTGATCACCCGCTTCGGTGCGGTGTCCCCCGCGGTGGCGGAGGCGATGGGTCGCGCCGGCCGCGACCGGAGCGGTGCGGACTGGGCGATCGCCGTCACCGGCATCGCCGGACCGGAGGGCGGTACGCCGGACAAACCGGTCGGGCTCGTCTACATCGCCCTGGCCGGACCCGACGGATGCCGCGTCCGCGAATACCGACTCGGGGAATTCCTCAGCCGATCCGACATCCGCAGCCGGACCCGCTGGATCGCCCTGAACCTGCTTCGGTTGGCCCTGCTGGGCGAACACGCCGGGGACGGCTGGGCGGTTCAACCCTCTGCCCCTTCGCCGTGTCCGTGACGCTTCGGGGAGAGGGCGAGGTTCCTGCCGAGCCGCCCGGCCGAGGTTGTAGGCGTTGAGTCCGGCGTTGAACTCACGATTTGCCCGCTCGAGCTGAGGACCCGCCCAAGGGGGCGGAGCGCCGCAAAAGCCCAGGTCGGCCTGGGAGCACCCGCCGCCGAGGAGCAGCGCCAGGAAGAGGGGAAACAAGGCGATCGCGGGGGCCTTTTTGCGGCATGGTTCAAAAACGGGGACAGGCACCTCGCCGGAACCCGTTTTCTGGGTCGTAGTCGAGGGTTGGCTCGGAGGTGAGTCCCCGTTTTTGAACCATGCCGATTTCACAGGCAAAAGATGCCCGTGCCACGTGCACGGCATTCCCGCTTCGCTGCCCAACGAGGAACCCCGAAGGCTGATAACCAAGTGTCCCGATTGCAAGCATCTGAACGGTTACATTCGAACTACGCCGACAGGAGCCGGGAGACGATTTCCACGATCGCCTGCATGTGACGGGACATCATCCAGAGCGGTACGAGGAGCAGCCCCACACCCACCATGACCAGGCAGGCCCCCGTGGCAGAGGGCAGAAGGGAGACGGTCTCAAGCCGGGCCGCGAACTCCCGGCGGATGTGGAGAATCAGCGACTCGTCCGCCGTGCCGGAGATCGGTCGGAAGTAGAGCGTCACGTTGTTGAGGAGCCCGAAGCTGGCCAGTTCGATCCGCAGATTCCCTGCTTCGACGGTCAGGCCCGAGGCGTCATGATGGGCGGACAGGGCCAGTGCAGCCAGTGCGTCGTCGAGAATCCGCCGGCACCGCCGATCGGAAATATTGTAGACCACCCAATGGCCCCATCGCGGGGGCAACAGCGCCCAGAACCCCCCGCTCACGACGATGAGGCCGACGGCTAGGACCCACCACAAGCGAAGTTGAATCAGAATGGGGACCGGCCAAACAAGAACCGGCACGAAAACCAAGGTCAGGGCAATGAAGTCGCTCCGACCGCTAACCAAGCGAGGTCTGCTCTGGGTGTTCATCAGACCGATCGCCAGGAAGTAGATGGCCACGGGGGCCACATTGACGATCAGTCGCAGCAGGAAGACGGCTTGGTCGTAGGTGTTCATGCTTGTGGTATCGGCCAAACGCCCGAACGATGTTCATTCAGCCACCCCGCCAATCGACGGGAGTGACGAGGGCGCTGGGGTCTTCTCCTCACCCAGTCTGTCAATGTGCTCACCGACCGAAGCTACTTTCCGATAACCCAGGTACTTGATAACCTCCAACACCTCGGTCCACGTGGGAAACGGTCGGTTGTTCACCCGCTTGTACTCGTCGATCGCCTTCACGAAGGCGAACTGTTCGTCGTCCATCTCGCCTTCTTCGGCGCGACGGCGTTGGTCGCTGCGACGGCGCCCGGGACCACGTCGGCGTTCCATCCCGCTGCGGCGGTCCGTCACACACCGACGCCGATCAATACACGACCGTCGATCGAATCCGCTTCGTCGATCGGGCCCCGTGTACTCGTCCGCCATCGTGGTCTCCCCGGAGCTTTGGGCGCGCACGCCTTCAGGGGTACCGACGTTCGCGCACGAGGGTTACACCTCATCCTCATCGTCGTCGTAGAACAGGTCTTCGTCGTCCTCCTCATCGTAGTCGTCGAAGTCCTCGTCCTCGTACTCCTCCAAGTCCTCTTCCTCTTCGTCGGTCTCGTCCTCTTCCTCGAACTCTTCGTCGGCCTCCTCGTCCTCACTCTCGTCCTTCCCCCGACGGGCGGCGAGGATCTCGACGGCCCGGTCGGACAGCCTGTCCGCCGTCGGCAGGGACGCGCCCCCCCGTAAGGCGGGCATGCCGCCTTCCTCGAAAAGAGTGCTCTCGATCACCGCAGGGATCCCGCGCCCCTCAGGAAGGACCCGGTAGAATCCGGCCTCCATGAGCTCGGCAGTAGAGGTCAGTGCGACGAGATCCCCGAAGACCGTGCGTCCGACCTGATCCATCCTTGCGTAATCCAATCCCGTGGTCATCTGACTAAAGTCCTCCAACGCACAGGGGCCACTTGTACCTGTAAAGTGTAGTCCATTCGGGGTTGTGGTCAAGGGGAAACTGCCCTTCCCACAACCCTTGGCACACTTTCTGCAAGACGCCGACATTCAAGAGGTTATCGCTCGGGCGCGTTGGTGCCTGGGCCCGGTTGTCCTTTCATGGTCTGCGGGTGTTCAGCCGCCCAAAGCCGCATCGCGTCGATCTCATCGGCCCAACCTTCCGCCGTGACCTGTCCGGCTTGCACGCTCCGCCAAACCCGCGACCTTGGTGGTTCGGTGTCGAGTCGAACCGGTTGAGAGATCGCGGCGCCACCGTGTGCGAGCGGGGGACTGAGCCAAACAACTCCGAGTTCCTCCCGGACCTGAGCGCCGAGTTGGCGGGCCAGTTCGCTGACGGCCTCGCGCGCCGGCACGGAGCGGCCCTGCAGGGTAATCAGCTTCTGACTTGTCCGCAGCACGCCGTGCAGAACCAGGCTCAGCCCGTAGGTTTCGCTCAGTTGCCCTGCCGCCACGGTGGCCGTCACGTCCACGAGGTCCACGTCCGCCGTGGGTTTGCCGGGGGTGGCCCTGTTCCAGTCGGGATGATCCCCCAGCACGCGCGACCGGAGGTTTGCCCCACCCAGGCGCCATACCGTAGGGGTCGATGCGGCCGGGGCGACCGCTACGACATCCTCGACCATCAGCCATTCCAGGCCGGCCATTCGACACAGAACGCTCAACGCCTGAAAGCCATTCAGGGATCGGGCAACCAGATGGACGCGGGCTTGTGCGGACTCTTGACGTGCCGCATCCGTCATCCAGATGGGTTGCATCGTTCGGTTGCTCAGGTCCGCAAAGGCGTCGGCTGCCGTGATGCCTTCCCACTTCAGGACCAACGGGTGGCTCCAGAACCGAGCTTGCCCCGGCGGGAATGGCTGATCGGCCGTGGCGCCTGAAACGGCCGACCCCACCAAGCAAAGAACGGCGACGCCGACCGCTACGATCCGTTTGCACATGGCTTGTCTCGCTCTTGCCGTGCGACGAGTTTCGGAATTCTTGACACGCTGCCGAAGTTCTGTCAAGGCCGCCATTCCCGGTCGTCCATCCCCCAGGTCCCCAGCGAAAAGGGCCACGCACGCTACCCTTCCAGGGGCGGCGACGATATACTTCTGGGAACTGCCTGACCGGTAGACGCTCAGGGGCGCGACGGTTGCCGTCCTTGAAGGGTCGGGTCACTCGTCCCCCGGTCCGAATCGAAACCCATTGAGAGGCAGGATGCGGGCTCGCTTCTCGGAGCGCATCAGGGGGACCGTTACAGACGGAGGGTGTCTTACGGACCCGGCGGGCGGGCAGCCTGTTCAAGGTCGTCCGATGGATGGGGTGTGACCGCAGGAGGAAAGGACCCGGCACCAGGGTGTCCGTCGCCCCGTGAGTCGGGACGGAGAGGTAGCTCGACATGTCGAGCCGACTTGCCAAGATACGCAACATCGGCATCGTAGCCCACATCGACGCGGGCAAGACCACGACCACCGAATGCGTGCTCTATTACACCGGTCGGACCTACAAGATGGGCGCGGTGGACGAGGGGACCACCGTGACCGACTTCGACGTGCAGGAGCAGGAACGAGGCATCACCATCTACTCCGCCGCGGTCAGCATGCCTTGGAAGGGACACACCATCAACCTGATCGACACACCCGGGCACGTGGATTTCACCGCCGAGGTGGAGCGATCCTTGCGCGTTCTGGACGGAGCCGTCGTCGTATTCGATGCCAAGGAGGGGGTGGAGGCCCAGTCGGAAACGGTGTGGCGTCAGGCGGACAAGTACCACGTTCCGCGAATCTGCTTCATCAACAAGATGGACAAGGTCGGCGCCGATTTTTACGCGTCCGTGGAATCCATTCGCACTCGCCTGGGCGCGACGCCCCTGCCCGTCCAGATACCGATTGGGTCGGAGGGCAGTTTCGTGGGCCTGATCGATCTGACGACGATGACCGCCTTCTATTACTCCCCCGCCGCGGTCGGCGCCACCTACGAGGAGCGGGAAATCCCCGAGGACCTGGTCAGTGATGCGGAGCACTGGCGCCACGAACTGGTCGCCCAGGTGGCCGAGACGTGCGACGATCTGATGGACAAGTACATCCACGACCAGCCCATCTCGATCGAGGAACTCCGCAAAGCGATCCGCAGCGCCACGATTTCCGGCCGCGTGCAGCCGGTGTTCTGCGGTTCATCCCTCCGCTACATCGGTACGCGCAAGCTGCTGGACGGCGTGGTGGACTACCTGCCCAGTCCCTTGGACGTGCCGCCCGTTCGGGGTTTCGGCGCCGGCAAGAAGGACAAGGACGCGGTTCAGACCCGTCCGCCGGACCCGAACGGACCGTTCGCCGGGCTCGTGTTCAAGGTGGTCACAGACAAGCCGGTGGATCTGTACTACCTGCGCCTCTACTCGGGGCGGCTTAAGAGCGGCACACGCGTGCTGAACGCCACGCGCGGTCAGAAGGAGAACATCAGCCGGATCTTTCGGATGTTCGCCAAGCGCCGCGAGCAGATCGACGAGGCGGTGGCGGGGGACATCGTGGCCGTTGTCGGTCCGCGCGAGGCCCTTACCGGCGATACGCTCACGGACCCCAAGGCCCCGATCGTCCTGGAGCGGATCGAGTTTCCCGAGACGGTCATCAGCATGGCCGTCGAGCCGAAGTCCTCAGCCGACCGCGACCGGCTTGGCGAGGCGCTGTCGGCGCTGACCAAGCAGGACCCGACCTTCGAATGGCGCACCGACCCGGAGACGGGTCAAACGCTCATCAGCGGGATGGGTGAGTTGCACTTGGAAGTGATCAGCCGCCGCTTGAACGAGGACATGGGTGTCCCCGTGAACGTCGGTCCGCCGCGGGTGAGTTACCGGGAGACGGTTTCGTACCCGGCCGAAGGTGAAGGGCGGTTCATTCGGCAGACCGGCGGGCGAGGTCAGTATGCCGTGGTCAAACTGGCCGTCGAACCCTACCAGCCGGGACCGGGGCAACCGCATGTGGATTTCGTCAGCCGGATCAAGGGCGGGGTGATCCGTTCCCAATTCATCCCCGCCGTGGAACGGGGCATCCGGGAGGCCGTCCGCACCGGTGTGCTGGCGGGGTACCCCGTGATCAACGCCCGGTTCTGCCTCATCGACGGCAAGGAACACGAGGTGGACAGCTCCGAACTCGCCTTCGAGATCGCGGCGGGCATGGCCGTTCGCCACGCGGTGGAACAAGCCGGACCCATCCTGCTCGAACCGATCATGAAGCTGGAGATCTCGGCACCGGTGGAGTCGATGGGCGCCATCACCGCCGACCTCCAGACCCGCCGCGCGATCATCACGGACACGCTGGACCGCGGCAACTACCGCACCATTGTCGCCCAGGTCCCGCTGTCGGAAATGTTCGGATACGCCACGGACGTCCGATCGCTCACCGGCGGCCGGGCCAGTTGGGCTATGGAACCGGCCGAATACCGCCCCGCACCGAAGCAGGTTACCGAGGCGGTGGTGACCACGGGGTATGCGTAGGGACCGAAGGTTCGCTGGTGTCTCTTGACCGGACGACTGGAATCGCCTTTGATGGGAAGTGGCAATTCTTCCGTGGGTGCTGCTGATGATAGGTGCTGTCATGGACGATCTTCGAGCCCGAATCTACCGGGCTTTCGATCCCCGGCCGTTGGGTAGCGAAGACATGGATCTGTACGTCGCGTTAGACGACGTTCGCGGCAACACCGGCGTCGTCAGGCGGCTGGCGGAGAGAATTTACCTTGCAACCGGACGAACTTGTCAGCTCCTTGCCGGGCACAGAGGAGGCGGCAAATCAACCGAACTGCGAAGGCTTCAGCGTGAGCTTGCCGAGGGCGAGCCACGGTTCTTCGTCGTCTTCTGCCAGAGTGATGATGACATCGACCGTAATGACGTCGATTTTCCGGAAGTCCTGATCGCCGTTGTGCGCCAAATGGCCGCTCAACTGAAGGACCGCGAAGGCATTTCGCTGAAGCCGGGGTATTTCAAAGACCGATTAAAGCGCCTCAAATCCATTCTCGGAAGTGAGGTCAGTTTCGACTCGGTGGAACTCGACGTGGGGTTGGTGAGACTCTCTGGGGGCATCAAGGGCAGTCCGGAGACCCGCGCCAGAGTCCGGGAGATGCTCGAACCGGATACAAGCAACCTGCTGTTCGCCGCCAACGATCTGATCAGCAAGGCCAAGTTGGAGTTGCAGAAGAAGGGATACCGGGACCTCGTCATCCTGGTCGATGACCTCGACAAGATGGTCGTGCGCCCCCACCCCACGGCGGGATGTTCAACGGCGGCCCATCTGTTCATCAACCGGGAAGCGCAACTTGCCGGATTCGAATGTCACACGGTCTACACGATACCGCTCGCGTTGGCCTACTCCGCGCAGGAACAGACAATCGCCAACCTGTACGGCGGGCACGTTCCGGTGATTCCCATGATCAAGGTCCGCCACCCCCCTCCCACCTCGAAGCCGTACGGTGCGGGGGTGCGGAAGCTGCGCGAGATCATCGCCAAGCGCCTGACCAAGGCACGTGCCAAGGACACGGACTTGTTCCGAAGTGATCAGGTCCGAGACAAACTGATCAAGCTCAGCGGTGGTCAGCCGCGTGAGATTATGATCATGGTTCGAGAGGCCATCATCAGCGGTGAGCTCCCAATAACCGATCGGGCCATCGAGCGAGCGGTCCGCGAGTCTCGTCGCGCGTACGCCCGACAACTCCGGGCCGAACACTGGCCCATCATCGAGCAGGTCAAGAAGAGCGGTACGATCACCCGCACAGAGGACAACGATGAACTGATACGCGATCTGCTCGACAGCCGGGCGGTCTTGCAGTACATGAACGACAGAGAGTGGTACGACGTCAACCCGGTCGTTGCGGATCTGAAGCCCCCGACCTCCTGATGAGTGTCCAATCGCCCAAGCTGATCTCGCTGGTGGATGTGGACCGACAGGCCGGCGAATTGGAGGCCGTTCGACGGATGTTGGACGCGTCGCGGGGGACCTTCTCCCTCAGCGTGGCGATCTGCGACAGTCCCGCCCTGCGGGACTACCTCATCGAGAAACTCCGCGCCAACTACCCGGGCATTGAGGTGGTTTCGATCCCCCCGAAGACCACGGACGTGTACGGCCTTGTCCGCCAAGCGGTCCGGAATGCGGATCGATCCGCCCTCTTCCTGATCAACCTGGAGAAATCCATACGGTCGACAGACGAGAATCAGACGGCCCTTCGATCGCTTAACGCCTCGCGGGAGCTCTGGGCCGACGCGTTTCCGTGTCCGGTCGTGTTCTGGCTGCCGGAGTATGCCGCAACACTCTTGAGCGAATCCGCCCGTGATTTCTGGGCCTGGCGAAGCCACCAGTTCGAGTTCGTCTCAGAGCCTTTGACAGCGGCCTACGCCACCTCAAGCTCGCTCGCCGGCGGCTACATTGTGGTCGGCAACCTCGATGCCGATCGGAAGCGATTCCGCATCGCGGAACTGGAACAACGGATTGCCGAGGCTGGTGATCCCCCCTCTCCGGCGATGGCAGTGCATGTCTCAACTTGGCTGAACGAAATGGGGTTCTTGTTCTATAGCCTCGGCGACCTGGACAAGGCCGAGCGAATGTACCGCAAGGCGCTGAAGATCGATGAGCGTCTGGGTCGTCAGGAGGGGGTGGCCGCCGCTCACGGCAACCTAGGTGGGATCTCCATCACGCGTGAGGACCTGGACGAGGCCGAGCGAATGCTCCGCAAGGCGCTGGAGATCGATGAGCGTTTGGGTCGGCAGGAGGATGTGGCCGGCGCTTACATCAACCTGGGTCTGATCTTCATAAAGCGCGGCAACCTGGACGAGGCCGAACAGATGCTCCGCAAGGCGCTGGAGATCAATGAGTGTCTGGGACGGCAGGAGGGGCTGGCGAACACTTACAACAACCTGGCTCTCCTTTCCATGAGGCGTGGAGACTTGGACGAGGCCGAACGGATGCTCCGCAAAGCGCTGGAGATCGACCAGCGCCTCGGACGACAGGAGGGCATGGCGAACGCTTATGGCAACCTGGGTCTCCTTTCCATGAGGCGTGGGGACCTGGACGAGGCCGAGCGAATGTTCCGCAAGGCGCTGGAGATCGACCAGCGCCTCGGACGACAGGGGGGCATGGCGAACGCTTATGAGAACCTGGGTATCCTTTCCATGAAGCGTGGGGACTTGGACGAGGCCGAGCGGATGCTCCGCAAGGCGCAGGAGATCGACCAGCGCCTCGGACGGCAGAAGGGCATGGCGAACGCTTATGGCAACCTGAGTCTCCTTTCCATGAGGCCACATTCAGGAGACGGGTGATGCCTGCTGCCACACTCGCGGGTCTGGGTTGCCTGGCGTTGCTGAGTTTCGGAATCGTCGTCTCTGCGGCGGCGGGGCCCGACCCTCCCAACTATGACGAGAACAAGGTGCCCCCGTACACCTTACCCGACCCCCTGGTCATGTCCGACGGGACCAAGGTCGCCGATGCGGAGATGTGGAAAGCCAAGAGAAGGCCGGAGATCCTCCGCTTGTTCGAGACCGAAGTCTACGGCAAGGCACCCGGCAAGCCCCCGGGCCTGTCGTTTCACGTCCTTGAGAAAGACCCCAACGCCCTTGGCGGGTTGGCCACGCGCAAGCAGGTGCGGGTCCGCTTTGCCCCGGGGCGCGACCATCCGAAGATGGACGTGTTGATCTACGTGCCCCACCGCGCGCCCAAGCCGGTTCCGGCGTTTTTGGGGTTGAATTTCTACGGCAACCACACGATTCACAAGGACCCGGGGATCCTCCTGTCCGACGCCTGGATGCGCGACAACAAGAAGTTCGGCATCGAGAACAACCGCGCGACCGAAACGTCCCGCGGCGTGCGGAGTTCGCGATGGCCCGTCGAAATGATTCTGGAGCGAGGTTACGCCCTGGCGACGGCCTATTATGGCGACATCGATCCGGACTACGACGACGGGTTTCAGAACGGCGTCCATCCGCTCTTCTATCCGCAGGGGCAGAAGGTCCCTCGGGCGGACGAGTGGGGGGCCATCGCCGCCTGGGCGTGGGGGCTGAGTCGCGCGATGGACTACCTTCAGACCGACGGCGACATCGACCCCGCCCGCGTGGCGGTTATGGGACACTCGCGCCTGGGCAAGACGGCGTTGTGGGCCGGGGCGACCGATCCCCGCTTCGCCCTGGTCATCTCAAACAACTCCGGATGCGGGGGCGCGGCCCTGTCCCGTCGGTGTTTCGGCGAGACCGTCGCTCGAATCAATCACAGCTTCCCGCATTGGTTCTGCGGGCACTTCAAGAGATACAACGATCGGGAGGACCTCCTGCCGGTCGATCAGCACATGCTCATCGCCCTGATCGCTCCCCGACCGGTTTACGTGGCCAGTGCGGAACAAGACCTCTGGGCCGACCCCAAGGGCGAGTTTCTGTCCTGCCGGCACGCCGACGCGGTTTACAAGCTCCTGGGGACGGAGGGTCTACCGACCGACCGCATGCCCGCGGTCAACCAACCGGTCCATGGGACGATCGGTTACCACATCCGAAGCGGTCAGCACGACGTGACGGACTACGACTGGCAGCAATACCTCCGGTTCGCAGACAAGCACTTTCAAAAACGGTAGGCTGGGGAACCGTCCGCGTTCAATCGGCGGGCGGTGACAACCCCCTGGAAGTCGGAGTTGAAGGATGAACCGACCCCAATCCTCCATTCCTCGCGTCTCACCGGCATCCCGCGAGTACGTGCGGCAGGTCCTGGATTTCGGTTTCCACAACACGACCTCGCCCGGACTGGCAGGCCGGCTTGAAAGGGAGTTTGCCGCCAGGTTCGGCGTTCGGTACGGGATTCTGCACTGCAACGGAACGGCCACCATGCATTCGTGCCTCCTGGCAGCCGAGGTCGGCGTGGGCGACGAAGTCATTGTGCCCGCCCTGACGATGGCCAGCACCGCCTTCGTCGTGCTCTATGTCAACGCCGTTCCCATCTTCGCCGACATCGATCCGGAGACCTTTACGATCAACCCGGAAGACATCCGTCGGAAGATCACGCCGCGCACGCGGGCGGTCATTCCCGTGTCCCTCTACGGTCTGCCGCCGGACATGGACCCGATCATGGCGCTGTCCCGGCAACATGACCTGGCCGTGATCGAGGACAACGCCCAGTGTTTCCTGGGGTATTACAAGGGTCGGATCGTCGGTTCGATCGGGCAGATGTCGAGCTTCAGCTTTCAGGGATCGAAGCACATGACGTGCGGTGACGGCGGCATCGTGATCACGGACGACGAGGAGCTGGCCACCCGTGTCCGCCGGGCGGGCGTGCTGGGGTATTCGGCCATTTCGTCCGAACCGGGCGCCTCAAGCATTCCGGAATCGCTGCGGTGCCACCCGACGTTCGCCCGGCACATCGCGCTCGGGTACAACTTCCGGATGCCGGAGATCGCGGCGGCCGTCGCGCTGGGCGAGCTCGAGCGACTGGACGAACTCGTGGAGATGAGGAAGGCGGTGGCCCGGGTCTTCGATGAGGTGGTCCGGTCGTGCCCGTGGTTGGTTCCGCAGAAGACCCCGGAGGGGTGCGTGCATACGTACTGGTCCTACGCCGCCCGAATGACCGAGGACGGGCCCGATTGGGCCGAGTTCCGCAAGAAGTTCGTCGAGTTCGGAGGCGACGGGTTCTACGGTTGCTGGTTGCCCGTCCACAAGGAACCGGTCTTTGCCACACTCAGCGAGCGGGTCGCACAAGACCCAAAACGCTGGCCGCACTACGCCGGGCGGCTACCCGACTACCGAGAGGTGACCTGCCCGTGCGCCGAGTCGATTCAACCGCGGCTCGTTCAACTCAAGACCAACTACTTCGACCTCGACACCGCCCGCCGACAGTCCGAGATCCTCGATCGAGCGATCCGCTTCTTCCGCTGAGTGGCGGAAAACGATCCCGTATCACTGGGCGTTGTCGAATCCGACGAGGCCGCGCCGCTCGAGCAGCTCGAGGACCAGGGCGGCCGCCTCGGTCGGTGACACCTTGGACGTGTCGATCGTCAGCTCCGGGTTGAGCGGGGGTTCGTAGGGATCGTCCACCCCCGTAAACTGTTTGATCTGACCCGCGCGAGCCTTCTTGTACAGACCTTTGGGATCCCGCTCCTCGCACACCTCGACGGGCGTGCTCATGTACACCTCGACGAAGGGCAGACCCGCTTCATCGTGGAGCGACCGGGCCCGGTCCCGGTCGCGCCGGTAGGGGCTGATGAAGCTGGTCACCGCGATCACGCCGGCGTCCGCGAACAACTTGGCCACCTCGGCGATGCGGCGGATGTTTTCCTCGCGGTCCTCGGCGCTGAACCCGAGGTTCTTGTTCAGCCCGTGTCGCACGTTGTCGCCGTCGAGCACGTAGGCCAGGTGTCCCCGTTCCATCAGCGCGTGCTCCACGGTGAACGCCAGCGTGCTCTTGCCGCTGGAGGGCAGACCGGTCAGCCAGACCGTGGCCCCCTTGTGACCGAGCAGCCCCTCGCGATCGGCCCGTTGAACGTGCCCCTCATGCCATTGGATGTTCGTTGCCTTGATCTTCACAGGTGCCCTCCCGGACGACGATGATGGTTCTCCGCTCGCCCCCTCGATACCAAGACGCCGGGGGTCGAGAAGCCCCCCGGGTCAGTCGCTGACCTCCACCCGAATGGTCTTGGGTTTGCTCTCCTCCTTCTTGGGCAGCACGATTTCCAGAACGCCCCGCTTGGAGGTGGCGACGATACCGGAAGGCTCCAAACCGGCCGGCAATCGGATGCTCCGCATGAAGTTACCGAACCGCCGCTCCATCAGGATGTAGTTTCGTTCCTGACCCTCGCGTCGTTCGGTGGGCTTGTGCCCCTTGATCGTCAGCGTGTCGCCGCTGACGGACACCTCGATGTCCTTGACGTCCAGACCGGGGACCTCGGCACGGACAAGATAGCGGTCCGGCTCGTCCAGGACGTCCAACGGTGGGGCCCAGTCCTGTCCGTCGAGCGGGCCTGTGGAAATCCCGCCGTGGTAAAGGCGCTCAAACAGGCGGTTGATTTCGTCCTGCACCTCCCCGATCGTCAATGGGAGGTCCTTGCGGAACGGAAAAGGCGTCATCGGCGCACCTCCTCTTTAGAGCCCTGCCGCGATTTCGCCGGCCTGCCACCGGCCGCGTCCGGAAGTATTATACTCAAACAAACCGTTCCGGCGCGACCTCTGACCATAACGCGTCATTTTTCCGCGGGTTGTATGTTCCACGCGAGATGAATCCCGCGCGGCAGGGTCACGCCGCGCGACTCGGAATCTGCCGCCCGACGAGATCGCCGTCTTCCGAGACGAGGTGGACATCCACACCAACCCGAAGATCGTGACGACGGGGATGCGGCGTGGCCGGCAGGCGGAGGTTCCGACCCCGGGCACGAACGAACAGCGCGACTTGGCCGGCTCGCCGGCCGCGCGGTATCGGTCGATTTCGGCCTGGAGCTGTTTGCCCGCGGACCCTCCCCACCCCAACCGCAGAACGGTCAGGACAACGATCACAACCCCCACCGCCACCCCGATCCGCTCGAGCCACCGGTGCCGCGGCGGGACCGGCACGGCTTCACCTGGAATCGGCGGCTGTGCCGGATGGTCGGACATCGGACACCGAACACGAGCGGCGGTCCGGACAATTGCCGGGTACGGGCGGCTTCGGCAAGCGGGTAGAACGTCGGGCTTTATCACGTCGTGTCTCGTCAAATCATGACTACATGACCGTGCGTGATCAGGCGCCAGGCATTTCGGGTAGGTGGCATGGGCATCTTGCCCATGCGCGTCACGGGCGAGACGCCCGTGCTACGGTGGCGCCGAGTTGTGCACGGTCATATGGATAGAATCAGCGGGGCAATTGACCGCTCACCGCTTCACCCGGAACAGACGGATTTCGTGCGCCCCGTTGGGCTTTTCCACTTCGGCGTAGACCCAAATCTCCTGGCCCACCCAGAGCCAGTGCGAGTAGCGCCAGGTCCGGAACTCGGGGCTCGGGGTGGTGCTGATGAGGAGCGGTGAATCCGGCGTCAGGTCGATGATGTGGTGCAGGTCGAACGTGAACCCCAACCCCGTGGCGATCTGGTATACCGGGTCGCGCCACGCCGAGTTGGACCCTTCATAGATGAACAAGTAGCCCACGCCCACCGGCAAGACGCACGCAGGCCGCACAAAGAAATTGTGCCACCCCGTCAGGTCCATGATGTGATGCGTGGGATGTCCGACCGGCTCCCATGTCTCCCCGTCCTGGCTGACGAAATGGAACACGCGCTCGGTGTCGCGCAGAACGCCGATGGTGTAGCAATGGTATCGCCCCTCGGCGAATAGAATGAACGGGTCCTTGTATCCCGATACGCGCGATTCCTTGGGGTCGTCGGTCTTCTTGCCTTGAATGACAGGTCGGGCCGACGACGGCACGAACTTCGTCGGATCGTCCGCATCGTCGAACTTGAGGATGCACCACGGACCCCGGTTGTAGGTGCCGCAGCCATACAGCTTGAACTTCCCGGTCTTCGGGTCGAGCAGAATGGCCGGACGTTCGAACCCGGGGATCGGCACCGCCTCGCGCCGGAGGCTGTGGACCTTCTCGAACGCGATCCCGTCCTCGCTTCGCAGGATGCGGATCTCATAACCACGGTAGCCGCGCGGACCCTCGGCGGTTCGCATGCGGCAGGCCAGCCAGAAGACGCCGTTCGTATCGCGCACGACCGAGGGCGCCCCGGCCCACCAGTCGGCCTGGTCCTTGTCGGGTCCCAGGATTACGGTGTAGTCCTGAAACCGGTTCGGAATCGCACCGAAGTTCCCGCACACCTGTGGAATGAGGTCTTTCATGCGCTCCTGCCCCGAGACCCCGGCTGCCGTGTGATACGGAAGGACTGCGCAAAGCCACCGGAGACCTCGGCTCGATAAGGACAATTACAGATCTCCCGATCGGTCCGGCCCGCCGTGCCTGTGGACCGTACTCCCGAGACCAACCCTTTTTTAAGAAAAAACACCGACCACTTGGTGTCACGGGTTACTTCTGAAAGCAGCTTAGGGAGGGGCGCGTCGGCCCGCAAGCCGGCGGACCGCACGCTCACGGTGTTTGCGGCAGGATCACGCGCGAGAGGATCGTGATCACGCGTCGGAGCGTCGCCTCGTCCAGCTTTCCTTTCACCCGAGCGCGCCGTCCGCGCCAGTCCACACACTTGACCTGGTCGGCAATGACACCGATGCCTTCGGCGCCCTTGACCGTGAACGGCCATCCCGTGTCCACCTTAGACGTCATGGGACAGACAATGGCCAACCCGGTCTTCCGGTTGTACTCGCGGTGCGAAAGGACAACGGCGGGACGGCGCCCGGCCTGCTCGTGTCCGCCGTGAGGGTCGAAGTCGAGCCAGACCACATCGCCGCGGCGGGGACAGATCGCCCGAGGCATCACCACACCTCTTTCCCCATCGGCTTGCCCCCGTCAACCACCTCCGGCCGGCTGCCGGGCTTGATCCGGGCAAGGAGCTCATCGAGGGACGGCACCTCGACCGGCTTGAGGACCACCCGTCCGTCCTGAACGGTCACCTCGACCGGAGTTCCCTCGCCCAACCGAGCGCTCTGGGCGACGGCTTTGGGAATCCGCACCCCCAAACTGTTTCCCCATTTCCGAATGACCACGGTCATCGCATCTTTCCTGCGTTTATACAAAAGTATAAACAGTCGCAGCAGGGAGGTCAACCGATCGAGCACCCCTCGCCAACCCGAAACCGATCGATATTCCCTGCTCCGCCGTGCGATAGCGGGATAATACGTCGCGGCGCGCTTGCGGCGGTCGCGTCGGCCTTGTCGTCCAGGACGGGCATGCGACGTTTGAGAACCTTCGGGCCTGGCAGATGAATTTGGATAACCGCTCGTCCTCCTCTTCGTTCGGAAAGGCCGCCCATCCCCACGCCTTGCCGTTTGTCGGCCGGTCGTGATAATGGTCCACGGCGCAGGGTACCGCCTGAAGGAGGGTCGCCTCCACCGAAGGGATTCGAGCCATGTCCGAGTTCACCGACACCGCACGGATGATCCACTTCGACTTTCACATGCCCGACTTCGTCGAGCAGGTCGGGCACGCGGCGGATTTCGACGCGATCGTCGCCGCGATGAAGAAGGCGAACGTCAACGGCATCGCGGTCTTCGCCAAGTGCCACTACGGCAACGCGACCTACCCGACGAGCCTGGGCAACGCCCACCCCCATTTGGCCAAAGATCTGGTCGGCGGCATGGTCGAGGCCTGTCGTCGCGGGGGGGTGCTGATCCGACTCTACTACAGCGCCGCGATCGACGAGCGGGTCAAGCGACAGCACCCCGACTGGATGCGCCATTCCCTTGATGGGCAAATCCGGCCGATGGTTTGTTTCAACAGTCCCTACGTCTCCGAACTGGCTGAACCCCAGGTCCGCGAGATCGCCGAGCGATACGACCTCGACGAGTTCTTCTTCGATTTTGCTGCCAACGCCAACCTCGCACCATGCTACTGTGATCATTGCCGCACGGCGTATCGACAGGCCTGCGGTGCGGAGCTGCCATCGGGTCCGGACGACTCCGGTTGGGGTCACTATGCGGCCTGGTTCCGCCAGGTGGGGTATGCCTTCGAGCAGCGGATGGCCGAGGCCGTTCGAGCCTTCCGTCCCAACGCCCGGGTCGGGTTCAACTGGGCGTATTCCACGCGGATGCCCGAGCCCCCCCGCGACTACGTGGGGTATCTGACGATGGACCCTGCGCCCAACATGCTCGCCTACAGCATGGAGGGTCGCTACCTGGTGACCCTCGGGGTTCCCTACGAGATCATGACGCAGCGGTTCATCGAGCAGTGGGGCGATTGGACGATGAAACCCTCCGCGGTCCTTCGGCAGGAGCTCGCCACGGTTCTGGCCAACGGGGGATGCTGCATTCTGGGCGACAAGTTTTACCCGGACGGGGCGATCGACCCGGCCATTTACCGATGCGTCGGCAAGTTGTACGACTTCGTGGCCAAGCGGGAGGCCCTGATCCGCGGCGCGGAATCCGTCAAGAACATCGCCGTGCTGCACAGCGCCAGCACGTTCTACGGCACGGGGACGCAGTTGTTCAGCAACGAATCGGCCCTGGCCAAGGTGCGCGGCGCCCACAAGATGCTGGTCCAGAGCAACGAGCACTTTCACATCGTCAACGAGCGGACGCTCCGCGATCACATCAACGCGTACGCCTGCGTGGTCTTGCCGGAGCAGGAGGTGCTCGCCCCGGAGACCGTGGTGGCCCTTTACAAGTACGTGCACAACGGCGGGGTGCTCCTCGCGTCGTACCCCTTCCCACGGGAGCTGGACTGTCTGCTCGGCGTGAAGTTCAAGGCCCCGGGCGAGTCGCCGTGGGGGTACATTGGGGCATTGGCGAAGAAGCTCCGGCGGGGCGTTCATCGCCTGCCGCTGGTGGTGCACGGTCGGTTCGGCCAGTTTCAACCCCTGGCCGCCAAGCCGCTGGCCGAGTACGTCGAGCCGTATCCGGTCAGGGGGTTCATCGCGTACAACTGGCAGGAGCCCCCGCCCTATCGCGCCAACGGCTGCCCCGCCGTTACCGTCAACCGGATGGGATTGGGACGGGCGGTCATGATTGCCGGCGAGATCTTTGCGTCCTACGCCCGACACGACTACCCGGAGCTCCGCAAATTGGTCGCCAACCTGATCGCTTGGACGGTCCGCCGCCGGCGCCTGGTCGTCAAGGCCCCGCCGTGCGTCGAGGTGGTGCACTGGCGTCGCGGTCGGGCGGATCTGGTTCACCTGGTGAACAGTCGCTACGAGATTCAGCAGGGACCGCTGTGGTCGATTGGGGAGCGATCGCTGCCCGTTCGGAACGTTCGCGTCCGGCTGCGCCGATTCAGACCACCCCGGCGCGTCGTGCTAATGCCGAAAAAGCGGCGGGTGAAATTCAACTACAAGCGCGGGTGCGTGACGTTCACCGTGCCGCGGGTCAAGACGCACACCTGCGCGGTCATCACGTAGGCAAACCCCGCCGACCCGGCATCGGTTGCGCTTGCCGCGAACGGATCAATGACGTAGGGTACCCCATCCTTCGCGGTCGTTCTGTGAAGGGTGGGGCACCCGCGCCGTGAACGGATCGATGAAACCCGAAGACGTGTTGTCCGACCTGACCGCGCCGCAGATCGAGGCCGTCACCCACCGCGACGGTCCGCTCCTGGTGTTGGCCGGCGCGGGGAGCGGAAAGACCCGCGTCATCACGCGGCGGGTGGCCTATTTGGCCCTGACGGGCGTCCGACCGGATCACATCCTGGCCATCACCTTTACGAACAAAGCCGCCAACGAGATGCGCGAGCGGATCCGGGCGACCGGCGTCGGTCGGGGCGTGACGGTCGGGACATTTCACGCCGTCTGCGCCCGGTTGCTCCGCGAATACGCCGACGCGGCGGGCATTTCACGAAACTACACCATCTTCGACGAATCGGACCGGGCCAAGGTCATCCGGGAGGCGATGGACAAAGCGGAGGTGTCCTCCGACCGTTTCCCCCCCGCATGGGTTCAGGGATGCATCAGTCGGGCCAAGAATGACCTGGAGACCCCGGAGGAGTTCACCGCGACCCATACCGACTGGTCCGAGGCCACGGTCGCGCGGGTCTACACGGCATACCAGGCGGCGATGATCGCACAGAACGCCCTGGATTTCGACGACCTGCTGATGCGGATGGCGATCCTCCTGAAAAGCCGCGAAGACCTCCGCGACGCGCTCGAAGATCGCTTTCGGTACGTCCTTATCGACGAATACCAGGATACGAATCACGCCCAGTACGTGATCGCCCACCGACTGACCCTGCGACACCAGAACCTCTGTGCCACCGGCGATCCGGACCAGAGCATCTACGCCTGGCGGGGGGCGGACATCACCAACATCATGGACTTCGAGCGGGACTACCCCCACGCGAAGGTCGTTCGGCTGGAACAGAACTACCGATCGACCAAAGCGATCCTCTCCGCCGCCAGTCGGGTCATCGCCCACAACCAATACCGCAGGGACAAGGCGCTGTGGACGGAGAATCCGCAAGGCGACGAGGTCCGCGTGGTCGAATGCTCGGACGCCGAGGACGAGGCGGCGTTCGTCGCGGAGACGATCGGGGACATGCGCGCCCGTCGTCCGCTGAGCGACTTTGCCGTCTTCTACCGTATCAACGCGATGACCCGCGTGCTCGAAACCCGTTTCCGCCATGCCAAGCTACCCTATCAGATCGCTCGCGGGGTGGAGTTTTACAACCGCGCGGAGATCAAGGACGTGCTGGCCTACCTCCGGGTCGCGGTCAATCCGGCCGACGAGGTCTCGCTGCGGCGGATCATCAACACCCCCCCCCGGGGCATCGGCAAGACGACCATCGACCGCTTGATGAGCGCGGCGCGGACCTCCGGGCGGAACCTGCTCGAGATGTGTGCTCAGGCAGGCACCGTCGCGTCGGTTCGGCGGGCCGCCCCCAAGCTCGTCGCGTTCGCCGAGATGATCCGCGGCTTCGGAGAGGCCCCATCCTCCAGCCCGGTGCGCCCGCTGGTGGAGCGCATCCTGGTCGAGTCGGGCCTTCAGAGGCACCTTGAACAGGCCGATCCGGAGGGCGAGCGACTGGCGAACGTCAACGAATTGATCACCGCCGCCGCCGAGTATGACCGGACCCATCCCGGTGGGAATCTCGTGGAGTGGCTGCACGAGATCAGCCTGGTCAGCGACATCGATTCGGTGGACGCCTCCGCCGGGGCGGTAACGCTCATGACGCTGCACGCGGCGAAGGGGCTGGAGTTCCCCGTGGTGTTCATCATCGGATTGGAGGAGGGATTGTTGCCCCATGCGCGGGCCATGAAACCGGGTGCCGAACCGCAGGAGATGGAAGAGGAGCGTCGCCTGTGCTTCGTGGGCATGACGCGGGCGCAGCAGGTCCTGATCCTGACCCGTGCCCTGTACCGGGTGCTGCGTGGGCAGGAGACGCGGATGCCCGCCTCCCGGTTCCTGAGCGAACTGCCCCGCGAGGAGATTCGGTGGATCCGTCGCGCGGAGAACGCGGAAGACACGGACGACTCCGAGCAGGTGCTATCGAAGGTGCCCGCCGGGACGAGCCCCTACGCCCGCCTGCGAAAGGGTCAGCGGATCCTGCACCCGACGTTCGGCGTGGGTTGCCTGCTTTGGGTGGACCCGTTGGGGCAACGAACCCGTGCCGGGGTGCGATTCGGCGACGGTGTTGAAAGGACCCTCGTTCTCGAGTGTGCGGATGTCAAAGTCCTCCGTTGAAGGAGGCGGTCGCTCGCCGGATCGTCGGGAGGTGCCTTCCCCAGAGCGACGACCGCGATTAGCGTGGAGTTCACAAACGATGCCGACAACCCCCGATGCCATTCGCCTTTGTTACAAGAACGTGACTGCCTCTGCCATCGGGGCGGAACACGGACTGACCGACGATCAGATCGACGCGGTGGCCCCTTTGTGCGCCTCCATCGTCGAACAGGTCGAACGCGAGCGGAGCGAACCGGACGTCTCGAAGCGTCCGCACCGCTACCGCGATCTGCCCTACGATCGGCAGATGCTGGACGGCGTGCACCGGGCCTGTCGGCGGCACCGCGACGACTGCCGGACGCTCGTGGTCTGCGGGATCGGCGGTTCGGCGTTGGGCAACATCGCCCTTCACACCGCGCTGAACCCGTACACCTACAACCTGCTGTCGGACGATCGGCGCGGCGGGCCGCAGCTCTTCGTGATGGACAACGTCGATCCGGTGCAGTTCGCCGAGCTGTTGGACCTGCTGGACGATCGGCTGGACGCCACGCTGTTCAACATCATCAGCAAGTCGGGCGAGACGGCCGAGACGGCCGCGCAATTCCTGATCCTCCGCGATCTGTTGAAGCGCCGGTTCGGTTCGGACGGGCTCAAGCGCCACATTCTGGTCACCACCGACGCCGTCAAGGGAACGATGCGCGATATCGTCAACGCCGAAGGCTACGAGTCCCTGCCCGTACCCGACGGAGTAGGCGGTCGGTTCAGCGTCCTGTCGGCCGTCGGGTTGTTCAGCGCGGGAATGTGCGGGATCGACATCGACGGACTGCTTGCCGGGGCCGCCGCCATGGACGCGCGGGTTACGAACCCCGCGCTGCGGGAGAACCCGGCGGCGATGATCGCGGCCATCCATTACCTGTTCTACCAGCGGGGCAAGCGACTTCACGTGATGATGCCGTACAGCTATCGCCTGAAGGACTTGGCCGACTGGTACCGTCAGCTCTGGGCCGAGAGCCTCGGCAAACAAAAATCGCTGGATCACCGGGACGTTTTTGTCGGTCCGACGCCCATCAAGGCCCTCGGCGCGACGGACCAACATTCCCAGATCCAGCTCTACCGCGAGGGACCCAACGACAAGGTAATCACCACGTTGGCCGTCGAGCAGTTCGACCGCGACGTGACGATCCCGCCGACGGACGACGTGGTCAAGGCCATGGCCTACCTCGGTGGCAAGACGATGGGCGAGCTGCTGAACGCTGAACGGCAAGCCACCGAGCAGGCGCTGGTGGCCAGCCAACGTCCCGTGCTGTCCGTCCGCTTCCCGCGGATCAGCGCCGAGACCGTTGGGCAGTTCATCTACTTCTACGAGGCGGCCACCACCCTCGCCGGGCGCCTGTTCAACGTCGATCCCTACGACCAGCCGGCCGTGGAGTTGGGCAAGACGTATACCTTCGCGCTGATGGGCAAGGCCGGCTTCGAGAAGACCGCCCGGGACCTCCGGGGCGAGCTTACCGAGGATACGGCCTATCTGGTCTGAGGACGCCGCACAGGCACCGGGGGCGACCACTCGATGACCGATCACCGGTTGTTCGCGCGAAGCTGGAAGCGGACCGTCTCGGCGGTATACTCACCCCGGACCCTTTCAGGAGGTTATGACACGATGCGACTCATCCCGGCCCTTGGAATGGCGATCGGCGTGCTGGTGGTCTTTGCTCAGGCTCAGGGGCAGGGCATCGACGTGGGTGAGCTGTCGAGGCTCACACCCGGGCGGACCGAGATGCAGAACGGCTTGTGGATCGAAGTGCCGCTCGAGCGGAAGTTCAACGCGGGCAAACGGGTGGTGATCGTCGACATTAAAGGTCCGGCCGTCATCTCGATGATCCATTTCGCCGTGCCGGAGAGCTATATGTGGC
>Ga0129299_1000675_pt1 | contig 22184 bp, 10 predicted proteins | sample ConPoolayeCmetaG_FD_94477 | JGI IMG/M metagenome (GOLD analysis project Ga0129299, IMG submission 94477) | Hot spring microbial mat communities from California, USA to study Microbial Dark Matter (Phase II) - Cone Pool mat layer C metaG ...
CGCTCTGGCGCTTCAGGCGGCTTGGACATATCACTCGGCGGATATGCCCTGCGCCGCCTTCACGCCATATCATCTCAACATCTTGCGACCTCGCATCCACCCCAACTGCGGAATTTAGGTTTACTGTTTCGGCGGGCAACAGCGTCTGCATGACGTGCAAGACTTTGCTTGCACCTCAGTGCGGTAATACCGCGGTTTGTCGCATTGCGCGCCATTTTTTCCTGCACATCAGCAGTATGTACTGTTTGCGGTGCGCGCCATACGAGTCGCGAGGCGGCGCATGTGAATGCGAAGGGAAGGCGCTTTTACCGCCGAAGCGTTGCGCCATGCTTGCGCCGCATTGTCTCGATAATTCGGCCGCATATCTCGTCCGCCTCTGTGTCGGTCAGCGTGCGGTCGGGTGCGCGAAGCCTCAGTGCACAGGCGATGCTTTTCAGGCCTGGGCCGAGTTTTTCCCCCCGGTACACATCGAACGGTTCCACCCATTCCACCAGGTCGGATACCGCGGCGATCTCATCGCAGATAACCGCCGACCGCATTTGTTCGGGCACCACAAAGCAGAAGTCGCGCTCGACCGCGGGGTACCGGGGCAGCGGGGAATAGACTGGCTGCGACGGCGGCGCCGCCACGAGAGCGGTGATATCAAGCTGGGCATAGTAGACCGGCGTTGCGATATCGAAAGCCGCGCAGATGTCTTCACGCATTTTTCCGCATTCGCCCGTGATGGTTGTGCCGCAGGCCACTGTTGCGGATTCTTGCCCGAAGAACGCCGCGGCAGAACCGCAATCGCCGTAGCGTACCGGCCCGGCGCCGCAGTGGCGGGCAAGTGAGTTGATAAGGGATTTCAGAATGTAAAAATCAACGGGCTTTCCCGGGTGCTGCCACGAGGGCGCCTCGAAAAAACCCTCGATAATAATGGCGACCACATCACGCTCGTCAGGCAATTCCTGCAGTCCCCGCGAGGCGAACGTTTTCCCTATCTCGAAAAAACGGTTGTTGGTGTTTTTGCGGTTCAGGTTATACGCGACCACCTCAAGCAGGCTGCCGGCAAGCGTGGTGCGCATCTGCGCCATGTCGGGGCTGAGCGGATTGAGCAGGACAACAGGTTTGATATCCGGCGTCAACAGTGCCCTGCGTTTTTCCGACGTCATGCTGCCGGTGACGGTCTCGTGGAGTCCCTGGAATGCGCATACCTTGCGAATCGTATCCGCTGTGGCGCTTGATGTACCTATTGTGCGGGTCATGGTCACCGGCGCCGTGACCGATGGAGGGATATTGTCATAGCCGTAGAGTCGTCCCACCTCCTCGATAAGGTCGGCTTCGATGACAAGGTCGTGACGATACAGGGGCGCTTCGAATTCCATCGCACCGCCCTGTCCGCCAATCAGCCGTATGCCGAGCGCGCCAAGAAGCGAGACTATCCTGTCACGGGAAATGTCGACGCCAAGCAGCCGTTGTACCTGCGACGGCCGCAGGATGATACGGCGGGGCGTGAGCGGTTTGGGATACGCATCGATACGGCCGCCGATAATTTCTCCTCCTGCAAGCCGGCGGATAAGCTCCGCCGCGGTATCGATTGCCGCAATCAGGCCATCGGCGGGATCGACGCCGCGCTCGAAACGGTATGAGGCGTCGGTGGAAAGGTCGAGGCGTTTGGATGTCCTGCGGATTGCCGCGGGCTCGAAGTATGCGCATTCGAGAAAGACGTCGCGGGTTGTAGCAGAGATGTGCGAGTTTGCGCCGCCCATAACGCCGGCAATCGCCACGGCTTTCTCCGCGTCGCAGATAAGCAGGTCGTCGCGGCACAGATTTCGCTCCATCCCGTCGAGAGTAATAAATAACTGCCCGTCTGCCGCGTTTTTTACGATAATGCTCCTGCCGGCGATGCGGCTGTAATCGAACGCGTGCATGGGCTGGCCGAACAGAAGCAGGATGTAGTTGGTGATATCCACGATGTTGTTGATGGGGCGGAGGCCGCAGGCGCGGATCCGGCGTTTCAGCCATTCGGGAGAGTCGGCGATAGTGACGCCGCGCACCAGTCGCCCGAGATACCGCGGACAGGCGCCGCTGTTGACAATTTCAACGCTGATATAATCGTTAATGGAACCGCAAGACTCCAGGGGCGTACGACCGCACGATTTAACCGTTCTACCGTATTTTGCCGCGCATTCGCGCGCAACACCCAGCATGCTGAGGCAGTCGCCGCGGTTGGGAGTTATTTCGATCTCAAGCACCGCATCGTCGGGGAAATACTTTTTCAACGCCGTGCCCGGCGTGTAGTCCGCAGGAAGCTCCATGATGCCGCTGTGATTGTCGGAGATCGACAGCTCGCGTTCCGAGCAAAGCATGCCTGCGGAATCGACTCCCCGGATTTTCGCCTTCTCAACAACCATGTCCGGCCCGAGCCTGGATCCGACCGTCGCCAGCGGCGCCAGCATGCCGGGGCGGACATTAGGCGCTCCGCAGACGATTTTTTCAGGCTGCAGCCCGCCGGCGTCCACCTCGCAGATCGACAGCCGGTCTGCATTTGGATGCTTTCCGATACCCAATATTTTGGCGACAATAACTCCCTCAGGAACTTTTGTTTCGGCGATCGAGGCGACCTCGATGCCGATGGAGGCCAGGTCGGCTGCAAGCCGATCAGGCGCAACATCGATATCGACGAGTTCTTTCAACCAGCTATAGGGAATCTTCATAAAGACGCCGGTTATTAAAATTGTTGTAAAAAACGTACGTCATTCTCGAAAAACAACCTGATATCGTCGATACGGTACTTCAGCATCGCTATCCGCTCCACGCCCATACCGAATGCAAATCCGGTGTATTTCTCTTTGTCGATGCCGCCGGCGGCAAGGACACGGGGGTGCACCATGCCTGCGCCTAGTATCTCGAGCCATCCGCTGTGTTTGCAGACGCTGCAGCCTGCGCCGCCGCAGACAAAGCACTCGACGTCGGCCTCGATGCTGGGCTCGGTGAAGGGGAAGAAGCTTGACCGGATCTTTATCCGGGCTTTTTCGCTGAAAAAGCGCTGTGCAAACGCCAGAAGCGTTCCTTTCAGATCGGCCATGCTCACGTTTTCGTCGATAAACAGGCCCTCAACCTGGGTAAACATGCAGTAGCTTCGCGCGCTGATTTCCTCGTGGCGGTACACTTTCCCCGGCATGATACAGCGTATGGGCGGCTTTTGCTTTTTCATTACGCGTATCTGCACCGGCGAGGTGTGTGTGCGCAAGAGAAGCGTATCGGAGACAAAAAAAGTGTCCTGCATATCGCGGGCCGGATGATGAGGAGGGAAATTGAGAGCATCGAAATTGTGATACTCGGTTTCCACTTCCGGTCCTTCGGCGATATCGAAGCCCATGCTGACGAATATATCGCAGATGTGGCGGCAGATGCGGGAGAGTGGATGAATACTGCCGGCGGGCAGCGGCCAAGCGGGAAGCGTTGGGTCGAAAGATCCTGCGTCCGGCTGCGCGGCCGCCTGCCGCCGCCACGGCGCCGCCGCGAAAGCCTCCTCAATACGCGCATACAGACTGTTGGCGCGGGCGCCGAATGCCTTGCGCTGATCGGGCTGCATGCTCCCCAGTCCCTTCAGAAGAGAACGCAGCAGGCCTTTTTTGCCGAGGTATTTCACCCGAAACGCCTCTGCCGCGGTATCGTCGGCCACTGCGGCAAGCTCCGCGGCTGCGTTTTTTTCAAGCTCGTCGAGCTGTTGGGGCGTCTGATAGTCCGGTCCGTTGAGCATAGAACTTCGGCTATTCCTTGACCTGTTCAACGATCTTCTGAAACGCATCGGGCTGGTGCACTGCGAGGTGCGCGAGCACTTTGCGGTTGATGACGATGCCTTTCTTTTTCATGCCGCCGATAAGCTTGCCATATGTTAAGCCATGCTGGCGTGCGGCGGCGTTGATACGCATGATCCAGAGCGCGCGGAAATCGCGCTTCCTGCGCCTGCGGTCACGGTAGGCATATACCCCCGCCCTCCAGAACGCATCGTGCGCTATTCTAATGCTGTTTTTTCGTTTGCCGAAATATCCCTTGTTGGCTTTCAGCACTTTTTTGCGTCGGGCGCGGGATGGAACCCGTGTTTTTGCGCGAGGCATATGGTTTCTCCTTCTATACCGTAATACAATCGTTATCGTTCAAATTGCACACTACTGCAGGGGCGTGGCGATACAGGGCTGCTACCTCCGTTTGCCGAGCATGATCTTGATCCGCTTTTCATGCGTTGAGGCGACAATAGCCCCGCGGCGAAGATCGCGCTTGCGTTTCCGTGACTTTTTTGTCAAAATGTGACGTGCGAACGCCTTTTTCCGTTTCAACTTGCCCGTTGCCGTACATCTGTATCGTTTCTTGACCGCGCTCCGGGTCTTCATCTTTGGCATGACATTCTCCTTGAAAAGTATAGTTGGTTTTTATACACGGTGACACGTTCACTACAGGGTTTGAGTGTCGAGTGTCGTTTGGGATTCGAGTTTCGGCACCTCTTGGTTTGGATTTTGGATTTTGGAGTTTGAGGTTTGGAGTTCCTGCTCCGCCGGCGGCTGTTGCGCGGCCTGCGGCTGCTGCGGCTGCGTCTGTCGGGCCGTTTGCCGGGCGGCCTGCTCCTGCTGCTTACGCTGTTCCTCAAGTTCCTCCTTCCTGCGCTCGAGTTCCATCTTGCGCAGGAATTCCTTTATTTTCGCCTTGTCGGGGATGAAGGTCGAGATCATGTTCCTCCCCTCCCGTTTGCTGCTCTGCTCAATGATGGCGAGTTCGCTCAGATCCGCTTCGGCGCGCTCTAGGATTTTTTTGCCGAAATCGATATGCGTTATCTCGCGGCCCCTGAATACCAGCGTGACTTTCACGCGATCGCCCTTGACAAGGAATTTCCGCGCGTGGTCCATCTTGAATGCATAGTCATGCTCATCGGTTTTCGGGTGCAGCTTTATCTCCTTGAGGTGCATGACATGCTGTTTTTTCTTTGCCTCTTTGGCCTTTTTCGACTTTTCATATTTGAATTTTCCGTAGTCGATGATCCGGCAGACAGGCGGATCGGCATTCGGCGATACCTCGACAAGATCGTAGCCTTCGGCAACGGCCCGCTGCAGCGCTTCGGCGATCGGCACGATGCCCACGAATTCGCCTGTCGAGCTGATGAGCCTCACGCGGGGAACGCGGATTTCGTTGTTAATCCGTGTGTCGTCCCGGTCCTTCTTGAAAAAACGCGGCGGCCTGTTGATAGGAACCTCCTTTGAATAATTTTTATGCGGCGATTCTGGCGTCGATTTCCGCTTGCAAGCTCGCGATAAACCGCTCAAGCGGCATGGAACCGCGGTCGCCCGCCGTGTGTTTGCGCACACTGACCGTTCCGGCCGCCTGCTCCCGTTCACCCACTATCGCCATATAGGGAATCTTATTCACTTCCGCATCGCGTATCTTGTACCCGATTTTTTCCGGCCTCTCATCAAGCTCGGCGCGAATACCCGCGGCAACCAGTTTGTCGCGCACCGCGCGGCCGTAGTCGAGAAATTTGTCGGACACCGCCAGCACCCGCGCCTGCACGGGCGAGAGCCACAGCGGGAGATGCCCTGCGTAATGCTCGATCAGTACCCCCATGAAACGCTCCATGGAGCCCAGGAGCGCCCGGTGAATCATGTAGGGACGCTGTTTGCGGTTGTCCGCGCCGATAAAGGACATGTCGAACCGTTCCGGCATGTTGAAATCGAATTGTATCGTTGAGCATTGCCACTCGCGGTTGAGGGCGTCTTTGATCTTGATATCGATTTTCGGGCCGTAAAACGCCCCTCCGCCTTCATCAACGGCGCACTCAAGGCCTTCGGCTTTCACCGCAGCATCGAGCGCCGCGGTCGCGTCCCGCCAGCTTGTTTCATCGCCGACCGATTTCTCTTTCGGCTTCGTGGCAAGGTACACTTTGAATTTCTCGAATCCGAATGATTTGAGCATAAATAAACAGAACCGCAGTACTCTGCGGATTTCTTCCGGCATCTGGTCGGGTCTGCAGATAATGTGCGCGTCGTCCTGCGTGAATCCCCGCACACGGAGAAGCCCGTGGAGTACGCCGCTTTTTTCATACCGGTATACGGTTCCCAGTTCAGCCCATCGCAGGGGAAGATCACGGTAGGAGCGAAGCGCGCTTTTATACATCATGATATGGAACGGGCAGTTCATGGGTTTGACAAAATATTCCTGCTCGTCGATATCAATGGGAGCATACATGTTTTCACGGTAAAAACCCAAGTGTCCGCTTGTCTCCCACAGCGCCGCCCTTCCGATATGGGGCGAATATACAAGTTCGTAGCCGTTTTTGAAATGCTCGCTTCTCCAGAAGTCTTCGATAATGGTACGGAGCCTGCTGCCCTTTGGATGCCAGAGCACCAGGCCCGGCCCTACCTGATCGTTGAATGAATACAGGTCGAGATCGCGGCCGAGCGTGCGGTGATCGCGTTTCGCCGCCTCCTCCAGCGTCTTTAGATACTCATCGAGCATCGCCTGCCTGGGGAACGATATCGCGTAGATACGCTGCAGCATTTTGTTTTTTTCCGAGCCGCGCCAATATGCTCCCGCGGTCGAAAGGATTTTCAGCGCCTTGACCATGCCGGTATTGGGTATATGCGGGCCGCGGCACAAATCCTGCCACTCGCCCTGGCGGTACAACGACGGGTTGCCCTGGATCTCGGCCAGCAATTCGAGCTTATACGGCTCGTTTTTCGATTCGTAGTACCGCCGCGCTTCGTCGGCCGTCATTTCATGGCGCGAGATTTCGAGTTTACGCCGGACAATTTCCGCACAGCGTTGTTCAATGCGGGCAACATCTTCGGCCGTAAACGGCTGTTCAACGTCGAAATCATAGTAAAAACCTGCATCGATGGCAGGCCCAATGGCGAGTTTTGCGCCGGGAAAAAGCTCCTGCACAGCCTGGGCGAGAATGTGCGATGATGAGTGCCAGAAGATCGACTTGCCTTCCTCGTCGTCAAACGTGACAATGGCGATACTGTCACCGTCGCTGAGCGGCGAGGACAGATCCTTGAGTACGCCGTTGACTTTCACCGCAAGAGCGGCCTTGGCAAGCCCTGGGCCTATTAACAGCGCCGCGTCGGCGGCGCATGCATGATCAGGCACGGCCATCTCACGGCCGTCGGGCAGAAATACCTTCATACTTCATCCGGTCATGTAGAGTTACTCGGCACAGCCTCGCACCCGCGTTGCCGCGGCGCACACCACAGCCGCCTCTTTTCGTGTATTCCTCTGCGCACCGCCGTACCCTTTCGGCCGCCCGGTATCGCAGTGTCCCTGGGTAAGAGGAGAACCGGAGGACAAGATAGAAATTGTGAATATTGGATTGCTGATTTCAGAGCCCAATCCGCAATCCCAAATCCGAAATATAATAATGGGCGTTACAGGACTCGAACCTGTGACCCCTACCATGTCAAGGTAGTACTCTAACCAGCTGAGCTAAACGCCCGGGTCTTGGATGATTAAAAATATGAAAATACCCGGCCATGTGTCAAAGATTGAGTTGAATACGCTGTGATTCAGGCACTCGAAGCGAGTGCAGAGGATACCCTTGGCTCGGCGGCGTCTTCATACGGCGGTCAACTATGAGCAATTTCATTACACCGCTGCCGACGAATTGAACAAAGTCCTTGATAAGCCGCCGCCATCCAGATCCGATGAGCACATGCGGATGCGGGCGCCGGGTCTCGGCCCATATAAGCCTATGCAGCATGACGCCAAGGTTGAGGAAGAAATGATTCGTTGAAACAGTAGCGATATAGGTGGGCGAAATGTCGCCCATGGGCGGGTACTCCATTTCGACTTTCAGGAAAAGGTCGTGGCGAAGAAAGCGCGGTCGGATAAACGCGGCATGCATGCCCATGACCAACGGCTCATCATCGCTGTTGAGGATGAAGGCCGGGTACGTTCCGGTCATGAACATATATCGCCCCAACAACCGATGCGGCGGCCCATAATCATGCGGAAAATGCCCAGGCGAACGCGTGTCGAATCGGAAGCGCCGCGGGGAAACCAGGTGCCATAGGCGTGCCGCCCACCACCGCCATGATACGCGCCCGGCTATGCTGCGCGCACGCATCACAAGCCATGTTCCGCACCCGGTTAAATATGTGATGCTTGACAAATGAGTGTTAAGGAGCCTTCACAACCCCTTCACATTTACGGGAAATTGGAGGGTATTTTGCCCGAAAACGGCAGAAAAGAAAAAACCCTTCAAAACCGCCGTATTTGGCATATTTTGAAGGGCTTATGCTTGGTAGCGCTACGGGGAATCGAACCCCGGTTTGATGGCTGAGAACCACCCGTCCTAGGCCACTAGACGATAGCGCCATTTGATTTCAGATTTCAAATTGCAGATTGATGATTGAAAATATTGAAGGTATTGATTAATAGCCTGATATGTTTTTAGAAAGCCTCATGGCTGGAAACCTTCGGCCTATGAATCAATTTAATTCATTCCAATCAATCTGCAATCATCAATCTTCAATCTTAAATCATATGGCTGGGGTGCAGGGACTTGAACCCCGAACGGTCAGATCCAGAGTCTGATGCCCTACCAGTTGGGCGACACCCCAAGCAATATCTGCATTAAATATAATTCAGGATTGCACTATGTATCAAAACCACGACGCTTCAAGCCGGCGCGACGCAGAACTGACGGATTAACACTCCTGATGCAAAGGCGTGAACCCCGTGTATTCAGGGCGGTGACAATCAGGCCGCTCCCCGTTCATTAGGAATCATGACTCGCTGCTTCCATGAATAAATAATCGCATTACGGGACGCGTGCGAAACGGTAACACGGCATGATTTTTATTGCCGGCGCGCGATATTATATATTTTCCTGGGAAAACGACATTTCATCAATTTTCACGAAGGGGGGATGGTATGCGGAAAGCGTTTTCGCTTCTCGTGGCGCTTGGTTTTTTCGTTTCAACCGAAGCCTGTTTTGACACGTATCTTTTTCTCCAAAAAGGGTCGATGGTATACCCGAAGGGCATGCTGGTTCTTGACGGAGCGGGTGAATATACTATACACCGTTTTAGTGCCGCCCAAGAAGATCTTTTCACAGCCAATACCAATATCTATTATGGCATTCATGAGCGATTCTCCGCGCAGGCGGGCGTTGCATCCGGCGAAAAGGATCGGGCTTCATTCTCCATCGATCAATGGGGGCTCCGGGGTGTGGGTGGAATTATTCAAAATTATAAGGGGTTTTACAACCTTGACGTCATACTTGAATGCGCATCTGCGTTTAACATGAAAGATTTGACCGTTGAACTTTCAGGGCCGAATATTTTCTACGTGAACAATTTCATTTTCGTTGTCCATCCCGTGCTCTCAATGGGGCGTGAATTGCCGCTGGGTATTCGCGGTCACGGCGGCGTTTTTTTCAATGTCTCCAATATGGGCATTGTGGGGATTGGCGCCGAGTACGAAAGCGCCCAAAGCGGCAGCCAGTTCGGACGGCGGCTGGTTGATGGCGAGGCAGGCACCAGCCTTTTCCTCGGTGCGCGGCTGGGACAGAATGCGTATTTGCAGAATGAATTCATAAAAGGATGGGGTGAAGGCGCCAAGGATTTCGGTTATGCGGCAACGATAAAGTACGCGTTCAAGACTGGCACGGGCAGATAGCAATTTTCGGCGGCGTCTCGTGGTGATCGTAGGGGGGGCGGGTGCAGTGTCACTGTGCCCCCTCATTTTTAGGATTCCGCAATCCGAAACCTGTACTGATCGCAGTCGAAGTATTCCTGTTCCGCGGGATTAGGAGAGGTGAATGCACGCCGCCAGATGTCCACCGCCTGCGTCCTTTAATTCCACCGCCTCCAGACATCGCGCTTCCCGCTCCCTGCACCGGGGGTAAAAGGGGCATCCGGCTGATTCTCCCGGCGCCTGTTTTTCTTCGGTGGGAAGCGCGCGGCGCGCTATGCGTCCCTTGCCCGGCACCGGCACGCTTTCGAGAAGCAGGCGGGTGTAGGGATGCAGCGGCGAGTCGTATATCTGTTCGTTCGTGCCGAGTTCCATTACTTTTCCCAGGTACATGACCGCCATCCTGTCGGCCATGTGACGCACCACCGCCAGGTCGTGCGATATAAACAGAAGACTCTGGTTATACTGACGGCGCAGTTCATCGAGCAAATTAATGATTTGCGCCCGAATCGATACGTCAAGCGAGCTCACCGGCTCATCCGCGATTATCATTTCCGGTCGCGTGGCAAGGGCTCGTGCGATACCGATGCGCTGCTGCTGGCCGCCGGAAAACTCGTGCGGGTAGCGGTTGAGATACGAGGGCGAAAGGCCGACATTGTCGAGAAGCTCGCGAATTCTGTTTTCGCGGTTGTCGATATGATGTATCCGCAGGGGTTCTTCGAGAATCTGCCGTATGCTCATGCGCGGATCGAGAGACGAGAGCGGGTCCTGGAAAACGATCTGTATGGCCCTCCTGAGCCGCTTGCGGTCGCGTGCATCGAGGCTGTTCCATGCGACCGGGGTATCTTTCCACGGGCCGAGTGCGAGCGTGATGGCGCCTGAAGTTGCTGCCGTCAGTCCCAGGATTGCCTCCGCGGTCGTTGTCTTTCCGCATCCCGACTCGCCAACCAGCGCGAACACTTCGCCGCGTTGCACCTCGAACGACACGCCGTCCACCGCCTTCACATGGCCAACGACCTTGCCCACGATTCCCTTGAGGACAGGAAAGTAAACCTTGAGATTTGCGACCGAAACAGCGGGATTAGTCATATAAAAAACACCGTACCATTCTTCCGCCATCTTTTTCAATGAGCGGCGGCGTCTCCTTGTCACACCGGCCGAATCGTTTGCCGCAGCGCGGGTGAAACGGACACCCGGCCGGAAGCCTGAGCGGGTTGGGCACTTCGCCGGGAATGACCGCGAGACGGGAGGCGCGTTTATCAAGATATGGAATCGTGCCGAACAGTGCCTGCGTATACGGATGCAGCGGCTCCTCGAACAGAGCTTTAACCCCAGCCTGCTCCACCACGATTCCGGCATACATGACCAGCACCTCGTGCGACACGTCGCAGACAATGCCCAGGTCGTGGGTGATCATAATCATACTAGTATGATTATGATCACCCACGACCTGGGCATTGTCTGCGACGTGTCGCACGAGGTGCTGGTCATGTATGCCGGAATCGTGGTGGAGCAGGCTGGGGTTAAAGCTCTGTTCGAGGAGCCGCTGCATCCGTATACGCAGGCACTGTTCGGCACGATTCCATATCTTGATAAACGCGCCTCCCGTCTCGCGGTCATTCCCGGCGAAGTGCCCAACCCGCTCAGGCTTCCGGCCGGGTGTCCGTTTCACCCGCGCTGCGGCAAACGATTCGGCCGGTGTGACAAGGAGACGCCGCCGCTCATTGAAAAAGATGGCGGAAGAATGGTACGGTGTTTTTTATATGACTAATCCCGCTGTTTCGGTCGCAAATCTCAAGGTTTACTTTCCTGTCCTCAAGGGAATCGTGGGCAAGGTCGTTGGCCATGTGAAGGCGGTGGACGGCGTGTCGTTCGAGGTGCAACGCGGCGAAGTGTTCGCGCTGGTTGGCGAGTCGGGATGCGGAAAGACAACGACCGCGGAGGCAATCCTGGGACTGACGGCAGCAACTTCAGGCGCCATCACGCTCGCACTCGGCCCGTGGAAAGATACCCCGGTCGCATGGAACAGCCTCGATGCACGCGACCGCAAGCGGCTCAGGAGGGCCATACAGATCGTTTTCCAGGACCCGCTCTCGTCTCTCGATCCGCGCATGAGCATACGGCAGATTCTCGAAGAACCCCTGCGGATACATCATATCGACAACCGCGAAAACAGAATTCGCGAGCTTCTCGACAATGTCGGCCTTTCGCCCTCGTATCTCAACCGCTACCCGCACGAGTTTTCCGGCGGCCAGCAGCAGCGCATCGGTATCGCACGAGCCCTTGCCACGCGACCGGAAATGATAATCGCGGATGAGCCGGTGAGCTCGCTTGACGTATCGATTCGGGCGCAAATCATTAATTTGCTCGATGAACTGCGCCGTCAGTATAACCAGAGTCTTCTGTTTATATCGCACGACCTGGCGGTGGTGCGTCACATGGCCGACAGGATGGCGGTCATGTACCTGGGAAAAGTAATGGAACTCGGCACGAACGAACAGATATACGACTCGCCGCTGCATCCCTACACCCGCCTGCTTCTCGAAAGCGTGCCGGTGCCGGGCAAGGGACGCATAGCGCGCCGCGCGCTTCCCACCGAAGAAAAACAGGCGCCGGGAGAATCAGCCGGATGCCCCTTTTACCCCCGGTGCAGGGAGCGGGAAGCGCGATGTCTGGAGGCGGTGGAATTAAAGGACGCAGGCGGTGGACATCTGGCGGCGTGCATTCACCTCTCCTAATCCCGCGGAACAGGAATACTTCGACTGCGATCAGTACAGGTTTCGGATTGCGGAATCCTAAAAATGAGGGGGCACAGTGACACTGCACCCGCCCCCCCTACGATCACCACGAGACGCCGCCGAAAATTGCTATCTGCCCGTGCCAGTCTTGAACGCGTACTTTATCGTTGCCGCATAACCGAAATCCTTGGCGCCTTCACCCCATCCTTTTATGAATTCATTCTGCAAATACGCATTCTGTCCCAGCCGCGCACCGAGGAAAAGGCTGGTGCCTGCCTCGCCATCAACCAGCCGCCGTCCGAACTGGCTGCCGCTTTGGGCGCTTTCGTACTCGGCGCCAATCCCCACAATGCCCATATTGGAGACATTGAAAAAAACGCCGCCGTGACCGCGAATACCCAGCGGCAATTCACGCCCCATTGAGAGCACGGGATGGACAACGAAAATGAAATTGTTCACGTAGAAAATATTCGGCCCTGAAAGTTCAACGGTCAAATCTTTCATGTTAAACGCAGATGCGCATTCAAGTATGACGTCAAGGTTGTAAAACCCCTTATAATTTTGAATAATTCCACCCACACCCCGGAGCCCCCATTGATCGATGGAGAATGAAGCCCGATCCTTTTCGCCGGATGCAACGCCCGCCTGCGCGGAGAATCGCTCATGAATGCCATAATAGATATTGGTATTGGCTGTGAAAAGATCTTCTTGGGCGGCACTAAAACGGTGTATAGTATATTCACCCGCTCCGTCAAGAACCAGCATGCCCTTCGGGTATACCATCGACCCTTTTTGGAGAAAAAGATACGTGTCAAAACAGGCTTCGGTTGAAACGAAAAAACCAAGCGCCACGAGAAGCGAAAACGCTTTCCGCATACCATCCCCCCTTCGTGAAAATTGATGAAATGTCGTTTTCCCAGGAAAATATATAATATCGCGCGCCGGCAATAAAAATCATGCCGTGTTACCGTTTCGCACGCGTCCCGTAATGCGATTATTTATTCATGGAAGCAGCGAGTCATGATTCCTAATGAACGGGGAGCGGCCTGATTGTCACCGCCCTGAATACACGGGGTTCACGCCTTTGCATCAGGAGTGTTAATCCGTCAGTTCTGCGTCGCGCCGGCTTGAAGCGTCGTGGTTTTGATACATAGTGCAATCCTGAATTATATTTAATGCAGATATTGCTTGGGGTGTCGCCCAACTGGTAGGGCATCAGACTCTGGATCTGACCGTTCGGGGTTCAAGTCCCTGCACCCCAGCCATATGATTTAAGATTGAAGATTGATGATTGCAGATTGATTGGAATGAATTAAATTGATTCATAGGCCGAAGGTTTCCAGCCATGAGGCTTTCTAAAAACATATCAGGCTATTAATCAATACCTTCAATATTTTCAATCATCAATCTGCAATTTGAAATCTGAAATCAAATGGCGCTATCGTCTAGTGGCCTAGGACGGGTGGTTCTCAGCCATCAAACCGGGGTTCGATTCCCCGTAGCGCTACCAAGCATAAGCCCTTCAAAATATGCCAAATACGGCGGTTTTGAAGGGTTTTTTCTTTTCTGCCGTTTTCGGGCAAAATACCCTCCAATTTCCCGTAAATGTGAAGGGGTTGTGAAGGCTCCTTAACACTCATTTGTCAAGCATCACATATTTAACCGGGTGCGGAACATGGCTTGTGATGCGTGCGCGCAGCATAGCCGGGCGCGTATCATGGCGGTGGTGGGCGGCACGCCTATGGCACCTGGTTTCCCCGCGGCGCTTCCGATTCGACACGCGTTCGCCTGGGCATTTTCCGCATGATTATGGGCCGCCGCATCGGTTGTTGGGGCGATATATGTTCATGACCGGAACGTACCCGGCCTTCATCCTCAACAGCGATGATGAGCCGTTGGTCATGGGCATGCATGCCGCGTTTATCCGACCGCGCTTTCTTCGCCACGACCTTTTCCTGAAAGTCGAAATGGAGTACCCGCCCATGGGCGACATTTCGCCCACCTATATCGCTACTGTTTCAACGAATCATTTCTTCCTCAACCTTGGCGTCATGCTGCATAGGCTTATATGGGCCGAGACCCGGCGCCCGCATCCGCATGTGCTCATCGGATCTGGATGGCGGCGGCTTATCAAGGACTTTGTTCAATTCGTCGGCAGCGGTGTAATGAAATTGCTCATAGTTGACCGCCGTATGAAGACGCCGCCGAGCCAAGGGTATCCTCTGCACTCGCTTCGAGTGCCTGAATCACAGCGTATTCAACTCAATCTTTGACACATGGCCGGGTATTTTCATATTTTTAATCATCCAAGACCCGGGCGTTTAGCTCAGCTGGTTAGAGTACTACCTTGACATGGTAGGGGTCACAGGTTCGAGTCCTGTAACGCCCATTATTATATTTCGGATTTGGGATTGCGGATTGGGCTCTGAAATCAGCAATCCAATATTCACAATTTCTATCTTGTCCTCCGGTTCTCCTCTTACCCAGGGACACTGCGATACCGGGCGGCCGAAAGGGTACGGCGGTGCGCAGAGGAATACACGAAAAGAGGCGGCTGTGGTGTGCGCCGCGGCAACGCGGGTGCGAGGCTGTGCCGAGTAACTCTACATGACCGGATGAAGTATGAAGGTATTTCTGCCCGACGGCCGTGAGATGGCCGTGCCTGATCATGCATGCGCCGCCGACGCGGCGCTGTTAATAGGCCCAGGGCTTGCCAAGGCCGCTCTTGCGGTGAAAGTCAACGGCGTACTCAAGGATCTGTCCTCGCCGCTCAGCGACGGTGACAGTATCGCCATTGTCACGTTTGACGACGAGGAAGGCAAGTCGATCTTCTGGCACTCATCATCGCACATTCTCGCCCAGGCTGTGCAGGAGCTTTTTCCCGGCGCAAAACTCGCCATTGGGCCTGCCATCGATGCAGGTTTTTACTATGATTTCGACGTTGAACAGCCGTTTACGGCCGAAGATGTTGCCCGCATTGAACAACGCTGTGCGGAAATTGTCCGGCGTAAACTCGAAATCTCGCGCCATGAAATGACGGCCGACGAAGCGCGGCGGTACTACGAATCGAAAAACGAGCCGTATAAGCTCGAATTGCTGGCCGAGATCCAGGGCAACCCGTCGTTGTACCGCCAGGGCGAGTGGCAGGATTTGTGCCGCGGCCCGCATATACCCAATACCGGCATGGTCAAGGCGCTGAAAATCCTTTCGACCGCGGGAGCATATTGGCGCGGCTCGGAAAAAAACAAAATGCTGCAGCGTATCTACGCGATATCGTTCCCCAGGCAGGCGATGCTCGATGAGTATCTAAAGACGCTGGAGGAGGCGGCGAAACGCGATCACCGCACGCTCGGCCGCGATCTCGACCTGTATTCATTCAACGATCAGGTAGGGCCGGGCCTGGTGCTCTGGCATCCAAAGGGCAGCAGGCTCCGTACCATTATCGAAGACTTCTGGAGAAGCGAGCATTTCAAAAACGGCTACGAACTTGTATATTCGCCCCATATCGGAAGGGCGGCGCTGTGGGAGACAAGCGGACACTTGGGTTTTTACCGTGAAAACATGTATGCTCCCATTGATATCGACGAGCAGGAATATTTTGTCAAACCCATGAACTGCCCGTTCCATATCATGATGTATAAAAGCGCGCTTCGCTCCTACCGTGATCTTCCCCTGCGATGGGCTGAACTGGGAACCGTATACCGGTATGAAAAAAGCGGCGTACTCCACGGGCTTCTCCGTGTGCGGGGATTCACGCAGGACGACGCGCACATTATCTGCAGACCCGACCAGATGCCGGAAGAAATCCGCAGAGTACTGCGGTTCTGTTTATTTATGCTCAAATCATTCGGATTCGAGAAATTCAAAGTGTACCTTGCCACGAAGCCGAAAGAGAAATCGGTCGGCGATGAAACAAGCTGGCGGGACGCGACCGCGGCGCTCGATGCTGCGGTGAAAGCCGAAGGCCTTGAGTGCGCCGTTGATGAAGGCGGAGGGGCGTTTTACGGCCCGAAAATCGATATCAAGATCAAAGACGCCCTCAACCGCGAGTGGCAATGCTCAACGATACAATTCGATTTCAACATGCCGGAACGGTTCGACATGTCCTTTATCGGCGCGGACAACCGCAAACAGCGTCCCTACATGATTCACCGGGCGCTCCTGGGCTCCATGGAGCGTTTCATGGGGGTACTGATCGAGCATTACGCAGGGCATCTCCCGCTGTGGCTCTCGCCCGTGCAGGCGCGGGTGCTGGCGGTGTCCGACAAATTTCTCGACTACGGCCGCGCGGTGCGCGACAAACTGGTTGCCGCGGGTATTCGCGCCGAGCTTGATGAGAGGCCGGAAAAAATCGGGTACAAGATACGCGATGCGGAAGTGAATAAGATTCCCTATATGGCGATAGTGGGTGAACGGGAGCAGGCGGCCGGAACGGTCAGTGTGCGCAAACACACGGCGGGCGACCGCGGTTCCATGCCGCTTGAGCGGTTTATCGCGAGCTTGCAAGCGGAAATCGACGCCAGAATCGCCGCATAAAAATTATTCAAAGGAGGTTCCTATCAACAGGCCGCCGCGTTTTTTCAAGAAGGACCGGGACGACACACGGATTAACAACGAAATCCGCGTTCCCCGCGTGAGGCTCATCAGCTCGACAGGCGAATTCGTGGGCATCGTGCCGATCGCCGAAGCGCTGCAGCGGGCCGTTGCCGAAGGCTACGATCTTGTCGAGGTATCGCCGAATGCCGATCCGCCTGTCTGCCGGATCATCGACTACGGAAAATTCAAATATGAAAAGTCGAAAAAGGCCAAAGAGGCAAAGAAAAAACAGCATGTCATGCACCTCAAGGAGATAAAGCTGCACCCGAAAACCGATGAGCATGACTATGCATTCAAGATGGACCACGCGCGGAAATTCCTTGTCAAGGGCGATCGCGTGAAAGTCACGCTGGTATTCAGGGGCCGCGAGATAACGCATATCGATTTCGGCAAAAAAATCCTAGAGCGCGCCGAAGCGGATCTGAGCGAACTCGCCATCATTGAGCAGAGCAGCAAACGGGAGGGGAGGAACATGATCTCGACCTTCATCCCCGACAAGGCGAAAATAAAGGAATTCCTGCGCAAGATGGAACTCGAGCGCAGGAAGGAGGAACTTGAGGAACAGCGTAAGCAGCAGGAGCAGGCCGCCCGGCAAACGGCCCGACAGACGCAGCCGCAGCAGCCGCAGGCCGCGCAACAGCCGCCGGCGGAGCAGGAACTCCAAACCTCAAACTCCAAAATCCAAAATCCAAACCAAGAGGTGCCGAAACTCGAATCCCAAACGACACTCGACACTCAAACCCTGTAGTGAACGTGTCACCGTGTATAAAAACCAACTATACTTTTCAAGGAGAATGTCATGCCAAAGATGAAGACCCGGAGCGCGGTCAAGAAACGATACAGATGTACGGCAACGGGCAAGTTGAAACGGAAAAAGGCGTTCGCACGTCACATTTTGACAAAAAAGTCACGGAAACGCAAGCGCGATCTTCGCCGCGGGGCTATTGTCGCCTCAACGCATGAAAAGCGGATCAAGATCATGCTCGGCAAACGGAGGTAGCAGCCCTGTATCGCCACGCCCCTGCAGTAGTGTGCAATTTGAACGATAACGATTGTATTACGGTATAGAAGGAGAAACCATATGCCTCGCGCAAAAACACGGGTTCCATCCCGCGCCCGACGCAAAAAAGTGCTGAAAGCCAACAAGGGATATTTCGGCAAACGAAAAAACAGCATTAGAATAGCGCACGATGCGTTCTGGAGGGCGGGGGTATATGCCTACCGTGACCGCAGGCGCAGGAAGCGCGATTTCCGCGCGCTCTGGATCATGCGTATCAACGCCGCCGCACGCCAGCATGGCTTAACATATGGCAAGCTTATCGGCGGCATGAAAAAGAAAGGCATCGTCATCAACCGCAAAGTGCTCGCGCACCTCGCAGTGCACCAGCCCGATGCGTTTCAGAAGATCGTTGAACAGGTCAAGGAATAGCCGAAGTTCTATGCTCAACGGACCGGACTATCAGACGCCCCAACAGCTCGACGAGCTTGAAAAAAACGCAGCCGCGGAGCTTGCCGCAGTGGCCGACGATACCGCGGCAGAGGCGTTTCGGGTGAAATACCTCGGCAAAAAAGGCCTGCTGCGTTCTCTTCTGAAGGGACTGGGGAGCATGCAGCCCGATCAGCGCAAGGCATTCGGCGCCCGCGCCAACAGTCTGTATGCGCGTATTGAGGAGGCTTTCGCGGCGGCGCCGTGGCGGCGGCAGGCGGCCGCGCAGCCGGACGCAGGATCTTTCGACCCAACGCTTCCCGCTTGGCCGCTGCCCGCCGGCAGTATTCATCCACTCTCCCGCATCTGCCGCCACATCTGCGATATATTCGTCAGCATGGGCTTCGATATCGCCGAAGGACCGGAAGTGGAAACCGAGTATCACAATTTCGATGCTCTCAATTTCCCTCCTCATCATCCGGCCCGCGATATGCAGGACACTTTTTTTGTCTCCGATACGCTTCTCTTGCGCACACACACCTCGCCGGTGCAGATACGCGTAATGAAAAAGCAAAAGCCGCCCATACGCTGTATCATGCCGGGGAAAGTGTACCGCCACGAGGAAATCAGCGCGCGAAGCTACTGCATGTTTACCCAGGTTGAGGGCCTGTTTATCGACGAAAACGTGAGCATGGCCGATCTGAAAGGAACGCTTCTGGCGTTTGCACAGCGCTTTTTCAGCGAAAAAGCCCGGATAAAGATCCGGTCAAGCTTCTTCCCCTTCACCGAGCCCAGCATCGAGGCCGACGTCGAGTGCTTTGTCTGCGGCGGCGCAGGCTGCAGCGTCTGCAAACACAGCGGATGGCTCGAGATACTAGGCGCAGGCATGGTGCACCCCCGTGTCCTTGCCGCCGGCGGCATCGACAAAGAGAAATACACCGGATTTGCATTCGGTATGGGCGTGGAGCGGATAGCGATGCTGAAGTACCGTATCGACGATATCAGGTTGTTTTTCGAGAATGACGTACGTTTTTTACAACAATTTTAATAACCGGCGTCTTTATGAAGATTCCCTATAGCTGGTTGAAAGAACTCGTCGATATCGATGTTGCGCCTGATCGGCTTGCAGCCGACCTGGCCTCCATCGGCATCGAGGTCGCCTCGATCGCCGAAACAAAAGTTCCTGAGGGAGTTATTGTCGCCAAAATATTGGGTATCGGAAAGCATCCAAATGCAGACCGGCTGTCGATCTGCGAGGTGGACGCCGGCGGGCTGCAGCCTGAAAAAATCGTCTGCGGAGCGCCTAATGTCCGCCCCGGCATGCTGGCGCCGCTGGCGACGGTCGGATCCAGGCTCGGGCCGGACATGGTTGTTGAGAAGGCGAAAATCCGGGGAGTCGATTCCGCAGGCATGCTTTGCTCGGAACGCGAGCTGTCGATCTCCGACAATCACAGCGGCATCATGGAGCTTCCTGCGGACTACACGCCGGGCACGGCGTTGAAAAAGTATTTCCCCGACGATGCGGTGCTTGAGATCGAAATAACTCCCAACCGCGGCGACTGCCTCAGCATGCTGGGTGTTGCGCGCGAATGCGCGGCAAAATACGGTAGAACGGTTAAATCGTGCGGTCGTACGCCCCTGGAGTCTTGCGGTTCCATTAACGATTATATCAGCGTTGAAATTGTCAACAGCGGCGCCTGTCCGCGGTATCTCGGGCGACTGGTGCGCGGCGTCACTATCGCCGACTCTCCCGAATGGCTGAAACGCCGGATCCGCGCCTGCGGCCTCCGCCCCATCAACAACATCGTGGATATCACCAACTACATCCTGCTTCTGTTCGGCCAGCCCATGCACGCGTTCGATTACAGCCGCATCGCCGGCAGGAGCATTATCGTAAAAAACGCGGCAGACGGGCAGTTATTTATTACTCTCGACGGGATGGAGCGAAATCTGTGCCGCGACGACCTGCTTATCTGCGACGCGGAGAAAGCCGTGGCGATTGCCGGCGTTATGGGCGGCGCAAACTCGCACATCTCTGCTACAACCCGCGACGTCTTTCTCGAATGCGCATACTTCGAGCCCGCGGCAATCCGCAGGACATCCAAACGCCTCGACCTTTCCACCGACGCCTCATACCGTTTCGAGCGCGGCGTCGATCCCGCCGATGGCCTGATTGCGGCAATCGATACCGCGGCGGAGCTTATCCGCCGGCTTGCAGGAGGAGAAATTATCGGCGGCCGTATCGATGCGTATCCCAAACCGCTCACGCCCCGCCGTATCATCCTGCGGCCGTCGCAGGTACAACGGCTGCTTGGCGTCGACATTTCCCGTGACAGGATAGTCTCGCTTCTTGGCGCGCTCGGCATACGGCTGATTGGCGGACAGGGCGGTGCGATGGAATTCGAAGCGCCCCTGTATCGTCACGACCTTGTCATCGAAGCCGACCTTATCGAGGAGGTGGGACGACTCTACGGCTATGACAATATCCCTCCATCGGTCACGGCGCCGGTGACCATGACCCGCACAATAGGTACATCAAGCGCCACAGCGGATACGATTCGCAAGGTATGCGCATTCCAGGGACTCCACGAGACCGTCACCGGCAGCATGACGTCGGAAAAACGCAGGGCACTGTTGACGCCGGATATCAAACCTGTTGTCCTGCTCAATCCGCTCAGCCCCGACATGGCGCAGATGCGCACCACGCTTGCCGGCAGCCTGCTTGAGGTGGTCGCGTATAACCTGAACCGCAAAAACACCAACAACCGTTTTTTCGAGATAGGGAAAACGTTCGCCTCGCGGGGACTGCAGGAATTGCCTGACGAGCGTGATGTGGTCGCCATTATTATCGAGGGTTTTTTCGAGGCGCCCTCGTGGCAGCACCCGGGAAAGCCCGTTGATTTTTACATTCTGAAATCCCTTATCAACTCACTTGCCCGCCACTGCGGCGCCGGGCCGGTACGCTACGGCGATTGCGGTTCTGCCGCGGCGTTCTTCGGGCAAGAATCCGCAACAGTGGCCTGCGGCACAACCATCACGGGCGAATGCGGAAAAATGCGTGAAGACATCTGCGCGGCTTTCGATATCGCAACGCCGGTCTACTATGCCCAGCTTGATATCACCGCTCTCGTGGCGGCGCCGCCGTCGCAGCCAGTCTATTCCCCGCTGCCCCGGTACCCCGCGGTCGAGCGCGACTTCTGCTTTGTGGTGCCCGAACAAATGCGGTCGGCGGTTATCTGCGATGAGATCGCCGCGGTATCCGACCTGGTGGAATGGGTGGAACCGTTCGATGTGTACCGGGGGGAAAAACTCGGCCCAGGCCTGAAAAGCATCGCCTGTGCACTGAGGCTTCGCGCACCCGACCGCACGCTGACCGACACAGAGGCGGACGAGATATGCGGCCGAATTATCGAGACAATGCGGCGCAAGCATGGCGCAACGCTTCGGCGGTAAAAGCGCCTTCCCTTCGCATTCACATGCGCCGCCTCGCGACTCGTATGGCGCGCACCGCAAACAGTACATACTGCTGATGTGCAGGAAAAAATGGCGCGCAATGCGACAAACCGCGGTATTACCGCACTGAGGTGCAAGCAAAGTCTTGCACGTCATGCAGACGCTGTTGCCCGCCGAAACAGTAAACCTAAATTCCGCAGTTGGGGTGGATGCGAGGTCGCAAGATGTTGAGATGATATGGCGTGAAGGCGGCGCAGGGCATATCCGCCGAGTGATATGTCCAAGCCGCCTGAAGCGCCAGAGCG
>Ga0129299_1000677_pt1 | contig 22165 bp, 13 predicted proteins | sample ConPoolayeCmetaG_FD_94477 | JGI IMG/M metagenome (GOLD analysis project Ga0129299, IMG submission 94477) | Hot spring microbial mat communities from California, USA to study Microbial Dark Matter (Phase II) - Cone Pool mat layer C metaG ...
CAGCGCAGCTGCGCTGGACGTGCAGAACGAAGTACGTGTACAAGCAGCGACGGCAGCGATCGGCTCGGCGCCTGCGGGCGGAGAAGATGCATTCCGCCAAGGCAGGTTGTATTATAACGCCATGCCATCAACGCCGGCGCAGGGCACGGCTGTCAAGGTGATTGATTCCAAAGATGACATGGATTATCTGGTCAAGACCTACAAGCTGGAATCGAAGGATGGGGTAGGGTATGAAATCCGCGACTTTCTCAAGGGCCCGCTGTTGAAGGAAGGCGGTGATGTGACGGTGGGCAAGGACCTCGTGACGGAGGATGAATACCTCGTCATCACAGCGCCTGAATTTATGTTTCCCTATTTGGAGGACACGATCAAGGTGCTGGACAAACCAGGCACGAGCTACGAATACAGCGGCTCGGCGCGCATTTGGTATACCTGCACCCACCGCAGAGCCTCCGAACTGCGTGATGCCATCGAGAAAACATTAGGGACGAAATATATGGACCTGGTGGTGGACGATACCATCAACCATATCATGGTCAAAGACGCTCCTACCGTCATCGAGCGCGTGGCGAAGTGGCTGCCGTACTTTGACATTCCGCCTGAGATGGTGCGCATCGAAGCGCAGATTGTCGAACTGAACGTCAATGACGACTTCAACTTCGGCTTGGCGCTGGAAGCGTGGAAAGAAGGGCTGCCGGAGAATGTGGATTTGAAGATGGATTTGCAGGACACGCGCCAGAATGACCATGCGGCGGAAGTCACGGTCGTGCCCGGCGGCGCGGGTAACAGGCTGGTGCAAAAGCCGCTGCAGAGCCACAAGCAATACCTCGCGGGTTCCATCTCGGCTTCCGGCATGCGGCCGAAAGCGGTGGCCAACATGATTAACTACATGGTGCGCACGGGCAACGCCAAGGTGCTGTGCACGCCCACGGTGGTGGCCGTGAACAATCATAAAGCCACGATTGCGTCGATTGACAAGATTGATTATAAGGCGTACAGTGCGCCGGCGCAACCCCTGCAAAAACAAGTTGGCAGCGGCATTACTCTGACGATCACGCCAACGATTGCGGCTGAAACCATGCGGCTGGACATCAGCGCGGTGGTGGACAGTCTGGTTGGGTATACCAGCTCGGGCGAGCCGATTCTGAACAGCCGCTCCACCACCGCGCAGGTGGTCTTGCAGGACGGCGAAATGTTCACGCTCTCGGGCTTGCGCAAGGACGTCATCACCAAGCAGGACGAGCGCGTGCCCATCTTGGGCAGCATGCCCATGCTTGGTTACCTGTTCCGCCATGAAATTGACGTGCAGAAGTCAAGCGAGATCGTGGTCTTGTTGACGCCGTACAAAGTCACAGCCACCACCGGCATACTCGAACGCGAACGGCAGTTGCTTGAAGGCGTCCAGCGTGCCCAGTCGCCCGACGCGCGCTCGTCGTGGGACAAGTTTGTTGACCGCGTGGTGAAGAACAAAAACGTAGCTCGTGCTGAGTAACCTTCGTACCGTGAGGAACAATATGAAACCGTTTCTCTCTACACTCGTTGTTGCCGCACTGCTGCTGGGTGCTGCCTGCGGCGTGGGGCGCGCTGAACAGGTCGTTGTAGACGGCTCCACTACCGTCGGGCCGATCGCCAAAGCGTTTGCTGAATACCTCATGCGCCACAATCCCGGGCTGCAGATTACTGTCAGTGAATCCGGCAGCGGCAACGGCGCCAAGAGCCTGATTAACAATGTATGTCACGTGGCTACCATGTCGCGCCCGATGAAGAGCAAAGAATTGCGCGCGGCGAAGGCCCAGGGTGTGGACCCCGTGGAACATATCATCGCCATGGACGGCCTGCCGGTGCTTGTGCACCCCTCCAATCCGGTCAAGCAGTTGAGCATCGCCCAATTGCGTGACATCTACTTTGGGCGCATCAACAACTGGAAATTTCTCGGCGGTCCCAACATGAAAATCGTGCGCATCAGCCGCGACACCAACAGCGGCACCTACGAGTGCTTCAACGAACTCGTCATGAACACAACGCGCATGGCTAGTGACGTCGAGTACGTCGGCAGCAACGGCGCCGTGCGCCAACGCGTGCAGAGTACGCCGGCTGCGATCGGCTATGCCGGCTTGGGCTTCGTTGACAAGACCGTGAAAGCCGTCGCCATCAACGGAGTCGTCCCGTCGGCCGAAACCGTGCTCGACAAGTCATATCCGCTCTCGCGGCCGCTGTACATGTATACCAATGGCGAGCCGGCCAGCAACACGTTCCTGCACACGTTCATTTATTTCTGCCACACGCCGGAAGGCAAGCAGATTATCAACTCACTTGGGTTCATTGCGTTGCCGTAACGCACGGGCCCAGGCCTGTGCCGTGGCATGCGCGCCGCGCGGCGCGCATGCCACCAGTCTCTCACATCGCACGTTGAGCGTTGTTATGACTCCTCTTACCTGTCCGGTGGGGCGCGCACGCCGCGCATGGGTGCTGGCCATGGCCTTGGCCGCGCCCGCGCTGGCCGCTCCGCCAACCAATGACAATTTCGCCGCCGCGCTGGCGCTGGCAGGCTTAACTGGCAGTACCGCCGGCGATCTTACCGATGCCACGCTCGAACACGGCGAAAAAGGCGCCGGCCGCGGCAGCAATTCCGTGTGGTGGTCGTGGCAGGCGCCCGTGGCCGGCTGGTATGCCTTCGACACCTCGGGCAGCAGCTGTGATACCATGCTGGGCGTGTGGCAGGGCACGAATGTCGCCACGCTGTCCATGGCGGGCACCAATGACAATGAGCTCGGCACATGGAGCCTGGTCGCATTCGAGGCGTCCACGGCCAAGCCGTACTATCTGCAGGTCAGCGGCACAACGCCTGCGGATACGGGTGCAGTCGCCCTGCGCTGGTCGCCATTGGTGCTGGTCAACCAGTCTGTCACTACAAGCGAAACCCACACCGTCTGGTTTGACCGGAGCGGCTTTGCCCTGTCACAGCCGCTCTACACCGTAACCACGCAGCGAGTGTGGATGAATACTGACAACTACCTCTTCAGCCGCAGTTCCGTGAGTGTGCCTTCCATGAGCAGCGCAACCCTGACGCATCCCAGCGGCAAAGCCTTGTTTACGCTGCAGCCATTCCAGAAGGCACCGCGCAGCCCGCGCATTGTGATGTTCCGCGATGCGTCTGTACTGCTGCGCGGCTCGGCCACTCAGGGTACGCAGCTGGCGGTCAACGGCATGGGAGCGACGAATTTTGTGGCCGGCGCTGCACTGGTTATTATCAGCAACTTCCACAATGCTCTGGCGCTGGAGCGCGGCGTGTACGTGACGCTGACGAATGGCGCGGGCGGGATGGGAGCGCTGTTTGCCAAAGGCACGCTGGCGCGCGTCCAGTGGGAATTCCCCATCGCCCCCGGCGCCTTCGCAGCCCTGTTTGACAGCGGGTGTACGCTGCACACCAATGCTGTCGGCGGCGCGCTGACATGCACCATCGCCCGCAAGGGCCGCGAAACTGGCGCCGCCGTCATTCCGCTTCCGGCGTCCGGAACGATTCACGTACTGGGCAATAGCAAAGGCAGCGTCCTTTCGTGGGTCAAGACCGGCGCCACGAATGGCCCGCTGACGCTGATGTCGGCCAAAGCAGAACAGCTTTTCACGGGCTTTGTTCCGCAACAGGGCCCGCTGTTTTCTCAGTGTCTGTTTGACAGCCGGCGCATGGTGTTTGTCTATGGCACACCGGGCACGAACGCCGACGTGGCTGTCTATACGGCCAAGGCGCCGCCAGCTCACATCGGTACTGTCACCGTGCCGCACTTCAACCGCGTTCTGTTTGACGACGCGAACCTGCTTACGGTGAGCACCGTCACGGGTATTACCACGGTGGTGAGTTATCAACCAACGTTGAAAGAGAAGTGGGCATGCGACGCGCCGGGATCATTCTTCGGTGCGTATGGCGGCGGTGTGTTTGCCACGCGGGTGACAACGCCGAGCAATGATGTCTATCGCGTCTATGCCTCGGGTGCTCAGATCGCAAAATACACCTATACACGCAAATAGCAGTCGTTCCGGCGCCACTCTTGCCGGCCAACGCGAGGGATGGATGCGCGTGCGTGTGTCCGCTCCCAGATCCGGCGACTAGGGAGGGCCGCCGGCCCCGGCGGCCTGATGGCTGCAGGGCTCAAGGGCAACGAGGCCGTTGCCCCTCCATGTTTCGGTATCGGTGTCGGTATCGCTATCGGTATCGAATCTGCATGGAGGGCCGCCGGCCCCGGCGGCCTGATGGCTGCAGGGCACAAGGGCAACGAGGCCGTTGCCCCTCCCGCCTATGTCGCTAGTCGCGGGAGCCAGGCTGCTCCCTCGCGTTGCGCATTTTCGTGCAGTATGCTACACTATGGCACATGTTGGCGTCCTTGCAGATTGTGAGCAGACACCATGGCGCGCGCGCTGCGGCCATGGCTGCGCTGGCGGTGCTGTGCAGCGCCTGCGATCCGCTTTCATTTCTTGATGATCCTGCTGCAGCCAAGCCCCAGCCGAAACGGCCGTCTGCGCGGGTATGGCACTGCCATGCTGTGCTGGCAGCGAATACGTTTGTCTGCAGCGCTGAACGCCGCATTGTAACGGTGCGGCTTGCGCATGTCATCGTGCCTGATCCTGCAGACAGACAGGCGATGGCCATGCTGGCGCGCCGGACAATGGCCTCGCCCGAGCAGCTCGCCAGCTGCGGCCAACGCGCCAAGGAACTCGTCACCACGATGATAACCGGCCAGCAGCTTGTGTTGGAGCCCGATCCTTTTGCGGTGCAGGGCGCGGCCACGGCGCGCGTGATGTTGTTTGGCGGCATTGACATCGGCCAGCGCCTTGTGCAGGAAGGCTTGGCGATGCTGGCAGTTGTCAGTAATGCGCCGGCGGCGTACCGCGATGATGAGCTGCGCGCGATAGAGACCGAACGTGGCATCTGGCTGCCTGTTCTCGCCGCGGATCAGCGTTTTGCCGTGCACGCGCAGGTAAACCTGCTCCGCGTGGGCCGCCCGGGCGCTGTCGAAACCGAACTGGTGTTGCCGCCACTGCATGCCCGCGATCTGGTGCAGCCGCCGCCGTTCACCTTTGACGACACGGAGGAAGAAAGCGACAACGTCGCCATGTATTGCCGCGCGGCAGTCACAATCACTGCCGCCGGCCCGCCCAAGGAACATGAACTAGTTATTTCTCTGCAGCCGCTCGTAAAAGGCACAGATTTGAGCGGCCCGCTCGAATCGTTTGAGCGCTGGGAAGCGCCCGCGGCAGAGCAATCCGTTACGCTGCGCGGCGGCGAAACGGTTCGCACCGACGTGGCCACCGAGCCGCAGGAACTTTACCGCATCATGCGCGCCGGCCGCGCGATCTACAATGGCTACGTGATTGACGGCTACGTGCTGCGCGTCTACTACGAAGGCGCCATCATCTACAGTTCACGCGGTACCTTCGACCCTGCGCGCACGCTGGCCGAATTGCATTGAGACGCTACAGGCCAAAATGCCGCTGGACGTACGCCAGCTTGCGTTCCGTGTGCAACCAGCCTCCGCCGCCATGCTCGGCGAACGGATATGCCACTATTTCTTTCGGCGCGTTGATCTTGTTGTACACCGCATACACCGTGTCCGGCGGGCAAACCGGGTCTTTCAGCCCGCATGACATGAGTACCGGGCAGGTGATGCGGCCGGCCAAATTCAGATTGTCGCAGTAGCTCACCGTGGTCAGCACCGTGTCGAGCAAATCAGGATGATCTTGTATAAACTGCGCAATGTTACTTGCCCCGCCGCTGCGTTCGAAAATGCGCTTCTCCATCCAGCAGGCACTCGGCACATCCGCCATGCACAAGGCCACATGTGTGTCCAACGCGGCCATGGCCAGCGCCGTACCTCCGCCCTGGCTGCCGCCCTCCACGGCGATGCGCGCGCTGTCAATCGCAGCGTGTTCGCGCGCCAGGCGCAGTGCGCGCAAGGCATCGCACCACACATGATACAAGTAGTAATCGTGCTTGTCCGTCAGCCCCATGGCCATCCAGCCCAGACTGCGATGCGCGACAAAACCGGTCTGCGAACCCGTCAGGCCTGCTTGCATGCGGAAATCCATCACGACCACGGCCACGCCCAGCGCCGTCCAATGCGCATAGCTGGCCGGAATCCCGCGCGAGCCGCCCGCGCCGTGATAGTGCACCACGGCCGGCACGCGCCCCATACGCCCGGCAGGCAGGATCACCCACGCCTTCACCAGCGTGTCGTCCAGCCCGTTGAACGTCACATCGTACTCTTCCATGGCGCGAATGGGATACGTCACCAGCACACTGGTAATCTCCAGCGGTTGCGTCTCCACGCGCTGCAGTGTCTCCGCCCAGAACGCGTCGAAATCCGGGCGCGTGGTCTGCGGCACGTCAAGGCGCGACAATTCAGCCAACTGTCTTTCAATCAACTCCATGGATGTGCTCCGGTAGAGGTCTACTGGCAATAAGATACGTGTTTAGCAGCATTTCTCGGCTTCACGCCGCACGATGCGCACCCAGCGCGCCAGGCGCGACGGATCGCCTTCCACCGTTTCAATGTCTTTGAGATGCACATGCACATGGCAGCCGCGGCAGGCCTCCAAGCCCTCGCGAATGATGCGCGTGATGCGCGCGTCGTCAAACCCGCAACACACCATATCCGTTGGATTTGGGCGCCATGAGATAACATAGTCTGTGCCAATCTGTTCGGCGCAGCGGCGCACATCAGCCCGTGGAGTCACGGCGATGATGCGCAGGTTCGGCACCTGCCGCAACATGTCAATTTTACGCGTCAAGTCTTCGCAACAGCCATAGGCGACGCGGCCAAACTGCTGCATGATGGGCAGCTGATAGCGCAGCAAAAATTCTTCATGCATGGCGGGGGAAATCAACGTGAATTCCTGTGCCGCAAAAAAGCCCCACAGCTGCGCGCGGCGTGCGCCGTACGCGCCGGCGCGCGGCGCAGGCAGCCCGCCGCCATACGGCATGGCCTGGTTGAAACTGTCGGCCAAGCTCCAATCGCCGGCCTGCTCGGCTTCGGCTTGGTTGGCCAGGACGCCATCACGCATAAACGCCAGCAGCCGGTGCAATTCTTCAGGCGCTTCGTACATGTCCAGCATGACCTGTTCAAGCCCGCGCAGGTGCGCAAGGTCTGTGGATATATCTGCTTTGAAATTAATGCACACAGGGTGGCGCGCGATGTGGATGGGCAGAATATCGCCGATGGCCTCCGCCAGGCGCTCGTATGCTGCACGCGCAGCAGCTTCATCAATCACATGGCGCGGCGCGCGCAACAGCCGCACATCGTCCCATGTTTTCAGCGGCGGATCGCACTTCCATGCGCCGCCTTCCATACCGGGCTCCGTACGGCCCAATTCAACGCCCCATACATTGTTCCACCTGCGTTCCACCGCGGCGCGCAGGGTGTACCACGGTTCCAAAATGGTGTCATCGTCAAGGCTGTCCTGAAAGAGCAGCAGACGCAGGGCGCGTTCGTGCTGCCGGAAAAACGGATCGGCGCACTGCAGGGCATGATCACCAAACACTTCACGGCACCACACATTCCACATGCCGAACGACACCAGCACCAGCGGCCGTGTGGATTGCAGGTCGTTGTGCCGAGTCCATACTTGGCGGCGTTCCTCCTGCACGGGCTTGGCAGCCGCCTCGCGATAGTGCTCGGCCAGGCCGCGCAGCACTGCAATATCATGCGCGTGTGTCATACGGTTCTTTCGTTTTCGTGACGAGGGGCATTTTCCGGCGGGCTGGCCGCGCCGAGTTCATCGTTGCTGAGGCCCCATTTTTTCAAGCGGTCGCGCACACTTTTTTCAGAAATGCCAATGCTGCGGGCTGCGCGTGTTTGGTTGCCCTGTGCTTCCTTGAGCGCGTGCAAAACGATCGCCTTTTCCAGCCGCTCGACTGCGTCAGGCAGATTGGTCATGAGCGGCAGCGTGATGGCCGCTTGGCCGTTTTGCGTTTCATACGGCCCGCTGGCTACAAGACTCTCGGGCAGATCGCACGGCTGAATGTATTCCGTGCGCGTCAGCAACACTGCGCGCTCCACGGCATTCTGCAGTTCGCGCACATTGCCGGGATAATGATACCGTGTCAGGATGTCCAGCGCTTGGGGCGTAAACCCCTTGATCTGCTTGTGGCGCTCCTTGGTGCAGGCGGCCAGAAACCGTTCGGCCAGCACAGGAATGTCAGCGCGCCGTTCGCGCAGCGGCGGCACCCAGATGGTCACCACATTCAGGCGGTAGTACAAGTCTTCACGGAACCGGCCTGCCGCCATTTCGTTGTTCAGATTGCGGTGCGTGGCCGCAATCAGGCGCACGTCAACCGCGATCGGCGTGTTGCTGCCCACGCGCTCGATCGTCTTCTCCTGCAAGGCGCGCAGGAGTTTGACTTGCACACTGGGGGGCAGGTCGCCAATCTCATCCAGAAACAACGTGCCGCCCGCCGCTGATTCGAACCGGCCAATGCGGCTGCTGACGGCGCCAGTAAACGAGCCTTTCTCGTGCCCGAACAGTTCGCTTTCCAGCAAATGTTCGTTTAATGCCGAACAGTTGACTGCCACAAACGGCCGCGTGCGCCGCGGGCTGGCGCAGTGAATGGCACGCGCCACCAGCTCTTTCCCGACGCCCGTCTCGCCGCAAATCAAAATACTGCTGGAACTGTCGGCCACACGCGCGGCCAGATTGAGCACGCGTTCCATGGCCGGGCTGGCTGAGACGATGCTCTCGAATGACGTGTCGCGCTCCAGCAGCTCGTGCAACCGGCGGTTCTCCTGCATGATCTGAACGTGCTCGCCGATCCGCCGCAACATCAGTTCAAGCTGGTCCAAGTCGATCGGCTTGGTGATGAACTCATACGCACCGGCTTTCATCGCGCTCACCGCCAACTCAATCTCGCCGAAGGCGGTGATCACTATAACTTTCACCAGCGGCGCGCATCGGCGCACTGCTTCGACCACCTGCACGCCATCCATGCCCGGCATGCGGTAATCGGTCATGACGATGTCCAGCGCGAGCTGCTCCACACGTTTCACGCCCTCCGCGCCATCATCGGCTGTAAACACCGTGTGCCCAAGATGTTCGAGAAACCCTTTCAGCGATTCACGCTGGGCAGCTTCATCATCGATGATCAGTATGCGCATGCTGGTGGTTCGGCAGGGTGAATTCAACGATCGTGCCGCGTGGCGTATTGGCGCGCATGGCAATCGTGCCGTGATGGTCTTGCACAATGCGGCGCGTGATGGCCAGGCCCAGGCCAAGGCCATGTTCTTTGCCGGAGGCGCCATACAAGTCAAAAATGTGTTCATGCATGTCAGCGGGCACACCGCAGCCTGTGTCGCTGACACGGAAGGTGGTATGTGTGCGGGTTTGCGTTGCGCTGAGTGTCACCGTTCCGCCGGCTGGTGTGGCCTCCAGCGCGTTGGTGAGCAGATTCGTCAGCGCCTGTTTGATCTGCTGTGGATCAGCATCAATGGGCTGGTGCGCAGCGGCGAACTCCTCGGCCAACACAACACCTTTTTTCTGGAATACGCCGTGCTGCAGACAGCACACATCCCGCAAAAGGTCCGCCAGAATGACGCGTTCGAAGGCCGGCGGCTTGGTGCGCGCGAAGCGTACAAATTCTTCGATGATCTGATTCAGGCGCCGCAGCTCGTCTTTGATGACGCGTATAAATTCGGCATACTTCGCCGCGCTCCCCGCCTCGGGGGTCACTTCCCGTTCCATGCGTTGCGCAAGAATCTGCACTGCATTGAGCGGATTGCGAATTTCGTGCGCCACGCCGCTGGCCAGGCGCTCTATTGCCGCCACGCGTTCCTGCTGGTGCAGCCGTTGTTGCATCTGCTCCACATCGCGGGTAATCGCATCGCGCTCGCGCGCCAGTACCCGCGCCGTATGAATGTTTACCACAAATACCACCAGCAGCAAGATGCACAGCAGTGAAATCCCGCCCATCAGCAACGTCCGGCGCAGCTTGCGTTGTTCAAGCTCGTGCACGGAGGCAAGACTGATCGCCACGCGCAGCAGATACTGCCCGCGGTCGGTCGCAAACGGCTGTACCGCCTCCAGCCGCAACGGGCTGTCAGTAAGCAACCGGGTGTTGAACATGCCATTCGAGAGCGCCGCGCGCAAAAACGGATCGGCCGCGATGCTGCTTAGCTCCGTCACGCCATGCGCCGCCACAATGCCGCGCTCGTCCTGGCATACCAGATAATCAAACATCCCAAACGTCCCGAAATGCTGCAGAATGCGCCCTGTGCCGTGATGCGACATGACTTCCTGGACGATGTTGGTGTCCACCTGCGCCTGTTGCAGGTGCACCCGAATGCGTGACGCGGTCTGAATCGCCACGACAACCGTGCGCAGCACCACCCGCGCTTCCAGCGTCGCCAAGTCAATAAAATCCTGCCGCGTACGCCGGTGCTCCAGCCCCAGCATGACGAACAATGCCGAGCCAATAATGACCGCCACCGCCATCATGAAGCCCATGCGCACATGCGGCGCTCTGTATGGTTTCGTTGCCATGCGTGCCGCTTATGCCATCATGCAGGTATTGTAGCACACTGACCGGCAGAATGCAATGAGTGCGACGATCGCGGACCGGCGACTAGGGAGGGCCGCCGGCCACGGCGGCCTGATGGCTGCAGGGCTCAAGGGCAGCGAGGCCGCTGCCCCTCCATGTTTCGGTATCGGTATCGCGATCGATCCGCATGGAGGGCCGCCGGCCCCGGCGGCCTTGTGCGCGCGTCGCATGAGGGCAGCTGAACCGCTGCCCCTCCAGTCCTATGTCACTAGCCGCTGCATCCACGACGATCATGTTAGTGTCAGGTTACGAACCTGTGCTAGCCTGACACTACCATGCTGCGCAGGCGCTGATGGGCAAGCACCGAGCCGGCGATGCCCCACATCGCCAGTACGGCCAGGTCGTTTAGCCGCACGGCATCGGTGCCCAGCATCACGGCTCGCATGGAGCGGATCATGTACAGCGCTGGTGTGCAGCTGGCAAAGATGCGCTCCCATTGTGGCATCACTTCAAACGGCGTCACGCCGCCGCCGGCAAAAATCAGCAGGGTGACACTCACGAGCCCAAACTGTGCGAAGGGGATGTAGCGTCTGATGAGCAGAGCCAAGCAGAGGTAGACTGCGCCGTTGGCGAGCATTTGCAGGATGCAGAGGGCCAGCCAAGCCAGCGGCCGCGCGGGCGTCGGCAATCCCACCAGCGGCATGCAAAGGCAGTACCCCAGCACAAACACCGCCAGCGAGACAAGCGTGCCGCTGCACAGGCGCGCCACGAGGAGCGCGCCGCGTGATGCCGGTGTCACAAGCAACGAGAACAACGTGCGGTCTTCACACGCCATGACTTGCACAAAGCCGCAATTGACAATGATCAGACTAAGCAGCAGAAACGGCACAAGGTTGGCGGTGACAAAGGCACGCATGGCGTCGGGCGTGTAGCTGTTGCCGCTGATGTGCAGGCGGTAGCGCGAGCCTGACTGCTCGGCCAACCGCGCAGTCATCCCGAACAGCACATTGGCGAGCTCGCGATCCATCAACGGGTTGCGGCCAGCAAAGCTGACTGTGACCGTGTCGGCATTCGTGCCGATGTCAACGAACGCCGCCAATGCGCCGTTGGAGAGGGCGTGCAGACCGTCGCTGGGTGCGGCATACGCCACGACTGACAGCCCGTTGCTCATCAGCTCCTCGCGTACGCGCCGTCCGATGTCCACGTTCTTGGTATGCACGCCCACGGCTACGCGCGAGGTCAGCGTGACAACAAACGACTGGTTCATGACAGCCAGATAGGCGATGGCGCCGGCAATGCTCAGCACGGCGTGGTGGGGCGTGACGCACCATGCGCAGATGTACGCGCGCGTGAGCGCGGCACTGTGGCGCAGGAACGCTAGCATGGGGCCGGCTCCTGCTGCACGGCGTCACGATAAGCGCGTTCGAGCCGCGCGCCCGAGCCGTCCATGGCAGCGGGCGCGATGCTCATGGCCAGCGCGCCGCGTATGATCAGGTGGGCAATCGAACAGAGGCGCGCGGCTTCTTCGAGATAGTGCGTGGTGAAGAGCACGGTGACACCGCGCTGTGCCAGTGTGCGAATGCACTCCCAGATGTGCGCGCGCACATCCGGATCAAGCCCCACAGTAGGCTCGTCCAGCAGCAGGACGCGCGGCCCGTGCAGCATCGCGCACGCAATCGCCACGCGCTGGCGCATGCCGGTGGACAGCACGCGCACGCGCCGGCCGAGCACGTCGTTCAAGCAATAGTCCTCCGCGGCCATGCGGCAGGCCGTCTGCAATGCCGCACCGTGCACGCCATGGAGCGTGCCCTGTAGGCGCAGCGCCTGCGCCACGGTGAGCTCGCCCATAGGCGGGGCATCGGTGGAGACAACGCCCAGCCGCGCGTGCGCGCGCAAATTATCAGGCGCTTGCTCTTCACCGGCAATGGTGACGCAGCCCTCATCAGGCCGCAACAAGCCGGCGCACATGCGGATCAGCGTCGTCTTGCCCGCGCCATTGGGGCCGAGTAACCCTGTGATCGTACCAGGCTGCAGTGCCAGTGAAATGTTGCGCACGGCCCAGAATGCGCCGAAGCGCTTGCCGAGCCGATGCATCTGCAGCACTGGCGCGTCAGGCGCGGCCATGGCGGTCCGGAGCAGCCGACGCCGCCAGCCTCGCCGCGCAGGCCTCGTCAATCAGCGTGCGGTTGGTATACACGATAAACCCACAACACGGAAACTTTTCGAACAGCGTGCAAAGACGGGGCCACAAGAATGGTTACCGCCACCGGTGATAAAGAGCTGCGTCCCGCACGTAGCCATCTGCATAAGCGTGTCCCCGACGGCAGCATAAGAGAGTTCCTGCCTGGTGTTCCGTTCATTGGCGTAGCAGCCCGTGCGCGAGAGACTGCGGCGCAAGGAAGGACTGATTATCACGGCCATGGGCGGCACACATCCATGCCGGCGTTGAAAGTGCCAGCGCTGCCACGGTTGCACCAGCAGCCCATACCAGAACTGATTGCGGCACAACGCGCGGCCCGCCGCACGCAAATGGCAGTTGACCCAGCGGTTGGCTATCAGCGGCGCCAGCAGGCGCTGTAACAACGGTGGATGGTCGTGCAGTGTGCTCATGTATTCTATTATACACAAACGTGCCCGTGAATGATTGTTGTGCTAACCCTCGATCCGGCGACTAGGGAAAGCCGCAGGCCACGGCGGCCTGATGGCTGCAGGGCTCAAGGGCAACGAGGCCGTTGCTCCTCCCATGATTGGTATGGAAATCATTACGGATGGTTGCTGGCACGCGCGGCCTTTTGCGCGCGGCGCACAAGGGCAGCGAGGCCGCTGCCCCTCCACGCCTGTGTCGCTTGTCGCCGGGTCTGGGTGACATCTGAATTTGCGCACGAAATGAAGTTTTGGTATACTAGTGCTGTAAAGATAACCCGATTGAGGTAAACATGAAGAATTATGCCGTAGCCGCAACAGTACTGTGCATCTGCACCTCCTATGTGCTTGTCAGCGCATTGACGGAATTGACCAGCGCCCCCATCGCGGCGCAAACAGCAGCAGAGTATACTGCCGCCACATCGCTGGCACCGCTGGCGGTGAGTAATGACATCAAGATCAAAAGCAGCAAAGCAAAATACCGCTACAAAAGCGACAACGTCAGCGATGCCGAGCAAACGTGGGCACTTGCTGCTGAGACACTCACGGCATACTCCTCCTTTGATCAGATTTCCAACGTGCACATGCGCGCGAGAGTGAGCGGTAAGCCCGATTCGCTCGATCATCAGTTCAGCATCAAGCCTTCGGGCATCACGGCCGGAGGCACGGCCTACAAGGGGCGCTTTTTCCCGTGGGATAATCTTGGCGGCAGCCAGATCAAGAGCGGCGGCAGCGAGCACAAATATGCGTGTGGGATGTTCAAAGCCAAATTGGTGCCGGACAAGGCTACGGGAATGAATCGGCTGGTCTTTTTATACGCGGTGACGTCTGCCAGCCGCATGGGCTTAATGGGTGAGACAAATCGTTTTCAGGAAATGAAAGACTACTTGGCCCAAGTTGGCAAAACCAACGGCGTGATTGATACGGAGTACTCCATGAGTTTGAGTGGCCTTGAGCATCACGACGTGGCGGGGCAGACCAGTTTTAAGGCGGGCGTGAAAAACGCCGCCGGCAAAATCGTCAAACCGCCACCGGCGCACGCCAACTAAGCGCGCCGGCGCCGGGCACGCCAGGCCTTGATCTTCGCGGCTGGCCACGTGTTCAGCACATCCTCTGCGGTGCACCATGCGCGCCGCGCCACCTGTACGCCATAACGCATATTGCCGAGCTCGGCGGCACTGTGGGCGTCGGTGTTGATGCACAGCGGCACGCCGGCGCGCCGCGCCATGTCGGCGTGCTGTTCATTCAAATCCAAACGGTGCGGCGAGGCGTTGATTTCCAGCGCGGTGTGATGCGCGCGCGCCGCCTCAATCACCGCGTTCATATCCACGGCATACGGCAGGCGCTCGCCAATCAGCCGCCCGGTCGGATGAGAAATGCAATCCACATGTGGATGCTCAATCGCGGCAATCATGCGCCGCGTCATCTCCGCTTCGCTCAGCTCCGTGCTGAAATGCACCGAGGCCATCACAAAATCCAACTGCGCAAGAACCTCATCTGAAATATCAAGCGATCCATCGCGCAAAACATCCACTTCAACGCCGGCAAACACTTCGATGTCAGTATATTCTTTACGCACAGCGGCGATCTCTTTGAGTTGTGCCGTCAGTCGTTTCTCATCGAGGCCATGAGCGATCGCAACCGCCTTGGAGTGATCAGTAATCGTCAGATAGCGGTAGCCGCGGGCGCGCGCGGCGTTGATCATCCCGCGCACATCCAGCGCCCCGTCGGACGCCGTGGTGTGCATGTGCATGTCGCCCTGGATGTCACGCAGCTCGACAAGGCGTGGCAGGGTGTGGAGCGCGGCGGCTTCGATCTCGCCGCGGTTCTCGCGCAGTTCGGGCGGAATCCACGGCAGTTCAAGCGCCGCATAGACGTCTTCTTCCGTGCGCCCGGCGACCGCCGTATCTTCGCGAAACACGCCATATTCACTCAGTTTCAGGCCGTACTCCTTGGCGCGGCTGCGCAAGGCCACGTTGTGCTCTTTTGAGCCCGTGAAATACTGCAGCGCGGCGCCAAAACTCTCGGGCGCGACGACGCGCAGATCAACTTGGATGCCGCACGACAAGACCACACTGGCCTTCGTGTCGCCCTGCGCGAGAATGTCTTTGACATCATCGTACTCGACGAATGCGGTGATGATATCCGCCGCCGCGCCACGTGTGGTGGCCAGCACGTCAAGATCACCAACCGTTTCGCGGCCGCGGCGGTAACTGCCAGCCGGCTCAAGCTGCACCACGCCGGGCACGCCGCGCAGATGCGCGAGATACGGTGCCAGCACGGCTTCCGCCGCCGCCCACTGCATGCGCCCGGTGTGCAGGCTGCGGTAGTCGCGGATGCTCTTGAGAATCTTCGCTTCGCTCTTTTCGCCCATGCCGGGCAGATCACGCAGCTGCCCGGCTGTGGCTGCGGCTTCGAGTGCTTCTATCGTCGTTATTCCCAACGTCTCATACAATTGTTTGACACGTTTGGGCCCCAGCGACGGAATATTAAGGAGCTCCAATAACCCGTCCGGCAGGGCGTTTTTGAGCTGTTCATATTCAGTGATTGTGCCCCGCTGACAGTACTCGGCAATTTTGTCATGCAGACCTTTGCCGATGCCGGGCAGCCGGTCGAGCGCCGCCGGATCGCGCGCCATAATCTCGTCAATCGGTTCGCTCAACTGGCCGATGACGCGCGCCGCGTTGCGATAGGCACGCACACGGAACACATTGGCACCTTGAATGTCCAGAATGTCAGCAATGGTCTCGAACAACCCGGCTAGTTCTTGGTTGGATGCCATGCGTCACCTCCTCATCATTCTGCATGTTCGGCCATAAGCAACGCCGAACGCGGCGGCACGGCCACCACATGATGATCGCCAGTCAAGGTGTAGAGCGGTGTCGCCGCGGCGTGCGCGCCCACTACATACACATGCCACGCGCGCGCCGCCTCGGGCACGGCGTAATTCCACGGCGCTCCCGTGGGGTTGATGAGAATCAGCGCGCGCCGCCATGCGTCGCCCAGCGAACGGCCGTCCAGTTCACACACAATGTATGGTGCTTTGACCACCCCGAAGAAAACACGCTTCTCAACGTCCATCTGTGTCGGGTTGCGAAAGAGCGGATGGGCCGCGCGCAACGCCAGCAAACCGCGGTAATACTCACACAGCGCGCCATATTCCACCTTGAGATTCCAGCACAGATTGTTAACGTGATCGCCGCGGTTGTACGAGTTATGCTCGCCGAACTTCGTGCGGTAGAATTCCTGGCCGGAGTGAATAAACGGCACGCCCTGCGCAAGCACGACAAGGAACGCGGCCAGCCGGTCTTCGGCCAACTGGTCGGCGTCGCTGTGCGGCGGCAGATGCGCACGGCTCACCTCCGCCAGTTTGTCGCGCAGCGTGCGATTGTCATGGCATTCCACATAGTTGATGGATTCGTATGGCGCGCCGGTGAACCACTCGGCGCTGCCACACCAGCCGCGCTGCACATCGTCGCGCCCGCGCCCGTCAAACACATACCCGGGCGAACTGTCAAACACATTCCCAACCAGCACATTGCGGTAGATGTCATTGAAGCAACTGAACCCCACACCGCGCTGGTCGCCCTTTTGCGTCACGCGGATGGGCGTATCGCCGCCAGCCCACGGCTCGCCATACACAAACACATCCGGCTTGATGGCGCGTAGCTGCCGCACGATCTCACGCATCGTGTCAAGATCGATCAGCCCCATCAAATCGAAGCGGAAGCCATCCACGCCGTAGGCCGTCATCCAATACTTGAGCGAGTCGAGCAAAAAGACGCGCGCCATCGTGCCTTCCGAGCGGAACTCATTGCCGCAGCCCGAGCCGTTGTAGTAGCTGCCATCAGGCCGCGCGCGATAGAAGTAATCCGGCGCCAGGCCGTTCCAGTGCACCGCATGCGTGCGTGCTTCTGTCGAATGATTGTACACAACATCAAGAGTAACTTTGAACCCCGCGCGGTGCAGCACATCTATCATCTGCTTCAATTCGCGCACGGCGCTGACCGGCGTGCGGTCGCTGGCATACACCGTTTCCGGTGCGTTGAAATGCAGCGTCATGTAGCCCCAGGCATGTTCACTCACGCCTTCGTCCAAAGCGATCAGATGCACCGGCATCAGCTGCACCGTGTTGACGCCCAGCGCGCGGAGGTGATCGAAGCCCGTGCTGATCTCCGGCCGGCCGGGAACGTGCGTCCCCGGTTCGACAAAACCACGGTACGTGCCGGGATATTGAGCGCCGGACGATGCATCGTTCGTGAAGTCGCGCACATGTGCCTCGTAGATCATTGCGTCAGAAAACGCGAACGACGGCCCGGGTGCAACCGGCGTGCGATCATCAACCAAAACGCCGGCGCGATGCCGCCGGTCCACCGCCCGCGCGTATGGATCAATCACTGGAACCACGCGCGACGCATCATGCACCAGCACGCTTTCCAGGCGGTAATACCAGTTGCGGAAGTCGCCAAATAGTTTCAATTCCCACACCCCGCACCCCATGTAATGCATGTCGTGCGCACCGGGCGGCGGTGTCTGTGGATCGCCGGCGGGCGGGAGGGGCGCGGCGGGCGCCATGACAACCCGCAATGCCTGCGCCGCCGGCGCCCAGACGCGCAGAAAGAAATGTTCCGCATCCACATACGGTCCCAGCGGAAGCTCGCATTTCCAGCGCTCGTCATCCCACACATAGCGCGGCAGCACCAGCGTGTCACGTGTGCCCCGCCAGCGGCCACGCACATGTCCCATACGCAACGCTTCAAGATCGCAGGGCGTGGCAAGCTCCGCCGCGAAGCAACGCGCGCGGTCCCCGTGCGCATGCACGGGCCATACGCTGACAACAACCAGACGCTCACCGCGCTGGCTGATGTGGAGCGAATCCGGCGTGACATCCGCGCATGCCACCGCGCGGTTGAATGTCAGATGCAGCAACTTGGCCGTATCGGCAAACACCGTGCGCAGCCACGGCTCGCGCGAAGGCGGGGCGGTGTAGAGTCCATCATCGCCCTCCATAAGGTAGAGGGTATGCGGGTCGCCGGGCTGCCAGAAGCGGTCGGGCCCGTCTTTCGCTTCCCAGGCGCGGAATTTCGGGAGAAAGCCGACCCGCGCGGCGCCGTGCGGCAGCGGCACATGAAACACCACACCGTGCGCGTCTACGCGCAGGGGCGACACTTCGTGCGCCGTGCCGGGCGCGTCAGGCTGCCACGTCCATAGCGTCCAGCCGTCGTAGTCGTGGTTAAAGCGGAAGTAGTGGATGGTGATATAATGCTTCACCGCGCGCGCCGTTCATCCGTGAGGGAATTCGTCAGGACATCGCGCAGCGGCGAGGGCAGCGCGGGCAGGTGCGCAGGCGCTGGTGTGTTGGTGAGCGTGCACAGGGCATCAGCGATGAGCTGCATGTCCGGCACGGCAGGCTCGGCCGCCACCCAGTCAGCCATGATTTCCACGGCTTCCATGACGACGATGTCGTTGGTGAGCGCTGGGCGCGAGGGAGCGGGTTCCATATCAGGATCATCCAGTTCCGCCTTGGCAGTGTTGGTGTTGGCGGCTTCAAGCAGCGACGCGATCGTTACGGTCTCCCGTTCGCGGTCGGCGCGGATTTTCTGCACGGCCTCGCGCACGCGTTGAAACGCGGGCGATGCTTCCACGCGCTCGTGCGATGCCAGCGCCAGGCGCGCAATATCGTCCGGCGTCACTGGCTGCCAGCCCCCTGCGCCCGCTCCCGTGCCCGCCCGGCTGGACAGCTGCGACGGAATGCTGCGCGCCGGCAGCGCACTGGGCTGATATTGCTCGCCAATGTCGTACGCCGACAACTCCGACGGCAGGCCGATGTCGGGTGTTACACCCGCATGTTGGGTAGAACGGCCGCTGGCGATGAAGTACTCGCCCACCGTGATTTTCAGTGCGCCCAGCTTGCCGGGCAACGGCACGACTTGCTGGATCGTGCCTTTGCCGTAGGTGTGATCGCCGCCCACAATCAGCGCGCGCTGGTAATCCTGCAATGCGCCCGCCACGATCTCCGCGCCGCTGGCCGTGGCACGGCTGACCGTCACGATAACCGGTCCGTTGTAGTATATGGCACGGTCTTTGTCCGCCAGCACATTCACTACGCCGCGCCGGTCGAGCGCCAGCACGATATTCCCGCGCCGCATGAACAGACCCGCAACATCTACCGCCTCTTCCAGCAAGCCACCGCCGTTGCGCTGCAAGTCCAATACGACCCCGTCTACCCCCGCCGTCTGGCACACCTGCAACAACCGCCGCACATCCGCCACCGCCGAGCGCATGCTCTTGCCGCTCAACAGCCCCTTTTCATTCTGGTCGGAATAAAACGATGGCAGATCAATGACGCCGACACGCACCGTGCGCGCTGTCCCGTTGCGATTCGTGCGCACCGTGCTGATAAGCTCCATGCGCGCGGCCTGGTCTTCCAGCTTGACACGTTCACGCACGAGGCTGATGTCATGCCGCGTGGGACCGCCGGGCCCCGCGCGCACGATCTTCAGCCGCACGGTGGTGCCTTTCTTCCCGCGGATCAATTTCACCACGTCGCGCAAATCCATGTCATAAATGTCCACATACTCACCGTCCGTCCCTTGCGCCACGGCAAAGATTTTGTCACCCGGCTTGATCAGCCCGCTCTTTTCGGCCGGCCCGCCCGGTGTGAGGGATTTAATCACTGTCACGCCATCCTCGTCTTGCAACACCGCGCCAATCCCTTCAAGGGACAAATTCATGTTGATTTGAAAGTCCTCGACATCATCAAAACTCAGGTAGGATGTGTGGGGATCGAGCGCCATGCACCAGGCGTTCAGAAACAAGCCCAGGCGCTGCTCGTGCTTAAACTCATGGAACCTGCGCGCCTGGCGTTCGCGGCGTTTCAGCACTTTTTCGAGCGCGTTGCTTAATGGCTCGCCAATGGCCACGAGATACGCTACTTGATACTGCACGGCATCCTCGACGGCGCGCCGCAACTCGTCCTGGCTGGCGGCAAATCTGCGTTTCTTTGGATCCGCCACAATCGCACGCGCCGTGTCAAGCGCAAAGGCCTGGTTGGTCAGATACGCGCGTGCATACTCTAGTTGCTCGTCACTGCGTTTCAAAAAGTGCGCAAACACGTTGGTGACAAAATACCATTCGCCGTTGGCATAGGCCTGCGGAAATTTGACGCGCAGCGCATGAATGGCATCAACGTCTTCCTGCAGAAACACCACTTTGCCGTAGTCCAGCATGTCAACAAAATTGGAGAGCGTCGCCGCCGCCAGTTCGGGTGTGAGGGCACGTTTGCTGACATGCCATTGCAGGCACGCGCTCTTTAAATTCGACACGTGCGATTCATTCAGCCGGTCATACATCTGCACGGCCGCCGGCGCCATGCACGCCAACGCCAGCACGACTGCGCTCACACACGCCCCTGCCTGCCGCTGGTTCCGTATAATGCCACTATTCATATGCTCCTTGTATCGTTGCACATAGTGATGCTGTTAACACTCCTCATATTTTACTGGGCCGGCGTCAGTATCAGGCGCTTCACCCGGTCTTGTTTCTTCTTCTGGTACAATTGCAAATCCCGCATGAGTTGCTGCAGGCGTTCCGGGTCTGTCACCGTGTCGAGCTCTTTTTGCACGCGCGCAATTTGCGCGTCATACCACTCATTGTGCAGCACGGCAATGCAGTCATCCAATGCGTCGCGCCAGTTTGCGCCCGCGTCCGGCACGCGCGCTAAAAGTCCCGTCACCAGCGCGGCATGCTCATCGCTCAATTCCAACAAAAATGCCTCCAGCCCGCGCCATGTGCCGTGCGCGCAATGCTCGTACATCTGCGCCAGCAACGCGCGCGCCGTGTCATTGCGCACGAACTCCGCCGAGAAGTTCGTGTACGCGTGCCGCAGCGCCTGTTCGTCACGCAGCGCCAATGCCAGCAGATGCTCTTCGGCGGGCGAGCAGCGCGGTGCGGCGCGGTGCCGGCGCGGTTCTTCGCGCGCCGCCTCGCGCCCCGCGCGCTGTTCAAAATCCCGCAGGCCGCGCTCGATGCGCTCGGTATCCACGCCCAGAAACTGCGCCAGTTGCGCCACGTACCCGCCGCGCACCAGCGGGTCATCAAAGCGTGCGATCAGCGGAAACACCTGCGCGCACAGCTCGCTCTGCCCGTGCGGCGTGCGCACATCAATGCGCGCGCGCAGCGCCGCCAGCATGTGCGGGAAAAACGGCACCGCATGCTCCAACACATCTCGAAACGCATCCGCCCCGTGCGCCCGCAAAAATGAATCCGGATCCTCGCCCCCCTCCAGCGGCGCGATAAACACATCCATGCCCTCTTCCAACAACACTCCCACGCTGCGCAGCGCCGCGTCCTGCCCCGCCGTGTCGCCGTCATATGCCACAATCACTTTGGCCGCAAACCGCTTCAGCATGTGCGCTTGATCCGCCGTCAGCGCCGTCCCACACGACGCCACCACATACGTGAAGTGATGCTGCGCCAGCGCGATCGCATCCATGTAGCCCTCGCATAAAATCGCCAGGCCTTTCTGCTGGATGGCGCGCTTGGTCAGATGAATGGGATACAACACTTTGCTCTTCGTGTAGAGCGGCGTTTCCGGCGAATTCAGATACTTCGGCTCACCTGCGCCCATTACGCGCCCGCCAAACGCAATCACGTTGCCGCTCAAATCCCAAATCGGAAAGATCAGCCGCCCGCGGAAGCGGTCGTACAGCGATGCCCCATCGTCGCTGCGCACGCACAGCCCCGCCGCCAGCAGCTCGTCGTTGGAATAGCCGGCTTTGCGCGCCGCCGCCGCCAGCTCGTCCCAACTATCCGGCGCATAGCCGAGGCGGAACACCCGCACCGCTTCGTCGCTCACCTGCCGCGCGCGCAGATACTCGCGCGCCACCGCGCCACGCGCATCGGCCAGCAACTGCCGCTGGAAAAACTGCTGTGCAAACTGGCACAGCGCGTACAGCCGCTGCTGCTGCGCGCGCCGCCGCACCGTGTGTTCATCCGCGC
>Ga0129299_1000678_pt1 | contig 22161 bp, 20 predicted proteins | sample ConPoolayeCmetaG_FD_94477 | JGI IMG/M metagenome (GOLD analysis project Ga0129299, IMG submission 94477) | Hot spring microbial mat communities from California, USA to study Microbial Dark Matter (Phase II) - Cone Pool mat layer C metaG ...
AAAAAGAAAGCTACTTCTCTTTCCATCGAACTTGACAATGAGAAATTAATGCCACATTAATTCTATGAATCAGAACCGTGTTTTCAAATTAAATCAATTCGAATATTCTTCAGGAACCATTGTTTACTGGATGTCCAGAGATCAACGAATTAATGATAATTGGGCACTAATTTTTGCTCAGGAACTGGCTGTCACCTATAAGCAACCTCTTATAATTGTATTTACTTTGGTCAATAGCTTCTTGAATGCTTCTGTCAGACATTTTTCATTCATGCTTAAGTCTTTGGAAAAAGAAGCAGAAAAAAGCTATTCTTTGAATATACCATTTCTTTTGCTCAATGGAGACCCTCCTGAAAAAATAATCCATTTCATTGAGAATATAAGAGCAGGGGCTTTAGTTACTGATTTCGACCCTTTGAAAATAAAAAGAGAGTGGAAACAACAAGTGAATCAAAAAATAAAGATTCCATTTTTCGAAGTTGATGCTCATAACATCGTTCCATGCCGCTTTATTTCACAAAAAGAAGAATTTGCCGCCTATACATTACGACCAAAAATTAATAAAGTATTATATGAATTCCTTGATGGGTTCCCAAAAGTTGAAAAGCACAATTTTAATTCTGCAGAATTTCTAAATCAAAATCACTCATTTAATTATGACTTGAATTCATATTCTGATTATCCCGGTGAGGTGCAATGGATAAATCCAGGTACTGATAATGCTATAGAAACACTCAATATATTTATTAAAAATAAGCTGAATCATTATTCTGAATTTCGAAATATCCCTACACTCAATTATCAATCAAATCTTTCCCCTTATTTGCATTTTGGTCAGATTTCCTCCCAGAGAATCGCTCTCGAAATTTTGAAGGTTGATGGGTTTGATGAATCCAAAAAGGCTTTTCTGGAAGAATTAATCATAAGAAAAGAATTAGCAGATAATTATTGTTATTATAATCCGAATTATGACAACTTCGAAGGACTTCAAAATTGGGCAAAAAACACATTAAACGAGGAGAGAAATAGCCCGAGAGAGTTCATCTACGATGTAGATAAATTTGAAAACGCCAAAACTCATGATGAATTATGGAATACTGCACAATTAGAAATGGTCAAAACCGGAAAAATGCATGGCTATATGCGAATGTATTGGGCAAAAAAAATCCTTGAATGGACTGAAAAGCCTGAAGAAGCAATCGAAATTGCCATTTATTTGAATGATAAATATGAATTGGATGGTCGTGATCCAAATGGATATACCGGAATTGCATGGTCAATAGGCGGTGTTCACGACAGACCTTGGTTTCCAAGAAAAGTATTTGGAAAAATCCGTTATATGAATTTAAACGGAATGACGAAAAAATTCAATATTCAAGATTATATAAGAAAAGTAAAGGATTATTAACCCTTCTTTAAGGCATTTGCACCGCCAACAATTTCAAGCATTTCTTTAGTAATTGCGGCTTGTCTTTCTTTATTGAACACCAATTCAAGATATTTAATAAGATCTTTGGCATTATTAGTAGCATTTTCCATAGCCATCATTCTTGCAGCTTGTTCGGCAGCATTAGATTCCAAAATTGTTTTCCACATCTGAATTTCAAGATTTTTTGGAAGTAATTCATCAAGAATTAGCTTCCTGTCGGGTTCAAATATATAATCAACGTTGAATTTTTCTTTGTTTATCTGTTCCACTTTAGGCTCAATTGGCAATAAATCAAGCCTTGAAGGAACTTGAGAAATTAAATTTTTGAACCAGTTATAAAAAACAATTACTTTATCAATCTTGTTGGAAATAAATTGATCTGTAAGTATCTCAATTATGTCTTTTGCTTTTTGAAATTCAATTTTTTGGAAAAAGCCGGGATATTCCTTTACAATTTCAACATTTTGTGGTCTGAAAGAAGCGGCTGCCCTCCTTCCAACCAAAACAGAATAAATGTTTTTAAGACCCGGAAATTCTGAGTGAATTTCATCGTGTAGATAACGGTTTACATATCTAAAAAGGCTTGTATTGAAGCTACCACATAATCCTCTGTCGGAGGAAATAATAACAATCGCTACGTTGTTTATCTGTTTTCTTTTTTGAATTAAAGGATGTTCATAATTTTCACCAACAGATACTATAAGATTGCTGAGCATTTCCTGAATTTTTGCCGAATAGGGTCTTGCTGATTTAATGGCTTCATCTGCTCTTCTTAATTTGGCTGCAGATACCATTCTCATAGCTTGTGTTATTTTTGCAGTGTTAGCTACCGCATTTATTCTTCTTCTAATATCTCTTAGTGTTGCCATTTTTTTCCCTGTATTTCTAAAAATTAATAATATTTCCACGACTTTGTCAGATAATTTCTGACATAGTCATTAATACTATCTTCTAAAGAACTAAATTCAACGGAACATCCCGTCCTCTTTAATTTTTTAATATCCGCCTGAGTGAAATTCTGATATTGATCTTTTAATTCATCGGGCATATCAATATATTCAATATTCGGTTTTAAATCGAGAGCAGAAAAGACTGAATTAGCCAGAGAATTCCATGTTCTCGCCTTTCCTGTTCCAAGATTTATTATTCCTTTTGCCTTTTTATTATTCAATATTTTCCAGAGAACTTCAACCACATCCTTGATATATACAAAATCCCTTTTCTGTTCACCATCTGCATATTGCTCAGAATTTGATTTGAAAAGTCTTATCTTTCCTGTGGATTTAACCTGATTATATGCTTTGTAAACCATACTTGCCATTTCACCCTTATGGTATTCATTCGGACCAAAAACATTAAAGAATTTTATGCCGGTTAATTCATTTTCCATTTTGTTATTGTAAACCCACAAATCAAATAACTGTTTCGAAAATCCATAAGCGTTTAATGGTTTTAAATTGTCAATCCTGCTGTCAGAATAGCCATCTTCTCCATCTCCGTAAGTTGCTGCACTGCTGGCATAAATAAACCTTATATTTTTCTCAATCGAATGATTAGCAAGATTAACACTGAACTGATAATTATTCTCAAAAAGATAATCCATATTTTTTTCAGTTGTGTCAGTGCAAGCACCTAAATGAATTATAGCATCAAATGACAAATTTGAATTGATTTCTTCGGAAAAATCTAAAAAAGATAAGAATTCTTCTTTATGAATGATCTCCCTAAATTTTTTCCCTATCAAATTTTTCCATTTGTCAGTATTGCGAAAGCTATCAACAACTAATATATCATCAATACCTTCATCATTCAGTTTCTTTAGGAAACACGAACCAATAAAACCTGCACCGCCTGTAAGTAAAATCATCAGGATAATTTATGGTTCTTTTTAAATATCACAATAAAATTATCAGCAGCATTTTTCAAACCATCAGATATCTCTGGTTTTAGTTCCTTCACTGTTATTATTTGATTTAACAGATCGGCATGATTTAAATCAAGATATTCAAAATATTCAACCTCAAAACTATGCAATTTTTCAACTGGCAAATCATCAAGGTAGCCATTGGTAGCAGTCCACATTAGAGCGATCTGCTTTTCAACAGGCAAAGGCTGGAACTGCTTTTGTTTCAATATCTCTGTTAATCTGGCACCCCTTCTTAACTGCTGTTGAGTAGATTTGTCAAGATCTGAACCAAATTTTGCAAATGCTTCAAGTTCACGATATTGAGCCAGATCTAACTTTAACGGACCGGCAACCTTTTTCATTGCTTTTATCTGTGCATTACCGCCAACTCGGGAGACTGAAATACCAACGTTCATAGCAGGACGAACACCAGCATTAAATAAATTTGGTTCAAGATAAATCTGCCCGTCTGTAATTGAAATAACATTTGTTGGAATATAAGCTGCAACGTCGCCTGCTTGGGTTTCAATAACAGGTAAAGCAGTTAAAGAACCACCGCCAAATTCATCTGAATATTTTGCCGCTCTTTCGAGCAATCTGCTATGCAAATAAAAAATATCGCCGGGGTATGCTTCTCTTCCCGGTGGTCTTCTCAATAACAATGAAACCTGACGATAGGCAGCGGCTTGCTTGGATAAATCGTCATAAATCACAAGTGAATGCATTCCATTATCCCTGAAGTATTCTCCCATAGCACAACCGCAATATGGACCAATGAACTGCAAGGGAGCAGGATCTGCAGCGTTTGCTGCAACAACAATTGTATAATCCATTGCTCCAAATTGCTCAAGATATGATACAACGTTTGCAACCGTTGAACCTTTCTGACCGATAGCAACATAAATGCAGTATACCGGATTAATTCCTAATTTTTTTGCTTCTTCGGTGTGAGTAAATTTTTGATTGATAATTGTATCAAGAGCTATAGCAGTTTTGCCGGTTTGTCTATCACCAATGATTAATTCTCTTTGACCTCTCCCGATTGGAATCAAAGCATCAATCATCTTCAGACCTGTTTGTAAAGGTTCCTTAACTGGTTGTCTGAATATAACACCCGGAGCTTTTCTCTCAATTGGAAGATATTGCTTGATGTCAATAGGACCTTTATTATCAATTGGTTGGCCAAGAGGATTAACAACTCTTCCCAATAGTTCCTTCCCAACGGGAACAGAAGCAACTCGCCCTGTTCTTCTTACAATATCTCCTTCCTTTACTAATCGGTCATCTCCGAAAAGAATGACTCCTATATTGTCTTCTTCAAGGTTTAGAACCATTCCAAATACATTATTTGGAAATTCTACAAGTTCAGATGCCATTGCTTTTGTTAGTCCATATACCCTTGCAACACCATCGCCAACTTGCAGAACAGTTCCAACTTCATATATATCAGTCTCTTTTTCGAATCCTGATAATTGTTGTCTCAATATTGCTGATATTTCTTCTGGTCTTATATCTACCATTTTATTTCCTCTATCTTATTTATTATTTATTTGTTTGATTTTCAAATTAAAGCTATATTGTTTTACCTTCAATCAACTGCCTGTGAAGACGTTCAAGTTGATTCTTCAAGGAACCATCATAAACCCAGTCATCAACTCTAAAAAGTATTCCCCCTTTTAATTCGGGATTGACCTTGAAATCGGGGAGAATAGTTTTATTAATCAAGGCATTAATCTTTTTTATAGCTCTTGTTTTTAGTTCCTCATCCAATTCCACAGCAGATTGTATTTCAACAAATTTTCTGTTTTTCAATTCGTTGTATTGTAACATAAATTGCTCGGCAATGCTCTCGATCAAATTGCTTCTTCTTTTTTTAATGATAAAAAGCAAAAAATGCAGGGTGAGAGGTGAAATTCTTTTCTCAAAAATCTCTTTGTAAACTCTGACCTTTCTCCATTCTTGTATTATAGGATTAATTGTAAATACTTTCAATTGGATAGAAGATTCCAGAGTTTTTTCTACAAATTCTAAATCTTTATAAATTGATTCCGAGATGTTCTCCTGTTCTGCTAATTCGAGAACTGCACGAGCATATCTGAAGGATACTTTATATTCTGTCATTTTTTTATTTAATTAATTCTTTGGAATTTGTTCAATGAAATTTTCGGCTAATTTTTGATGTTTTTCCCTATCGAGAACTTCACCTAATAGTTTTTCAGTAGCTGAAACAACCATATCAGCAACTTCGGTTTTGAGCTGCTGCAAAGCCAATTCTTTTGTTCGGTTAATCTCCCTTACAGCTTCCTCAACCTTGGTTTTCTTGGCAGATTCGGCTTCTTCTTCAGCTTTTCGCAAAATAGCTTCGGCTTGTTCCTTACCCTTTCGGATGATATCAGTCATTTCCTGTTGAGCATTCATCATTTTTTCATTAGTCTCTTTAAGCAGTTTTTCAGCCTCTTTGTTAGCTCTTTGGGCGTCTTCAATAGATTTTCTGATATTTTCTTCTCGCCTTTTTAGACCTTCTGATATAGGTTTAGCTCCAAATTTGATAAGTAAGAACAAAAATATCAAAAAGTTAAATAAAGTCCATATCATCAATCCCGGTGATACGTTCAGAACGCTTTCCATTTTATACCCTTTAAATTGATTACTAAATGTCAAAAAATAGAAATAAGAGACTGCCCTAAAAGAAAAGCATCAGGTTGTTAAGATTAAATTTAACTTTTAAGCCAGCCTCTAAAATATGTATTATTTGATCGCCAGAAGCATACAAATAACACAGGAGAACAGTGCAACACCTTCAATAAGAGCTGCTGCGATAATCATTGTTGTTCTTGAATCTCCTGCTGCTTCCGGTTGTCTTGCTCCGGCTTCTAATGCTGCTGAAGCTAATTTCCCAATACCAAGACCAGCACCAATAACAGAAATTCCTGCTCCTAATCCTGCTCCTAAATGTGCTAAACTTTCCATTATTTTTCCTCCATTATTTTTTATTGATTAAAATGTTAATAGTGTTTTATAAAAAGTTGTTAAATATCTTAATACTTTTTTCCAATTATTTATACTTAAATTTTAATTTAATGAGCATGTTTTTCCTCTCCCTCATGCGAATGTTCACCAACAGCCAATCCAGTGAAAACTGCTGTCAGTATCGTAAAAATATATGCCTGCAGGAAAGCTACAAGCAATTCCAGAGCATACATAAAAATTGAAAAAGCAACCGATACCGGTGCCACTGCTAATGACTTAAAATAAAAGATTAACCCGACTAATGAAAGTAATACGACGTGTCCTGCTGTCATATTTGCAAAAAGACGGACAGTCAAGGCAAAAGGCTTTGTAAACAGAGATATTATTTCAATTGGTACCATTATAAACGATAACCACCACGGTGCTCCCCCAAGTAAATGTTTAAACCAGTTACCGATGCCAATCTCCCTTATAGCAGTCCAGTTAATTACCACCAATGCAGTTAAAGCCAATCCAGCGGTAGTTCCCAGAGCTCCTGTTGCCGTGTGCCCTCCGGGTATTAATCCGAAAAGGTTCATTAATAATATAAAGAAAAATAAACCAATAAAGTAAGGTAGCAATCTGTCTGAAATATGCTTTCCTCCTATATTTGGTTCGATAACTTTGTCTCTTAAAAAAACGATTGTAGCTTCAAGCAGGTTTTGAATTCCCTTTGGTGCTTCATTCTGATTCTTTTTGTATCTTCGGGCACCAAAGAAAAATGCTACTAAAACAATCACTATAGCAATCCACTGAAAAACAACCAAACTTGTAACCGAAAGGTCGAGCGAAGGGGTTTGATGGTGATCTTTGGCTTTAACTATCTTGTGCGTCTGATGGTCAATTGTATAAATACCTGCTTCGGACATCGAATTAACTGATGGATATATTTTTAGTCCGTATTCTCCATCATAAAGAATAACTGGTAAGTCAATCAAATGATAATGAAAAAAGGTAAGTTCCCGGTGTTCACCAAGTCCCTTTAAAAGCACAGGGAAAACTTCTGAGGGAGGTATATCACCACCATGTTGACCTCCGTCATGGTTTCCTTCTGCATTATCATGAGTCCCCTGATGTTCCGAGCCACCTGAACCACTATTTATATTACTATCCTTATTTATATCCTTACTTTCAGTAAATAGTCCATCAATATTTTTTGCCATAAAAATACCTAATTTCTACATCAAATTTTGCAAATTTAATAAATTAGCCCGATAATTTATTAATAATATTTCAATGAAAATTAATATAAATGTTGAAATCATAAACGTCAGAGCAAACGGCAAAGGCAATAGATTTAGGACTTTAAGGCAAAACCACACTGCAATTACATTAATAAAATAACGAACAACCATTGACCCAATAATGATTTTATTGAATTCCTTTGTTTCTTTCTTTTGTGCTCTTTTTGCAATAAGAAAAGCCGCTAAAGCGTTAATTAAAGTAATTCCAAATGCTATTGCTATTGCCTCAATCAATTTTTGAACCTTTGTTTTTTTTATTGATATTCAATACAGTTCTGAAAAAACTGACCATTCCTGCAATTACACCAAAAAGCGAAAAAATTATGATTAATGTTGGTGATGTGTTAAATATTTTGTCAAGCCACCAACCCAAAAGTGCCATCAGTCCTATAGTAATAGCTAATTGCCATCCTAAATTCAAATAAGGTGCTAATTCCCTTATTATGCTATCGTATCTTTTATCTTTCTTAATTAAAGTTTATACTTTTTAAATTTTTAAAAACTCAAAAATAAGAATAAAAATTAAATCAAACATAATCAAGTTGCTCATAACCTTGTTCATTTAGGTATTTAGAAAACTTTTTGTCATCGAAATCAATATGATTTAAAAATTCTTCTCGTAAATCTTTGAATAGATCAATATTATCCAGATAAACATTGCTTTCGAAATATCCATTCAGTTTTTTAATCATATTCCATAACCTGCTATGAACTTTTAAATGGACATCGAGTTTGTCATAGTTCATTTCTTCCATTAAGTTTTCTTCAAAAAGCCATAAATCAATCATATTATGAATTATCTTTTTGAATAACTCATGGTTTTTTGCATCCTCAATACCTTGTGAAATATTTTCGGAAAGCAGATATAAATCATTGACAATCTTTTTGTTAATGTTATCAAATCTTGATATGCCTGTGTTATACAGATCGTTCCATTTTTCGCTCATATCTTACCCAATATTTATGAATAAACTAATTATTTCTATCTCATCCTCCCCTGTATGTTTTCGGGAGAGATACCTTTCCTCTTTTATCCACAGCTTGAATTTTGAATTGGAATGGCTTTGAAGGCGTCTTAGGTTCAAAACGAAAATGCTGAATCACTGTCGCTTTGTCCTGCAAAACTGTCATCTTCCCTCTCATGTCCTGCCATTTGGCATTTCCTTCGATTATAAAATCAACCACTTCATTTCGTTCTTTATCCTTAAAACCATAACTCTGAGTTATTACCTCAGCAGTCTGTCCCATATAAATTATCTCGTAAATTATTGGGTCTGGATAATTTACAACCCGGGTAAAATGTTTTTCGCCGAGAAGTTCATTGTCAATATATCTTTCTAATGTAAAGACTTTGCCAGTATCAGTGATTTCAGGAGTAAAAATGAATTTTTCGCCCTGATTACTTTTGGCTCTGATTATGTTTCCTTCTTTCAGGTAAGCTTTAGGTTCAATACCTAATAAAGGCATCTTGGGATCGAATGTATATCTTTGCTCCGGATACATTATTTTTGGGAAGTCAGGCTGTTCGAATGGTGCAGGTGTAACAGTAAACCTTGTTGCAGCATCAGCATTGTCATATTTTCGCACAACAGCAAGCTCAACAACCATTCTACCAGTAGATGGTGTCTTACCATGGATAATAAATTTATTTTCGCCTTTGTCCAAAATCTCGGCTACCCCCCTATTATCTGGAGGTTCAAGTCTTACTCTTAAATCAATTTTCGATAAATCTTTTATTGGATTTGCATTATTAATATAAATAGTATTTGTCCATTGTTGGTAAGCTATGGCGTTTATTTCTTTTTTATCTGCCATTAATTGAATTGGACCAATAGGTATTGATGAAGTTTGTTGCTGAAATTGGGGAAGAGACCTGAACAATGTGTCTATTCCCAGAAGTTGCAAAGGCAGTTGCTGTGTTATCTGCTGGGATGGTTGTGGGTCATTGACATAAATCATCAGCAGACTGAACTGCTGTGTTACCTTGTAAATTTGCTTGACTTTACCTGCATCGCTCAAACCCTTGCTATTAGCTAAATCAGTTCGGGAACTACCATAGGCATTCACTCTTACTAAATATGTTTTATTCTGCCGCTCATTTATTGGAGGCATCCAATAAAACAAGATTGATTGATTTTCACCCTCCTTCTCAATACGGAAAAATCTGCTTCTTGGCTTTATATCCGAGGTCAGCACAAGATTCTGTTTAAGGAACTGATCTTCAATAATAAATTCGAATTTTACATCTTCAACATCTCCGGAATAATAAATTCGGTTCACTGAATCAATCGTAAGAATTCTTGGACCAGTTGAATCCATTATCAATCTGCAGGTCAGGTTAGTTTTTTCGGGAAAAAGGGCAAATTTTGGAGTAATAAACTGTATCCCATCGCCTGTGGTTTCCTGTTTATTCAAATCCCTACCATCAGGGATCAGAAAAACAAGAGCCGCAAGGTAAAGGATAAAATATATTTCAATTGCCTTTTTTGTTCTTACTACTGACATATTTACGAGTTTGAAAGTTTTTGAACAAGAATTCTTTCAACTTCTCTTCGAACGGCTAATTCTATCTCGTCCTTCCTTAAGGCTTCCGCCGATAAATTTAGATTATCTACTGATTGTTTAAATGATTCAAGGGCGATACTTGTTCTTTCCATTGTTTCGAGCAATTTTGGATTTGGTGAAACTGCCTGACTTGTTAATTCTGCAACATTATTGACCGATTGAACAAGTTCCTGCTGTGTTTCAATTAAAGTCGTAATGTTATCGCTTAATTTTTCAAGATTAACAACCACTTTAGCAAAATCTGTTGCAATTTCACCAACTTCAATTATCAAATCTGTAACAGAGCTTTTATCATCATCATCATAATTTCCATTCTTTGAATCATCTTTCGGGGTAAAAAGCATTACAATAAACATAAATATCAACATCAAAGACTCGAAAGCAATGCCGGCTATTACTACTGTATCGTCAATTTTATCGCTAAATCTTCTTATCCCTATTAGAATTAAAAGTATTGCTGCACCAAAGTAAACAAATGAATTTATTGTTGCAAAAAAATAACGATTTACTATCTCTTCCATCCAAAGTCCCGTCCCCGAGAAGAAACCAAGGGGGTGTGCAATCGTAACATCCTTTTTGACGTATTTCGAAATGTCCCTCTCCTGAGTACATATCTTCCAAAGAATTCCTAATGTGGCTAAACTCGGTCTTTGCTTTTCATACCTCAATTCATGAAAAATTTCTAAAAGAAGTTTTCTTCCCTCGATAGATGTTAATGTTTCAATACTTCTCATTATTATAATTTTTTAAAACAATTAAATATCAATTCTTAGCTAATATTTAAAATTAATTATTTTTAAGCGAAAAAAAATAAAAAATATTAAATTTATTATGTCCTTGTTCTGAAAATAATAAAAATGCCTGCAATCAAAAAAATAATGTTTGGTAACCACCCAGCAAATTCAGGATTTAAGTTCGTAACATACCCAACAGTCTGACCTACCTGAGTGAAAACCATATAGAAAAATGATACAAGCATGGCTGCTGTCAGCTGAATAGCTAATCCACCTCGTTTTCTTATTGAAGCGAATGGAACAGCAAATAGTATTACTATGAAATCTGCAAATGCAAATGCATAATCAGAATAGTATTTAATCAGTTGAAATCTTACATCTTTTCCACCTTTCTGAAGTAGCAATATATATTCTTTCAACTCATCATAATTCATTTCTTCAACAGACTTCCTCAATTTTACTATCTCATTATGAGTCAAACTCAAATCAATCGAAAGTGTATCGAATTTTTTTATTTCCACTTTTGCAGAGTTTGGAATTGATTTAGGATTTTTTATTGATGAATCTGATTGGTTTATAATACGAACGAAACCGCTAATTAACTGCCATTTATTGCTTGTTGAGTCCCAGATAAGCTTTTTTGCTTCGGTTCTTTGTGTCATTCTTGGTTGGGTAAGAGAAGAAAAATCTTCGATATAGATATTGCTGCCTTCTCTGGCACTTGCATCATAATACTGAATATTAACATTCCTTAATGGATTATCCCTGTAATAAAAATCATATAATGGTGCCTTGTTCGATGATTTATTCAAATATTTTGATTCTATCGCAAGTTTTTGCTGATTGGCTACAGGAACAATCCAGCCATTGAAATAAAGCTGAAAAATACTAATTCCAAAGCATATAATAATAAAAGGCATAAGAAATCTAAACAGGCTCATTCCTCCGGTTTTCATTGCAGTTATTTCATTCATTGTTGATAGTCTTCCTACCGAGAAAAGAGATGCCACAAGAATTGCCACCGGGGTTAGAAACTTTAAAATTTCAGGAAAATAATAAAGATAGTATTTAATAATAACAATAAACGATGTGTTTTGGTCAAGAAAATCATCAAGACTTTCAATCAGGTTCACTATTAGAAAAATCAGACATAAAGCTATCAACGAGAATAAAAGGGTTAATAAAAATTGTCTGATAACATAAAAATCTAACAATCTAATCATCATTTACTGAGAATTATTGAAATAAATTTTCTAATTCTTATATGTAATTTAATCCACATTAAATTTATTTCAAAATTCTTTGGTAAGGTCTTTTCGGGTTTTTCAAAATCAGTCAGTTTCAAAATTTTTTGGCTCCCAGTTTAAACCTTCACAAGGAATATGTTCTTTTGTTATATGTTCATCAAAAATTTTGCAGAGCTGTCCCGTTTTATCAAAATGCTTACAGGAACCACATAGGGTTGATTCTTCAACATTCTTGATTCTTTGCTGAAATTTTTGGTATTGACGCCAGCCGGGATAGGCAGCCACAAACCACAATAAAAATAATACAATCCACCAATACTGGCGATATTCGAAGCTTGAAAGTAGTAGGAAACTTACCACAAATACTATTGCTGTCCTTAAAATAACTCCCCAGACAATAGAACCAGTGGTAATAACCGGAAAGTTTTCTCCGTCTATTCCTTCTTCAGTTCCTTCACGGAATAATAATATATCTGTTATTTTGTTGAATACACTCATAAGAAATACAATCATTACAAATTGTAGTAACGAAAATATGTGAAAAAAGTTGATTCTTCTTTTTGTAAATTAAAATAATTAATTGCTTTTAAATGACTTTAAAATAATTTGATAAAAATAAGCAAATATAGATGCAAAAAATAAAAATATTACCTGATGTTGTTGCAAATCAGATTGCCGCTGGTGAAGTTGTTCAACGGCCTGAGTCGGTTATCAAAGAACTCATCGAAAATTCTCTTGATGCCGGTTCAAGTTCAATTTTTGTTGTTGTAAAAAACGCTGGAAAACAACTCATTCATATAGTTGATAATGGCTCCGGTATGAGCAAAGAGGATTTGCTTCTCTCCGTGAAACGTCATGCCACCAGCAAAATCTATACTTCCGATGACCTCGAAAGAATTGTTACTTATGGCTTCAGAGGAGAAGCTCTTGCTTCTATCGCTGCAGTATCTCAACTTGAAATAAGAACCAGACAAAATGATGATGAGATGGGATGGAAGCTAATTTCTGAACCAACAAAAGAAATTCTAATTGAACCGTGCATCACAGACGCTGGAACTCAGATTTTTGTCAAAAATTTATTTTATAATGTTCCTGCACGCAGAAAATTCTTGAAATCTAATCTGACTGAGTTCCGATACATATCCGATACTATGATTAAATTTGCTTTGTCAAAGCCTAATATCAGGTTCACTTTTTATGATGATGATACTTTGATTTTCAATTTAAAGCCTACAGATTTAACAAATAGAATAAAAGATTTATTAGGAGATTCAACTTCAGATTCTTTGCTTCCCGTTTATCTTGAAAATGAATATCTTAAAATTACTGGTTTCATAGGAAAACCTCATCTGGTTAAGCAATCCAAAACGGGTCAATATATTTTCCTCAACGGCAGAAGCATCATAAATAAATCCATAAGTCATGCGATTTTTTCAGCTTATGAGCATCTTCTCGAAAAGAGTGGAAATCCTTTTTATATAATTTTTATCGAGTTAAACCCAGAATCATTTGATGTAAATGTTCATCCACAAAAAAACGAAGTAAAATTCGAAGATGAAAGAATGATTTATGGTTTTATGAACAAAGCTGTTAGCAAGTCTCTGCAGGAAAATAATTTAGCTCCTGAATATCATGTAGTAAATCAGCAAATTTCTCAACCTTTCGGAAGATTGGAAAACAGCCAACCTACTAACGATAAAGACTATATGATTGTAAATAAATTGACAGGAGAAATAATTGAAAAATCGCAATTGAATAGTTTTTCGAATTCAAATTATCCCCCTGCACATTTATTCAGAAGACAGAATTTCAGCCAAAATGAACAGATTTTTAAAAGTGCTTTCGATAAAATTTTTGGTAATTCGCCAAAAGAAAACGATATTAATAACAATATTTTCAAAACCGATAACGTTGAAGATAATGAATCTACAAATATATATTTTTGGCAACTTCATAATAAATACATACTGACTCAGACTCAAGATGGATTAACGATCATAGACCAGCACGCTGCTCATGAAAGAATTCTTTATGAAAAAGCATTGAAAGCAATGAACCGAGAGTTTTCTTATTCCCAGCAACTGCTTTTCCCTGTTACAATTAAGCTCACACCCTCAGAAATGAATCTCATAGAGGAAATTAAAACAGATTTAAACAGTCTTGGCTATGTTTTCAATATTCTATCGTCCGATAAAATCGAAATAACATCTGTTCCCTTGGACACAATAAACGGCGACGAGATAAACTCTTTCAGAGAGATATTAGAAACATTCGATGAATACCAGAAAGTCCGTCACACAAATAAAAGAGATAACTTAGCTGCTTCATATAGCTGTAAATCTGCTATTAAAACAGGTCAAAAATTAAGCATAGAAGAAATGAAAAATCTCATTAATGAACTTAAGAAATGCGAAGTCCCCTATGCTTGTCCTCACGGCAGACCAATTATTATTGAATTTACACTTGATTTCTTCGATAAGAAATTTGGGCGTATCCTTTAATATAAATCTAAATAATTTTTATTCATTAAAAAATTCCATAATTTAAAGTTTTTATTAAGTGTTAAATTAACACAAAAGGCTTTGATTATGAAAATCACTTTAATGGTTATTCTTGCTTTTCTGCTATGCTTTAATTTATTTACTCAGGATTGGAAAACTGAAATTTCCAAAGCAAACGAACTCATTATTCAAGGAAAATTTAAGGAAGCTGAACCAATTACATTAAATTCCCTTAAATTAGCTGAAGCCGAATTTGGCTCACAATCTGAATATTATGCTCAAAGTCTTAGTCTTCTTGGAGAAATTAATTATAATCTTGGAAATTTTGAGGATGCTCTGGATTATTATACCAAAGCAAAGAATTTGAAGAAAAAAACTCTGGGGGAAAAAAATGAAAGCTATCTGACCTCTCTTAACAATCTAAGCGTCGTCTATCAAGCAATAGGAAGATATTTTGATGCTGAGCCGATCCTACAAGAAATTATAAAAATAAAAAAAGATCTATACGGAGAAAACGACACTTCTTATGCAGTATCACTGAATAATCTTGGACAGATTTACTCAAATACAGGCAAATATCAGGAAGCAGAGGAATTGCTGAAAAAGGCACTGAAAATCAAAGAAGAAAAACAAGGTGTTAATTCATTAAGTTATGCTGTAACTGCTTTCAATTTAGGTTTTCTCTATAAGCTTCTTGGAAACTATACGGAAGCAATAAAATATTATCAAATAGCTCTTAATATCTACGAAAATACAAAGGGTGCCTCGCAAATTTCTCTGATAAGAGCTATGAATTCTCTTGCTAATGTATATATGGATATTGGCGAAAATAATAAAGCCGAAACTATTCTTAAAAAAGCCCAAAAACTTACAGATGATTTAGCTGACAGTAACCCTGCAGATATTATCAGCACTTTGTATAATATTGGAATTATTCAATGGGCAAACGGTAATTTGAATCAAGCAGAAAAATTTCTCAGTCAAGCGCTCGAAAAAGCCCATTCTGAACTTGGTAACTCCCACCCATTATTTTCATCCTGCTTGAACTCTCTGGGTATTGTCAGATGGCAGTCAGGTAAATTAGACGATGCCCTAAAAAACCTGAAGGAAGCAGTATTTATTAGAAAAATCATTTACGGCGAAAAGCACCCAACTTATGCAAACTCACTTCATGTTCTTGCCGGACTCCAAAAAGAAATGGGAAATTTCGATGAGGCTGAGAAAAACTATAGAACAGCCTGTAACTTATATCTGCATAAAATCAATACATATTTCCCTTTCTTGAGTGATAAGGAAAGAGCTAAATTCTATGTTGATATCAAAGAGAGATTTGATCTGTTCAATAACTATGTAATTTCACGATATGACGAAAATCCATCACTGATTGCCGATATGTATAATTATCGTATAGCAACTAAAGCTATTCTGCTCAACAGTCAAAGGACTTTAAGAGAAAAAATCGCCAAAACTCAGGATAATTCAATTATGAATCTATATCATAGCTGGAAGAACTATTGTGTTGAGCTTTCAAGATTATATTCTCAAACCTTGAAAGAAACACAATTCAGCGGGCAAAATATAGATTCTCTCGAAAATGAAGTTAATAGTATTGAAAAAAAACTTTCAAGCAAGTTTAGCTTTATCGAACGGGAACGAGATAAAAAAGCTGCTAAATGGGAAGATATACGAAAATCTCTTTCCGATGATGATGCCGCAATTGAAATTATAAGATTTAATGTTTTCAACCGCAGCTGGACTGACACAATAATTTATGCTTTCCTAATAATCAAGAAAGAAACAGTTGATTTCCCCGAAATAGTGATTTTAAAAAATGGTAAAGCTCTGGAAAACCGTTATTACAAAAACTATAGTAAAAGCATGATGTTCAGATTGCCCGATAATATCTCATATTCGGTATTCTGGGAAAAGATTGAAAACAAAATAAAAGGCAAAAAAAATATTTTCATTTCAACTGATGGAATTTATAATAAAATTAATATTGCTTCTCTCCTTAGACCCGATAATTCTTATGTCATTGATGATTTTAATATAAAAATCGTCTCAAATACCAATGAATTGATATTTAGAGAAAAGAAATTTAAATTATCATCAAATTATGCACTCCTTTTTGGAAATCCCAATTTTAAAAATAATCAGTTCTTCTCGCCATTACCGGGAACAAAAGAAGAATTATCAAAAATATCTCATACTTTACAACAGAATAAATGGAATATCCAACTATATGAAAATGACAAAGCAACCGAATTAAATTTAAAAAACTCTGTAAAAAAAGGCTTGATACATATCGCTACACATGGATTCTTTTTTGAAACAACAGAAATCATAAATTCACAGAACATATTTGGATTGGATTTTAAAAAATTACCAGACAATCCCTTGTTAACATCAGGCTTGATATTTTCAAATCCCTCGATCGAAAATACTAAGTCATTAACCGGTGAGAATGATGATGACGGAATATTTACCGCCTTTGAAGTATTAGCTATAGATTTTGATAAAGTTGATTTGCTTGTTTTAAGTGCATGCGAAACTGGTTTGGGGCAAATTAAGAACGGAGAGGGAGTTTATGGCCTACAAAGATCCTTCATGATTGCTGGCGTTAAAAATCTGATTATGAGCCTATGGAAAATTAATGACAATACTACACAATTTTTGATGTCTGAGTTCTATAAAAATCTTACAGATGGTTTAAATCTTGAAAATTCATTCCGTAAAGCTATTCTGACAACAAAAGATAAGTATAATCATCCATATTATTGGGGTTCCTTTATTTTTGTATCAAATAATTAGCTATGTCAGACTTAAGAACACTAACCAATAATTTAAAAAAATTTGTTTCCTCGCTAAAGCTACGGAAAAATAGAGAAGAAAGCCATTTATTTATCGCCGAGGGAATTAACTTGTGCAGGGAGGTTTTAAACAGCAACTACAAAACCGAGTTTATAATCGTTCGGTCAGGTTTTTCAAAAGAAACAGAGAACATATTAAATCAATACATTTCCAGAGGAATTGAAGTTTACATCTCAAGAAAACAACAATTTGACCAACTTTGCGAAACAAAAACCCCTCAGGATATACTCGCTGTCGTAAGGATGTCCGAAAAAAATGATAAACCCGAGGGACCCTTCATTGCCCTTGACGGAATAAGCGACCCCGGAAATCTGGGAACAATAATCAGAACTGCTGATTGGTTCGGATTCAATACCATCATTCTTGGAAATTCTTCAGTTGATAAATTTAATTCTAAAACCATTAGGGCTTCAATGGGTTCTTTTTTTCGAACGAATATAATGACTGTAAAAAATCTTTTTGAATTTTTAAAGTCTAATTACCCGAATTACGATATTTATGGTGCAAGTTTAGATGCTTCCACAAAAATGGAATCAATCAAACTTAAAAGCAATTTTGGTCTGGTATTTGGTAATGAATCAAATGGTATTTCAGAAAGCACAAAAAAAATTTTGACTAAAGAATTCATTATCGAAGGTTTTGGAAAAGCAGAGTCGCTGAATGTTGCTGTTTCTGTTGGAATAGCATTATATTATTTTACAAAAATTAACAAAATTTATTAAAAATTAATAATTTTTAATATTTTCGTAATTGTGAGTATTACCAAAAGCTGATAAATTACACTTTTGAAAGTAATAAAACGTTTATTAATCAATTATTTATTAGTTTTTATATTTTATAAGAATTTGCGATGGAAAGTATAATTAAGCTGATATTAGTTATCATCTTCAGCTATCTTATCGGTTCAATACCTACTGCGGTAATCATAAGTAAAAAATTTTTTGGATTCGACATTCGTGAAAAAGGCAGCGGGAATATGGGTAGCACAAATGCTTTCCGAATTCTCGGCTGGAAATGGGGTCTAACAGTTCAGATTCTGGATATACTGAAAGGTGTAATTGCTGTTCTGATAATAGCTGATATTATCGGGAAGGGTATTAATTTAGGAAATTACACATGGTTTCAGGATTCAACTATAGTTCAATGGATTGCTGGTTTATCTGCCGTTTGTGGTCATATTTGGTCTATATTTGTTAATTTCAGAGGCGGGAAAGGAATCAATACTGCTGCCGGAATGCTTGTAGCAATTGCCCCTATTGATGTTAGTATTGCTGTAGGAATTTTCATTTTAGCCGTAATTTTCTCAGGCTATATTTCTCTTGGCTCGATATCAGCAGCATTTGCCTTCCCTTCTTCTTTATTTGTAAGGTATAATATATTTCACGTTGATATACCGGGTTATAGTATCTTAATCTATTTTGCTATCATCCTGTCACTCATTTTAATTTATGCTCACAGAAAAAACATTATCAGACTGTTGCAAGGAACTGAAAATCGCTTTACTAAGCTTCAATTGATAAAATGCAGGACATCTAATTCAGTCTGATTATAATTTTTTTTTCAATGCCTCAGAATATTAACAAACAAATCTCAATTATAGGTGCAGGAGGATGGGGAACCGCCCTTGCAAAATTGCTAATTGAAAATGGTTATGATGTTCTTCTCTGGTCTTTTGAACCAGAGGTTGCCCAAGAGATCAATACAAATCATTCGAATTCTGTATATCTGAGAAATATTTCCCTACCTATCAATCTTACAGCAACATCCAGCTTAGACGATGTGCTGATTAACGATTTGTTGATTCTTGCTGTTCCTACTCAATTTATTGTTGATACACTCTCAAAAACTGATATAGACTTTAGTAGAAAAAACATTGTTAATGTTGCAAAGGGCATCGAAAAAAACAGCCTTAAGAGAATTTCAGAAATACTTGCTGATAATTTCAATGTTCAACTTGATTCTTATGCTATAATAACAGGTCCGAGCCATGCAGAAGAAGTTGCAAGGAAAATACCAACAACAGTTGTAGCTGCTTCGGAAAATTTATTATTGGCAAAAGAAATACAAAACATCTTTTCAAATAATTACTTCCGTGTTTATTCAAGCGATGATGTCATAGGTTGCGAATTAGGGGGGGCAGTTAAAAATGTTATTGCTATTGCAGCAGGCATAATTGACGGGCTTGGACTCGGCGACAATACCAAAGCGGCACTAATAACCCGAGGCCTTGCAGAAATGTCAAGACTTGGAATAGCACTTGGTGCCAATGCTCAAACCTTTTCTGGCTTATCTGGTTTAGGGGATTTAATAGTTACCTGCAATAGCCGCTTCAGCCGAAATAGATTTGTTGGCGAACAAATCGGGAAAGGAAAATCTTATGAAAGCATCGTATCTGAAATGAAAATGATTGCAGAAGGTGTTTTTACTACTCAATCTGCTTATGATCTGGGCCTGAAGCATGGTGTTGAACTTCCGATAGTTGAACAGGTTCATAGAATTCTTTTCGAGAACGTTAAACCCCTCGATGCAATTAATGACCTTATGACAAGAAAAACCAAGAGAGAATGGTGGTGGTAAAAACAATGTTCTTATCTTCTCCCCTTTATCATTGAATAAAAATCAATCGAATTTTAATGAAATCAATTAAATTTGCATTTCGTCTTTATTTATTTATGATAAAATTATGATTAGATTAAATGTTAATGTTGATCATGTTGCAACATTGAGAAATGCAAGAGGAGGAGTGGAACCTGATCCGGTAACTGCAGCACTTTTATCGGAGAAAGCCGGTGCTTCGGGGATAGTTTGTCATTTACGAGAAGACAGAAGGCATATAAATGATCGTGATGTAAGAATTATCAAGGAAGTGCTTCAAACAAAGCTTGACCTTGAAATGGCAGCTACAGATGAAATTATAGCCATCGCTTGTGAATTAAAACCCGAACTTGTAACCATAGTCCCCGAAAAAAGAATGGAAAGAACTACTGAAGGCGGGCTCGATCTAACTTCAAATATTGATTTTTATAAAGATCTTGTAAAAAAAATGCATGACAATGGCATAGAAGTGAGTTTTTTTATTGAACCCCTTGAAATTCAGATTGAAACTGCCATCATCACCGAAGCAGATATGGTTGAACTGCACACTGGTAATTATTCATTATTGAAAAACAACACAGAAATATTTAATGAAATTCAGAGATTAAAATTTGCTGGAAAATTTGCTAAACAATCAGGGCTTAAAGTAGCAGCTGGTCATGGATTGAACTACTTTAACACTCTTCCACTTTGTGATGGCACAATTTTCAATGAATTCAGTATAGGACACTCAATAATTTCAAGATCAATATTTGCCGGGATAGAAAATGCCGTAAAAGAAATGATTGATGTAATTTATAAGGGTGAGTTGATGCATTTGAACAAAGACTTTAAATCATAGTAAGCTTTGCAATGTGTGGTATCACCGGCATAATCAAATATGGCAAACAGAATCAGGAAATTTCTGAGTCAATCCTCAAGAAAATGACAAATATAATTCGTCATCGAGGTCCGGATGACGAAGGAATTTGGTTATCTGATGACAAAATTTGTGGGCTTGGTTTCAGGCGTTTATCAATAATAGACTTATCCATAGCCGGACACCAGCCTATGTCAACTCCTGACGGCAGATATACAATTGTCTTTAACGGTGAAATTTATAATCACCTAAAATTAAGAGAAGAGCTTGAATCAAAAGGTTATAAATATAAATCAAGGACTGATACAGAATCCATTCTGTATGGTTTTTCAGAATATGGTTATGATATCATTCATAAACTATATGGCATGTTTTCCTTTGCTATTTGGGATAATCAGAAGAAAGAACTCTTTTGTGCCAGAGACAGAGTAGGAAAAAAGCCTTTTTATTATACACTTTCCAATGGTAACTTTATTTTCGGTTCAGAAATTAAATCAATTCTCGAACATCCCTCCTATACAAGAGAGATAAATCAATCTGAGTTAGTTAATTATTTAAATTATGGGATGAGTAGTAATCGCTCATCTCTTTTTAAAGGGATTAATAAAATACCAGCGGGGCATTTCCTTATTTTGAAAGCCGATGGATCAATAAGGCTGGAACACTATTGGTCACCTTTGAATAACTTCGATGATTATACAAGCCTCAGTTTACCAGAGATAAATGAAGAGGTTTTGAAGATACTTAAAATTGCCATTAAAGACAGGATGATGAGCGATGTTCCTTTTGGTGTTTTTCTTAGCGGTGGTATTGATTCAAGCTTGAATGTAGCTTTGATGTCTGAACTAATGGATCGACCTGTGGATACCTTTACTGTGGGGTTCAAGGAACTTGAAAAATATAATGAATTGGAATATGCCCGTTTGATTTCAAACAAATTCAATACTAATCATCACGAAATTTTAATTGATGATAGGGATTCTTTACCAATACTACAGGAATTGACCTGGTATGAAGATGAACCCAACGGCGATCCCGTTTGCATACCTTTATGGTTTTTGAGTAAACTTACGAGAGATTCAGGAACAATTGTTGTTCAGGTTGGCGAAGGAAGTGATGAGCAATTTGTTGGCTATCCCTGGATGTTGAGGGAATATTTGTTTGAAAAAAGCTATTGGAAATTTTTCAATAAGCTCCCCCC
>Ga0129299_1000680_pt1 | contig 22141 bp, 19 predicted proteins | sample ConPoolayeCmetaG_FD_94477 | JGI IMG/M metagenome (GOLD analysis project Ga0129299, IMG submission 94477) | Hot spring microbial mat communities from California, USA to study Microbial Dark Matter (Phase II) - Cone Pool mat layer C metaG ...
GTCACCGGCGGTAACCCCGCAGCCTAGTGCCCCTCGACAGCCAAAGGCCTGGCGGCCTCCGTTGTCTTATACACGCCAGCATCCAATAGGATATCACTTCATTCTGCTCACGGCAAGCGTTCTCGAACCGTCTTTGTCGACGGAACCGCGTGCATCGTTAAATCCAGAATAAAGTTACTGATTACCGTGGTTCTCTGGCGAATGGTCAAGGTAAAGCAGGTGGTCGCGGATGTAGCCGCGAACGGCCTCGGGGGTCAGATAACGGATGGAAAGACCTTTCGCGACGCGGTTGCGAAGGTCAGTAGCGCTTATGTCGATAGCCGGAGTCTGGAAGCAGTTCCGAAGTAGTGCCGCTGCGGCCCCGGGTGGCACAACGGCCTCCAGACGAGCCAGCGGAGGAGGCTCCCACCCTGGTCGGGTCGCGGTCACGATCTGCACGGCGTCCACCAGCTCCGAGATGCGATACCAACTCGGCAGTTCGGGTAACGAGTCCGCACCGATGAACCAGAAGAGCGACGCCCGCGTTCCCAGTCGTGTTCGCATCTCGGAGACGGTGTCGAACGTGTAGCTAGGACCCTGCCGGCGTAGTTCCACGTCGGAGACTTCGAATAACGGATCGCCCTCCACGGCCAGCTCCGCCATGGCCAGGCGGTGCGGCCCCGGCGTGATCTGACGGTGTTGCTTGTGGGGCGGTTGAGCGGCTGGAACCAGAATCACCCGATCGAGGCCCAATTGCTCGGCCAGGCTTCGCGCGGAGATCAAGTGCCCGAAGTGGATCGGATCGAAACTGCCCCCGAACAGTCCGATGCGGGAATCCATGATCACGCCATCACTCGGCCGCTGCGGTGGTGGTCGTCAGGCCCGCTCCCTGCGGCAAAGGGGCCGCAATGGCGGCGTCCGGCAAGGGCTTCCAGTGGATCTCCAACGCAGCCTCGTTCACGCTGATTACGCAACTGACCGTCTGGTCTGCTTCGGCGTGGGCATCCACGCGGCCGCCGATGACCAGGTAGTAACCTCGCCCTGCCTCGAGCCGCACATCATAGACCAGATCGTGGGTGCGGGTCGCGGACTCTGCCCCCTTTTCGAGGTCGGACTCCTGCAACGTTTCCTTCCGTAACACCAGCCCGCTGGTGTCCTTAACGAAAAATGCCAGGATGCTGCGGGCCTGCTCCGCGGAGCCTGCATGACCGCGGTTCGTTTCCTCTTTGCTGAGCGCCGAGGTGGCTGTGGCCACCTTCATTCGGAGGCGAATAGTCGCTTGTAGCGGAGTCCCCAGGGCATTGTCGAAACAATAGCCGAGCTGGAACTCGCCCCAGGCGGTGCCCCCGTCGCGGGCCTCCGCGGCGGCGATGGCCCCGTCGTTGCCGGCACTCTCTGCTCGGCCGCGGGAGTCGCCCGCCTGGCCGGAGGTGAAGGAAGTCAGGTTAAAGCCCTCGTCAGCGGGGATCCGCCTGACGCCGGCGGCCACCATCGCGGCGTCCAGATCCGGACGTTCGTTGGCCGGCTTGCGGACATTCATGTTCAGCCCGCTGCTTTCCGAACACCCGCTGGTAAGCGGCAGGATCGCGAGAATGCCGAGGATGATTGCCAGGCCGCAGACGGCCGCAGTGTTACGAACGACACAGGTCATGGCGACGACTCCCGCCAAGCTGCATCCGACGGCGGAATCCGCCTCCCTCGGCGCTTCGCCCTCGGTCTCGTGCAGGCCGGCAGAGACTAGACCGGCTGGCCGGTGCTGTAAAGAAGCGTGGGCATTCGGCGAATCCCCGGCGCTGGACCCTGTGGGGTTCGTCCTTCCTGCCACGCCGCGGGTTGCTGGGCGAAGGCCGTTGCCGGGCCTGGGTTGCCCGGCTGGATGGTGTGATTTGAATCGGGCCGCCACCTTGGCGTAACATTCCGATTCCGGCCGACCGATAAGCGAGAGTGGAACCCGGGTCGGTGTGGAAGGACCTGGTCGCCGCCAGCCCCGCCGGAAGGGCCACGGCGGCCGTTTCCCGGCAGACAGGCGAAGGACGCATGATTTACGACATATCACCGCCGCTCACTGAAGACCTGAAGGTTTGGCCGGGCGATACGCCCTTGCGACGCCGATTGCTGACCGAACGCAAGCGCGACGCCGCGAGCAAGACCTCGGCCATCGAAAGCACGGTCCACCTGGGCGCTCATGCCGATGCCCCGAGCCATTATGGCTCCGATCGTCCGTCCATCGGCGAATGCGACCTGGAACCGTACCTCGGCCCCTGCCAGGTCATTCGCCTGAACGTTCCCCGCCGGTCGCGGATCACCCCCGATATCTTCAAGACCCCGATCATCGCGCAGCGGCTGCTTCTGGCGACAGGGACCTTCCCTGATCACACGAACTTCAACGAGGACTTCGCGGCCTTGTCGCCCGAGTTGATCGAGGTTCTGCACCGCCGCGGCGTGAAGCTGGTCGGCATCGATACGCCCAGCGTGGACCTGTACGAGGATGACAGTCTCGCCGCCCACAAGGCCGCTTTGAATAACGGCGTGGCCATTCTCGAAGGCCTGCTTCTGGACCGGGTGCATGAGGGCATGTACGAGCTGATCGCCTTGCCGCTGCGGCTGATGGGTTTCGATGCCAGCCCCGTGCGGGCGATCCTGCGTACGCCGAACACTTACATGTAGTTGCCGAGCGGAGGCGACCGCTCACCGCACCATAACGATCGTTCCGGGCGAGGCCCGCAGTTGGGCTGCGGCGTTTCCCTGGTTGATGGCCACCTCCAACATGCCGGTGGAGCCGATGACGGCGACGATTTCGCCGGGGGCCACGTCCGCGTAGGTGGTGCGGAGCGGCCCGACCCGCAGCGGACCCACGAAGACGTTGAGGCGAGCGGCGTTGGCCCCGGCCGCGGCCTCCAGGTCGGCGCAACTGATGTTCGAGATCAGATTGCCGAAGCGGTCGACGTAGAGCACCTGGCCCTCCACGCCGCCGTTGGGAGTCTGCACGGGGGGTTCCAGGTTCAGGATTTCGAGCTGGTTGATCAGCGGCCCGACGGCATCGAGGGTCATCCCTTGGGCGAGATGCGCCGCCACCGGCGCCAGCACATCCCGGCCGTGAAAAGTCGCGCTGATTTCCTGCCGGAACAAGCGGGTGTTCTCGATGGCCCGCAGCTCCTCCAGGGTGAAATCGCGATGCACCAGGCTGACCAGGCCGTTGTCGGGGGCCAGGATGATTTGTCCCTCATAACGCGCGGCCAGCAGGCGGCGAGTGGTGCCCACGCCCGGATCGACCACGGCGATGTGGATGGTGCCCTCCGGAAAATGGTCGAAGACCTGGCGGAGGACGAAGGCCCCGTGGACCACGTCGTGCGGCTGGATCACATGGGTGACATCGACGATCGCGGCGTAGGGTGCCCGCTGGAGGATCACGCCCTTCATACAGGCGATGTAGTGATCCGACTCCCCGAAGTCAGTGGTGAGGGTGATGATCCGCATATCTTAAAAGCGCCCGCAGAGGCCGCCTTTACTTTCTCTGCGGCCGCCGCCCGCAACGGAGATCGGATATCGGAGCACCCCCCGTGAGATTTGCTCCGGTTGGGGATTTCGTGCCGCAGTGGATCGCTGCGGTGTCTGCGGCACGGCCCTCCGGCCGTGGCCGTCTCGATCAGGCTCAATTGTCCGTTGTTCCGCCGCCTTTGTCCACGATGTGTCCGGAGTGGCGGCCAAGCGAGGGTGAGGCGTCGAGGCCGGCCTGATTCGTCGGGCTTGGAGGGCGGAAGCAGACGGTCGGGGCGGCTGGAGAGGAAACCCCGCTGAGATGCCGGTCCAGACCGTCCGACAGTGTTGCCACCAGGGCCAGACCGATGGCCGCAGTGAGCCAGGCGGCGAGGCGAAGGCCGAAATCCCCCGTATTCGACATAACCCACAACCCTCTTGACGACCGTCGGTTAAACCCGCCCAACGGCATGGTGCTCGGCTGGCGATGTGAACGCGTCGGCGAGCTTTGCGTATCCGGCCGGGAGACACCGCAACAGGCGTGCGAACGATTCGTTTGCTCCTGCTCGACAGCAAAATGTCGGCTGGTCAGCCACCGGCCGTGTTATTTGAGGACGTTGGCCTGCCGGTCGGTTTATGCGGATCTTGCGGGTGGTGCGGGGCTGATGCCTTAAACGAGGTCGCATAATCTGATCTAACTATATGAAAAACAAATCGTTACATCCTGTAATCTGACTCTGATACGGAAGGTTGAGTTGTCACCCGACTTGGCCGAATAGACCCCCGAACATCCGGCCTGTGGACGCTTGTTGGGTTCGGAGCCGCCGGTTACCGCAAGGCGAGATCTTGGCGTATAATGCCCCGGCGTTCCGCCACGACTGGGCGGCGCAGGCAGGGCTTTGGAGGACACCGGGCCATCTCGCGTGGCGGTCTGAAGATGTGGCCTCTGGGATCATTTCGTTCGTCCCGCTCGTCGGAGGTTCGACGCCGACTCGCCGACGGTTCCCCGGTGATCCGCACTCGGCTGCGATCCCTGCTGGGCTGGCCGTTGCTGGTGGTGGCCTTGTTCTGGGGCGCGGCCGCCTTGATCGTTCTGTCCGCCGATCAGCGGCTCGCTTACTACGCCGGGACTCGCCTGACTCAGCCCGTTCTCTCGCGGGTATCGTTTGAACGGGTCAACGCCGTCCGAACCCAGGAGCAGAAGCGGAAGGCCCAGCAGGAAGTTCCCAACTTCTTCCGTCTCAATACCGGCCTTGTCGACGCGATCCAGGCGGAGTTCCGCGACTTCCACGCGGCCGTGAAGGAGGCGGAGAGTTTCGAGCGGTATCGCGAACTCTATGGCGACCGCTGGCCGCTGGAGGAAGTCGCGTTCGAGGCCTTCAAGCCGCTGACCGACGAATCCGGCAGCGAGCAGTTCCGCCGCAAAGTCGATGGTCTCGCCGCCCGCATCGCCCGGGAGAACATGATCGAGAGAGCCGAGGTGGAGACCGATCGCGAAGTCCGCAGCACCGCGGGAGAGGTCATGCTGGATCGGGGCGGCGGCGAGTTTTCCGCCGTGCCCAAGGAGCGTCTCACTTACGCCAGCAATCCAGACCATGTACGTCGCCTGGCCGAGGATGTGGGTCAGTCGGTTGTGCCGACGCCCTTGAAGGAGGCCGCCGCGCGGATGGTGGAGCGGGTGATTGCGCCGGGTGCCGGGCAATTTCGGCCGGTTTACGTCTTTGATCGGGAAACGACCCGTAGCCGCATCGAGCAGCGGGTGGCGGGGCTGGAACCGGTCAAGGATCGATACGAACCGGGCGACCTGCTGGTGCAGGCGGGGACGCTGGATGAGCAGGGCGTCGCACTGCTCAAGGCCGAACACGAGGAGTACCTTCGACAGCGGAGCATCGATCCCGATCTCCGCAGCCAGTGGCGGAAAAAGCGGGTCGGCCTGATGGGCCTGCTCCTGATGATCACGGCGGGTCTGGCCACTTACACCGTTTATGCCCAGCCGCGGATCATGCAGAAGCCGTCGCGGGCGGCGGCCTTTGCGGGCGTCGTCCTGCTGATGCTGCTGGCGGATCGTGTCCTTTTCAGCGGGATCGGGGTTTCGCCGATGTGGAGCGTGGCCACCATTGCCACGACCTCGGCCATTTTCACCATTGCTTATTCGCGGCGGTTCGCGCTGGGCGCGGGGATCTGCCTGGCTTTGTTCACGGTCGTGACCCTGGATGCGCCGCTGAACATCTTGTTCATCTACCTGTCCGTGGCGTCCATCGTGGTCGTACTGCTGCGCGAGATCCGCACCCGGTTGAAGATGGTGATCGTCGGATTCCTGACGGCGGGGGCCGCGTTCGTCAGTGCCGTCTGCGTCGGGTTGACCGACCAGCAGGCCACGCCGTTCATTCTCGCTCAGGCCAGCTATGCGGCGCTGGCCGCCTTGGCGGGCATCAGCGTGGTGTTGGTGGTTCTGCCGCTGATTGAGAAGGCTTTCGGAATCACCACCAGCCTGACCCTGCTGGAATGGGCCGACACCAGCAATCCGCTGTTGCGACAGTTGATCGAGAAAGCGCCCGGCACCTGGCAACACAGCCACCTGCTGGGCAGCATGGCCGAGGCCGCCGCGGAGGAGATTGGCGCGAACGGCCTGCTGGCGCGGGTCGGCGCCTACTATCACGACATTGGCAAGATCTGCAAGTCCAACTACTTTGTGGAAAACCAGCAGGCGCGGATGAGCGCCCATCGGGGGCTTTCGCCCACGATGAGCCTCCTGGTGATCCTGGCCCACGTGAAGGACGGCCTGGCCCTGGCCCGCGAGCACCGCCTGCCGCCGCCCCTGCTTCCGTTCATCGCCGAGCATCACGGCACCACGGTGGTCCGCTACTTCCACGCGCTGGCCGAACGCGAGGCCCGCAGTCGCGGAATGCCCAAGGCGGAGGTCAGCGACACGGAATTCCGCTACCCCGGCCCGAAGCCGAGCACCAAGGAATCGGCGATCCTGATGCTTTGTGACGGGGTCGAGGGCGCCGTCCGCGCCCTCGCCGAACCGACGCCGGGACGGATCGAGACCGTCGTCCACGAAGTAGTCATGGAGCGGCTCATGGACGGGCAACTCGACAATACCGATCTGACGCTCAAGGAGTTGTTCCGCATCGAGCAGAGTCTGGTGCGGAGCCTGCGGGCCATTCACCACGGACGGATCGCTTACCCCGAAAGGGAGCGCAAGAGCGACAGCGCCATCATTTCGCAGGTGCGGACGGCATGAGACGCGGCGATCGCGATGACGACACGCACCGGGCCAAGGCCCGCGGCGGCGTTGGATTGACGCTATCGGTTTCCGGCGGCGGCGAGCGGCTGGCCGGCCGTGTTCGGGCGGTGGCGGAGGCGGTTCTGGCCGCGGAGGGGCTGCACCGCGGGCATCTGGACATCGCCGTGGTCGACGGGCCGACCATGCGACGCCTGCACGCCGAGTTTCTCGACGACGACCGTGTGACCGATGTCCTTTCTTTTGATTTGCGCGAGACCCCTCGGCCGGGCGGCGTCGACGGACAGATCATCGTCTGCGGGCCCGTTGCCCGACAGTCCGCCCGCGAGCGGGGCGGCCGGTTCACCGACGAGTTGCTGCTGTACGTCATCCACGGTTGCCTGCACCTCGCCGGCTACGATGACCGGACGGCGGCCGAGGCGGCGGCAATGCACGCGCGGGAGGATGAATTGCTGAGCCTTCTGGGCATCGGCCCGGTTTTCCATGCCGTGCCGGGGCGAACCCGGGTTCGTCCGAACCGTCGGACGCCGTCCCGATCGGCCAGCCGATCGAAACGGAGCACGAAGCGCTCATGACCACCGCCCTGCTGCTGCTCTGGACCGCAATCGCCCTGTTTTGCGGGACGGCGGTCGCTTCGGTTCGCCTGGTCTCGCGGACTCGGCTCTTGGAGGAGCTGAAGCGTCGCGGGCGCGAGTCGATGCTGGAGCTCTACGACGCGCACGAGCACGAATACGGCCTCACGACGTTGATTTACCGGCAACTGGCGATCGTCCTCTTCGTCATCACGGTCAGCATGACCCTGCCGCCGGAGAACACCGGCCGGTGGCATCCGCTCTGCGTGCTGGGCCTCTCCGCCGCCTGGTTCATTGTTGTCGGAGTGGCCATTCCGACTGCCTGGGCCCGTCATGCGGGCGAGGCGTTCATTGCCCAGGTGTTCCACGCCCTGGAGTTCTTGCGGAGAGTCACGCGACCGCTTTTGGTGGTCATTCACGGGATCGACGAGATCGTCCGCCGGCTGGCCGGGGCGCCCCGCGAGAAGGAGGATCCCACCGAGGAACTGGAGCGTGAGATCATGGACGCCGTGACCCAGGCGGAGACCACCGGCGCCATGGACGAGACCGAGAAAGCCATGATCGAATCGGTCATGGTGCTGGACGAGACCGCGGTCACGGAGATCATGACCCCGCGAACGGACCTGGTCGGAGTCGAGTCCACGGCTACGTTCGCCGAGGTCCGCGACCTGATCCTCAAGGAGGGGCATTCTCGGATTCCGGTCTATGAGGAGACGCTGGATCACATCGTGGGCATCCTCTATGCCAAGGACCTGCTCCGCGTCGAGGATCCGGCCTCCTTCTCGCTCCGGGAGATGATGCGGCCGGTGTTGTTCGTGCCGGAGACGAAGGACCTCGCCTCGCTCCTCCGCGAGTTCCAGACCGGCCGCCGCCATATGGCGATCGTCCTCGATGAGTATGGCGGCACCGCCGGCCTGGTGACCATCGAGGACATCCTCGAGGAATTGGTCGGCGAGATCACCGACGAACACGAACCGCCGCCGGCCCCGCCGATCATGCGGCTGGACGACCGCGCCGCCCTGGTGGACGCGCGGGTCCGCGTGCAGGAGGCCAACGAGGAGCTGCACCTCGACCTGCCGGAAGACGAGGCCTACGACACGCTGGGGGGGTACGTGTTCAGCAAACTGGGGCGTATCCCCAAGGTCGGCGAACGCTTCGTCGACGACGGGGTCGAGGTCGAGATCGTCGAGGCCGGCGAGCGTTCCGTGGGCCGCGTGCGGATCACCCTGCAACCGGCCGCCAAGGAAGAATGAAGCCGCAGTCGGGGTTTCTCCGTCCCACTGAGTTTCGGGAGCACGCCCTTGCCGTTGCTGAAAGACCTGGCCATTTCCCTGCGGCGGCTGGACTACAGCGAGACTTCACAGGTCCTGGTCCTGTTCACGCGGGAGTACGGCCAGCAGCGAGTCATTGCCAAGGGCATCAAACGCAGCACGAGCCGCCGCGGGGCCGTCGGGATCGATCTCCTCGAACTGGGGCACGTGGTTTTCTCCGTCCGGCCCGGCCGGGAGGACGCGCTGGCCACGCTGACCGAGTGGCGGCAGGAGGACGGTTTTCCACACCTCCGCACCAACTTGTTGCGACTTTATGCCGCCGAGTACGCTGCCGAAGTCACGTCCCGGCTGACGGAAGTGCAGGATCCCCACCCGCGGCTTTTCGACGGTCTGCTCACCCTGTTGGCTTCGCTGGCGGAGGCGGACCCGATGACGGCCCTGGTCGGCTACCTGTGGATTCTTCTCTCCGAGATCGGCCTGCGGCCCGAGCTGACCCGCTGCGTGTCCTGCGGCGGCGGCGTGGTCGGCGACCGCGTGGTGTTCTTCAGTTCGCGGCAGGGCGGCGCGATCTGTCGGGACTGCGAACCGGCCGCAATTGAAAAACGCCAGATTGCCCCCGCCGTGGCCACGGTCCTGCCTAGGCCGGGTCCGGTCCCCGCCCCATTGGCGATGGCTTGCTTTGATCTGTTGGAATACCATCTGACGGAGATCATGTCTCGCCCTTCGCCCGTGGCCCGGCTGCTGCGGCAGGCCTGGCATGCGGCTGGCGGCCGGTCGTGACAAACTTGCCCCGCACGAGGACGGCCTCCTCGCCCACGTTGCCGGCAAAGGCCGCGCCCGCGTCGTTCAGAGGATCTGCTCGTTCGTCTTTCGGCCCTTGTGGGACATTACGTCTTCGGCCAGACTGACCTCCGCCCGACCCGCGTGCCGCGGAACACGGGCACCGCCCGGAGAGGCCGCCGCGACATGGACCTTTCGCTTCTGGCCAGTTTGGGCCACCGTTTCACTTGGATCGACTGGCTGGTGGTCGTTTTCTACCTGGCGTTCACCACGTGGTTGGGGGCCAGGAAGGCCGGGCGGCAGGCGACCATTCGCGATTTCTTCCTGGGAGGGCGGCGGCTGCCGTGGTGGGCGGTCAGCGGGTCGATCGTGGCCACCGAGGTCAGCGCCCTGACCTTCGTGAGCGTGCCCTGGGTCGTGTTTCAACCGGGCGGCAATCTCACCTATCTTCAACTGGGCATCATCGGGTCGACCCTGGCTCGCGTCATCGTCGGTTATGTGCTGGTCCCGGCCTATTATGAGCGGGAAATCTACAGTCCGTACGACTACATGGGGCACCGGCTCGGCAGCCGGGTCCGCTCGATGACCTCCAGTCTGTTCATCCTGGGCGGTCTGCTGGGCCAGTCGGCCCGCGTCTACCTTACCGCTCTCGTCATTTCCGTGGTGTTGCATGATCAGCTCGCCGTGCTTTCGGCCAGACTGGGCGGCGACGAGCTGGTCTGGGCCATTGTCATCATGGCCGTCGTGTCCATCACCTGGACGCTCATCGGCGGCATCACCACGGTTATCTGGACGGATGTGCTGCTTTTCATGGTGTTCCTGGTTGGGGCCTTCCTGGCCCTCGGCTGCGTCATCTTCGCCCTGGACGGCGGCCTCCCGCAGTTGTTCCGGGAAGGCTGGGCCGCGAAGCAGTCCGGCGTGCCCTGGGCCGCGTGGGGTCAGCCGGCGGCGTCGGGAAGCTGGGGCAAGTTCACCTTCTTCGATTTCAGTGCCAGCCCACTGAAGGCTTACACCTTCTGGGCCGCGCTGATCGCCAGCACCTGGGGCGGGCTTGGGGCCTATGGCACGGACCAACTGATGGCCCAGCGGATGTTCTGCTGCCGCAGCCCGCAGGACGCGCGTCGGGCGATCATCTGGAGCTCCGTGGCCCAGGTGGTGACCATCACGGTGGCTATGGTCGGCGTCGGCTTGTTCGTGTACTACCAGCATCATGTGCCCAGTGTCGCGGCGCAGGCCCTGCTGGCCCATCGGGCGGACGGGGATCGCATCTTCCCTGTTTTCGTGGTGGAGGTCGTGCCCGTGGGGTTGAAGGGGTTGATCATCGCGGCCATTTTCGCGGCGGCGATTTCCAGCGTCATGGGCATCCTGACGGCCCTGTCGCAAACGGTGATGGCCACGTTCTACCATCCCCTGCGCGCGGCGTGGCACCGGTGGCGGGGAGTCCGCGAGGCCGACCAGGGGGCCGCAAGCCCGCTGAGCGGCGATCCCCCCGACGAGCGGGGACAACGCCGTCACGTTCTGGTCGGGCGACTGCTGGTGGTCGGGTGCGGCGTCTGCCTGTGCCTGCTGGCGTACGGCGCGCAGTACGCCGCCGCCCGGTACAAGGCCCTCCTGGATCTTGGCCTGGCCTTGGCGGGTTACACTGGCGGAGGGCTGTTGGCGGGTTTCGCCCTCAGTTTCCTGCCGTTGCGAATCGACGGCCGCGGATACCTCTTTTCCGCCCCGTTGTCGGTGTTGACGATTTTTGCGCTGGCTTGGCATCGCAATGAGGCCGTTCCGTGGTATCTCGATTGGTCTCTGTTGACCTGCCTGACGGTGGCGGCCGGTCTCTTGACCGCCTGGTTGGTCGGTCTCGGGTCGCGGGGGGACGGCGTCGCCGGTTCGGGCCGGCCGGTTTTGCCGGTGGTCTGGCAGACCCTGCTGTTGGTGGTGGGATTGGCGGGGGTGATGGTCCTGAACCTGTACGGCCACTGGGGCCACGGTCCGGCGGATCGCTTCGGCAATCCGACCACCCTGAATCTCGCTTGGCCGTGGTATGTGCCGATCGGCAGTCTGGTGGCCGGGCTGTGGGGATACCTGTTGGCAAGTCGGCGGCCGGCCGAGGTCCCGCAGAGCCGTGGGTAAGACGGTCCTACAGCACCCGCCAGGCGACGAAGATGCCCGCGGAGAGGATGCCTAACACCAGGCCCGCGATGGAGTGATGGAAGCCGGGTCGGGCCGGACCGGCCCGCAAGGCTTCCTTCAGGCCGGTGACGCCCAGCCCGATGGCGATGGGTCCCAGCACCGGCTGGCATGGGGCGATAATGGCGAGGATGCCGACGATCAGGGCCGCCGAGGCGAGGCGATTGCCTTCCGGCTCCAGGAAGGCGCCGCCGGCCACGCCCTCCATCGTGAACGGCACGCCGCAGGCGGAGCAAGTGTTCGCGTCGATCGGCATCTCCTGTTGGCAGCGGGGGCAGATGATGACCTGCTCGCCGGTGCGGAGCCGTCGGATGACCGGCGCGCGGTCGCCGGCGGTGGCGTAGGCGTGCATCGGCGTGGGCAGTTGACCGTCATCCGCGACGATGGCGGGGCCGACGGCGCGGTTCGTGCCGGGTTCGAGGTCGGGCACCACGAACAACGCCCCGCAGGTGGGACAGCGGCCCGGCTGGCCGCAGAGGTCGGACCGAGCTTCCAAAAGGGATCCGCAACGCCCGCAGACGAAGCTGAACCGGGTGCTCTGCGGAGACGCAAGGTTTTCCTCCGTGGGTTTGCGGTGAATCCGCTCGGGGCTCGCGCCCTCCCGCGGCAAAACAAAATGCTCATGGCAGTGGGGGCAGGCCACGATGGCGCCGATCAGCTCCGGGGCGAGCGAGAGGGGTAGCCGGCAGGCAGGACAATCCAGCACCAGGGCCATACGCAATCATCATAACTGAAGGCGCGGTGGAATCTAACTCGAGCGCCGCGGTCGGGAGAGGCAGTTGCGGCTCGGTCCCGGAGAATCACTGCCGACGAAACGACGGCGGTTCGCTAAAATGGCCTCATGATCACGCGCGGATGCTGGAGACTCCATGCCGGAGCGGCCGTCGCGGCCGGCGTGCTGGCGATGTCGGGCGGATGCGGTCCGGAGCCGATCGACGTGGACATGTCATCGTCGCCGGTCCGCTTCTTCATCGACCATCGCGGGTGGCCGCGGCCGTTCTGGTGGCCGAGGGTGACGGAATTCGCCATTGCCGACGATCGCGACGAGTTGGTCTGGCACCTTCAGGCCGATGACGAGACCGGCCGGCTGGCCCACAAGCTGGCCTTCATTTACGGACGCGAGCCGCCCGGCTTCCATCAGGTCTTTCCCCTCGAGGGGGCTCCGCCGCCGCCCCTGGTTCGCGGGCGAACCTACTTCATCGCGGCGGGCGGGCCGCGGGCGGTGTATCGCATGGCCTTCAGCCTGCCGGTCGACTCGCGGGAACACCGGCAGTTGCGGGAGTAGCCGCGTCCAGGCCGCAAGGGGCTGCTGCCAGATGTTTCGACCCTTCCTATCGCTCTCGCGCACGGTGTATCTCCTGTGCCTCGGGACTTTCATCAACCGGGCGGGCACCTTTGTCGTCGTCTTTCTCACCTTGTATCTCACGGATCAATTGCACCTCGAACCGAGGTTCGCCACCCACACCATGGGATGGTTCGGTTTGGGCGCTGTGCTGGCGGCGGGCCTGGGCGGGCACCTGGCGGATAGCTTCGGGCGACGGAAGGTCATGCTGCTGGCCCTGTTCGGCGGGGCGGGCCTGCTGGTGTGGCTGAGCTTTATCCGCACGCCCTGGCTCATCCAGATGGCGGTGGTTCTCTTCGGTCTGGTGAGTGAGATGTACCGTCCGGCGGCCTCAGCCATGATCGCCGATGTCACGGAACCCGCCATTCGGCCGCGGGCGTTCGGGCTGATGTATGTTTCGATCAATCTGGGCTTCGCCGTGGGCAGCTACGTCGGCGGCGAGTTGGCGGCCCGGGACTACCGGCTCCTGTTCTACGGCGATGCCGGCACCTCGGTGGTGTATGGCTTGCTCATTCTGCTGTTGATTCGGGAGACGCTCATGCTTCGCCACGCTGGGCCCGGCTCCGTCACGGCGACGCCCGGAGCCGGACCCTCCCCGTCCGCCGGCACCCGGGAGACCGCGCGGCACATCCTGACGAACTACCCTTTTCTGCTGTTCCTGCTCGGGAACTTTTTCATCGCCCTGGTATTCATGCAGTCGATGTCCACGTTTCCGCTGTTCCTCAGGGAACTCGGCTTCGCCCAGAACGACTATGGGAAGATCATCGCCATCAACGGCTTGCTGATCGTGTGCTTGCAGGTGCCCGCCACGATGTTCCTGGGGCGTTTTCACCGTGGGTCGGTGATGGTGGGCGGCGCCTTGTTGAACGCCGTTGGTTTCGGGATGAAGGCCTTCGTCGGCAGCTTTGGGGCCTTTGCGGCCGCGGTCGTCGTGTGGACTCTGGGCGAGATCATGCTGGCGCCGTTTGCTCCGGCGATCGTATCCGACTTCGCCCCTTCCACGATGCGGGCGCGTTACATGGGCGTGTACGGGGTGAGCTTCTCCGCGGCCATGATGATCGCGGCGCCGCTGGGCGGAGAAATCCTGACTGACGCCCGATTCGGTGCGAGGTGGTTGTGGATCGCCGCGGCCGCGGCCTGTACGGTCTCAGCGCTGCTGTATGGAAGCGTTCGTCGTCACATGGCCGTCCGTCCGGCCTGAGCCGGCGGAGTTCGCCGTCACTGTCCAAGCTGCTTCACGGTCGCCAGCAGAAGTTGGCGATGCTGCTGGCGGAGGGCCTCCAGTCGCTGCTCCAGTCCCGGGTGCCGCCCGTCGTACTTCAGCGTGGCGGGGGCCTGCGCGAGGGCCACGAACCACTTGACCAGATTGGCGAAATCGCGGGTGTCGATGATTTCGGCGGCAATGCGTCCGCGAGCGGCGTCCATGTTGTGGTAGTTCAGCAGCGGCAGGCAGATGCCGGTGGCCGCGTAACCGTGGTGGCAGTACACGGTGCTTTCGCACGTCCCGCCGTCCATCAGCTTCCGTTGAAAGCGGAACGACTTGTCCTTCACGGCCAGTTGTTCAGCGACGACCTGGCAGTATCCGGTGAGGGCGGGGGTGAAGACCGACGCCTTGTCGCCGACCCGCAGGACCGGTCCATCGCCCAGGGCCACTCCGGCAATGGCTTTGCTGCACTCCACCGCCACGACCAGGGCCTCGGACGGGATCGTGCCGGCTTCGACGGCCGTCAGAGCGCCGCCGAACCCGACCTCCTCCGCGCGGGTGAACAAGGCGTGGCAGGGGGCCGGCCCGCCCTTGCGGCAGATGAGGTCCAGCGCGCAGAGGATGCCCGCCACTCCCGCCAGGTCGTCGCAGGCCCGCGTGTGGAATTGCCGGCCGCGGACGAAACCGTCCGGCAAGGCCCACATGCCGATGCTGCCCGGCGGTACGTCCCGGGAGACCCGCGCCACGACGGCTCGGGGCGGGGAGTCTGCGCCGAAGGATCGGGCGCTGCTGGCAGCCCGTTTGGGCGTCTTGCTCGGCGGGTGGGGGATGACCTCCGTGATGACGCCCGGCAGCCAGCGGCCCTCGACGTGGAACTGGACTGGCTGGCGGTCAAAGAACCTGGCCGAAACCCAGCCTCGCCACTCGGCCTCGACATGCCGGGCATCGCGCATGCGGACAGCCCGGAAACCTGGATGATCGGTGTGGGCAGCGAACAGGATGGGAGGGCTTGGCAAACGTGCCCGGCGGCGGGGCGGGCGGTAGGTGACGAGCAAGTTGCCGAAGCGGTCGGCCTGCATCCGCAAGGCCGAGCGACGGCGGACGAACTCGCGCAGAAGCTGAACGACGTGAGCTTCCTGGAAGGGCGCGGTGGGCAGATCGGTGACGCGTTTGAGCGTCTTGAGGTAGTTGGACGGCATGGCCTGGCCTCCAGGGTGGGGATGTTACCGCAGTTTGAGGAAGCGGTTAATCTCCCGTGGTGTCTGACGGAGGCGGCGGAACTCGGCTCTTTTCGGGGTCACGAGAGGGAATTAGAATCGCCTTCGTTGTCGCCACGTTCCCACGGAGGCCCTGGCGTCGTCGCCTCCGACTGGACGGCCGGCCGAGGCGTGTCCATCGCGATGTCCGGCATGACTCAAGCGACTCCGAATTCACCCTCCGCCGTTTCGTCATCGGCGGTCGCGGCGTTTCGCTGCGCGATCTGTGAGCAGACCGACTCGGTCGGGCGGGTCGTGTTTCCCGCGGATCCGGGCGAACGGCCGTTCGACCTGGTCCGCTGCCGGCGATGCGGCCTCGTGCAGCAGTGGCCGCGGGCCAGCGAAAGGGACCTGGCCGCTTTGTACGACCGGCAGTATTACGTCTTCGCCGAGGACGAGTCGGCCCGGTGGGGTCGGGCGGTGCAGCAGTACGTGGTCCACGTCCTGCCGTGGGAGAGGCGGCAATACCGCCGGCTCCTCGAGATCGGCAGCGCGCTGGGCCACTTTTCCGCTCTGGCGGCCCAGCGGGGCTGGCGGGTCTTGGGGTTGGATTTATCCGCGGAGGCGGTGAGCAAGGCGGCGGCGCGTTTCGGACTGGATTTCCGCGCGGGGCCGCTGCGGCGACACCGGGGGACCTTGCCGCCGTCGGACCTGGTTTTTCTCGGGGATGTGATCGAGCATGTCTCGTCGCCGATGGAGTTGCTTCGCGATGTCTATGCTTTGCTGACCCCCGGTGGCGTTCTCTGCCTTGATACGCCAAATTTCGCCAGCGGCTGGCGGCTGATCGGCGGTCGGCGATGGCTGGGCTTGAACCGGTATCACATCAGTCTGTTTGAGGCCGGGGCACTCGAGCGGGCCTTGATCTCCTGCGGTTACAGAGACATACGCTTCGGCAGTTACACGCATTACCGGTACGAATCGTGGGCCGCACGGCCGGAGCTGCAACGCTGGATCCGCTTGCTCCCCAAGGCCCTGGCGTGGAGGGTCAACCGTTTTCTGGAGCAACGAAGCCGTCGGTCGCCGTGGCGGCTGCTGCACGACGAACCTCCTGACTCGGCCGAGACGGCGGCTGCTCTGGTCGCTCGGCTGGCCGGCGCCGCCGCAGCCGGTGCGGGCCGCCGCGGGGACAATCTGATCGCCGTCGCTCGTCGGCCGACGTCCGACTGAGCCGCCGGCCGCGGCGGAAGCTTGGGGAGGGCCATATGGCGAATCAATGCGAATTCCGCCTGGTTGATGCTTTCGCTCTGTCGCCCTACACCGGCAACGTGGCAGGCGTGGTGCTCGATGCCCAGGGCTTGAGCGACGGTCAGATGCAGGCGATCGCGGCCGAATTCAACGCCAGCGAAACCACCTTCGTGCTGCCGCCCACCACCCGTGACGCGGCCGTCCGGTTTCGCTGGTTCACTCCGGGCTGCGAGGTGGGATTCTGCGGCCATGCCACTCTGGGCGGAGTCCACGCCTTGTTGGAGAGCGGCCGCTTTCTGCACATGCTGAACGAGCCGGGCACCGTATTGCCGATCGAAACCCGTTCCGGCGTTCTCACGGTCCGCACGGAGCTGCATCCCAGGCCCGGCGGCCCTTATACGATCTGGCTGGACATGCCGCATTGCGAACCCAAACGGACACCGGTCGTGCTGCCGCCGCTGGTCCGCAAGCTGGGGCTCTCCGACGACGCCGTCGATTCGTCGATCCCCCCGATCCGCACGCAGGATGATGATGTCATCTTGGCCGTCAACAGCCTGACGACGCTGCTGGGATTACAGCCGCCGATGGCGGAGCTGGCCAGACATTGTCGCGACCAGCGGATTCGCGGCGTGCTGGTCACGACCCGCCACGCTCTGTCGGCCGCCACCGCGGTGCAATCGCGGTTCTTCGCTCCGGCGGCCGGCGTGGACGAGGATCCCGTGACCGGTTCGGTGCATGGGCCGCTTGGGCTGCACCTGGTCAACTGCGGCGTGGTCCCGCTGCTGGAGGGCAAGGCGGACTTCTTCTGCGCTCAGGCCAAGGCCGGCGGACGAGCGGGGGTGGTTCGCGTCGTGGTGACACGGGCCGGCGGCGCCGGCGAGACCCGGGTGCGGATCGGCGGTTCCTGCCAGACGACCGCCGCCGGCATCCTCCAGGTTTTGCCCAAGCTCTGAGATCCGTCGGTTGTGTGAACCGGCTGCCGGCCGCTATGCTCAAAGCAGCCGACGGGTCATCACGAAGTGGTTCGCCGCCGGCAGCCACAGACGTTCAGGAAGCCTCTTGGTGGCCAGCACGCTTCAGAATGGGCCGGCTCCGGACCTGGTGGTTCGCCTGGGCCGGGCGCGGCTGAAGAATCCGGTGCTCACGGCGTCCGGCACCTGCGGTTATGGGCCGGAGTACGCTCCCTATTTGGACCTGAGTCGTCTCGGCGGCTTCACGACCAAGAGCGTCACGCTGGAACCTCGCCTGGGCAATCCGCCCGAGAGGATCGCCGAGACCTCCGGTGGGCTGCTCAACGCCATCGGACTGGCCAATGTGGGATTGGAACGTTTCCTGGCCGAAAAAGCGGCCGCGCTTTCGTCTTTGGGAACGGCGGTGCTGGTGAACGTGGCCGGCCACTCGGTGCGTGATTATGTCGAGACTTGCCGCCGCCTTGATCCACTGGCCGATGCGGCCGCGGAAAGCGGAGTCATCGGAATTGAACTGAACGTTTCCTGTCCCAACGTGGCCGACGGCCTGGTCTTCGGTACGGACCCGCCGCGGTTGCGGGAACTGGTGGCAGAGGTGCGTTCGGTCGTCCGCCGCGGGCTCCTGGTGGTGAAGTTGTCTCCGAACGTGACGGACATCACCGCGACGGCCCGGGCGGCCATCGAAGGAGGGGCCGAGGCCCTGTCGCTGGTGAACACGTTTCTGGGGATGGCGATCGACATTCGCACCTGGCGACCGGCCCTGGCCAACCGCTGTGGGGGACTGAGCGGGCCGGCCATCAAGCCGTTGTCCGTTTACATGGTCAACAAGGTCTGGCGGGAGGTCGCGCGGGACGCCGGCGTTCCCCTCATCGGGATGGGAGGAATCAGCTCCTGGCAGGACGCCGTCGAGTTTCTGTTGGCTGGGGCGACCGCCGTATCCATCGGTACAGCCTTGTTTTCCGATCCGACCACCCCGTTGCGGGTGATTGATGGATTGGCGGCGTACCTGCGTGAGCGGCGGTTATCCGCCGTTACGCAGATCGTGGGCGGTGTGGACTCGGGGGAGACGCCAGCCGCGGCCAACCCTCCGCCGCTTTCCGGCTGAGCAGGCGTTTCCGCATCCCAGGCGGGCCGTCTTCAGATCCTGCCGGCGATGGCGATTGCGAATTGACAGGGGGGTAAGCGGTTCTATAATGGCGGTTCTGTATCGCTGAACCCAGCGAGGCAGGGACAGTGTAACTCTATGGCCTGCGTGACGTTAACCGACACGACCAAGGTGTACCCCGGCGGAGTCAAGGCCGTGGACCGGGTTTCTCTCGCCATTGCCGATGAGGAGTTCATCGTGCTGGTGGGGCCGTCGGGCTGCGGCAAGAGCACGACGTTGCGCATGATTGCGGGCCTGGAAGAGGCGACCAGCGGCACTATCCGGATCGGCGATCGCGTGGTGAACGACGTTCCGCCGAAGGACCGGGACATCGCCATGGTGTTCCAGAACTATGCCTTGTATCCGCACATGTCGGTATACAAGAACATGGCGTTCAGTCTCCATCTGCGGCGAAGGGAACTTGGTCTGAGCAAAGCTGAAATCGACCGCAAGGTCCGCGAGGCGGCGGTGATGCTCGGAATCGAGGGCCTGCTGGACCGCAAGCCGAAGGCCCTCTCCGGCGGCCAGCGGCAGCGGGTTGCGGTCGGCCGGGCGATCGTGCGGAACCCGAAGGCGTTTCTGTTTGACGAGCCGCTTTCCAACCTGGATGCGAAGCTGCGAGTCGAGATGCGGGCCGAGTTGAAGCGGTTGCAGCGGCGGCTGCGGACGACGACCATTTATGTGACCCACGATCAGGAAGAAGCCATGACGCTGGGCGACCGGATCGTGGTGATGAAGGACGGCGTGGTGCAGCAGTGCGCCCCTCCTTTGGAGGTGTATGACCGCCCGGTGAATCGCTTCGTGGCCGCTTTCGTGGGCACGCCGCCGATGAATTTTTTGAATGGGAGAATCGTGCGGCAGAACGGGGGCCTGGCTTTTGACGAAGGCACCAGCGTCCTGCCGTTGCCGACCTCCCTGGTCCGCTCGTTGGAGCGTCATGCGGACCAGGCTATGGTGCTGGGGGTGCGGCCGGATGGTTTCTCGGTGGAGGCCCCGCCCGGAGGGCCACACGCGCGCTTGGGCGTGAAGGTCAATCTGGTCGAGCCTTTGGGGGATAGAAAAGACGTTTACATGACGACGGCGGCCCAGAAGGCCCTGGTCGGTCGTGTGGATGGGCGCATTTCGGTGGTCGAAGGCCAGGAGCTGCACATGTTCATCGACATGAACCGGGTGCATGTCTTCGAACCGGGCGAAATGGGCGTGAATGTGACGGCCACCCGCGGCGGAGCGCAGGCCAGTGCGAACTGACCCGGCTCATCGCGGCCAGGCGGTAACGGGCGAGCTGCCCGATCCGATGCCAAGGAGGCGAGCGATGCCCTGAGCGATCGCCAGCCCGGCAGAGCGGAACTGCGGCGGCCGCCTGGAGTCTCGCCGCAAGAGTGGGCCGAGGGAGTTGCCCACTTTTTTGTTGGGCGAGGCGGTGGCGGAACGCGGGTGAAGAGCGGGCGTCTCCGGCGGACCGGAGGCGCCGGAGGGAAGGAGCAGACCCGGCGTGTGCGGATGGTGAGAAGACAAACAGCATCGCGGGCGGGCGTGGACGCCGGCTTTCCACGCGGACCACAAGGAAAATTGTCATGTCGTCAGAGTTGATTCGGATCGTCGACGGGCTGGCCCGCGACAAGAACATTGACAAGGAGGGGGTTTTCGTCGACCTCGAGGAGGCGATGAAGTCGGCCATTCGCAAGCGGTACGGTCAGGAAGAAGGAGTGGACGTCTCCATTGATCGGCTTTCCGGCGAGATCCGGGCGTCATTGGACAACCAGCCCATCAGCATGGCGGATTTGGGCCGCATCGCCGCGCAGACCGCGAAGCAGGTGATGATCCAGCGGATCCGCGAAGCGGAACGGGGCAGCATTTTCGAGGAGTTCGCGGAGCGCAAAGGTACGATCATCACCGGCACGGTGTCCCGCTTCGAGGGCGGGGCGCTGGTCGTGAATCTCGGCCGCACCGAGGGGTTTCTACCCCGCAGCGAGCAGATCCCGGGCGAGACGCACCAGCCGGGCGAGCGGGTTCGGGCCATGATTCTGGAAGTCCGCGAGGCCCCGCACGCCGTGAAGATCATCCTCACGCGGAGCCACCCGGATTTCATTCGTCGCCTGTTCGAGTTGGAGGTACCGGAAGTCGCGGAGCGGATCATCGAGATCAAGGCCCTGGCTCGCGAGGCGGGTTATCGCACCAAGGTGGCGGTCTCCTCGATCGACACCAAGGTGGACGCGGTGGGGGCCTGTGTCGGCGTCCGCGGAAGCCGCATCAAGAACATCGTCGAGGAATTGGGGGGAGAGAAGATCGACATCGTGCGCTGGAATGAATCGTCGCAGATCCTGATCGCCAACGCTTTGAAGCCCGCGGAGATACAGGACACCGCGCTGTGCTTCGAGCTGGGCCGCGCCACCGTTGTGGTGCCGGAGGACCAGTTGTCTCTGGCGATCGGCAAGCGAGGTCAGAATGTGCGGCTGGCCGCGCGATTGACGGGCTGGGACATCGATATCCTCACCCCGAAGGAGTACAACCGCGGCCTGGATCGGCTGGCGACGACCCTGCGGAAGGTCGAGGGCGTGGACGAGATGATCGCGGAGCGGGTGTCGCTCCTTGGTTTGATCAGCGTGGCGGACGTGAAGGAGGTTTCGACCGAACCGCTCGTGGCGGAACTGGGCCTTTCCCAGGAGTTGGCCGAGCGAATCGTCCAGGCCTGCGAGATCGAGGCCAAGTTGGTCGAAGAGGAGCTGGCACGCGAGAAGTCGGCGGCCGAGCAGGCGCTCCTGACGGAGGCAGCTTCCGGGGCTGCCGCGGCCGGCGAGGCTGGCGGGCCGGCGACCACGGAATCGGCCCTCCCGCCGAGCGAAGGGCCGGTCGTGGCTGGCGCCGCGACAGAATCCGCTGGCGAGCAAAGTGGTGAGATGGAGGGACTCGGAGCTCTGGCGTCCGGCGAGGGGCAGGAATCGGCCCAGGAGGGCGCCAATGAACCGCTGTCCGCCTAGACCGATGCGGTGCTGAAGCCGCTTTCCCAAGGGGAGGGAGGCGCCTCGGTCGATGAAGCGGCGATGGGGTTGTCGTGGAGAACTGGCTTGGCTGAGAAAAAGCGACGCATCCATAACCTGGCGAAGGAGTTCCAGGTCGATAGCAGCGTGATCATCGAGAAGTGTCGCGCCGAGGGTATCGACGTCAAGAACCACATGCATGTGGTGTCGGCCGGGCTGGAGGCCACGATTCGCGAGTGGTTCAGCGAAGGCATCCATGCCACGGCGGTGGAGGAAGCCTCCCCTGTCGACCTCAAGGTGGTCCGCCGGAAGCCGCGCCGCAAGAAGGCCGAGGAGGTCGCGGAGACACCTCCGAGCGGCGAGGCCGCGACGGCCACCCTCGAGCCTGTTCCGGTTACTGCTTCCACTGCCCCCGCCGAACCGCCGGTTTCCGAGCCTGTGGCCAAGGCTCCGCGTCGGAAGACTGCTGCCGCTCCCCCCGCAGAGCCGCTGGCATCGCCCGCACCGGAGACGATCAGCGAGGCTTCGCCGACCGTCCCACCGCCGGTGGCTGCCGA